>Ga0310345_10000133_pt1 | contig 151863 bp, 149 predicted proteins | sample HC15DNA20500_MG_FD_204667 | JGI IMG/M metagenome (GOLD analysis project Ga0310345, IMG submission 204667) | Marine microbial communities from station ALOHA, North Pacific Subtropical Gyre - HC15-DNA-20-500_MG | ecosystem: Environmental > Aquatic > Marine > Oceanic | place: Pacific Ocean... | reverse complement strand
ACACGGCTTGTTGACCCCAGACGAGGCCTATGCCAGCAAAAAACAACCAATGAGAATAGCAGCCTAAATGAACCTCTGATCCATCTTAACCAGGCTGCAAATTGGTCTAAAATCTAGGACCACCTCTGTTGTGTTGGACATGGGGTAGCTCCCTTGTGCTGTTGACGTTGGTCGCCGTTTCGGCGCTGCGGCCTCTCCTCCCACGTGGCGGGTCATGCTGGCCGCGGTGCGAAGAACCGGCGATGGGAAAAGGATAGGCCGGCGGGCGCGAAAAGCGCGACTCACGAACGCGTCAGACACGGGCGTGTCAGGCCGCGCCAGCGGGGCGGCGCAGAGCGGGTGTTGAATTCATTGGGAAAAATCGGAGGGCGCGGCCGGGATGTTACGGATTGTTTCAAACCCCGGCCGCGCAGATTGACGGATGTTACAGAAGATCGGGCGGGGTTGCTTCTTTCGCCAGCGCCTTTGTTACATCGTCGAGCGGTTCGACCGAGGTGGCCTTTTCGCCGAGGCGGCGGAGGGAGACGGTGCGCTCGCTCACCTCCTTGAGCCCGCAGGCGAGGATGACCGGCACTTTGCCCACGGAATGTTCGCGGACCTTGTAGTTGATCTTCTCGTTGCGGATGTCGGCCTCGGCCCGGATACCGGCGGCGCGGAGATTGGCCACCACTTCGTGCACATATTCATCGGCCTCGGAGACGATGGAGGCGACGACGACCTGACGGGGGGCGAGCCAGAAGGGCAGCTTGCCGGCGTGTTCCTCGATCAGGATGCCGATGAAACGCTCGAAGCTGCCCAGTGTGGCGCGGTGGAGCATGAAGGGCCGGGTCTTTTCGCCATTGGGCGCGATGTAGGTGGCGCCAAGGCGTTCGGGCAGGTTGGGGTCGACCTGAAAGGTGCCGCATTGCCAGACCCGGCCGATGGCGTCGGTCAGGTAGAAATCGAGCTTTGGGCCATAGAAGGCGCCGTCGCCCGGTTCGAGCACGTAGTCGCGGCCCACGGCCTTGATGGCGTTTTCCAGCGCCCCTTCGACGTAGTCCCAGCTTTCATCGGAGCCCACGCGCTTTTCGGGGCGGGTGGCGAAGCGGATTTCGAATTCGGGGAAGCCCAGTTCGCGGTAGATGTCGGCGAGGAAGTCGATGAAGCGGGCGCATTCCTCTTGGATCTGGTCCTCGGTGCAGAAGATGTGGGCATCGTCCTGCGTGAAGCCGCGCACGCGCATGATGCCGTGCAGCGCGCCCGAGGGTTCGAACCGGGCGCAGGAGCCGAATTCGGCCAGCCGGAGCGGCAGGTCGCGGTAGGATTTGAGGCCCTGATTGAAGACCTGCACGTGGCAGGGGCAGTTCATGGGCTTCAAAGCGTTGATGCGGGTCTGGTCCTTGTTCTTGGCTTCGGCATCGTCATGTTCGCCGTCGCGGCTTTCGTCGACTTCGACGATGAACATATGGTGCTGGTACTTGTCCCAGTGGCCCGAGGCCTCCCACAGCTTGCGGTCGACGACTTGGGGCGTGTTGATCTCCTGATAGCCGCCGGCGCGCTGTTTGCGGCGCATGTAGTCTTGGAGAGCGGTGTAGATGGTCCAGCCGTTGGGGTGCCAGAAGACTTGGCCGGGGGCCTCTTCCTGCATGTGGAAGAGGTCCATCTCGCGGCCAAGGCGGCGGTGGTCGCGTTTCTCGGCCTCTTCGAGGAAGTTGAGGTAGGCTTTCAGCTTTTCCTTGCCGGTGAAGGCCACGCCGTAGATGCGTTGCAGCATCGGGCGGGTGGAATCGCCGCGCCAGTAGGCGCCGGCGATGGACATCAGGCGGAAGGCGTCGGCGGGAAGCTGGCCGGTGTGCTGGAGGTGGGGGCCGCGGCAGAGGTCTTGCCAATGCCCATGCCAGTACATGCGCACCGGCTCGTCGCCGGGGATCGCCTCGATCAGCTCGATCTTGTAGGGCTCGCCGGTTTCCTCGTAGTGCTTGATGGCGCGGTCGCGGTCCCACACCTCGGTTTTCACGGGGTCGCGGAGATTGATGATTTCCTTCATCCGCTTTTCGATCTGCGAGAGGTCCTCGGGCGTGAAGGGCTCGGCGCGGTCGAAATCGTAATACCAGCCGTTCTCGATGACCGGGCCGATGGTGACCTTGGTTTCGGGCCAGATTTCCTGCACGGCGCGGGCCATGACATGGGCGAGGTCGTGGCGGACCAGTTCGTTGGCGGCGGCCTCGTCCTTCATGGTGTTGATGGAGATGGCGGCGTCAGACTCGATCGGCCATTGCAGATCCCAGTGCTGGCCGTCGACATGGGCCGAGATGGCCTTTTTCGCCAGCGAGTTGGAGATCGACGCGGCCACGTCGGCCGGCGTTACGCCCTTGTCGTAGCTGCGTGCATTGCCATCGGGAAAGGTCAGGGAAATCTGGGCCATTGGCCTTAACTCCTCGTCGGTTTGGCGCCCACGGAACGCCCGGTTGCGGGTTATGGTGTGTGCGGGGGTTTTGGCGCGGGGGGAAGGCCAAGTCAAGAGCGGGGGAAAACGGTTTGCTCCGCTTTGGTGTCCGGTGCAGGATGCGGGCCGGAAAGGACGGGGACATGACAGCACCAGAGTATCTGACGACGGCGCAGGGCCGAAAGATTGCCTATCACCGGAGCGAGGGGGCCGCGCCCGGCGTGGTGTTTCTTGGCGGGTTCAAGTCGGACATGGAGGGCACCAAGGCGGTGCATCTGGAGGACTGGGCGCGGCGGAGGGGCCGGGCGTTCTTGCGGTTCGACTATTCCGGGCACGGGCAATCGTCGGAGGCGTTCACCGATGGCACGATCGGCGACTGGGCGGCGGATGCGATGGCGGCGATTTCGGAGCAGACCGAGGGCCCGCAGGTTCTGGTGGGGTCGAGCATGGGCGGGTGGATTGCGCTGCTCTGTGCGCGGGCGATGCCGGAGCGGGTGGCGGGGCTGGTGACCGTTGCGGCGGCGCCGGATTTCACGGAAGATTCCATGTGGGCCGGGTTCGGCGATGCGCAGCGTGATGCGCTGTTCGAGAAGGGGCAGGTTGCGCTGCCGAGCGAGTATGGCGAGCCCTATGTGATCACGCGGCGGCTGATCGAGGAGGGGCGGGAGAACCTTGTGCTGCGGTCGCCGTTGAGCCTGCCGTTCCCGGTGCGGTTCTTGCAGGGCACGGCGGATGAGGATGTGGAGATGTCGGTGGCGCTGCGGCTTCTGGAGCATGCGGAGGGGCCGGATATGCGGCTGACGCTGGTCGACGGGGCCGATCACCGGTTTTCGGAGCCGGATTGCCTTGCGCTGATTGAAAGCGCGGTCGAGGAGGTCATTGCGCGGGCGGCTGCCGGATGAGGCGGACGCGGGCGCGCTGGCCGTGGCGGGGTCTGGCCTTGCTGGCGGTGTGCGTGGTGCTGCTGTGGGTGTTCGGGCCGTATGAGCCGGTGGAGACGGAGACGGCGTTTGACCGGCGTCTGCTGGCGGAGGGGGTGGACCCGTATTTGCAGGCGCGGGAGGCGCGGTTCGACGATATCCGGCCGGGGAACCAGAAGCGGGTGATCTGGCACGGGCTGGAGGAGGTGCCGACCGATCTGGCCATCGTCTATCTGCACGGGTTTTCGGCCAGTTCCGAGGAAATCCGACCGGTGCCTGACCGGGTGGCCGAGGCGCTGGGCGCGAACCTTGTGTTCACGCGGTTCCGGGGGCATGGGCGCGACGGGGCGGCGATGGCGGAGGCCACGGCGGGCGACTGGTTGGACGATGCGGCCGAGGCGCTGGCCATCGGGCGGAAGGTGGGGCGGGAGGTGATCGTGATCGCCACCTCGACCGGGGGCACGGTGGCGGCGGTGGCGGCGCATGACGCGGGGTTGATGCGGGATGTGAAGGGGATCGCGTTCGTCTCGCCCAATTTCGGGTTGAAGGCCGCGCTGGCGCCGCTGCTGACCCTGCCCGGCGCGCGGTACTGGGTGCCGCTGGTGGGCGGGCGGACGCGGTCGTTCGAGCCGCAGAATGACCGGCACGCGAGCGAGTGGACGACCAGTTACCCGATGGAGGCGGTGATGCCGCTGGCGGCGCTGGTGAAACATGCGGCGGGGCTGGACTACGGGGCGGTCACGGTACCGGCGCTGTTTTACTATTCCGAGTCGGATGCCGTGCTGGACGCCGGCGCGAGCGACGAGGTTCGGGAGGCGTGGGGCGGGCCGGTGACATATGCCGTGCCGGAGCTTGGGCCGGGCGTCGATCCTGCGGCGCATGTGATCGCCGGGGATATCCTGTCGCCCGGCAATACCGGGGCGGCGACCAAGCTGATCCTCGACTGGATCGGGGGGCTGCCCTGAGGCGGGCGCGCGGGAGGGTCTTTCCCGCCGATCGGGGGGGTGCCTGACCGGGCGGTCCTTGAATTCGGTCCGGGCAGGGGGCAAGTCTGGTGGCGAGGCACAGGTGGGCAAAGGATACCGGAACAGATGCGCGACCCCTTGGTATTGCTGCCGGGCATGATGTGCGACGCGCGGATGTTCGGGGCACAGATCACCGCCTTCAGCAGTGCGCTTGCAATCACGGTGGCGCCGGTGACGGGCGGCGACCGGATCGAGGAGATCGCCTCGCGCCTGCTGGACGTGCTGCCGCGGCGCTTTGCGCTGGCCGGGCATGAGATGGGGGCGGTGGTGGCGATGGAGATCCTGCGCCGGGCGCCGGACCGGATCAGCCGGCTGGCGTTGATGAGCACGCATTCGCTGGCCGAGACGCCGCAGATGGCGGCGGATACGGAGCCGGTGATCATCAAGCTGAAATCCGGGCGGCTGGAGGATGCGGTCAATGCGCTGGTCCGTCCCGACAGCCTTGCGCCGGGGCCGGGCCGCGCGGCGGTGACGGCGCAGTTGCACGACATGGCGCGCACCATCGGGGCCGAGGGGATCATTCGCCAGATCCGGGCGATGCAGCGGCGGCGCGATTACCAGGCGGTGCTGCGCAAGGCGAAGCTGCCGACGCTGGTGCTGTGCGGGGCGCATGACAGCCTGACGCCGGTGAAGCGGCACGAGTTGATGGCCGGGCTGATCGAGGGCGCGCGCCTGGAGGTGATCGGGGCCGCCGGGCATCTGCCGCTGCTGGAGCAGCCGGATGCCGTCAACGCGGCGTTGTTCGAATGGATGCAGCAGCCGGCCGGGGCGCGGCCCCGAGCCGATGTCTGACCGCCCGGTGACCGTTCGGGGCCGGACAAGGCGCGCAAGACGGCGGGTGCAGGTCTGGGCGAGCCGGCGCCTTCCGCCGGGGGGGCGGTTGCTTGCCGGGGTGCTGCTGATGATCGGCGGGGTGTTCGGATTCCTGCCGGTGCTGGGGTTCTGGATGCTGCCGCTGGGGGTGGCGATCGCGGCGCTGGACGTGGTGCCGCTCTGGCGCCGTCTGCGGGGAATTTCGCGGCGCTGACCTGACCCGACGGCAAGGGGCAGGCATCAAATGTTTTGCAGATTCCTTTTGCCAAATTCGTGCAAAACGGCGCAATATGGGTTCGGACTTTTGTTTGGGAGTCTGCCGTGCCAAATGATCCTCCGCCGGTGAAAACGGTGGTACAGGAAGTTCCGGTCGAGTTCGATCTATCGGATCGGATTTCGGCTGGCATGTCGTCGAAACTGGCCGCCTTTGGCGGTCAGCTTTTCGTGGCTGTGGCCTGTGCCTTGGGGGCGGTGATCCTGCGCGAGATGGTGGATGTGATCCTGCCGGCGGGGGCGGGGCCGTTTGCGCTGACCTTCCCCTTCGTGCTGTTCGCGACGCTGTTCGCGCGCTGGCCGGCCGGGGTGATCACCATGCTGCTGAGCGCCTTGTTCGCGTGGTATTTCGTGCTTCCGGCGCCCGGTTCGTTCACCTTCGAGAACAGCTCGGACGCGCCGCGCGTGCTAGTCAACGTGCTGTCGGGGTTCGGTATCGTGGCGCTGGCCGAGTATTACCGGCGGGTCGTGCGGCAGGCGGTGTCGACGCGCGATGCGCTGGCCGAGGAGCGCAAGCTTCTGCTGCAGGAGATCGACCACAGGGTGAAGAACAAGTTCGCCATGGTGGCGGGGCTTGTCCGGATCGAGGCGCGGAGCGCGAAGAGCGATGACGCGCGGCAGGCGCTGAACCGGTTGCTGGGCCGGGTCGACAGCATCGCCAAGGTGCATGAGGCGCTCTATCGCGACGAGGGTGGCGACAGTTTTGTCGACATGCGCGCCTACCTGTCGCTGCTGTGCAATTCGCTGCGCGACGGGGTGGTAACGCAGGATGGCATTCAGGTGGTGACGGACCTGCGGCCGGTCCACCTGCCGCGGGACAAGGCGATCGCGGTGGGGCTGGTGGTGAACGAGATGTTCACCAACGCCGTCAAGCACGCCTTCACGGGGCGCAAGAGCGGGGAGATCCGCGTGCTGCTGGAAGAGCAGGACAACGCGCTGGTGGTGACCGTGGCCGATGACGGTATCGGCATGAACGGGACGGACAGCCGCGCGGGCAGCCTTGGCCAGGGGCTGCTGCGGAACTTTGCGGAGAGCGCCGAGGGCGAGCTGGAATATCCCGAAACCGAGACGGGCACCTGCGTCAGGCTGCGCCTGCCGCTTTGACCGACGCGCCGCCGCCGGTCAGACGGCGGTCAGCTTGGTCACGTTCTTCTTGCGGTTCTTCGGCTTGGTCCGGGCGCGCGCTGCCGGTTCCTCGGAATTCGCGTCGATGAAATCCAGCACGAGCGGGCGGATGTTGTTGCGCCACGAGCGCCCGGCGAAGATGCCGTAATGGCCCGCGTCGGGTTCGAGGTGGCTGGCCTTCTTGTCATCGGGCAGGCCGGTGAGCAGGTCGAGCGCGGCAACGCATTGGCCGGGCGCGGAGATGTCATCCTTGCCGCCTTCGACCGTCTTGACCGCGACGCGGGTGATGGCGCCGATATCCACCTTGCGCCCTTCGACGGTGAAGGTGTTCTTGGCGATCTCGCACTCCTTGAAGATGCGCTCGACGGTCGAGAGGTAGAACTCGGCCGTCATGTCCATCACGGCGAGATATTCGTCGTAGAACTTGTTATGCGGGTCGCGGTCGCTGGCCTCGCCCTGCGCCACGCGGGTGATCTGGTTGAGGAAGGCGGTGCTGTGCCGGTCGGCGTTCATCGACATGAACGAGGAGAGCTGGAGCAGGCCGGGATAGACCATGCGGCCGACGCCCTTGTACTTGAAGCCCACCTGCTGGACCATGGTTTCCTCGAGCTGGCCCATGGTGACGCGATCGCCGAAATCGGTCACGTCGGTGGGCGCGGCATCCGGGTCGATCGGGCCGCCGATCAGGGTCAGCGAGCGCGGCTGCGCCTCGGGTTCCTGCTCGGCGAGGTAGGCTGTGGCGGCCAGCGTCAGCGGCGCGGGCTGGCAGACCGCGATCACGTGCAGGTCGGAGCCCAACTGGCGCATGAAATCGACGAGGTAGAGGGTGTAATCCTCGACGTCGAACTTGCCTTCGGACACGGGGATGTCGCGGGCGTTGTGCCAGTCGGTGATATAGACCTCGCAATCGGGCAGCAGCGAGCGGACGGTCGAGCGCAGGAGCGTGGCATAGTGACCGGACATCGGCGCGACCAGCAGAACGCGGCGGTCCATCTCGTCGCGGCCCTGGACGTTGAAGTGGATCAGGTCGCCGAAGGGCCGCTCGACCACGGTTTCGATATTGATCAGGTGGTCGCGCCCGTCTTCGCCGGTGATCGAGTCGATGCCCCAGTCGGGCTTGGCCACCATGCGCTGAAACGTGCGTTCGGTCACTTCGCCCCATGCAGCCATCCATTGAAACGCAGGGTTTGGCACCATGCTGAAAATTGGATAGGATGACATGGAGAGGGCGGTGGCGCCCAGCCACTGGTTTGTGTTCCGGAGGGCTTCCATCATATCGTAGGTCATCATGTGGCGCATCGTCGTCTCCTAACCCGGGCTTGCCGGTATGTTTCGCCGCACTGCCCCTCCGATCAGCCGACGATATGCTGCGTAGCAGAAACTTAGGGGGGATTCGCCGAGATGGCAACGCAAGAGGACGTGACGGGACAGAATCTCGACAGGCTCAACCAGAACCTCGAACGGGTCGAGGAGCTGTCTCAGCGGCTTGTGCAGGCGCTGGCCGCGCGGCGGCCGCCGAACCCGAACCTGAACGCGCCCTCGCAGGAGGTGTTCACCAAGGCCGCCACCTCCTATTGGCAGGAGATGTTCGAGAATCCGGGCCGGATTTACGAGCAGCAGCTTGAATACTGGGGCAAGTCGGTGCGCCATTTCCTCGAGGCGCAGCAGGCGATGGCGGTGGGCAAGGTGGCCCATGACGACGATGAGGCGGCAGATGATCCGCTGAAGGGGGACAAGCGGTTTTCCAACCCGCTCTGGGAGACGCACCCCTATTTCCACTACATCAAGCAGCAATATGCGCTGAACAAGCAGGCCGTGGAACAGGCGGTGGCCGAGCTTGACGACATGGAGCCGAAGGAGAAGCGGCGGCTGGAATATTTCTCGCGCCAGATCATCGACATGATGAGCCCGACGAATTTCCTTGGTACCAACCCGGATGCGCTGGAGAAGGCGGTGGCGACGGAGGGGGAGAGCCTTGTGAAGGGGCTTGAGAACCTCGTGGCCGATCTGGAGGCGAACCATGGCGAGATGGTCGTGCGGCTGGCCGACGAGAGCGCGTTCGAGCTGGGCGAGAACATCGCGACGACGCCGGGCGAGGTGGTCTATCGCAACCGGATGATGGAGCTGATCCAGTATGCGCCGGCGACGGAGGAGGTTTACGCCACCCCGCTGGTGATCTTTCCGCCGTGGATCAACAAGTTCTACATTCTCGATCTGAAGACCCAGAACAGCCTGATCAAGTGGATAACCGAGCAGGGCTATACCCTGTTCGTGGTGTCGTGGGTCAACCCGGATGCGAGCTTTGCCGACACGGGCATGGACGAGTATGTCGAGGAGGGGTTCCTTGCCGCGCTGCGCGAGATCAAGGCGATCACCGGGCAGAGGCAGGTGAATGCGGTGGGCTATTGCATTGCCGGGACGACCTTGCACATGGTGCTGTCGCTGCTGGCCAAGCGGGGGGACAAGTCGATCAAGTCGGCGACGTTTTTCACCGCGCTCACCGATTTCGGCGAGCAGGGGGAGTTCACGCCCTTCCTGCAGGACGATTTCATCGACGGGATCGAGCAGGAGGTGGCGGCGCAGGGGGTGATGCGGTCGTTCATCATGTCGCGGACGATGTCGTTCCTGCGGTCGAACGACCTTGTCTATTCGCCCGCCGTCAAGAGTTACATGATGGGGGAGACGCCGCCGGCCTTCGACCTGCTGTACTGGAACGGGGACGGGTCGAACCTGCCGGGGAAGATGGCGATGCAGTATTTACGGGGGCTGTGCCAGCGCAACGAGTTCGTGACCACGGGCTTCCCGCTTCTGGGCGAGACGGTGCATGTGAGCGACGTTACCGTGCCGATCACCGCCGTCACCTGCCAGAGCGACCATATCGCCGCGTGGAAGGATTGCTTTCGCGGGTTCCGGCAGACCGGGTCGAAGGACCGGACCTTCATCCTGTCGGAATCGGGGCATATCGCCGGGATCGTGAACCCGCCGTCGAAGAAGAAATACGGGCATTACACCAACACCGATCATACCCAGATGGCCGAGGACTGGCTGGAGGGCGCGACCTATCACGAAGGGTCGTGGTGGCCGCTTTGGGAGAAGTGGCTGCGCAAGCGATCGGGCAAGAAGGTGGAGGCCAGAAAGCCCGGTGATTCGGAGCATCCTTCCCTGGCGTCAGCCCCGGGGACCTATGTGCGCAGGAAAGCAAGTCTCTGACGCTATTTGGATTTTCGGACCTTCCGCGCGGCTTCGCTGCAGTGCAGAAAAAATTCTTGAAATGCTGCAGTGCAGCACGTATATAGGTTGCAGACGCAGACAGCCCGGGACGGCTCCCGGGAGAGTACAGCAAACCTAAGGACCGAAACCATGGCAAAAGCACAAGACTTCAACACGATGATGAAAGACGTGATGGGTTCCTTCCCCGTCGACACCAAGGCGATGGAAGACGCCTTCAAGAACCAGGCCGCCCTGAACGAGAAACTCTCGGGTGTGGCGCTGGACGCCGCCGAGAAATCGGCCGAGATCTCGAGCAAGTGGACCAAGGAAACCCTGTCGAAACTGGCAGACGTCTCCAAGGCCAAGACCGAGCCGGCCGACTATGCCAAGGCGATGACCGATTTTGCTTCGGCCAATGCCGAAGTGGCCGCCGAGAACATGGCCGCCTTCGCCGAAGTCGCCAAGAAAGTTCAGATGGACACCGTCGAGCTTCTGATGGCAGCCGGCAAGGACATGCAGGAAGAAACCACCAAGGCCGTCAAGAAGGCGACCGATGACATGTCCGCGGCGACCAAGAAAGCCACCGCGGCCAAGTAAGGCACACGGGTTTCATACCCTAATCCTCCCAGTTGGGTATGATCTTGAAGGGCGGGCCGGAAGGCTCGCCCTTTGCCGTTTTCGGGGGACAGAGCCGACATTCTGCCCCGACAGTGAGACGCCGCGCATCGGCGGGCTTCGCCCTTTGTTCCGGGTGAGTGCCTGTGTCGATGTCTATCAAGGCGGCGCCCAAAGGCCGGCCCTTTCATTTTGCATTGCAGCGGTCTAAGCTTCGCTGCAGTGCTGCATCTTGGGAGAACGCGCCGTGGCCGAATCCGAAAAACCATTGCTGATCAAGCGGTACGCCAGCCGCCGGCTCTATAACACCGAGACGTCGGATTACGTGACGCTGGAGGATATCGCCGAGTTCATCCGCGATGGCCGCGACGTTCAGATCATCGACCTGAAATCGGGCGACGACCTGACCCGGCAATACCTGCTGCAGATCATCGCCGAGCATGAGAGCCGGGGCGAGAACGTGCTGCCGCTCAACGTGCTGAACGACCTTGTCCGCAGCTATACCACGCAGGCCACGTCGATGGTGCCGGAGTTTCTGGCCGCCAGTTTCGACATGCTGCGCGAGGGCCAGACGCAGATGATGGAGAACATGACCAAGGCCAATCCGCTGGCCGGCATGCCGGGGATGGACGCGATGCGCGCCCAGCAGGAGGCGTTCCTGAAGGCGATGACCGGGCAGATGAAGATGCCCGGCATGCCCTCGGCGCCGGTGGCGGGCGGCGAGGACGGCGAGAGTTCGGAAGATCTCGACGAGATCAAGAAGCAGCTCGCCGATCTGCAGGACAAGCTGTCGAAGATGGGCAAGTAGGGCGAGGCCCGGACCATGGTCGACAGCCCCGGACGGATCACTCTTTGGGGCATCGAGGTGTTCATGGCCACGGCCGACGAACGCTCGATTTCCGCTGCCGCCAAGCGGCTGGGGGCCAGCCCTTCGGCGGTGAGCCAACAGCTGACCAATCTTGAAAGCGCGGTGGGGGCGACCCTGTTGCAGCGCAACGCGCGGCCCGTGCGGCTGACGCCTGCCGGGGAGATCCTGAAGCGGCGGGCGCAGGTGATCCTGAACGAGGCGGCGCAGGCAAGGGCGGAGCTGGCGATGTCGGACCTGTCGCTGCTGACGCGGTTCCGGCTGGGCATGATCGAGGATTTCGAGGCGGATGTGACGCCGCAATTGCTGACGCATATGGCGGCGGAGCTGAAGGGGTGCCAGTTCCTGCTGGAGACGGGGGCGAGCCATTACCTGTACGAGCTTCTGGATTCCCGTGCGCTCGACGTGATCGTGGCCGCCGAGCTGGGGGCCGAGGATGACTGGGTCGAGGTGCATCCGCTGCTGCGCGAGGGGTTTCTCGTGGCCGCGCCGAAGGGGGTGGTGGACCCGGCGAAGGATGTTCTGCGGCAACTGAAGCGCCTGCCGCTGGTGCAATATACGCAGCGGCATTACATGGGTCGGCTGCTGACGGCGCATCTGGCGCGGCAGAATATCAGCCTGCCGCACCGGTTCGAGCTGGACAGCTATCACGCGATTTGCGCGCTTGTGGGGCAGGGGGCGGGGTGGACCATCCTGACGCCGCTGGCGCTGATGCGGGCGCGGCGGTTCGCGGATCAGCTTGACGTGATGGAATTGCCGATGGAGCCGCTGTCGCGCACGATCAGCCTGACGGCGCGCAAGGGGATATTGCAGGACATGCCGCGTCAGGTGGCGGAATCGCTGCGGCCCATTCTGCGCAAGAGCGTGGTGGAGCCGGCGCTGGCGCGGTACCCGTTTTTGAAGGATGCGCTGACGGTGATCTAGGCGGTGTCGTAGGTGATGTCCGTGCGGAAGGCGGGGTCGGCGAGACGGTCGAAATAGCGTTTCCGCAGGGCAGCGCCCATCGGGCCGGGGCGGCCATTGCTGAAGCTGCGCTCGTTGATCTGCGCCACCGGGACGACGCCGCCGCCGGAGGTGGAGAGGAAGACCTCGTCGGCCTGCATCAGCTCGGCGACGGGGAGGGGGCGTTCCTCGGTCCGCAGGCCGGCCTCGCGGGCGAGGTCGAGCACGGTGCGGCGGGTGATGCCTTGGAGGACGCCGCGGTCGGGGGTGATGACGGTCTCGCCCTTCAATGCGAAGATGTTGAAGCCGGGCCCTTCGGTGACGTTGCCGGCGTGATCGGCGAGAACGACGTTGTCGAGCCCGTGGTCCTTGGCGGCGAAGAGCCCTTGGGTGAAATCCCCCCAGTGGTAGTTCTTGGCGCGAGGATCGACGCTGTCCTCTGGAATGCGGCGGATGTCGTCGGGGAGGAGGAGCTTGGCGCCGGCCTCGGCCACTTCCGGCTTGAGGACATGCACGTAAGGCACGCACCATGCGTAGAAATGGTTGGCGCAGTCGCGGGGATCGCGGCTTCCGGGGATGAGGGGCGAACCGCGGGCGGCAACCATGGCGCAATAGGCGGCGCGCAGGCCGGAGCGGGCGACCATGGCGTGGAGCGCGGTTTCGATCTGGGGGCGGGAGAGGCCCACATCCATGCGGCAGGCCCGCATCGACGCCTCGAACCGGTCGAGATAGTCGGGCAGGCGGAAGAAGGCGCCCTCCCACACCGGGACCACGTCATAGGTGACGTCGGAATGGGTCAGCGCCCAGTCGGTGACGCCGATCGTCGCCTCGGCGATGGGGAGGATATTGCCGCGAATCCAGGCCGCGCCTTGGGTGTAATCGGTGCTCATGCCGCCATAGGAGGGCGGGCCGGGCCCATGGTCAAGTGCCGTAGGCGCGGTCCTCTCCCATGACATCCTGCGCGGCGAGGAGGAGGGCATCGGCGATCACGTCGAGCTCTGCCTTCGTCAGGCGGGCGGGGAGGCGGGCGTCGCAGGCTTTCATCAGCATGGCGCGGGTTTTCGGCAGGTCGGGGCACTCGCCGGGCAGGAATTGCCAGTTCCAGAAGGCGCGGGCGTTGTCGGTGGAAAGGCCGAAGACCTGCACCTTGACGCCCCGGTCTGCGGCGGCGGCGGCGAAGGCGCGGGTTTCGTCCTGGGTGAGGTTCACGGTGTTAAACTGGATCGAGTCCGGGGCGCGCTCCTCGGGCGACAGCTTGTCGGGCACCTGCAGCCACGGCGAGGTGTTGAGGCGGGCGGCGACATAATCGTGGTTGGCGCGGCCATCGCGGACGCGGCGGGCAACCTCGGCCAGTTGCGGGCGGATGATGGCGGCGGAGAGGTTGTTCATGCGCAGGTTATAGAGCGGCAGCTTGTTCTGCCAGCGGGCAAAGGCGGCGTCGAGCGCGGCATCGGCGCCGGTCATGTGCTTGGCCCAGTTATGCTCATAGGCGCCCGACATGATCACGGCGCGCGCCACGAGGTCGGCATCGTCGGTGATCAAAATGCCGCCCTCGCCGGCATTGACCAGCTTGTAGGATTGGAAGCTGAAACAGCCGACGCGGCCCAAAGTGCCGATATTGCGGCCGTGCCACGTGGTGCCCAGCGAGTGGGCGGCGTCCTCGACCACGGGGATGTTGCGGGCGTCGCAGAGCCGCATGATCGCGTCCATGTCGGAGGTGTGGCCGCGCATGTGGCTGATGATGACGGCGCTGATATCGGTGTCGAGCCGGGCCTCGAAATCGGCCATGTCGATGCGGTAATTGTCAGCCACCTCGCAGAGGACGGGCACGCAATCGGCGTGGATGACCGAGGAGGGCACGGCGGCGAAGGTGAAGGCGGGGATCAGGACGCGGGCGTCGCGCGGCAGGCCGAGCGCCTTGAGCGACAGGAAGAGCGCGGCCGAGCAACTGCTGACGGCGAGCGCGTATTTGCTACCCATATGCGCGGCGAAGTCGCGTTCCAGCAGGGTGACGGGGGCGTTTTCCGGGGCGGTGTAGCGGAAGAGGTCGCCCGATGCGAGCATCCGCTCGATCTCGGCGCGGGCGGCTTCGGGGATGGGCTCGGCGTCGTAGACGTTGGGGGGCAGTGTCATTTCTTCGGGTTTCCTGAAACTGGCCTTCGGATTTCCCGAAACTCCTACACCATCGGCGGCCTGCGCCAAAGCAAAATTTTTGCAACAACCCGCGCGGGGCGGGACTGTGCCGGAATTGCCGAGTTTTCAGAGGGTTGGCGTCAGATGCCGAGCCGGTCGCGGAGGGAAAACCACGTCATCGCCAGCACCAGCAGCGGCGAGCGGAGGGCGGCGCCGCCGGGGAAGGGGGTGGTGGGGATGCGCGACATGGTGTCGAAGCCTGCGGCCTGACCGCCGATGGCGTCGGCCATCAGCTTGCCGGCCTGCGTGGCGTTGCCGACGCCATGGCCGGAATAACCCGAGGCCGACAGGATGTTGGGGGCCACGCGGGCGAGGTAGGGCAGGCGTTTCATGGTGATCGCCAGCGTCCCGCCCCAGGCGTAGTCGATGGGGATGTCCTTGAGGTGCGGGAAGATCTCGGTCATCGGTTTGCGCACCTTGGCGGCGATGTCGACGGGGAAGCGGTAGCCGTAGCTTTCGCCGCCGCCGAAGAGCAAGCGCTTGTCGTGGCTGAGGCGGAAGTAGTTGACCACGAACTTGGTGTCGGCCACGGCCACGTCGCGGGTCAGGACGCGGGCGGCGTCGTCGCCCAGCGGTGCGGTGGCGGCGACGAAGTTGTTGATCGGCATGACGCGGGCGGCGACCTTGCCGTTCAGGCCGCCGAGATAGCCGTTGCAGGCGAGGATGACGTGATCGGCGGTGACGGTGCCTTGGGCGGTGGTAAGCTTGGCCGGGGTGCCCTCGTCGATCTGCTGCACCTCGGTGCGCTCGAAGATGCGCACGCCGGCGGCGCGGGCGGCGCGGGCCAGCCCGAGGGCGTAGGCCAGCGGGTGCAGATGCGCGGCGCTCATGTCGAGGGTGCCGCCCACGTATTTGGGCGAGGGGCAAAGGGCCTGCGCCGCGTCGCGGTCGAGTTTCTCGAGATGGGGGTAGTCGTAGCGCTCGGCCAGCATGTCGGCATAGGCATGCTCTTCCTCGACCTCGCGGGCGGAGAAGGCCATGTGGGCGATGCCGGGCTTGAGGTGGCAGTGGATATCGTGCTTTGAGATCAGCGACTTGACCAGTGCCTTGGCGTCTTCCGCCAGCGCCCAGAGCTTGGCCGCATCGTCGCGCCCGACCTGCTTTTCGACGAAATGCTGGTCCATCCGCTGGCCGCTGCCGAGCTGCCCGCCATTGCGGCCGGAGGCGCCGAAGCCCACGCGGTGCGCCTCGAGCAGGACCACGTCGAGGCCCTGCTCGGCCAGGTGCAGCGCCGCCGACAGGCCGGTATAGCCCGCGCCCACCACGCAGACATCGGCCCGCGTGTCGCCCTGAAGCGGGGCGAACGGCTCCAGCGGGTCCACGGTGGCCGCGTACCAGCTTGGCGGGTATTGCCCCGGACGGTCGTTGGAGTAGAGCAGGTTCATGCTTTCACTTTTCCAAAAATACTCACTGCGCGACGCCCGCCGGAGGCTCAGACGTTGAGGAGAAGATGCTCGCGCTCCCACGGGCTGATGACCTGCAGGAATTCCTCGTATTCCGCCCGTTTGACGATCGAGAAGACGCGGGCGAAATCGGGGCCGAGGACCTTGTGCAGGGCGTCGGCCTCTTCGAAAACGTCGAGCGCGTTGCCGAGCACGTCGGGAATGTCCGACTCGCCCGCATAGGCATCGCCGCGGAATTGCGGGTCGGGGCGGACCTCTTCGTTCAGGCCCAGCAGGCCGCAGGCCAGCGAGGCCGCGATACCGAGATAGGGGTTGCAATCCATGCCGGCCAGCCGGTTCTCGATCCGCCGCGCCTCGGGGGGCGACAAGGGCACGCGGATGCCGGTGGTACGGTTGTCGCGGGCCCAGGCGAGGTTGATGGGCGCGGCGTGATCCTTGACGTAGCGGCGGTAGGAATTGACGTAAGGCGCAAGGATGGCGATGGCCGAGGGCAGGTGTTTCTGCAGCCCGCCGATGAAGTGGTAGAAGGCGTCCGTCTCGCCGCCCTGGGGGCCGACGAAGACGTTCTTGCCGGTCTCGGTGTCCATGATCGAGTGGTGGATATGCATGGCGCTGCCCGGCTCGTCCTCGATCGGCTTGGCCATGAAGGTGGCGAAACAGTCGTGGCGGATCGCCGCCTCGCGGATCAGGCGCTTGAAGTAGAACACCTCGTCGGCGAGCTTGACCGGGTCGCCGTGGCGGAGGTTGATTTCAAGCTGTCCGGCGCCGCCTTCCTGGGTGATGCCGTCGATCTCGAAGCCCTGCGCCTCGGCGAAGTCGTAGATGTCGTCGATGACCGGGCCGAACTCGTCGACGGCGGTCATGGAATAGGCCTGTCGCGCCGCGGCGGGGCGGCCGGAGCGGCCCATCATCGGCTCGATCGCCTTGGCCGGGTCGAGGTTGCGGGCGACGAGGTAGAATTCCATTTCCGGCGCCACGACCGGTTCGAGGCCCTTTTCGCGGTAGAGATCGACCACGCGTTTCAGCACGTTGCGGGGCGAGAAGGGGATCGGGGCGTTGTCGCGGTCATAGGCGTCGTGGATGACCTGAAGGGTCCAGTCGCCTGTCCATGGCGCGGCGGTGGCGGTGGTCATGTCCGGTTTCAGGATCATGTCCCGCTCGATGAAGCCCTCGTCGCCCGCCGCTTCGCCCCAGTCGCCGGTGATGGTCTGGAAGAAGATCGAATCGGGCAGGTGAAAGTGCTTTTGCCGGGTGAATTTCGAGGCGGGCACGGCCTTGCCGCGGGCGATGCCGGGCAGGTCGGAGATGATGCATTCCACCTCGTCGAGGCGCCGGCCTTCGAGATAGGCCTGCGCGGCCTCGGGCAGTTTCGCGATCCAGTCGGCCATTTCAGGCTCCCTTGTTGAAGAACGCCGCCATCCGGTCGGCGAAGCGTTGGGCATCGGTGGGGGCGTCGAGCCGGGCGGTGGCACGGTCGAGCAGGTCGTCGGGGACGACGCCCTTGCCGCGCAGGCGGATCAGGTCCTCGACGATGTCGGGGCTGAATTCCGGGTGCGGCTGAATGGTCAGGATACGGTCGCCATAGATCATGGCCGCGTTGGCGCAGAAGTCGGATTTGCCAATGACCTCCGCCTCCTGCGGGCGTTCGACCACCTGGTCCTGATGCCATGCGTTCAGCGCGAAGGTCTCGCCGTCGAGCTTGTATTCGGTGCGGCCCACGGACCAGCCGCCGGGATACTTGATGACCTTGCCGCCAAGGGCCTGTGCGATGATCTGGTGGCCGAAGCAGACACCGATCATCGGCCGGCCATCTTCGTAGACGGCGCGGATGAAATCCTCGAGCGGGGGGATCCACGGGTGATCCTCGTAGGCGCCGTGCTTGGAGCCGGTGATGAGCCAGCCGTCGCAGGCGTCCGGCGCGTCAGGGTATTCTTCACCAACCACGTCATAGGTTTCGAATTCGAAGCCGCGCCCCGCGAGCAGGCGGGCAAACATCGCGTCATAGTCGCCCGTCCGTTCCAGAAGCTCCGGAACGGCGTGGCCGGTCATCAGGATGCCGATTTTCATCTCTCACCTGTAATTTGATCAAATTTAGGATAGCGTAGCAGGCTACCCTTGGGCAAGCCCCGACTACACCGTTCCGAGATAGGTTTTCCAGTGTTGCACATCCGGGATATCCGCCATCAGCCGCAGCTCCTGCCGCTTGGTCATGCAGAGGTTGCGGATCAGCCCCTTGGGGAAGGCGCGGGCGATGAAGGCGTCGGCCTCGAACAGGTCGATCGCGCTTTCCCAGTCGGGGGCGAGTTGGGGCAGGTCCTGATCGTAAGCGTTGCCGGTGATGGGGGCGGGCGGAGAGAGGGCGTCGTCGATGCCGGTGATGGCGGCGCCGAGGATGGCGGCGAACATGAGGTAAGGGTTGATGTCGCCGCCCGCGACACGGTGCTCGATGCGCCGGGCGGCGGGGGCGCCGCCGGGGATGCGCAGGGCCGCCGTGCGGTTCTCATAGGCCCAGCAGACGGAGGTGGGGGCATGGGCGCCGGGCACGAGGCGGGTATAGCTGTTGGCGTGGGGTGCGAAGATGAGCGTTGAGGCGGGCATGGCCTGAAGGCAGCCGGCGACGGCGGAAAGCAGGGTGTCGGAGCCTTCGGGGCCGCCATTGTCGAAGACGTTGGCGCCCTCGGCGTCGAGCACGGAGAAATGCATGTGCATTCCGTTGCCCGCGTCGTCGTCAAAGGGCTTGGCCATGAAGGTGGCGGCCATGCCGTGGCGCCGGGCGAGGCCGCGGATCAGCGCCTTGAAGAGCCATGTGTCATCAGCGGCGCGCAGGGCGTCCTGATGGTTGAGGGTGACCTCGAACTGGCCCAGCCCGCTTTCGCTGGTGGTGGTCTGGGCCGGGATGCCCATGGCCGCGCAGCCGTCGTAGAGGGACGACAGGAAGCCGTCGAACGCGTCCATATGGGTGAGCGACAGGATGCCGGGGGCGCCGGTGCGGCGGCCGGTCTGGGGGTTGCGGACGGGGCGGAGGGATTTGCCGCTGTCGTCGACGAGGGTGAATTCCAGCTCGGTGGCGGCCATGACCTGCCAGCCGCGGGCGGCGTAGCGGTCGAGGACAGCGGTGAGGGCGTGGCGGGGGTCGCCTTCGAAGGGGCGGCCGTCATCGTGATACATGGACATCGGGACCAGCGGCTGCGGCGTGTCGAGCCATGGCAGGGGCACGGGGCCGCGGCCGGTGGGGCGGAGCATGCCGTCGGCGTCGCCGGTCTCGAAGACCAGCGGCGAATCCTCGATATCGGCGCCGAAAATGTCGAGATTCAGGGCCGATAGCGGCATCCGCACCGCGCCCTCGTCCAGCTTTCCTGCATAGTTTCCGGGCACACGTTTGCCGCGCATCTGACCGTTGAGGTCGCAGGCGGCGACCCGGATCGTCTGATAGTCTGCTAGCTCCATGATGGAGGCTCCGTTCGTGGTGTCGGGGCCAATCTAAAGCTATTGCCGGGGGTCTGCCAAGATAATTTGATCAAAAAATTCGGCGCCGGGAAAAGGCCGTTTCGCGATGTCGGTATCACGTCGGTATTTGGTCGGTATCGCGTCGGTGCCAGCGCCGGTGGGGGTGCTGGCACCGGGAGGCGTTCAGCCGGCGACGGAGGCCTTGTAGATGCCGTCGATCGAGTCTTTGAGTTGGGCGTCGAATGCCTCGTCCGACTGCTGATCGGAGAGGCCCTCGGTCAGCGCGCGGGAGAAGCTGGCGATCATGCCGGTGTTCTGGGCGAGGCGCGTGTTGGCCTCGTCACGCGAATAGCCGCCCGACAGGGCCACGACGCGCATCACGCGGTCATGCTCGATCAGCGGTTTGTAGTGGTTCGCGGTCTCGGGCAGGGTGAGCTTGAGCATCACCTCGCGATTGGCGGGCAGTTTGTCGAGATGCTTGGCGATCTCGTCGCGCAGGATGGATTCGGCCTCGGCCTTGTCGGCGATCGAGATGGTCACCTCGGGTTCGATGATGGGCACCAGGCCGGCATCGAGGATCTCGGCGCCGATGGCGAATTGTTGGTCGACCACGGCGGCGATGCCCGAGGGGGAGGCCGCGTCGATCACCGAGCGCATCTTGGTGCCGAAGATGCCGTGGGCGTTGGCGCGCTCGAGCAGGTCCTTGAGGCCGGCCATCGGTTTCATCAGGCGCACGCCGTCGGTTTCGTCGGCCAGCCCCTTGTCGACCTTCAGGAAGGGGACGACGCCGCGCTCTTCCCAGAGATAGGCGGCGGTGGGTGTGCCGTCGATCTCGCGTTCCATCGTCTGTTCGAAGAGGATGGCACCGAGGATGTTGTCGCCGGTGAAGGCGGGCGACTTGATGATCCGGGTCCGCATCTGGTGGATGAGGTCGAACATCTCGTCCTCGTTCGAGTAGCGGTCTTCCTCTATGCCGTAGAGGCGCAGGGCCTTGGGGGTGGAGCCGCCCGACTGGTCGAGGGCCGCGATGAAGCCGTTGCCCTCGCGCATTCTGGCTGCTTGATCTTTTTTCGACATGGAGATGCTCCGCCCTGAAAATGGTGATTTGCGGCTGTTTCGCCGTGCTGGCCTCTCTTAGGCGAGGGCCGGGAGCGTTGCAATTATGGTGGCGCTAACAGGGGCGGCGGAGAGGGGCCGTGCGCAGGAATTGGCGCGCAGAGGGGCGGGCGTTCAGGGGGGTGTGCGGGGATGCAGCAGGAAAACGCTGGCAGGGGGAGGGCCGGATGGCGGGCGTTCGGCCGGGGGGCAAGGGGTGGGTTTGCACCCACCCTACGGGTTCCGGGCCGGGGCGGACGGGCGCTGCCTATCGTGAATTGCGCTGCAATTCACTTGCGGCAGGCGATTGCAAGCAATCGCCGATAGCCCGGCGGTGCGCCTTTGGCGCACCTTGATTCCGGGCGGGGGAGAGAGGGTATGGCGCGACCCGGGCCTGACCCAGGGCCGCTGGCGGCGTGAGGTCCCGGCTCGGGGGCCGGGACGGGTTGGATTGCAGGGAGTTTGTGGAGTGATACACGCCCGGAACAAGGCCGAAGGCCGCCGGGCGAGCGCCGGCCCGTTCCCGCGGGCAGGCGCTTTGGCGGGTGTAGCGTGACGTCTATGGGGAGGATGTACTTGGCGCCATAAAATGCCATCCGCTTCCGTTGCAACGCCTCCCCACGGGCCGGCGCTCGCCCGGCGGCGGGGCCGGCGGGCAAAGGTGGGTTGGCACCCACCCTACGGGACTGCAGTGGGAGGTCCCGGCGACGGGCCCGGGACGGGGGCTCAGCCTTCCAGCGCCGCGACGCCGGGGAGGGTCTTGCCTTCCATCCATTCGAGAAAGGCGCCGCCGGCGGTGGAGATGTAGCTGAAGTAGTCCGCCGCGTCGGCTTGGTTCAGCGCCGCGACGGTGTCGCCGCCGCCCGCGACCGCGATGAGCTTGCCGGAGTGGCAGAGCCCGGCCGCATGAGCCGCCGCGGCGTTGGTGGCGCCGTCGAAGGGCGGGGTTTCGAAGGCGCCGAGCGGGCCGTTCCAGATGAGCGTCGCCGCGCGGTCCATGGCCTGCGTGATGTGGAACACGCTGTCGGGGCCGGCGTCGAGGATCATGGCGTCCTCGGGACAGTCCTCGGCGCGGAGGATCTCGAAGGGGGCGCCCTCGCGCAGTTCCTCGGCCACCACCACGTCGCGGGGCAGGATGATCTCGCAGCCGGTGGTCGCCGCCTTCAGGGCGATGTCACGGGCGGTGTCGGCCATGTCGTGTTCGCAGAGCGAGCGGCCCACGTCGAGCCCTTGCGCGGCGAGGAAGGTGTTGGCCATGGCGCCGCCGATGACGAGGATGTCGACCTTCTCGATCAGGTTGGACAAGAGGTCGAGCTTGGTCGAGACCTTGGCGCCGCCGACCACGGCCATCAGCGGGCGGTGGGGATTGCCGAGGGCGTTTTCCAGCGCCTCGAGTTCGGATTGCATCAGCCGGCCGGCGCAGGCGGGCAGGAGGCGGGCCAGCGCCTCGGTCGAGGCGTGGGCGCGGTGGGCGGCGGAGAAGGCATCGTTGCAATAGACGTCGCCGAGCGCGGCGATGCGGCGGGCGAAATCCTCGTCATTGGCCTCTTCGCCGGGGTTGAAGCGGATGTTTTCCAGCAGCAGCACCTCGGCGGCGCGCGCCTCCTCTGTCGGGTTCTCGGCGCCGTCGAGGGTTTCGATGAACTGGACGGAATGGCCGAGCGCCGCTTCCAGCGCGGGGACGAGCTGGCGCAGGGTCATGGAGTCGACGACCTTGCCCTTGGGCCGGCCGAAATGCGCCAGCAGCATGGGCTTGCCGCCCTTGTCGAGGATGGCCTGCACGGTGGGCACGATGCGCTCGATCCGGGTGGCGTCGGTGACCTGTCCGTTTTCCACCGGCACGTTGATGTCGACCCGCGTCAGGACCGTCTTGCCGTCGAGGTCCATATCGTCGAGGGATTTCCAGCTCATGGCCCGCATCTCTTTCGGTTGTGAGAAACTCGGGCCTCTATTGGCGTCTCGGGGCTGGGGCGTCAACCTCTCGCCTGCAAGCAGGCGGCGGGTGCGGCTTGGCATTCGCCGGCATAGGTCTTAGGAGTCGGCGGACGTAGATTGACAGGAGGGCCCGATGGCCGAAATCAACGACCCGGAAAACACCATTCTGATCGAGCTGAAGGATGGCACGGTGACGATCGAGCTCATGCCCGACATCGCCCCCGGCCATTGCGAGCGGATGAAGGAGCTGGCCCGCGCCGGCGCCTATGACAACGTGGCCTTTCACCGGGTCATCGACGGGTTCATGGCCCAGACGGGCGACGTGAAGAACGGCAATATGGAGCAGGATTTCAACCTGCGGCTGGCCGGGACGGGGGGCAGCGACAAGCCCAACCTGAAGGCCGAGTTCAGCCGCATCCCGCATGACCGCGGCACGATCGGCGCGGCGCGGAGCCAGAACCCGGACAGCGCCAACAGCCAGTTCTTCATCAACTTCAAGGACAACCATTTCCTGAACGGGCAATACACGGTCTATGGCCGGGTGATCGACGGCATGGAGCATGTGGATGCGATCACGCGGGGCGAGCCGCCGCAGAACCCGGACCGGATGATCAGCATGAAGGTGGCCGCCGATGCATAAGCTTGCGATAGCGTTCAGCCTGCTGGCCTCGCCCGCCTTGGCGACGGGGCTGCAGATCGAGGTTGCGGGCGAGGCCAATGGCACCGTCACCATCGACCTTCTGGAAGACGTGGCGCCGGGGCATGTGGAGCGGATCACCACGCTGGCGGAGCAGGGCGCCTATGATGGCGTGGTGTTTCACCGGGTGATCGACGGGTTCATGGCACAGACCGGCGACGTGGAGTTCGGCAAGCTGGAGGGCGGCGACATGAGCCGGGCCGGGATGGGGGCGAGCGATTTGCCCGATCTCGAGGCCGAGTTCAGCGACGAGCCCTTCGAGCGGGGCGTGGTGGGCATGGCCCGCAGCCAGAACCCCGACAGCGGCAACAGCCAGTTCTTCATCATGTTCGCCCCGGCGCCGCATCTGAACGGGCAATACACGGTGGTGGGCCGGGTGACCGACGGCATGGACGTGGTCGATGCCATCAAGCGCGGCGAGGGCCGGAACGGTGCGGTTGTCGGCGAGCCGGACGTGATGACCGACGTCACGGTGACCGAATAGCGCATTCGCGCCCCTGACACTGTGCCCTTGCGGGCGGCCCGGCTTCGCCATAGGGTCGCCCGCGAGGAGAGCTGAAAGACCCGATGCGCGCCCCGTTCGCGACGATGTTCGCCCGCCCGCTTTGCGCTGTTTCCGCCCCGGCCGGGACTGGCCGGAGGCCGGGCGTCTTTCCCATGACAGCCTGTTCCGCCCCACTGGCCCATTCCCCGCGCCGGCATGGCCCGCGCGTGTCATTTCCGGATTTCTGATACATGACCCCCTACCGACCGACCGGATACGAGCCGCTCGATACGCTGAAACCCGTGGCCGAGGGGCTGTGGCTGATCGACGGGCCGGCGCATGGGCACGGGCGCATCCCCTATCCGACGCGCGCTGTCGTGGTGAAGCTGGAGGGCGGCGGGCTGTGGGTGCATTCGCCGACGCCGCTGACCACGCGGCTGCGGGCCGAGGTGGACGCGCTGGGGCCGGTCAAGCATCTGGTGGCGCCGAACCATGCGCATGTGGCGTATCTGGCGGCGTGGGCGGAGGCCTATCCGGACGCCGCGCGCTGGGCGCCGCCGGAGGCGGGGGTGGCGGGGGCGCGGGATTTGCACCCGTCGGAGGCCGAGGCGGACTGGGCGGGGGAGATCGAGCAGATCACCGTCAGGGCGGGACGCAAGCTGCGGGAGGCGTGTTTCTTTCACCGCGCCTCGCGCAGCCTGATCCTGACCGACCTGATCGAGGCGATCGATACGCGGCATATGCCGGTCTACCTGCGGCCAATGATCTGGCTTTCGGGGACCGATCATTCGGCCCCTCATATGCGCCCGAGCTACCGCTGGTCGCTGAAGCGCGACGACAAGCCGGCATTGGCGGATGATGTGGAGGTGATGATCCGGTGGCGGCCGCGGCGGGTGATCATGGCCCACGGGCGCTGGGTGCCGCATGACGGGGTGGCGGTGCTGGAGCATGCCTTTCGCAAGGTGTTGCGGGCGCGGCGGTGGGAAGTGGCTTACGAGGCGTACGAGAAGGACCGGGGCGCTTAAGAGATTTCATGCCTCCGGCGGGGATATTTGGGGCCAGAAGAAGCATGGGTGTTCTAGGTTTCTTCTGGCTGAAAATATCCCGGGGGGCTGCCATTGTGCGCCATTGGTTCAAGCCCAATGGCGGCGGGCTGGCCCCCAATTCAACGGATCAGGTTCATGCGCAGTTTCAGGCCGCGGCGCGCCTCTTGCGGAAGGTGGCGGTTGAGGCGGCGGTTGACGAGGCCGAAGAGGCCAATGATCACCAGTGTCAGCAGGATGAAATAGCCCGCGAGGATCGGGTAGGGCACGAAGGGGTTGAAGGTCTTGTCGGCGAAGAATTTGGCGTAGTAGAGCGCGTCGCCCCGCTGGCCCCAGGCCGGGAAGGCCGAGAAGAACACGAGCGTGGTGGCGTGGAAGAGGAAAATCGCCTCGTTCGTGTAGGCGGGCCAGGCCAGCCGCAGCATGGTGGGCCAGACGATCCGGCGGAAGCGGGCGAGGCCGGTGAAGCCGTAAGCGTCGGCGGCTTCGATGTCGCCCTTGGGGATGGCGCGCAGGGCGCCGTAGAAGATTTCCCCCGAATAGGCGGCGGTGTTGAGGAAGAGCACGACCAGCGCGCCGAGCCACGCCGAGGTGAAGGGGTCGAACCACGGCGAGACGGATTTCAGTGACAGGAAGAGGAAATAGGCGAAGAAGAACTGGATGAAGAGGGGCGAGCCGCGGAAGATGAAGATGAACCATTCCGAGGATTTGCGGATCATCCGGTTTCGCGAGGATTTGCCGACCGCCACGGCGGTGGCGAGGAAGAAGCCCGCCAGAAGGGCCACCGTGCCGAAATAGACGTTCCAGATTAGGCCCGAGCCGATCAGGGTGAAATGCTCGCAGAGCGTGTAGCCTTCGCGCGGCAGGAGGCGTTCGCCGATGCCGAGGGAGCGCAGGGCGTAATCCTGGATGGTTTGGAGGCAGCTCATGCAAGGGTCCTCCGCAGGAGGGCCCGTTGGCGTGGACGCGTTTGCGCGGGGAAGGCGGGCGCGGGGGGGGTGTAGGGCATGGGTGGTGCGAGGTCCCGGATCAAGTCCGGGACGGGGAGAGGCAGGGCTTGTGTCATGCGCCGGCCCTCCGCTGGGCTTCGCCGCCGGAAGTGGCCTGGCCGTGGGAGAGTTTCACCATCAGCTTTTCAAGGAAGATTTCCGAGACGCGGGTGAAGCCGAGGTAGAAGACCAGTAGGGCGAGGAAATACCACATGCGCCAGTCGCCATGCGGGTAGCTGGTGAAGCGGGGGTTGGCGGTGCCGCCGAGTTCGCGGGCCCAGTAGACGATATCCTCGACGCCCAAGAGGAAGAGAAGCGGCGTGGCCTTGATCAGCACCATCCAGAGGTTCGAGAGCCCCGGCAGGGCGTAGACCCACATCTGCGGCACGAGGATGCGCCGGAAGGTCTGGCGGCGGGACAGGCCGTAGGCTTCGGCCGTCTCCAGCTGGGCGCGGGGCACGGCGCGCATGGCGCCGTAGAGCACGTTGGCCGCGAAGGCGCCGAAGACGATGGCGAAGGTCAGCACCGCGAGGAAGAAGCCGTAGGTTTCATGCACCCATTGCGGCGAGGTCGACAGCGGCAGCTTGGCCTGCGCGCAGACGATGAAATCGTTGCCCTGTCGGATCGGCTGATCCCAGCCGGGGCATTTCACCTGGTGGCGGATCCATTCGAAGAGCTGGTCGAGGGCGATGACGAAGAAGAGGAAAAAGGCGATATCCGGCACGCCGCGGACGATGGCGATATAGGCCTTGCCCAGCCACCTGAGCGGCGCGAGGCGCGAGCGGGCGGCGACCGCGCCGCCAAAGCCGAAGGCCAGCGCCGCGGGGGCGGTGATGCCCAGCAGGGCCAGCACCACGAAGACCGACACGTAAAGCGACATGTGCTTGCCGGTGGTCATGTAGCAGGCAAGCCACCGGAGATTGCCGAGTGTCTCGGGATCTGTGCAGAAGGCGAAAATGGCCGGTGTCCCCCATGGACGGGTCTTGGCGCCCGTTCGTGAAGAGGGCGGGCCCGGTCAGGCCCGCCCCCCGATCGATCAGAAGGTCGTGGCGACCTCCCATTTGGTGATCATTTCGTTGAGCGAGCCGTCGTCTTTCATCGACTGGATGGCCGCGTCGAGCGTTTCCTTCAGCTCGGTGTCGCTTTCGCGGACACCGAGGCCGACGCCGCCGCCGATTTCCTCTTCCTGCGAGAGCAGCATCAGCTCGTCTTCCTCGGCCGCGATGGGCGCGAGGTAGGATTTGTCGGCCAGCACCGCGTCAGCCTCGCCGTTGCGGACGGCGGCGATGGTTTCCTCGGGCGTGGCGAATTCCACCAGCGTCCAGTCCTTGTCGGCGACGAAGGCCGCCTGGATCGTGCCGGTCTGGGCCGCGATGATGGCGTTTTCCAGATCGAGATCCTCGGACATGGCGAGATAGGCCGAGGGATCCGGCGGGGTGTAGTTCTGGGTGAAGTCGATCACCTCGTCCCGCTCGTCGGTGATGGACATGCCGGCGATGATCACGTCGTAGTTGCCCGAGACGAGGTTGGGGATGATCGAATCCCAGTCATTGGTGACCCATTCGCAATTGAGCTCGGCGCGCTTGCAGATCTCGTCGCCCAGTTCACGCTCGAACCCGTCGACCTCGCCTGCGTCGTTGAGGAAGTTCCACGGGGGGTAGGCGCCCTCGGTGCCGAGGCGGACGACGTCCTGTGCCATGGCGAAGCTGGCCGAGGTGGCCAGTGCCGCGACGGAAAGAAGGAATGTTCTCATTGGTTTCTCCCTTGGTTGGTGGTTGGTCAGGCGGCCATGGTGGAGCTGAGAAACTGCCTCAGCCGCTCTGATTTCGGTTGTCCGAAGAGTGTGTCCGGCGTGCCTTCCTCCTCGATCAGACCCTGATGGAGGAAGATGACGTGATCGGAGACGTCGCCGGCCATTTTCATGTCATGGGTGACGATCATCATGGTGCGGCCCTCGGCGGCCAGATCCTTGATGACGCGGACCACCTCCTGTTCGAGTTCGGGGTCGAGGGCGGAGGTGGGTTCGTCGAAGAGCAGCGCCTCGGGCTCCATGCAGAGCGCGCGGGCGATGGCGGCGCGCTGTTGCTGGCCGCCGGAAAGCTGGGCGGGGTAGACATCGGCCTTGTCGCCGATGCCGACCTTGTCGAGATAGCCGCGGGCGGCCTCTTCGACCTCGGCGCGGTCGCGGCCGAGGACGGTGAGGGGTGCCTCCATCACGTTTTGCAGGATGGTGAGGTGGGCCCAGAGGTTGAACTGCTGGAAGACCATCGAGAGGTTGGTGCGGATGCGCAGCACCTGTTTGGCGTCGGCGGGGTGGCGGTTGAGCCCCGTGCCGCGCCATGTGACGGGCTCGCCCTTGAAGATGATGTCGCCCTGCTGGCTGTCTTCCAGAAGGTTGGCGCAGCGCAGGATGGTGGACTTGCCCGAGCCGGAGGAGCCGATGAGCGAGACCACGTCGCCCTTGTGGGCGGTGATGTCGACGCCCTTGATGACTTCGAGCGGGCCATAGGCCTTGTGCAGGTTGCGGATCTCGATGACGGGCGTGGCGTCGGCCAAGGGCAGCATCCCCGTGAGGTTTCAATGGTTTGGCTGCGGTGCAGTAGGGCGGAAAATCCGGCGCAATGCAACGCACAAAACGGAACATTCTTGGCCGGGATGGGCGAATTGACGTCTCGTCACGCCGTTATGGCGTTTGTCGGGGCGGTGTGGCTAGGCCGGTGGCGGCGGGTTGGGGATGGCGAGGTAGGCGTCAGAGGGGATGCGGACGAGGCCGTGGAGGGAGAGGGTGTCGCGGTCGTCGGGGGAGAGGTCGGCGATGGCGGCGGCGATGGCGTCGAAGATCGGGGCCGGGTCGCGGGTGGCTGCGGTGATGTAGGGCAGGACCGGCGTGGGCTCGGTGCGGGCGATTTCGCGGAGAGTGGTGGCGAAGGGGTCGTGGCGCTGGATGAGGTGCCATGTGAGGGCATCGAGCGCGGCGAGGTCGGCGTGACCTTCGGCCACGGCGCGGGCGGAGAGGGTGTGGCCGCCGGTCTGGATGGTGTTGGTGAAGGAGAAGCCTTGGGCAAGGGCGTGGTTGGCGGGGGCGGCCCAGCCGCTTTGGGAGAGGGGTTCGTTATAGGCGAAGGGGGCCTCGGCAAAGGCGGCCGGGGTAGTGCGGGGGTCATCGGCGCGGGCCACGAAGACCGAACAGTAATGGCCGGGCGGGCAGCCCTCGAGGCCGTAATCGGGGGTGCCGACGAGGGTGACGCGGCCGTGGAGTTCGGCGCGGTAAGGGTAGCCGCAGGTCTGCGACAGGAGGAGGTCGGGCGAGAGCCAGTGGTCCCACAGATCGCCGGTGCGGGTGAGGGTGTCGGGGCCCTCCCCGAGATTGGCGCGGATGGCCTGCCAGAACCTGTCATTCGCGGCCGCGGTTTCCGGCCGGTCGTACATCGGCAGGCTGGCGAGGCTCACCCCTTGGCCACCTTCTGGCGGGCGAGCGCGCTGTCGCGGTCGCTGATGCCGAGGAAGTTGGCGGCCATGCGGATGAGCGCATCCTCGTCGGCGTCGCGTTCGCCATCGGCGAGCGCCACTTCCCAGAGCGCCTCGATCACGGCGGTGCGCTGTTCGTAGGGCACCGAATCCTTGATGGCGCGGGTGAAGCGGACGGTGTCGGGCGCTTCCGATTCGAGTTGTTCGGCATCGGCGCGGAGTTGCTGCGCGCCGGAGGCGTCGAGACCGTAGCGCCGGGCGGCGATTCGCTCGATATGGGCGACCTCGGCGGCGTCGTAGAACCCGTCGGAGCGGGCGATGCGGACGAGGAGGGCGGTGAGCGCGAGACGCGCGTCGGCGTCGTCGAGCTGTTCGGGTTCGGGCTGGATCAGCTTGTTCAGGAAATCGGCAAACATGGGGGAAGATATAGGCGCGGGACGGGCCCGCGCCAATCACTAACTGAGGAAGGCGGTCTCGCGGGCGCGGGCGCTGTCGTCTTCGGAGAGGCCGAGGGCGTCGCGGGCGTCGTTGATGACCTTGAGTTCGGCCTCGTCGATGTCGCCGTCGGCCAGCACGATTTCCCACAGCACCTCGAGCGCATCGACGCGGGCGTCGAAACTGACTGTTTCCCGGATGATATGCGCGAAACGGTCCGTTTCCGGGGCCTGCTTTTCAAGCTTCTCGGAGGTGGCGCGCATCTTGGCGGCCTCGACCGGATTGAGGCCGTAGAGGCGGGAGAGGAGGCGGTCGATCCGGCTGATCTCGTCGACGCGGTAATCGTGGTCGGACATGGCGACGCGGACCATCAGGGCCCCGAGGGCGAGCTTCTCGTCGGGCTCGGGCAGGGGGTCGGGTTTGGGCGCGGAAAACGCGTGAATCAAGCGGTTCAGCAGGGCTTTGGCTTCCATCGGAGGGCTCCGTTCGTGCCCGGCGCGGGCGGGTGGCAAGGGCCGGCGAGAACCGTCGCGCGGCGCCCTTTCGGGGCGGGTCGGCGCGTCGGCGTGCAGGCCCTTGTCCCTGCCGCGGTGACCGGGGTGTTTTGCCGCACTCTTATCCCGTGGGCGGCGAATGACAATCCGGGCGGTGACGGGTTTGGCGCGGGCGTGGTGCAAAGGTCGCAGGAGGGCCACAATTGCTCCCAACTATCTGCGCTTTCGGGGGCGAGGGTGCCGGCCAATCAAGACGCGCGGTGCAACGCGCGAAGACGGAGCTGCCGATGCCGCCTTTTGACAAGTGTGACTGGTCGATGAGTAACAAGGACGAACAGATGAAGCGGGCCCGGGCCGCGACCGCGGAGGAGCTTCGGCGCATGGCGCGCAGCTTCGACTGGTCGCGGAACCCCGAGGCGGTGCTGGGCTGGATGATGGCGCAGAAGGGGATGGACCTGTCGAGTGCGCTGGTGGTGTTCTTCAACGGCGATCCGGGGCGGTTCAACTACCTGTCGAAACGCGAGGTGCCGCAGGAGTTTCGCGGGGCGGCGCGGGTGCTGGACAATATCTGTCTTCGGGTGAACAGCGGGTTCTACCGGTCGCGGGCGGGGCAGAAGCTTCCGGCGCGGGGGCGGCTGGATGCGTGGCTGGAGTTCCAGCGGGCCGACCGTGACGCGGGGCGCCGGGGGCGGTGGATTCTGGACGAGGGGATCATCGAGGCGGCGCTGCGCGGCAAGCGGCAGCCCGCGATGGCGGAGGAGACGGCCGATATCGGCGCGCTGCGGCCCCTGCAGGGGCCGGGGGCGGTGCAGGGGTTCCTTGCGGAACTGCTGGGGCCGGGGATCGGCGCGCGGCTGCAGCGGGTGATGATGCGGCGGGGTTAGACCTCAGACCAGCCGCGAGGTGTTCACCGCGGCCTTGACGAAATCGGCAAAGAGCGGGTGGGGCTGGAAGGGTTTGGATTTCAGCTCGGGGTGGAACTGCACGCCGATGAACCACGGGTGGTCGGACCATTCGACGATTTCCGGCAGGCGCCCGTCAGGCGACATGCCGGAGAAGCACAGGCCCACCTCTTCGAGCTTGTCGCGGTACTTGATGTCGACCTCGTAGCGGTGGCGGTGGCGTTCGTCGATGGCGGTGGTGCCGTAGACCTGTGCCACCTTCGAGCCCTCTTTCAGCACCGCGTCATAGGCGCCGAGGCGCATGGTGCCGCCCTTGTCGTCGGAGACGTTGCGCTTGACCTTCTCGTTGCCCTGCACCCATTCCTTGAGGTGGTAGACGACGGGGGTGAAGCGTTTGCGGCCGGCTTCGTGGTCGAACTCCTCGGAGCCGGCATCCTTGAGCCCGGCGAGGTTGCGGGCGGCCTCGATCACCGCCATCTGCATGCCGAGGCAGATGCCCAGATAGGGGATCTTGCGTTCGCGGGCGAATTGGGCGGCCTTGATCTTGCCCTCGGTCCCGCGTTCGCCGAAGCCGCCGGGCACGAGAATGGCGTGGAAGCCCTCGAGATGCACGGCCGGGTCTTCGGTGTCGAAAATCTCGGCATCGACCCATTCGACGCTGACCTTCACCCGGTTGGCCATGCCGCCATGGGTGAGCGCCTCCTTGATGGATTTGTAGGCGTCTTCGAGCTGGGTGTACTTGCCGACGATGGCGATTTTCACCTCGCCGTCGGTGTGGTGGATGCGGTCCTCGACATCCTGCCACTTGGTCATGTCCGGCTTCGGCGCGGGGGAGATGGCGAAGGCGTCGAGCACCGCCTGATCGAGCCCCTCGCGGTGATAGGCGAGCGGGGCCTCGTAGATGGAATTGAGGTCGTAGGCCGCGATCACCGCCTCGGTGCGGACGTTGCAGAAGAGCGCGATCTTCTCTCGTTCCTTTTCCGGGATCGGCTGTTCGGAGCGGCAGACGAGGATATCCGGCGCGATGCCGATGGATTGCAGTTCCTTGACGGAGTGCTGGGTCGGCTTGGTCTTGAGCTCGCCGGAGGCGGCGAGATAGGGCAGGAGGGTGAGGTGCATGAAGATGCACTGGCCGCGCGGGCGGTCGTGGCTGAACTGGCGGATGGCCTCGAAGAAGGGGAGCCCTTCGATGTCGCCCACGGTGCCGCCGATTTCGCAGAGCATGAAATCGACCTCGTCATCGCCGATATCGATGAAGTCCTTGATCTGGTTGGTGACGTGGGGGACGACCTGAATGGTCTTGCCGAGATAGTCGCCGCGGCGCTCCTTTTCGAGCACGTCGGAATAGATGCGGCCCGAGGAGACGGAATCGGTCATCCGCGCCGGGACGCCGGTGAACCGCTCGTAATGGCCGAGGTCGAGATCGGTTTCGGCGCCGTCATCGGTGACGAAGACCTCGCCATGCTCAAACGGCGACATGGTGCCGGGATCGACGTTGAGATAGGGGTCGAGTTTGCGCAGGCGGACCGAGAAGCCGCGGGCCTGCAGGAGCGCGCCGAGGGCCGCGGAGGCGAGCCCCTTGCCCAGTGAAGATACAACGCCGCCTGTGATGAAGACATACCGCGCCATGCGCCGGAACCCCCGTGAGTCTGCTCGTTTCAAAACGGGCCCGCACGGCCGATTCGGCCGCAGCACCACGGGACTCAATTCATAAAGCATTCACGCCAATGGCGCAAGCTGACCGCAAGATGCTGTTGCGGCGTTCCGGCCTGTCTCAATCGGTTGTGGTCAGTCGGCGGTGGGCGTCAGGGGGGCATCGTCGCCTTCCGCGGGCGGAAGGAGGTCGTTGCCGGTGGCGGGCAGGTCGGGCGAGGTTTCTTCCTGCGCCGCCGGCCGGTCGGTGATCCGGTCGAGGACGGAGGAGCCCGAGGAGGATTGCGCCGCGATGATGGTGAGCGCCATGGAGGTGACGAAAAGGCCGATGCCCAGCACCCATGTCATCTTGCCGAGAGCCGTGGCCGCCGAGCGGCCTGCCGTCGCGTTGCCGCCGCCGCCACCCATGCCGAGGCCGCCCCCTTCGGAGCGCTGCAGAAGCACCACGACGATCAGCGTGAGCGTCAGGAGCAGGTGGACGAGGAGGATGACGTTTTCCATGCGGACTGCCTTGCGGTTCGGAACAGGCGCTATCTATGCGTTTCGGGCTGGGGCTGCAACCCGGCAATTGGGGGGTGCGCCGGGGGTGTTGCGGATTGTCCGGCGCCGCTCGTCAGCCCTTGCGGGCTGCCTCGCTTTCAGAGCGTGGCGCGGGGGCAGGCCGACGCGTCATTCATCCACGTCGTCCATGTCGGCCTGACCGGAGAGGCGGCGGCGGACGTGGCTCCAGCTCAGGCCGATGCCGAGGACGAAGGCCAGCGCGATGAGCGCCAGCCAGACGATCTGGGAGGTGTCGCGAAGGGTGAGCAGGCCGTAATCGTAGAGCACCCAGACCACCGCCGCGACGATGGCGATGACCATGAACATCCCGAACGCCCCGATCGAGCGCAGCGTGGCGCGCAGGTAGATGATGTAGCCCACCGCCAGCAGCAGGCCCAGCAGCACCGCGAGCGGCATCTGGTCGTAGAAATTCGCCCGCACCCAGGTGACGTAGTTCCATTCCGTCGGGTTGAACGTCGCGACGAGCAGCAGAAACGCCGCCACGAGGCGCAAGATAAAGCCGGTCATGATTGTCCCCCGTCCCCTGTTTTTCCTTTCCTTCGCCCAACGGCGCCCGCCTGTCCAGCCCCGAGGCCCCGGCCGGGCCGCGAATTTGCGGTTTCAACGGCGCGCGGGCGGGGCTATACGGGCGCGGAATTTCCTAGTGCCGAGAGGACTGACATGGCCAACGTGGTTGTCGTGGGCGCCCAGTGGGGTGACGAGGGCAAGGGCAAGATCGTCGACTGGCTGAGCGAGCGGGCCGATGTGATCGCGCGCTTTCAGGGCGGGCACAATGCCGGCCATACGCTGGTGATCGAGGGCGAGGTCTTCAAGCTGAACGCGCTGCCCTCGGGCGTGGTGCGCGGCGGCAAGCTGTCGGTGATCGGCAACGGGGTGGTGCTGGACCCGTGGCACCTGTTGAAGGAGATCGAGACGATCCGGGCGCAGGGGGTGGAGATCACGCCCGAGACGCTGATGATCGCCGAGAACACGCCGCTGATCCTGCCGTTCCATGGCGAGCTGGACCGGGCGCGCGAAGCGCAGAACGCGGTGGCGAAGATCGGCACCACGGGCCGCGGCATCGGGCCGGCCTACGAGGACAAGGTGGGGCGCCGGGTGATCCGGGTGGCCGACCTTGGCGACGATGCGACGCTGGAATTGCGGGTGGACCGGGCGCTGGTGCATCACAACGCGCTGCGCCGGGGGCTGGGGCTGGGCGAGATCGACCGCGATGGGCTGATCGCGCAGCTGCGGGAGATCGCGCCGGAGATCCTGCAATATGCCGGGCCGGTGTGGAAGGTGATGAACGACAAGCGCAAGGCGGGCCGGCGAATCCTGTTCGAGGGGGCGCAGGGGGCGCTGCTGGATATCGATTTCGGCACCTACCCGTTCGTCACCTCGTCGAACGTGATCGCGGGGCAGGCGGCGACCGGCACCGGGATCGGGCCGGGCTCGATCGACTATGTGCTTGGCATCGTCAAGGCCTATACGACCCGCGTCGGCGAGGGCCCGTTCCCGACCGAGCTGGATGACGAGAACGGCCAGCGGCTGGGCGAGCGGGGCCGGGAGTTCGGCACCGTCACGGGCCGCAAGCGGCGCTGCGGGTGGTTCGACGCCTGCCTCGTGCGGCAGACCTGTGCGACCAGCGGCGTGAAGGGCATCGCGCTGACCAAGCTGGACGTGCTGGACGGGTTCGAGACCCTGCATATCTGCGTGGGCTACGAGCTGGACGGGCAGCGGCTGGATTACCTGCCGACCGCGGCGGATGCGCAGGCCCGCTGTACCCCGGTCTACGAGGAGATGCCGGGCTGGAGCGAGTCGACCGAGGGCGCGCGGAGCTGGGCCGACCTGCCGGCCAACGCCATCAAATACGTGCGCCGGGTCGAGGAGCTGATCGACTGCCCGGTCGCGCTTTTGTCCACGTCGCCCGAGCGGGAGGACACGATCCTCGTGACCGACCCGTTCGCGGATTGAGGCGGATGTCATGCCGAAGCTGAGCTACAAGGCGCGCCGCCGCTGGTCGCTGGTGGTGCTGCTGATCGGGTTGCCGCTTTATATCGTGGTGGCGGTGAATTTCACCGACTGGCTGCGCGCGCGCTACGACGGGCTGCCTGTTCTGGTGGAACTGCTGGTCTTCGTGGTGCTGGGGTTCTTGTGGATGCTGCCCTTGCGGTTCGTTTTCGTGGGCGTGGGCAGGGCCGATCCGGACGAGGAGCCCTGAGAGGGGACGCGGCGCCCGGGTTTCATCTTTCCCGAAATACTCCCGCCGGAGGCTCCCCGGCTCTCGGCCTATAGCAGGTGGCCGGATTTTTTCGCCTTGGTCGCCAGATAGGCCCGGTTATGCGCCGTCTCGCCCACTTTCAGCGGCACCCGCTCGGCCACCTCGATGCCGTTCTGCTGCATCATCGCGATCTTTGCCGGGTTGTTGGTGAGCAGGCGCACGGCCGAGAACCCCATCCGCGACAGGATATCGGCGCCGATGCGGAAATCGCGCTCGTCATCCTCGAAGCCCAGCCGGTGATTGGCCTCGACCGTGTCGAAGCCCTGATCCTGCAGGGAATAGGCGCGCATCTTGTTGGCAAGGCCGATCCCGCGCCCCTCCTGGTTGAGGTAGAGCAGCACGCCGGCGCCTTCGCCGCCCATCTGGGCCAGCGCCCTGCGCAGTTGCGGGCCGCAGTCGCATTTGAGCGATCCCATCAGGTCGCCGGTGAAACAGGCCGAGTGCAGCCGCGCCAGCACCGGGGCGTCGCGCGGGGGTTGGCCGATCTCGATGGCGTAATGCTCCTCGCCGCCATCCTCGGGGCGGAAGACATGCAGCTTGCCCGCCTCCGACACCTCCAGCGGGAGGCGCGCGCTCACCACCGGGTTCAGGGGGCTGGCCAGTTCCAGCAGCGGCGCCGCCGCTTCGCCATCCACCACGGTCAGCCGCCGCTCCTGCGAGAACGACGCGGCGTTCCTGAGCGGCAGGACGAGCACGGCCGGCAGGAGCCGCGCGGTCTTGGCGAGCTTCAATGCCAGCCGGTGCAGATCGGCGCTACCGCCGCGTTCCGACACCAGCGGCCCCTTCATCGGCGTGCGCAGGTCGTCGGCCGGATCGGCCACGCCCAGCACCCATTGCAGCCCCGCATCGGGCGGCAGGACGATCCGCGCCAGATCACCGTCATAGGGCCGCGCCTTCAGCGTCTCGGCCCGCCGCGCGCTGATCACCACCACCGGCGGCCCGCCCAGGGCGCGGATATCGGCCAGCCGCCCGGCATCGAGCGTTTCGGCCGCCAGCACCAGCAGCGCGCCCTCCGGGCCCGTCAGCACCACCGGCACGCCCATGCGCAGATCGCTGCGCGCCCGCGCGAGGATTTCGGTCAGGTCAGGGGCAAGGCTCATGCGATCACATCCCGGCGCGCGAAAGTTGAAAACTGGATGTAGCGTCTTTTGCAACGAATTGAAACAATTGGCCAGCCGGTAACACTTGGCCGTGAACGGCCTGTCATATTCCTTGCCCCGCGGGCCGTGTCGGCACACATCTGCCGAAACGAACGAGGTAACGGACCATGGCACAGCTCAAGAAGATCCTGCTGGTCGACGATGACGAGGACCTGCGCGAGGCGCTCGGCGAACAGCTTGTGATGACCGAGGATTTCGATGTCTTCGAGGCCGGCAACGGCGCCGAGGCGATGCAGCGGGTGAAGGACACGATCCACGATCTGGTGATCCTCGACGTGGGCCTTCCCGACACGGACGGGCGCGAGCTTTGCCGGCTGATGCGCAAGCAGGGCGTCAAGGCGCCGATCCTGATGCTGACGGGCCATGACGGCGATGCCGATACCATTCTCGGCCTCGACGCGGGCGCCAATGACTACATCACCAAGCCCTTCAAGTTCCCCGTGCTGCTGGCCCGCATCCGCGCGCAGCTTCGCCAGCACGAGCAATCCGAGGATGCGGTTTTCCAGCTCGGGCCGTATACGTTCAAGCCCGCGATGAAGCTTCTGCAGACCGAGGACGACAAGAAGATCCGCCTGACCGAGAAGGAGACGAACATTCTCAAGTTCCTCTACCGCTCGACCGAGGGCGTGGTGCCGCGCGACGTGCTTTTGCACGAGGTCTGGGGCTATAATGCCGGTGTCACCACCCACACGCTGGAGACGCATATCTATCGCCTGCGCCAGAAGATCGAGCCCGATCCGTCGAACGCGCGGCTGCTGGTGACGGAATCCGGCGGGTATCGGCTGCTTGCCTGAACAAACCCCGGAAGGTCATTGAACCCGGCCCGCATGGCGCATAAATGACCCTCAGCCGTTTCATGTGCGGTCAATCACATGTACCTCCCTGTTGGACTGCCCCGGCCACTGCGCCGGGGCTTTTTTTGGTCAGCCCACCACATGCACGGGGCTGCGGCCCCCGACGAGCGCAAACTCCCCCCTTCCCGCGGCGTCACCGTTTGGCGTTTGCCGCCCAAGCCCCAATATCGGGAGCAGCAAACAAAGGAGCCTCCCGATGAAACAGGTGATCCACGAAGAGTTCGGCGACCCGGCCAAGGTGCTGCGGTGTGTCGAGGCCGACCCGCCCGTCCTTGGTGCCAGCGATGTCCGGGTCGAGGTTCTTCGCGCGCCCATCAACCCCTCCGACCTGATCCAGATCGCCGGGCAATACGGCGTGCGCCCGGACCTGCCCGCCATTCCGGGCAACGAGGGGCTGGGCCGCGTCATCGAGGCCAACGGCACCAAGCTGGAGGAGGGGCAGCTTGTCCTTCTGCCCGCGGGCAGCGGCACATGGGCCACCGAGGTGGTCGCCGGGGCGGGCAATTTCGTACCGCTTCCCGACGGTGACCTCGACCAGCTTGCGATGCTCGCCATCAACCCGGCCACCGCCTACCTGCTGCTCGACGATTTCGTGGAGCTGGCCGAGGGCGACTGGATCATCCAGTCCGCCGCCAATTCCGCCGTTGGTGCCTATGTCATCCAGCTTGCCCATGCCCGCGGCATCAAGGTGGCCTGTGTGGTGCGCCGGGAAAGCGCGGTGGCCGGGCTGAAGGAGATGGGTGCCGATGCCGTGCTCGTCGATGGCGACACGCTCCCCCGCGACGTGGCCCAGGCCACGGACCGCGCGCCGATCCGTCTTGCGCTTGATGCCGTGGCGGGCGACACCATGGCGCGGCTGGCCGCCACGCTTGCCCCCGGCGGCACGCTGGTCAGCTATGGTGCGATGTCGATGGCGCCCGCGCCGCTTGACGCCAAGGTGCTGATCTTCTCAAGCGTCACCCTGCGCGGCTTCTGGCTGGCCCAGTGGTTCGAGGAGGCCACGCCGGAGCGCCGGAGCAAGGTCTATGGCGAGCTTACCGCGCTTGTCGCCTCCGGCAAGCTGAGCGCGCCCGTGGACCGCCATTTCACCCTCGAAGAGATCACCGAGGCCGCCGCCTATACGGCCGCCGGGGAACGCTCGGGCAAGGTGCTGCTGGCGCCCAACGGCGTCTGACCGGGCTCAGCCGTCGATGCAGGTGAAATTGAAGCGGTAAAGCTCCTCGCCCGGCACCGGACCGAGATAGCCGACGCTGACTGCGCCATCCGGCCCGTCAAGCCGTATGCTCTGGCCCGGCGTGAACGATCCGCCGTTGTTCTCGCCCTCGTGCGACAGGGTCATGCCCACATGGTTCTGTATGTTCGACCGGGTGGTCGCGAAGGTGAAACGCGACGGGCACAGCGTCATGCTGCCATTATACGGCAGCACGAAATCCGCCTGCGCGCTCTGGCCGGTGCTGGCCAGTTCGCTTGCCTTGGCGCTGGCCAGCCGCTCGGTGTACCGGTCCGCGTCGCTGGCAAGCTGCGAAATCTCCGGGCGCAGCCCTTGCAACTCGCGCATCACGGTCTCGGCGGCGGCAAGGAAAGCCTTCGCCTCCGCCCCGTCATCGCCGACGTTCGACAGGTTCGCCTCCATCACCGCGAGCTTCTCGCCGATCGTGTCGGTCTTGGCGTTGATCTGCTCGCGCAGCACCTGCGCCCGGATCAGGCCCTGATCGGGGAAGACGGTACGATAGGCGGTGTCCAGCGCGAGGTTGCCGAACCAGCCCACAAGGAACAGCACGATCCCGCTCAGGATCGACAGGAGCGGGTTGGTCTCGACGAGGCTCTTCACGGCATGAAGGAACCCGTTGATGCCCCGCCCGCCGGGTTTGCGCGAAGATGTGCCATGGGTCTCGAGGGAAACAGTTTCGGCCATGCATGGCCCTCCGAATGACTTGTGTGAAATACGGCCGCGAGTCTACGGCGCCGCCGCCGCGCCGGTCAATTCCAAACCGCCCGGACGGGCCCTGCGGCCATTCGGAAATTCGCGCCCGTCGCGGGCTGGACGTTTCCCGCCCCGGCCTTTACCTGTCGCGCGACTGACAGCGGAGACCCCCATGCCTTTCACCCTCGCCACATGGAACATCAACTCGGTCCGCCTGCGGGCGCCCATCGTCTGCAAGCTTCTGAAAGAGGAAGCGCCGGACGTGCTCTGCCTGCAGGAATGCAAGAGCCCGGTGGAGAAGATCCCGGCCGAGATGTTCGCCAATCTCGGCTATACGCACATGATCGCGCGGGGGCAGAAGGGGTATAACGGCGTCGCCATCCTGTCGAAACAGCCGATCGAAGAGGTGGGGGCGCATGACTTCGCCAAGCTGGGCCACGCCCGCCACATTGCCGGGCGGCTGGAAAACGGCGCGGTGATCCACAATTTCTACGTCCCCGCCGGCGGCGACGCGCCCGACCGCGAGGTGAACGAGAAATTCGGCCAGAAGCTCGACTATCTCACCGAGATGCGCGACTGGTGCCGCGCCGAGACACCTGAGAAAGCCATCCTCGTGGGCGATCTCAATATTGCCCCGCGCGAAGATGACGTCTGGTCGCACAAGCAGCTTCTCAAGGTGGTCAGCCACACGCCCGTCGAGGTCGAGCACCTCTCTGACGTGATGGAGGCGGGCGGCTGGGCCGATGTCACGCGTCAGGACATTCCCGACGGCCAGCTTTACAGCTGGTGGTCCTATCGCGCCCGCGACTGGGACACCGCCGACAAGGGGCGCCGGCTCGACCACATCTGGGCCAGCGCCGACATCGCCAATGCCGGGCATTCCAGCCGCATCCTGCGCCCCGCGCGCGGCTGGGACAAGCCCAGCGACCACGCCCCGGTTTTCGCAAGCTTTGACCTTTGACTTCACCGCCCCCGTCCACATATAGGGGCAAGACAAACCCGATGGAGACGACAATGCTGGAACTGGGCCAAAACCAGAATTCACCCGCCGCCGGCGACCTGATCAAGGATGTCTCCGAGGCCGATTTCATGGCCGAGGTGATCGAAGCCAGCCAGACCGTGCCGGTGATCGTGGATTTCTGGGCGCCGTGGTGCGGGCCGTGCAAGACCCTCACGCCCGCGCTCGAAGCGGCAGTGACCAAGGCCAAGGGCGCGGTGAAACTCGCCAAGGTCAATGTCGACGAGAACCAGATGATCGCCAGTCAGTTGCGGGTGCAGTCGATCCCCACCGTCTATGCCTTCTGGCAGGGCCAGCCGATCGACGGGTTCCAGGGCGCCGTGGCGCAATCCGAGCTCGACGCCTTCATCGCCCGCGTGGCGGGCCAGTCGGGCGGTGACGCCAGCGGCGGGCTGGACGAGGCGCTGGATGCGGCCGAGGAGATGCTCGACCAGGGCGCGGCCACCGATGCCGCCCAGACCTTCGCCGCCATCCTGCAGGAAGACGACAAGAACGCCCGCGCCTATGCCGGGCTCGTCCGCGCGCATATCGCGCTCGACGATCTCGAACAGGCGGAGGCGATCCTCAACGGCGCGCCGGCCGAGATTTCCAAGGCGCCCGAGTTGGAAGCCGCCCATGCCGCGCTCGACCTCGCCAAGCAGGCGGCGGGCGCCGGCCCCGTGGGCGAACTCACCGCCGCCGTCGAGGCCAATCCCGACGACCACCAGGCCCGGTTCGACCTTGCCCAGGCGCTGCATGCCAATGGCCGGACGCAGGAGGCGGTCGACCAGTTGCTCGACCTCTTCCAGCGCGACCGCGAGTGGAATGACGAGGCCGCCAAGCAGCAGCTTTTCACCATTTTCGACGCCCTGAAGCCCAACGATCCGATCGTTCTTCACGGACGCCGGAAACTCAGCTCGATGATATTTGCCTGAACCGCTGAACAGGCTAGGTTGAGGATCATGTTCAACCAGGCCGATCTTCCCGACGTGATCCCGGTCTTTCCGCTGACCGGGGCCCTTCTCCTCCCGCGCTCGCGGCTGCCGCTTCACCTGTTCGAGCCGCGCTATCTGGCCATGCTCGACGATGCCCTGAAATCGCCGGGACGGCTGATCGGCATGGTCCAGCCCAGCATGGCGCCGGGGCAGAAGGGCTGCGACCGGCTGCAGGCGATCGGCTGCGTCGGCCGGGTGACCCAGATGTCGGAAACCGAGGACGGGCGCTACATGATCACGCTGACCGGCATCTCGCGCTTCCGCCTGCTGGAGGAGATCGACGGCTTCACCCCCTATCGCCGCGCCCGCATCTCGTGGGAGGGGTTCGACCGCGATCTCGGGCCTGCCGACACCGATGCGGGGTTCGACCGGGAGGCGTTCATGCACCTGCTCTCGCGCTATTTCGACAGCCGCGAGTTGCAGACCGACTGGGACACCCTGAAAGAGGCCGATGACGAGTTGCTGATCAACTCGCTCTCGATGCTGCTGGGGTTCGAGCCCGAGGACAAGCAGGCCCTGCTTGAGGCGCCCTCGCTCACCACCCGCCGGGAAACGCTGGTGACGCTGCTCGAATACGCCCTGCGCGGCGGCGACGACAAGGAAATCCTGCAATGACCGACACGCCCGAGACCCCCGGGACTGCCGCCAGCGACCGCCGCATGCTCGAGGCGCTGATCTGTCCCCAGACCCACACCACGCTTCGCTATGATGCCGAGGCGCAGGAACTGATCAGCAAATCCGCCGGTCTTGCCTTTCCGATCCGTGGCGGCATCCCGGTGATGCTGATCGACGAGGCGCGCAAGCTCGACTGAGGGCGCCCGGTGGGATCGGGGAGGCGCCCCTGCTTCTTCTGGCTAAAAGTATCCCGGGGAGTTTGAGGGGCTGGCCCCTCAATTACCTTGCGGCGCGGGCCTGCATGACGCCGCGGCCAAGCTCCAGCGTGTATCCGGCCAGTTCTTCCAGCGCGGTTTCCGCCGTCGTGGCATCGCCCGCTTCGATGGCGTCGGCGATGCGCGTATGGAATGTCACGATCGCCCCGCGCGAGCGGGCGGTGAAGGTGATCATGTTCATCAAGGGTTGCATCGCCTCGACCGCGCCGGCGAGCTGGTAGCTGAGCACCGGGTTGCCGGCGGCGTCGACCAGCGCGCGGTGGAAGGTGACATCGGAGGCACAGAAGCTTTCGTCAGACAGGCCGGGCTGGCCCTGCCGGTGGATTTCGGCGCGCATGGTGGCGAGGTGATCGGGCGTGCGGCGTGCGGCGGCGAGCGGCGTGCAGGCGCGTTCCAGCGCATAGCGGGCCTCGCAGGCGGTCTCGAAGCTGACGCCGTTCATCGACAGGAGCAGGGTGGAGGTGGTGATCTGCTGGCCGTAGGCCTCCTCGTAGGACAGCCGGTTGACGAAGGCGCCGCCGAAGGCGCCGCGCTGGGTCCGGATCAGCGACTGGGCGGCCAGCCGCTTGAGGGCCTCGCGGACGGTGGGGCGGGAGACGTTGAACTGCTCGGCGAGCTCGGCCTCGGAGGGCAGGCGTTCGCCGGTGATCATCCGCCCCTCGACGATGGCGTCGCGGATGGCTTTGGCGATCTGGGCCGAGAGGTCGGCCTTCTGGGGTTTTGCAGTTTCCATTTGTCATACATTTAAATGTCTGACATTTTCCCCGCAAGCCACGAGTCGGAAAGGGAGGCCGATGCGCGACACATTTGCCATGCCGCTGCGGAGCCTTCTCTGGCTGGCTTTTTTCGGGGGCATCCTGGCCGCGTGGTGGTGGCTCTACCGGATGGCCACGGGCATGGGGCTCGACCTGATCGGGCGGCCGGGCGAGATGGCGCAGCGGATGGCCGCGATGGACCCGCGGATGGACATGTATATGCCCATGGCCGAGTTCTGGCCGCTTTTTGCCATGTGGGCGGTGATGATGGCGGCGATGATGCTGCCGACGCTGGTGCCGACGCTACGCATATACGAGGACCTGATCAGTTCGGCCGATGGCAGCCGGGGCGGCTGGCTGGGGCTGGTCGCGGGATACGCCATCGTATGGATCGGGTTTGCCGCCGCGATCACCGGCGTGCAGCTTGCGCTGCTTTACGGCGGGGTGATCGACATGCTGGGAATACCGAAGTCGATGCTGGTCTCGGGCGGGTTGCTGATCGTGGTGGGGGCGTTCCAGTTCACCCGCGCGAAGGAGGTCTGCCACGGGGTGTGTCACAGTCCGATGAGCTATTTCCTGGGCCATTGGCGGCCCGGGGCGCTGGGCGGGTTGCGCATGGGCCTGGGGCTCGGCGCCTTCTGCGCCGTTTGCTGTTGGGGATTTATGGCGCTGGGCTTTGTCGGCGGGGTGATGAGCCTGTTGTGGATGGGGCTGGCGACGTTGTTCATGGTTCTGGAAAAACTGCCGCAGATCGGCCACCGTGTGGTGAAGCCGATGGGCGTGATATTGATTGTCGGCGGGCTGGCGGTGCTGGTCTGGCCGAGTGTGACGGGAGGATAGACCAATGGCTCTTACACGCAGACAGGATGCCGACAAGCTGCCGATTTCGCAGCGGATCGACAACCGCATGGCGAACCCCAAGCGGCGGAAGATGAATCCGACCGAGTGGAAGATCAAGGGCGAGCTGTTCCTCAACTGCTCGTGCGAGCTGTTCTGTCCTTGCGTGGTGAGCCTTGGCAAGCACCCGCCGACGGAGGGCGACTGCAAGGCGTGGATGGCGATTGCCATCGACGAGGGGCATTACGAGGGCGAAGACCTGTCGGGGCTGAACGTGGGCCTGATGGTGGAGATTCCGGGCCGGATGGCCGAGGGCGGCTGGAAGGTGGCCGCTTACGTGGATGAGCGGGCGAGCGGGAAGGCGTATAACGGGTTGTTGCAGATCTTCTCGGGCGCGGCCGGGGGGACGACGGGGCTGTTCACCATGCTGGTGAGCGATATCGTGGGCGCCGAGCGTGAGAAGGTGGAGATTGTCCGCGAGGGCAACCGGCGGGGCCTTTATATCGGGCGCAAGATTCAGGGCGAGATCGAGATGATCGAGGGGGCCAGCCCGGATCATCCAGTGATGATCTCGAATTCGAAATACTGGATGGGCCCGGATATCATCGCCGCGCGCGGGCTGAAATCGCGGGTGCGGGATTACGGACGGATCTGGGATTTCGGCGGCAAGTCGGCCGAGATCTGCCCGATCGACTGGGGCGGGCCCAAGTAGGAGCGGTGGCCATGATCACGCCGGACTATTGCCGCCTGATGGCGCGTTACAACGCCTGGCAGAACCGCCAGATCGAGAAGGCGCTGGAAGGGGTGCCGCTGGAGGATCTGAAGGCGGATCACGGGGCGTATTTCGGCTCGATCCTTGGCACGCTCAATCATCTGGTCTGGGGCGACAGGATGTGGATGAGCCGGTTCGATCCGGCCTGCGCGCGGCCGGAGGGCGGGATCAAGAAGAGCACGGATCTGTTCCCGACGCTGGGGGCGTGGAGCGCCGAGCGGTTCCGGGTGGACGGGATGATCGCGCGCTGGGCGGCGGAGGTTCATGCCGTCGATCTGACGGGGAGTTTCCGCTTCTATTCGGGCGCGATGGGGGCCGAGGTCACGCGGCAGATCGCGCCTTGCGTGGTGCATATGTTCAACCACCAGACCCATCACCGCGGGCAGGTGCACGCGATGATGACGAAGACCGGGCTGACAGCGCCGGTCACCGACCTGTTCATCATGCCGGATGAGGAGTGAGGCCCATGGGTGCACCGCTTTTGTCGCCATCGCGCCGGTTGCGCCGCACGCCGTTTTCCGAAGGGGTCGAGGCGGCGGGGGTGAAGGCCTATACGGTTTACAATCACATGCTTCTGCCGACGGTGTTCCGGTCGGTCGAGGAGGATTATCGCCACCTGAAGGAGGCGGTGCAGGTCTGGGACGTGGCCTGTGAGCGGCAGGTGGAGTTGCGCGGGCCCGATGCCGGGCGGCTGATGCAGATGCTGACGCCGCGGGATTTGCGGGGGATGCTGCCCGGGCAGTGCTATTACATACCGATCGTGGATGAGACGGGCGGCATGCTGAACGACCCGGTGGCGGTGAAGCTGGCGGAGGACCGGTTCTGGATTTCGATTGCCGATAGTGACCTTTTGTATTGGGTCAACGGCGTGGCGCAGGGCTGGCGGCTGGACGTGCTGATCGACGAGCCGGATGTGTCGCCCTTGGCGGTGCAGGGGCCGAAGGCCGAAGAGCTGATGGTGCGGGTGTTCGGCACGCAAGTGCGGGATATCCGGTTCTTTCGGTTTGCGCCGCTGGAGTTTCAGGGGCGGAGCCAGGTGGTGGCACGGTCGGGTTATTCCAAGCAGGGCGGGTATGAGATCTATGTCGAGGGCGGCGATGCCGGGATGCCGCTTTGGAATGCGCTGATGGAGGCGGGGAAGGATCTGGATGTTCATGCGGGCTGTCCGAACCTGATCGAGCGGATCGAGAGCGGCTTGTTGAGCTATGGCAACGACATGACGGACGACAACACGCCGCATGAATGCGGGCTGGGGCGGTTCTGTAACACCCAGTCGGCGGTGGGGTGTATCGGGCGCGATGCGCTGCTGCGCGTGGCCAAGGAAGGGCCGGTGCAGCAGATCCGGGCGCTGGCGATCGAGGGGCCGAAAGTGCCCGTTTGCGACGAATGGTGGCCGGTGACGGCGGGCGGCAAGACGGTCGGGCGGGTGAGTTCCGCCGCGTGGAGCCCGGATTTCGAGACGAACGTGGCCATCGGCATGGTGCGGCTCACGCATTGGGACGCGGGCGACGTGGTCGAGGTGCATGTGCCCGGCGGGGTGCGGCAGGCCGAGGTGCAGGCCGGGTTCTGGAACTGAAGCCGGGGAGGGGGCGCCGCCCCCGCCGTTGAAGCCCCGGTGGGTCTTCAACGCCTCCCCCGGAGTATTTTTGGAAAGATGAAACGAAAGGAGCGAGACATGTTCAACGCACTGGTCGTCGAGAAGGACGAAGAGAGCAGCAAGACTTCCGCAGAGGTGAAACAGATCGGCGAGGAGGATCTGCCCGAGGCCGAGGTGACGGTGGCGGTGGAGTATTCCACGGTGAACTACAAGGACGGGCTGTGCATCGGGCCGGGCGGCGGATTGGTCCGGAAATATCCGCATGTGCCGGGGATCGATTTTGCCGGAACGGTCGAGAAGAGCGACGATGACCGCTACAAGCCGGGGGACAAGGTGGTGCTGACCGGCTGGCGCGTGGGCGAGGCGCATTGGGGCGGCTATGCCCAGAAGGCGCGGGTGAAGGCGGACTGGCTGGTGCCGCTGCCGGAGGGCCTCGATACGCGGCAGGCGATGGCGGTGGGCACTGCCGGGTTTACCGCGATGCTGGCGGTGATGGCGCTGGAGGATCAGGGGCTGAAGAGCGGGCCGGTTCTGGTGACGGGCGCGGCCGGGGGCGTGGGCAGCGTGGCGACGGCGATATTGGCCAAGCTGGGGCACGAGGTGGCCGCCGTCACCGGGCGGCCGGAGCAGGAGGACTACCTCAAGGGGCTGGGCGCCAGCCGGATCGTGCCGCGCGAGGAGCTGACCGAGGTGACCAAGAAGCCGCTGGAGGCGGAGGCCTGGGGCGGCTGTGTCGACGCGGTGGCGGGGGCGATGCTGGGCCGGGTGCTCAAGCAGATGGAATATGGCAGTTCGGTCGCGGCGATCGGGCTGGCCGGGGGCGCGGCCATCGAGGGGGCGTTGATCACGCCCTTCATCCTGCGGGGCGTGAACCTGCTGGGGATCGACAGCGTGATGCAGCCCTATGAGAACCGCCTGCGCGCGTGGGAGCGGATCGCGAAGGACCTGCCGATGGACAAGCTGGAGGCGATGGTGCAGTCCGCGACGCTGTCGGATCTGCCGGGGCTGGGCCGCGACATCCTGAAAGGGCAGGTGAAGGGGCGTGTTGTGGTGGACGTGAACGCCTGAGCTGACCCTTTATAGCCGAGCTGGACGGCCATCCGTGGGAACGGGTGGCCGTTTTTCAATGGGAGCGGGACCTGACATGGGAATTCGGGGGATATTGCGCGCGATTTTGCCGAATCACCGGTGGGACGGGGGCAATTCATGGCCGATTCCTGGCTGATTCACCGGGTATTCGATAGGAATTGGCCGTTCTGGGCGCGAAACTGCAAAAAAATCTGGGAATTCGGGGGAAATTTTGCCCACGCATCAATATCACAATATATTGTGTTACTGTGAGGAAATGTAGCTAGGGAAGGGGTCATATTCGCCGATTTCACCACATTATGTTGTTTTCGGAAGGGGGTAAAATCAACATCCTGTAGGAGTTCAGCGCAAAAAGTTGTTGCTATCCATGAATTCCCATGGCATCCCTTGTAACACGATGAGGACGGGAACACAGGGGCGCTACAAAGACCCCGAAAAAAAATCCCAAGTCAGGTTTCATACAGGCACCCGCTTTCATCGAACGAAGAGATCCGGCGCGCGGGCGAGCAGACATCCCCCCAGGTGGCGCGCGCAGTCGGACACCCGCTCAGCGGGACGAGGGCGGCGGATTGGGCACTGGCAGCAGCTCAATCCGCCGTTTCGTTTCTCAGGGGTCTTGTTTCAATCCGGGGGAGTGCGAGAGGCCAAGGGGCAGTGGTTCGCAGGTTCAGAGGTGAGGACACCTTCAAGGTGGACGCCAAGGGGCGGATTTCGATCCCGGCCTCTTTTCGGCGTGTGCTGGAAGCCTCCGACCCGAACTGGACCGACGGTCTGAACCCCGAGCTGGTCATCGTGTACGGCGATCATCGCCGAAAATACCTTGAATGCTACACCATCGAGGCGATCAACGAGGTCGACGAGCAGATCGAAAACCTGCCGCGCGGCTCGATGGAGCGGAAGATGCTGCAACGGCTGTTTCACGGCCAGTCCTACCCCACGAGCGTGGACGAGACCGGGCGGCTGGTGCTGCCGGCGAAGCTGCGCAAGAAGATCGGGCTGGACGACAAGGCGTTCTTCATTGCCGCCGGCGATACCTTCCAGATCTGGAAACCCGAAACGTACGAGGAAGAGGAGCTGTCGAAGACCGAGGCGTGGCTGGACGAGCTGCCCGACGATTTCGACCCGCTGGTCTTCCTCGATGGTCCGCGAGGGGGGTGAGGCATGGCTGCTGCTGCCAAAGCCGCCAGTTCCGATCCGCATATCCCTGTTCTTTTGCGTCCCTTGCTGGACGCCGTGGCGCCGGTGGAGGGCGCCTGGATCGATGGCACGCTGGGTGCGGGGGGCTATGCGCGCGGGCTTCTGGAGGCGGGGGCGGAGAGCGTTATCGGCATCGACCGCGATCCGCTGGCGCTGGAGATGGCGCGGGAATGGGCCGGGGCGTATGGCGACCGGGTGAAGTTTGTGCAGACCACGTTTTCGCATATGGACGAGGCAGGCGACGCCGTGGACGGGGTCGTTCTCGACCTTGGGGTGTCGTCGATGCAGCTTGACCGGGCCGAGCGGGGGTTTTCCTTCATGAAGGACGGGCCGCTCGACATGCGGATGAGCCAAGAGGGGCCGAGTGCCGCCGATCTGGTGAACGGGGCGGAAGAGGCGGCGCTGGCGGATATCCTGTACCTCTATGGTGAGGAGCGGGCGAGCCGGCGGATTGCGAAGTCGATCGTGAAGGCGCGGGAGGTGGAGCCAATCACCACGACCGCCGCGCTGGCCGGGATCTGCGAGCGGAGCCTGCCGCGGCCCAAGCCGGGGCAGGCACATCCGGCGACGCGGACGTTTCAGGCCTTGCGAATTGCCGTGAATGATGAATATGCGGAGCTGGTTGAAGGGCTGGAGGCCGCCGAGCGCGTGCTGCGCCCCGGCGGGCAGTTGGCCGTCGTAACCTTTCATTCCATCGAGGACCGGATCGTGAAACGGTTTCTGCAGTTGAAATCGGACAGTGGCGGGGGCGGCAGCCGCCATGCGCCCGCCGAGGCCGAGAGGGACCCGCAATTCACGCTGAAGCACCGCAAGGCGATCGGGCCGGACAAGGATGAGCTGGCGGTCAATCCGCGCTCGCGCAGTGCCAAGCTGCGGGTTGCTATGCGCACGGGCGCGGCGCCGTCGCCGGCGGATCGCAAATCGCTTGGCATGCCGCAATTGAAGAGGGGAGTGTGATGCGCAGCCTGTTCTACGTTCTCACCGCGCTGGCGGTCATCGGGCTGGCCTTCTGGGCCTATCACGAGAATTACAAGACGCAGGAGGCGCAGGCGCGGGCCGAGCATCTGCAGCAGCAGATCGGGCTGGAACGCCAGCGGCTGCGGATGCTGCGGGCCGAGTGGGCCTATCTCAACCGGCCGGAGCGGCTGCGCGATCTGGCCGAGATCAATTTCGACCGGCTGGGGCTTTTGCCGCTGCAGCCCTACCAGTTCGGCAAGATCGACCAGGTCTCGTATCCCGAGCGCGACCCGCTGCCGATCACCGATCCGGTGGACGTGATCAACATGGAGGGGCACCCATGATCCGCACGCCGCTGCGCCCGCTGGCGCGAATCCTTCAGGCCCGCGACCGGGGCGAGAACCCTGACGCGATCGAACGCGAGAATATCCGCGCCCGGCACGAGGAGATGCGCGACCGCGCGCGGACCCGCGCCGAGGGGCGGCTTCTGGTGCTGGGGCTGTTCTTCCTGTGCGCCTTTGCCGTGATCGGCGGGCGGATGGGCGTGCTGGCCAATACCGAGCCGAGCGAGCCGCGCACCAGCGTGGCGGGGGCCGATATTCTGGCGCAACGGGCGGATATCGTCGACCGGAAGGGCCGGATTCTGGCCACGAATTTCGAGACGCACAGCCTCTATGCCCAGCCGCAGCAGATGATCGAGCCGGAGCGGACGGCGGACGAGCTGATGAAGATCTTCCCCGATCTGGACCGGGCAAGGTTGGTGAAGGATTTCACCGGCAAGCGCAAGTTCCTGTGGATCAAGAAGAAACTGAGCCCCGAGCAGAAGCAGGCGGTGCATGATATCGGCGAGCCGGGCTTGCTGTTCGGGCCGCGCGAGATGCGGCTTTATCCCAACGGCAAGCTGGCCGCGCATGTGCTGGGCGGTGCGAGCTTCGGGCGCGAGGGGGTCCACTCGGCGGAGGTGATCGGGGTTGCGGGCATCGAGAAGTTCTATGACGACCGACTGCGCGATCCGGCGAACGGGCATGAGCCGCTGACGCTGTCGCTGGACCTGTCGGTGCAGGCGGCGGTGGAGCGGGTGCTGTTCGGCGGCATGAAGCTGATGAATGCCAAGGGCGCCGCGGCGATCCTGATGGATGTGCAGACGGGCGAGTTGATCACGCTGGCCTCGCTGCCGGATTTCGACCCGAACGACCGGCCGCGCCCGCCGACCGAGGGCAACGCCTCGGACAGCCCGCTGTTCAACCGGGCGGTGCAGGGGGTGTACGAGCTGGGCTCGACCTTCAAGATCTTTGCCGTGGCGCAGGCGCTGGAGCTGGGGCTGGTGAACCCCGAAACCATGGTCGATACGCAGGGGCCGCTGACATGGGGCCGGTTCCGTATTCGTGACTTCCATGATTACGGCTCGCAATTGACGGCGACGAAGGTGATCGTGAAGTCCTCGAATATCGGCACGGCAAGGATCGCGCAGATGATCGGGGCGGAGCGGCAGAAAGATTTCCTGGAATCGCTGGGCTTTTTCGAGCCGACCGGGCTGGAACTGGTCGAGGCTGCGGGGGCCAAGCCGCTGTTGCCGCCGAAATGGTCGGAGCTGTCGACGATGACGATTTCCTATGGGCACGGCCTGTCGGCCAGCCCGCTGCATCTGGCCTCGGCCTATGCCACGATCGCCAATGGCGGGCACCGGGTGACGCCGACGCTGCTGCGCCAGCCGAAGGGGCAGTTGGGCCCGGCGGTGATGTCGGAGCAGACGGCGGCGAAGTCGATGGCGATGCTGCGCAAGGTTGTCAGCGAAGGGACGGCCTCGCTGGGCGATGTGAGCGGTTACGCGGTGGCCGGCAAGACCGGGACCGCCGACAAGCCGAAGGAGAACGGCCGGGGCTATTACGAGGACCGGGTGATCGCCACCTTCGCCAGTGCGTTTCCGGCGCATGATCCGAAATACGTGCTGGTGGTGTCGCTGGACGAGCCGGTGGAAACCTCGGGCGATATTCCGCGCCGCACCGCCGGCTGGACGGCCGTGCCGGTGGCCGCCGAGATCATACGACGCGTCGCGCCGCTTCTGGGGCTCAGACCCGAGATTGAACCCGGTGAACTGGCTGGTATAACGCTGACATCGAACTAGTCCGGACGGACGGCATGACGAGGCGTATATCGGTGGGGCAGAGGAAATCATTGGCCGAACTGGGCCTGACGGCGCAGGGCGGCAGGAAGGCCGAGATCACCGGGCTGGCGGTGGACAGCCGCGAGGTGAAGGACGGGTTCCTTTTCGCGGCGTTGCCGGGCACGCGGGTGCATGGGGGCGAATTCATTTCCTACGCATTGCGGATGGGCGCGGCGGCGGTGCTGACCGATGCCGAGGGCGCGCGGATCGCCGAGGCGGAATTGGCCGGGAGCGAGGCGGCGCTGATCGTGACGGAGGACCCGCGGCAGGCGCTGTCCTATTGCGCCGCGCTGTGGTTCGGGGCGCAGCCGGAGACGGTGGTGGCCGTGACGGGCACGAACGGCAAGACCTCGGTGGCGAGCTTCACGCGGCAGATCTGGACGGCTCTGGGGTTCGAGGCGGTGAGCATCGGCACGACGGGCGTGGAGGGCGCCTATGAGGTGCCGCTGAAGCATACAACGCCCGAGCCGATCACGTTGCACCGGGTGCTGGCCGAGAGCGATGCCGCGGGCGTGACCCATGCGGCGATGGAGGCATCGAGCCACGGGCTGGCGCAGCGGCGGCTGGACGGGGTTCGGATCGCGGCGGCGGGGTTTACCAATCTCACGCAGGATCACCTCGACTATCACACTGATCTGGATGACTATTTCAACGCCAAGGCGGGGCTCTTCACGCGGGTTCTGTCGGAGGATGGCGTAGCGGTGATCAATATTGACGATCCGCGCGGGCGGGACATGGCCGCGGTGGCGCGGTCGCGCGGGCAGGAGGTTTTGAGCGTCGGGCGGCGCGACGGGGCCGATCTGCATATCATCGCGCGGAGTTTCGCGCCGACCGGGCAGGTGCTGCGGTTCCAGTGGCATGGCCGGGTGGGGCAGGCGGAGCTTGGGCTCATCGGCGGGTTCCAGTCGGAGAACGTGCTGCTGGCCGCCGGGCTGGCGATTGGCGCGGGGGCCGACCCGGACCAGGTGTTCGACACGCTGCCGCGGATGGAGACGGTCAGGGGACGGATGCAACTGGCCGCGCGGCGGGTGAACGGCGCGTCGGTCTTCGTGGATTATGCCCATACGCCCGGTGCGGTGGAGACGGCGATCAAGGCGCTCAGGCCGCATGTGATGGGCCGGCTGCTGGTGATCGTCGGCGCGGGCGGCGACCGGGATCGCACCAAGCGCCCGCTTATGGGGCAGGCGGCGGCGGAGCATGCCGATCTGGTGATCGTGACCGACGACAACCCGCGCAGCGAGGACCCGGCGGCGATTCGCGCCGCGGTGATGCTGGGCTGTCCGGAGGCGCTGGAAGTGGGCGACCGGGCCGAGGCGATCCTGCGCGGGGTCGATGCGCTGGGGCCGGGCGATGCGTTGCTGATTACCGGCAAGGGGCATGAAACGGGCCAGATCGTGGGCGACAACATCTTTCCCTTCGACGACAGCGAGCAGGCCAGCGTCGCGGTGGCGGCGCTTGACGGCGGGCTGGCATGACGCTGTGGACCGCGGCAGAGGCGGCAGAGGCCACTGGCGGGCGGGCGATCGGGGATTGGCGGGCGACGGGCGTTTCCATTGATACGCGGACGCTGATGCCGGGCGATCTGTTCGTGGCGCTGAAGGTGGCACGGGACGGGCATGATTTCGTGCAGGCCGCGCTGGAGGGGGGCGCGGGCGCGGCGATGGTGACCCATGTGCCCGAGGGCGTGGCCGACGATGCGCCGCTTCTGATCGTGGAGGATGTTCAGGCGGCGCTGGAGGCGCTGGGACGCGCGGGCCGGGCGAGGGCCGGGGCACGGGTCGTGGCGGTGACCGGCTCGGTCGGCAAGACCTCGACCAAGGAGATGCTGCGCCATGTGCTGTCCGGGCAGGGCAAGACCCATGCGGCGGAGGCGAGCTACAACAACCACTGGGGCGTGCCGCTGACGCTGGCAAGGTTGCCGATGGACGCGAAATACGCCGAGATCGAGATCGGCATGAACCATCCCGGAGAGATCGCCCCGCTGGCGCGTATGGCCCGGCCGCATGTGGCGGTGATCACCACGGTGGCGCCGGCGCATCTGGAGGCGTTCGAGTCGATCGACGGGATCGCGCGGGAGAAGGCCACGATCTTCGAGGGGCTGGAGCCGGGCGGCGTGGCCGTGCTGAAAGGGGATCTGGCGACGACGCCGATCCTTCTGGAGGCGGCAAAGCGCCATGCCGGCAGGATCGTGACATTCGGCACCGCGCCGGGCAACCATCACCGGCTGCTGAAGACCGAACTGCACGAGCGGGTGACCGTGGGCCATGCAAGGGTGTGGCGGACGCCGGTGATCTTCAAGGTCGGCGTGGCGGGGCGGCATTTCGCCGAGAACGCGCTGGCCGTGCTGGCCGCCGTCTGGCAACTGGGCGGCGACCGGGGCATGGCGATCACCGATCTGGCGCGCTGGCATCCGCCGTCGGGGCGGGGCACGCGGGATGTGCTGCAGCTCGACAGCGGCGACGAGACATGGACGCTCGACCTGATCGACGATGCGTTCAACGCCAACCCCGCCTCGATGGCGGCGGCGCTCGACATTCTGGCGGCGGCGAAGCCGCGCGACGATATCGGCCGCATCTCGCGGGGGCGCAGGATCGCCATCCTCGGCGACATGCTGGAACTGGGCGAGGGCGAGCTTGCGATGCACGCCGCGCTGGCGGAGCTTCCGCAGATGCGCGATATAGACGAGGTGCATTGCGTGGGCGAGCGGATGAAGGCGCTGTGGGAGGCCCTGCCGGAGGAGCAGCGCGGCCATTGCGTGACCGATGCCGAAAAGCTGGCCGAGCGCGCGCACCGGCTGGTCGATGCGGGTGACGTGGTGCTGGTCAAGGGATCGAAGGGCAGCCGCGTCAGCCTCGTGGTGGATGCGCTGCGCAAGGCGGGCCGGGCGCTTCGGCGGGAAGAAGAGGACGACTGAATGCTCTACTGGCTGACCCTGTTTTCGGATGGCGGCGATTTCTTCAACCTGTTCCGGTATATCACCTTCCGGGCGGGCGGGGCGTTCATGACCGCGCTTGTCTTCGGCTTCCTGTTCGGGCGGCCGCTGATCCTCGTGCTGCGCAAGCGGCAGGGCAAGGGCCAGCCGATCCGGGCGGACGGGCCGGAGGGGCATATCACCAAGTCGGGCACGCCGACGATGGGCGGGCTTTTGATCGTGGGGGCGCTGATGACCTCCTCGCTGTTATGGGCGCGGCTGGACAATGCCTATGTCTGGATGGTGCTTTTTGTGACGCTGGCCTTTGGGCTGATCGGGTTCTGGGACGACTATTCCAAGGTCTCGAAGCAGAATACCAAGGGCGTGCCGGGCAAGGTGCGGCTGTTGCTGGGCTTTGCCATTGCCGGGGTCGCGGCCTATTGGGCGACGCTGAACCATCCGGCGGAGTTGCAGTATCAGCTGGCCCTGCCGTTCTTCAAGGATCTGCTGCTGAACATGGGGGTGTTCTTCATTCCCTTTGCCATGTTCGTGGTGGTGGGGGCGGCCAATGCCGTGAACCTGACCGACGGGCTGGACGGGCTGGCGATCATGCCGGTGATGATCGCGGCGGGCGCTCTGGGGGTCATCGCCTACGCGGTGGGGCGGGTCGACTTCACGGATTATCTGGAGGTGCATTACGTGCCGGGCTCGGGCGAGATCCTCGTCTTCGTGGCGGGACTCGTGGGCGGGGGACTCGGCTTTTTGTGGTACAACGCTCCGCCGGCGGCGGTGTTCATGGGCGATACCGGCTCGCTGGCGCTTGGCGGGGCGCTGGGGGCGATCGCGGTGGTGACCAAGCACGAGATCGTGCTGGGCATCGTCGGCGGGCTCTTCGTGGTCGAGGCGCTGAGCGTGATCATCCAGGTGATCTATTTCAAGCGCACTGGCAAGCGGGTGTTCCTGATGGCGCCGATCCATCACCATTACGAAAAGAAGGGCTGGGCGGAGCCCACCATCGTGATCCGGTTCTGGATCATCGCGCTCATTCTCGCGATGATCGGGCTGGCGACGCTGAAGATTCGGTGAGATGTCGCGGGTAATGGTGGGTTGGCACCCACCCTACGGCAACAGGGCGGGTTTCCCCCGCGGGACGGGTGAGGCGACATGATCCCAGTGACGGGTTTCGAGAATGCGCGGGTCGGTATCCTCGGGCTGGGGCGGTCGGGGCTGTCGGCGGCGCGCGCGCTGCGGGCGGGCGGGGCGCATCCGGTCTGCTGGGATGACAACCCGGGCGCAAGGGAGATGGCCGAGAAAGAGGGGTTCGACGTGGCCGACCTGTCGCGGGAGGGCGCGTTCGACGCGGTGGCAAGACTGATCGTGTCGCCCGGTATTCCGCATCTTTATCCAAGCCCCAACAAGGTGGTGGCCAACGCGCTTCGGGCCGGGGTGCCGGTGGACAACGATATCGGGCTCTTTTTCCTGTCGCTGGGCACCGAGAAATGGGCGACGTTCGATGATCCTCCCAAGGTGGTCGCGGTGACCGGCAGCAATGGCAAATCGACCACCTCGGCGCTGATCCATCATGTGCTGGAACATGCAGGCAAGCCTGCACAGCTGGCCGGGAATATCGGGCGGGGCGTGCTGGATATCGACCCGCCGGGGGATGGCGGCGTGGTGGTGCTGGAGCTGAGTTCCTACCAGACCGAGCTGGCCCGCGCGCTGACGCCGGATGTGGCGGTGTTCACCAACTTGTCGCCCGATCATCTTGACCGGCATGGCGGGCTTGGCGGGTATTTCGCGGCCAAGCGGCGGCTCTTTGCAGAGGGCGGGCCGGACCGGGCGGTGATCAGCGTGGACGAGCCGGAGGGGCTGTTTCTGGCCGGGCAGTTGGCAGAGGGGCCGGACGATGCGCGGGTGATCCGGGTGTCGGTGGAAGGCAGGATTTCCGGGCCGGGCTGGTCGGTTTTCGCGAAGAAGGGGTATCTGAGCGAGTACCGGAAGGGCAAGCAGACCGGCGCGATCGATCTGCGCCCCGTCAAGGGGCTGCCGGGGCGACACAACCATCAGAACGCCTGTGCGGCCTATGCGGCGTGCCGGGCGCTGGGGCTGTCGCCCAAGGTGATCGAGCAGGGGTTTCACAGTTTCGAAGGGCTGCCGCATCGCAGCCAGGTGATTGCCGAGAAGGATGGGGTGACCTTCGTCAATGACAGCAAGGCGACGAATGTCGACTCGGCGCTGAAGGCGCTGGAGGCGTTTTCGCGTATCCGCTGGATCTGTGGCGGGCTGGAGAAGGAAGGCGGGGTTGCCGGGCTGATGCCGGGGCTTGTGAACGTGGTGAAGGCCTATGTCATCGGGCGGGAGGCGGCGGAGTTCGCCATGCAGCTCGAGGGCGTGAGCGCCGAGGTCTGCACGACGATGGCCGCGGCGGTGGCGCAAGCGATGGACGAGGCCGAGCCCGGCGACACGGTTCTGCTGGCGCCGGCGGCGGCGAGTTTCGACCAGTATGACAATTTCGAGAAGCGCGGCGAGGATTTCATCGCCGAGGTTCAGGCGCGGGTTTAGGGGAGCGGCATGGCGCCCCTTCTTTAGGTCAGGTTCTTGGCCGCTCTGACGGATGCCTCCGGCGGGGATATTTGGCGCCAGAAGAAGCGGCGGGATGCGGCGCTGGCAACGGGACGCAAACGAAAACCGCCGCCCCGGAGGGCGGCGGCCTGATCGGGCGCTATGGGCGCTGGATCAATTCCAGAAGCCTTCGTCGACGCTTTCCATCTCTTCGAGCTGTTCTTCGCTCTGACGGGTGACGTAGCCATAGGTGGCGTCATCGACCGCGACGAGGTTCAGGTCCTCGACGGAGATCATGACGTGCTTGTCGGCAATGTCGAGGAAACCGCCGACCTCGGCCACGATGCCGATGATCTGGCCGTCTTCCGACAGGACGAGGTCTTCGATCTCGCCGATATCGTTCCAGTTGGTTCCGACCGAGTCGTAGACGGTGGCCGAATCCCAGCCTTCGTCATTCGCTTCGTTGGTGGTGTAGATGTTGCCACCGGTAATGTCGCGCGAGCGGATCAGGTTGCCCCGCATGTCGGCCATGTCGGCGCTGGAGACGCCCTGGCTCATGCCGGATTGGTTGGTCGTATCGTTATTCGAGACGTTTTCGGACAGGTCGGTGTCACCGCTCATGGTGGTGCCTTGCTCGGTCTGGCCGCTGTCGGTCTGGTTCATCTGCTCGTCGCCGTGGTCGTCTGCGACCGCGGTGGAGGCGGCGACGATCAGCGCGAGGGTGGAAGTGGTCAGGCGTTTCATGATGTGTCTCCCTTCTTGAGTTCGCTGAGGAGTCAACGAGGCGCGGAAGGCTGTGTTCCATGGAACGCCGTTTAATTTCCCGGAAAGGTTCAGCCGCGGTCGCGTATGGCCCGGCCGGCGGCCCAGCCCGAGGACCAGGCCCACTGGAAATTGTAGCCGCCGAGCCAGCCGGTGACATCGACCGCCTCACCGATGATGTAGAGGCCGGGGAGATGGCCGGACATCATGGTCTTGGAGGAGAGTCCCGCGGTGTCGATTCCGCCGAGGGTGACCTCGGCTGTTCGGTAGCCTTCGGAGCCGGTGGGTTTCATGCGCCAGTTGCGCAGGGCGTCGGTGATCCCGGCGAGGCGGGCGTCGGACTGGTCGGCGAGGTTGCCGGCCAGGCCCATCTCCGGCGCGAGGTGGTCGATCAGCCGGGCGGGGAGGTGGCGGGCAAGCTCGGTGGTGAGGTTGCGGCGGTCCTCGCGCTGGCGCTGGTCGCGGAGCGTGTCGAAGAGGGTGGCGCCGGGGTCGAGGTCGAGCAGGATCTCGTCGCCTTCGCGCCAGTAGGAGGAGATTTGCAGGATCGCGGGCCCCGAGAGGCCGCGATGGGTGAAGAGGATCGCCTCGTCGAAGGCGGTGCCGTTGCAGGTGGCGCGGCCGGGCGCCGAGGTGCCGGAGAGGGGGGCGAAGCGCTTGTCGGAGAAGGTGAGGGGCACGAGGGCCGGGCGGGTCTCGGTCACTGCATGGCCGAACTGGCGGGCGATGTCGTAGGCCAGCCCGGTGGCGCCCATGGCCGGGATCGATTTGCCCCCGGTGGCCAGCACGAGGTTGCGGGCGCGCACGGAGATGCGCTGCCTCTCGCGGTCGAGCGCTATGCGGAAATCGGTGCCGTCATGGGAGACGCCGGCCACGGAGGTCTGCAGCCAGAGATCGGCGCCGGCCGCCGTCAGCTCGTCGCGCAGCATGGCGATGATTTGGGGGGATTTGCCGTCGCAGAAGAGCTGGCCCAACGTCTTTTCGTGCCAGGCGATGCCATGGCGCGCGACGAGGTCGAGGAAATCCCACTGGGTGTAGCGCTTGAGGGCGGATTTGCAGAAATGCGGGTTGGCGGAGAGGAAATTCTCGGGGCCGGCGTGGAGGTTGGTGAAATTGCAGCGCCCGCCGCCGGAGATGCGGATCTTCTCGCCGGGGGTCTTGGCGTGGTCGATCAGAAGGGTGCCGGGGCCGGCATGGGCCGCGCACATCATGCCGGCGGCGCCGGCGCCGAGGATCAGGGTTCCGACGTCCATTTCAGCCACCTGCCCGAGCGGGCCACAGCCGTCAAGTCTTTGATTTGTGTCGGATAACGTACAAAGATTTCCGCCGCGTCACATATTGTTATTGGAACCGTGGACGCCCGCTTCCGTTCTCTACTCACAACGCAAGACAAAGGAGGCGTCACCATGAATATCCAGACACGACCTGACGCGCTGACTGGCAAGGACGAATACCACACCCGGGTGCCCGGCAAGGAAACGATGATGCCGCGCAAGGATCCGGTTCTGTGGTCGGAATGGTCCGAGGAGGCGCCGATCGCGAAGGAGGAAGCGGAGCATTATGCCGAGAACGGCTTTCTGGTGCGCCGCGACATGTTTGACGAGAACGAGCTGAAGATGCTCACCGACACCGCGGACGAATTGCGGGACGGCGGTGCGGGCGTGCCCGACGACGACCTGATCCGCGAGCCCGACAGCGATGCGGTACGGACGGTCTTTCGCCTCGATCGTCATTCCAAGGCATTCCGCCGACTGGCCTGCGACACGCGGCTGGCTGGAGTGGCCGAGTTCCTTCTGGGCGATCAAGTGTATCTTCACCAGTCGCGCCTGAACTACAAGCCGGGCTTTGCCGGCAAGGAATTCTACTGGCACTCGGATTTCGAGACGTGGCACGCCGAAGACGGCATGCCCCGGATGCGGGCGGTGTCGGCCTCGGTTCTGCTCACGCCGAACGGGCCGCATAACGGGCCGCTGCTGCTGATCCCCGGGTCGCAGGGCGTGTTCATCAGCTGTGCCGGCGAAACGCCGGAAGACAACCACGAAACCTCGCTCAAGGAGCAGAAGGTGGGTGTGCCGCAGCCGACGACGATCGAACGGCTGGCCCGCCAGGCAGGAGGCATCGCCTCGGCCGAGGGCGCGACCGGCACGGTAATTTTCTTCGAGTGCAATACGCTGCACGGCTCGAACGGGAACATCACGCCCGATCCGCGCGCCAACGCGTTCTTCGTCTACAACGCGCTGTCGAACGCGCTGACCAAGCCCTATGCCGCCCGCGGGCCGCGGCCGGATTTCCTGGCCAACCGTGAGACGCCCGAGGCGATCAGCCCGGTTTCCGGCAAACTGACCGGGTAAACGCATCCCGGTGGGACCTTGAGTGCTTCCCACCGGGGCGAACTGCTGCTAGACTGTCGATAGAGCCCCCGTTGAAAGAGGGGCCGGTTAAAGGCAGAGCGGCAGTGTCATGACGGAAATGGTCTATGGGGCCGTCCCGGTAAGGGACGGCGACCCGGTACTTCCCAGGTGGTGGCGGACGATCGACAAGTGGTCGATGTCCTGCATCCTAATCCTGTTCAGCATCGGTATCCTTCTGGGGCTTGCGGCGTCACCGCCGCTGGCCGAGAAGAACGGCTTTCAGCCCTTTCACTATGTCGAACGGCAGGCGATCTTCGGGTTCGCCGCGCTGGTGGCGATGTTCATCACCTCGATGATGACGCCGCAGCTTGTCCGGCGGCTGGCGGTGATCGGCTTCATGCTGGCCTTTGTCGCGCTGGCGATGCTGCCGTTCTTCGGCACCGATTTCGGCAAGGGGGCGGTGCGCTGGTATTCCCTCGGCTTCGGCAGCCTTCAGCCTTCGGAATTTCTCAAGCCCGGTTTCGTGGTGGTGGCCGCGTGGCTGATGGCCGCGAGCCAGGAAATCAACGGGCCGCCGGGCAAGAGCTGGTCCTTCCTGATCGCGCTGGTGATCGTGGCCTTTCTGGCGATGCAGCCGGATTTCGGGCAGGCCTGCCTCGTGCTGTTCGGCTGGGGGGTGATGTATTTCGTGGCCGGCGCGCCGATCGTGCTGCTGGTGGGGATGGCCGCCTGTGTGGTGGCGGTGGGCAGTTTCGCCTATTCCAATTCCGAACACTTCGCGCGGCGGATCGACGGGTTCCTGAGCCCCGATGTCGACCCCAACACCCAGCTCGGCTTTGCAACCAACGCCATCCGCGAGGGTGGCTTCTTTGGCGTGGGCGTGGGCGAGGGCGAGGTGAAGTGGAGCCTGCCGGACGCGCATACCGATTTCATCATCGCGGTGGCGGCCGAGGAATACGGGCTGGTTCTCGTCCTGTGCATCATCGCGCTTTACATGCTGATCGTCCTGCGCTCGCTGTCGCGGCTGATGCGGGAGCGTGATCCGTTCATCCGGCTGGCCGGAACCGGGCTGGTGGCGATGTTCGGCGTGCAGGCGATGATCAATATCGGCGTGGCGGTGCGGCTTCTGCCGGCGAAGGGCATGACGCTGCCTTTCGTGAGCTATGGCGGGTCGTCGCTGATTGCCGGGGGCATCGCGGTGGGGATGCTGTTTGCCTTCACCCGGAGCCGGCCGCAGGGCGAGATCCGCGATATCCTGCGGGGGCGCGGGCGCTAGAAAACCGGGCGCCGACATGCGACAAGCGGGTGTCTCAGGATGGAAAGGTCTCTGGCAGTGAGTGAACGCAAGCCTTTACTGGTCATCGCGGCGGGCGGCACGGGCGGGCACATGTTCCCCGCGCAGGCGCTGGCCGAGGTGATGCTGCGCCGGGGTTGGCGGGTGAAGCTGTCGACCGATGCGCGCGGCGCGCGCTATGTCGGCGGGTTTCCGCATTCGACCGAGATCGAGCAGGTGGCGAGTTCCACCTTTGCCCGGGGCGGTATTCTCAACAAGCTGCTGGTGCCGTTTCACGTGCTGGGCGGGGTGATCGGCGCGAGCCTGCGGATGATGCGCGACAAGCCGGACGTGGTGGTGGGGTTCGGCGGCTATCCGACGATACCCGCCTTGTCGGCGGCGTGGGTCTTGCGGTTGCCGCGGATGATCCATGAGCAGAATGGCGTGCTGGGCCGGGTGAACCGGGTCTTTTCCAAGAAGGTCGACGCGGTGGCCTGTGGTATCTGGCCGACGGAGTTGCCCGAGGGCGTGGAGGGCGTGCATGTGGGCAACCCGGTGCGCGCCGCCGTGCTCGAGCGCGAGGGGGCGGGGTATATTCCGCCGGGCGATTACCCGATGTCGGTGCTGGTCATCGGCGGGAGCCAAGGCGCGCGGGCGCTGTCGGACGTGGTGCCGCCCGCCATTGCCAGCCTGCCGATGGAAGTTTTGCGGAACATCCGGGTGAGCCATCAGGCGCGCGAGGAGGATGGCGAGCGGGTGGCCACCTTCTATGCCGAGAACGGGATCGACGCCGATGTCGAGCCGTTCTTTCGCGACGTGCCGCGCCGGATGAGCGAGGCGCAGCTTGTGATCAGCCGCGCCGGAGCCTCTTCTGTGGCGGATATCAGCATTGTCGGGCGGCCCTCGATCCTGATCCCGTACCCCTATGCCGCGGCCGATCACCAGAACGCCAATGCCCGCGGGCTGGCCGAGGCCGGGGCGGCGGTGGTGATCCCGGAATCGAAACTGGGGGTCGAGGTGCTGGCCGAGCAGATCGAGAGCATCCTGACCAACCCCGAGGGTGCATTGCAGATGGCGCAGGCCGCGCTGAGCGTGGGCAGGCCGGATGCGCCCGATGCCCTCGCCGACATGGTCGCGGCGCTGGCCGAGAAAGGACGAAAGACATGAACGCAGCCACCAAGCTTCCCGGCGATGTCGGGCCGATCCATTTCGTGGGGATCGGCGGGATCGGGATGTCGGGGATTGCCGAGGTGCTTCTGAACCATGGCTACGTGGTGCAGGGCTCGGACCTGAAAAGCTCGAAGATCACCGAGCGACTGACAGAGCTGGGGGCGGTGGTGTTCGAGGGGCAGAGGGCCGAAAACCTCGAGGAGGCCGAGGTGGTGGTGATCTCCTCGGCGATCAAGCCGGACAATCCGGAACTGCTCGAGGCGCGGGTGCGTGGCCTGCCGGTGGTGCGCCGGGCGGAGATGCTGGCCGAGCTGATGCGGCTGAAGTCGAACGTGGCGGTGGGCGGCACCCATGGCAAGACGACGACCACGACGATGGTGGCCGCGCTGCTGGATCACGGCAAGTTCGACCCGACGGTGATCAATGGCGGGATCATCCATGCTTATGGCAGCAACGCCCGGGTGGGCGACGGCGAGTGGATGGTGGTGGAGGCCGACGAGAGCGACGGGACGTTCAACCGGCTGCCCGCGACGATTGCCATCGTCACCAATATCGACCCCGAGCATATGGACCACTGGGGCGATTTCGAGACGCTCCGGCAGGGGTTCTACGATTTCGTCTCGAACATCCCGTTTTACGGGCTGGCCGTGTGTTGCACCGATCATCCGGAGGTGCAGGCGCTGGTGGGGCGGATCACCGATCGCCGGGTTCTGACCTTCGGGTTCAACGCGCAGGCCGATGTGCGGGCGGTGAACCTGAGATACGAGGCGGGGGTTGCGCATTTCGATATCGCGCTGCAGGCCGAGGGCCAGATGATCGAGGGCTGCACCCTGCCGATGCCGGGCGATCACAACGTGTCGAACGCGCTGTCGGCGGTGGCCGTGGCGCGGCATCTGGGCATGAAGCGGAGCGAGATCCGCGAGGCGCTGGCGAATTTCGGTGGGGTGAACCGGCGGTTCACGCGCGTGGGCGAGGTCGACGGTGTCGCCGTCATCGACGATTACGGCCATCACCCGGTCGAGATCGCCGCCGTGCTGAAGGCCGCACGGCAGGCCAGCTCGGGGCGGGTGATCGCCGTGCACCAGCCGCACCGGTATTCCCGGCTGTCGAGCCTGTTCGACGATTTCTGCGCCTGTTTCAACGATGCCGACGTGGTGGCGATCGCCGATGTCTATGCGGCGGGAGAGGACCCGATCCCGGGCGCCAGCCGCGACGACCTGGTGGCGGGCCTGATCCGGCACGGTCACCGGCATGCGCGTGGGATCCGGGACGAGGACGACCTCGAACGGCTGGTGCGCGAACAGGCGGGGCCGGGGGACATGGTGGTGTGTCTTGGTGCGGGCACGATCAGCGGCTGGGCCAACAACCTGCCCGGCCGGTTGCAGCGGAAGGCGGGCTGATGGGCGAGGCGGCATCGGAATTTCGGGAAATTCCGATCCGGAAATCCCGGGTTTTCCGGATGCCCGCGCGCCGGCGGGGTCGGTCTGACGAGGGTCCGGGCCGATGACGACGCTCACATTCGTTCTGGCCTGTCTCTGGGTTGTCGCCGCGGCGCTGGTGGCGATGTTGCCGATGCGCTGGCAATTCGTGCCCGGGATCGCGCTTCTGCTGGGGGCGCCGGTGCTGATCTGGCGGCTGGCGGTCGAGTATGGCTGGATCGCCGCGATTGTCGCGGTGCTGGCAGTGCTGTCGATGTTTCGCCGGCCGTTGCAGTATTACGCGAGGCGGATCATGGGCCGAAAGACGGAGGTGTCAAAATGAACCTTTCGCTGTTGCTGGCCTGCATTTGGGCGGTGGCCGCCAACCTGCTGGCCATGTTGCCGAGCCGGGACGACCATTGGCGGCGGGCCTATGTGCTGATCGCCGTGGGCATTCCCATTCTGGGCTACGTGACCTATCAGAACGGGCCGTGGTGGGGTGTGGCCGTGCTGGTGGCGGGGATGAGCATCCTGCGCTGGCCAGTGATCTATCTGGGCCGCTGGCTGCGCGGCTTCGTGCGGTAAGCGGGGCGGCCGGACCCATCCCGTGATCGCGGGCTGACCTGAACGCGCCGAGGCGCTTGCCAGCCGCGCGGGCCGGGTTTTATGCTGGCCCATGGTCTATGTCATTCCGCTTCTCTGTTTCGTCATTCCGCTGATCGCCGGGGCGGTGTTGCTGCGCGCCGGGCGGGGCGTGATCGTGGCGGTGCTGGTCGTGGTTCTGGCGGTGCTTCTGGCCTGGGCGATCTGGAAGGGCCGGCAGGCATCGGGGTGGGACGGGATCGGCTATGCGATCGTGGCCATGCTGATGTGCGCGCCGGGTATTCTCGGGCTGCTTGTGGGCAGCGCGGTGGGCTGGTGGCAGGCGCGGCGGAAGGGCCTGCGGGGCTGACCGCGTGGTCTGGTTCGTGATCATGGGCAGTGCTGGGGTGCCCGGGCTGATCGGCCTTTGGGCCGCGCGGCGCGGGGCCGGCCGGTGGGTGCTGGCGATGGCGGGGGTGTTTCTTGCCCTGATCCTGTGGGCGGTGTCGCGGGCCGGGCAGGCGGACGGGCTGGCCTGGGGCATGGCGGTGCTGCTGATCCTCGGGCCGGGGCTGGCCGGGGCGCTGGCCGGTGGCGGGATCGGGTTGGTTTTGCGGAGGCGGTCGCGCGCAGTCTAGGGGCTTGCGGCGGCGGGCGCGGGCCAGTAGCAGGATTTCATGACAGATATGCCAGAACCCCGCGGGAAACTGACACCCGGCCGCCCGCTTTCCGACCTGACTTGGCTGCGCGTGGGCGGGCCGGCGGATTACCTGTTCCAGCCTGCGGATACCGAGGATCTTGCCGCGTTTCTCAAGGCGCTCGATCCGGGCGTGGCGGTGTTCCCGATGGGGGTGGGCAGCAACCTGATCGTGCGCGATGGCGGCTTGCGGGCGGTGGTGATCCGGCTTGGCCGGGGCTTCAACGGGATCGAGGTGGAGGGCAACCGGGTTACGGCGGGGGCGGGGGCGCTCGACGCGCATGTGGCACGCAAGGCCGCCGATGCGGGTGTCGACCTGACCTTCCTGCGCACCATTCCCGGCGCGGTGGGCGGGGCGGTGCGGATGAACGCGGGCTGCTACGGCACCTATACGGCGGATGTGTTCCTGAGCGCGAAAGCGGTGACGCGGGCGGGGGAGGTGGTGACGCTGAGCGCCGACGATCTGAATTTCCGCTATCGGCAGACCGACCTGCCCGAAGGCTGGGTGATTACGCAGGCCACCTTTGAAGGGCCGCGCGGCGACCCTGAGGCGCTGCACGAGCGGATGGCCGCGCAGTTGAAGAAACGCGACGAGACCCAGCCGACGAAGGACCGCACCGCCGGATCGACCTTTCGCAACCCGGCCGGGTTTTCCAGCACGGGGCGCGCCGATGACGTGCATGATCTCAAGGCGTGGAAGGTGATCGACGAGGCCGGGATGCGCGGCGCAAGGCGCGGCGGGGCGCAGATGAGCGAGAAACATTCCAACTTCCTGATCAATACAGGCGGGGCCACCGCCGCCGATCTGGAAGGTTTGGGCGAAGACGTGCGAAAAAAGGTTTTTCAATCCAGCGGAATAGAGTTACATTGGGAAATCATGAGGGTCGGCGAACCGGCCCCGGATAGCCAATAAGGCGGATGAACGAAAAAGGGCCGAGGAACGGCCCGGGACATTGAGGCACCAAGGTGGGTATGTCGAGCAGGACACCCCCGAAAGTGGCGGTAATCATGGGCGGCCCGTCGGCCGAGCGAGAGGTTTCGCTGTCGACAGGGCGGGAATGCGCCGCCGCGTTGCGGGAAGCGGAATGTGAAGTGATCGAGGTCGATGCCGGCCGCGATCTCTCCGAACGTCTGACCGAGATTTCCCCCGATGTCGTCTTCAACGCGCTGCATGGCCGGTGGGGCGAGGATGGCTGTGTGCAGGGCCTGCTGGAATGGCTGCAGATCCCCTATACCCATTCGGGCGTGCTGGCCTCGGCGCTGGCGATGGACAAGCAGAAGACCAAGGCGGCCTATGTCGGCGCCGGGCTGCCGGTGGTGGACAGCATCATCGCCGATGCCCAAGACGTGAAGGCGCGGCACGTGATGGCGCCGCCCTACGTGGTCAAGCCCAACAACGAGGGCTCTTCCGTGGGCGTCTACCTCGTGCGGGAGGCCGCGAATTCGCCGCCGCAACTGTCGGATGACATGCCCGCGCAGGTGATGGTCGAGCAATACGTGGCGGGGCGGGAGCTTACGACCTCGGTGATGGGCGACCGGGCGTTGACGGTGACGGATATCATCACCGAGGGCTGGTACGATTATCACGCGAAATATGCCGAGGGCGGATCGCGCCACGAGGTGCCGGCGCAGGTGCCGCAGGAGATTTTCGATGCCTGCATGGATTACGCGCTACGCGCCCACGAGGTGCTGGGCTGTCGCGGGCTGAGCCGGACGGATTTTCGCTGGGATGAAAGCAAGGGGCTTGAGGGTCTCGTGCTGCTGGAAACCAATACGCAGCCGGGCATGACGCCCACCTCGCTGTCGCCCGAGCAGGCGCAGAAGGTGGGGATTTCGTTTCCGGAGCTGTGCCGCTGGCTTGTGGAGGATGCGTCGTGCAACAGGTGACGACACGCAACGACCCGGCGCCGTCGCGGCTGACCTATCGCTTGCAGCGGCTGATGCTGACGCCGCTCTTTCGGGTGCTGTTGCGGGTGGGCGTGCCGTTCTGCCTGACCTTCACGGTAGGGATGGTCTACCTGTCGGATGCCGGGCGGCAGGAGGCGATCCGCACGGCGATTGCCGACCTGCGCAAGCAGATCGAGACGCGGCCGGAATTCATGGTCAACGAACTGATCGTCGAGGGGGCGAGCATGGGGGTCGAGGAGGATATCCGCGAAATCTTCCCCTTCGATCTTCCGTCATCTTCGTTCGATATCGACCTCGAGCATGTGCGCAACATGATCGTCGGGTTGCCCGCCGTGGCCGAGGCCAGCGTGCGCGTGCGGCAGGGCGGGGTGCTGGTGGCGCAGGTCAAGGAGCGCGAGCCGGTCGTCGTCTGGCGGACGTGGGACGGGCTGGGGCTGGTCGACCGGGATGGCTTCGTGGTGTCGGAAATCGCGTCGCGGCTGGAACGGGCCGACCTGCCGGTGATCGCCGGCAAGGGCGGGTCGAAGGACGTGGGCGGCGCGCTGGCGATCCTGCAGGCGGCGGCGCCTCTGGGCGACCGGGTGAAGGGCCTGGTGCGGATGGGCGAGCGGCGGTGGGACGTGGTCATGGACCGCGGCCAGCGCATCCTGCTGCCCGAGGAGAACCCGGTGCGGGCGCTGGAGCGGGTGATCGTGCTGGACGAGGTGCAGGACATGCTGGAGCGCGACGTGGTCGTCGTGGACATGCGGCTGGCCGAGCGGCCGACCGTGCGGATGAACGAACACGCGGTCGAAGAATGGTGGCGGGTAACCGAGATGATGGCAGGGACGGATAACTGATGATCGAGCTTTACGATTCCCAACGGGCAATGCGGAACATGCGCAAGGCGGCCATTCAGCGGGGCGTGGTCGCCGTGCTGGACGTGGGCACGTCGAAGATCGCCTGCCTCGTGCTGCGGTTCGACGGCACCGAACGGTTGCAGGATCAGGACGGGATCGGCGCGATGGCCGGGCAGGCCGGGTTCCGGGTGATCGGCGCGGCGACGACGCGTTCGCGCGGGGTGCGCTTCGGCGAGATCGCGGCGATGCAGGAGACCGAACGCGCCATCCGCACCGCGCTTCAGGCGGCGCAGAAGATGGCCAATATCCGGGTGGATCACGTGATCGCCTGTTTCTCGGGGGCGAACCCGCGGTCCTACGGGCTGGCCGGGCAGGTGGATCTCGAGACCAACACGGTGAGCGAGCAGGATATCAGCCGGGTGCTGTCGGCCTGTGACGTGCCGGATTACGGCGAGGGGCGCGAGGTGTTGCATGCGCAGCCGGTGAATTTCGCGCTCGACCATCGCTCGGGCCTGTCGGACCCGCGGGGGCAGATGGGGCAATCCTTGTCGACCGACATGCATATGCTGACGGTGGATGCCGACGCGATCCAGAACCTCGCCCATTGCGTGAAGCGGTGCGATTTGGAGCTGGCCGGGCTGGCGTCGTCCTCTTACGTGTCGGGGATTTCGGCACTGGTGGAGGACGAGCAGGAGCTTGGCGCGGCCTGCATCGACCTTGGCGGCGGCAGTGCGGGGATTTCGATCTTCATGAAGAAGCACATGATCTATACCGACAGCGTGCGGATCGGCGGCGAGCATGTGACCGGCGACATTTCCATGGGGCTTCAGGTGCCCAAGAGCGTGGCCGAGCGCATCAAGACCTTCTATGGCGGGGCCGTGGCCACCGGGATGGATGACCGCGAGGTGATCGAGATCGGCGGCGAGACGGGCGACTGGGAACATGACCGGCGCAAGATTTCGCGGGCGGAGCTGATCGGGATCATGCGGCCGCGGATCGAGGAGATCCTTGAGGAGGTGCGGGCAAGGCTGGATGCGGCCGGGTTCAGCTATCTGCCGAGCCAGCAGATCGTGCTGACCGGCGGGGGCAGCCAGATCCCCGGGCTCGACGGGCTGGCGAGCCGGATCCTTGGCCAGCAGGTGCGGCTGGGCCGGCCGCTGCGCGTGCACGGGCTGCCGCAGGCGGCGACGGGGCCGGGCTTTGCCAGCGCGGTGGGCATGTGCCTGTTCGCGGCCAACCCGCAGGACGAATGGTGGGACTTCGAGATTCCCGTGGATCGCTACCCGGCGCGGTCGTTGAAACGGGCGGTAAAATGGTTCAAGGACAACTGGTAACCGCAATATGTGGCTGAATCGGCGAAATCCCGCGTTCGAGGCAAAGAAATCAGCCATATTTTGTGTTTTTCAGGTGTTTTTTGGGTGACGTAACGCCCAAGCGCCGTTAAGATCGGTGAAATATAGGCGGAAATAGCCCGGTATACGGGCAAAACAGCAGGCGGACAGAGCAATGACATTGAACCTCACGATGCCAGGTCAGGAAGAATTGAAACCCCGGATCACCGTTTTCGGCGTCGGCGGGGCAGGCGGCAACGCCGTCAACAACATGATCGAGAAACGGCTCGAAGGGGTCGATTTCGTCGTTGCCAACACGGACGCGCAGGCGCTGAGCCAGTCGAACGCCGAGAACCGCATCCAGCTTGGCGTGAAGGTGACCGAGGGGCTGGGCGCGGGCGCCAAGGCCTCGATCGGGGCGGCCGCCGCCGAGGAGAATATCGAACAGATCGTCGACCATCTGGCCGGCGCGCATATGTGCTTCATCACCGCCGGTATGGGCGGGGGCACCGGCACCGGGGCCGCGCCGATCATCGCGCAGGCCGCGCGTGAACTGGGCGTGCTGACCGTGGGCGTCGTGACCAAGCCGTTCCAATTCGAGGGCGGCAAGCGGATGAAGCAGGCCGAAGACGGCGTCGACGCGCTGCAGAAGGTCGTCGATACGCTGATCATCATTCCGAACCAGAACCTGTTCCGGCTGGCCAACGAGAAGACGACCTTCACCGAGGCGTTCTCGATGGCCGACGACGTTCTGTACCAGGGCGTGAAGGGTGTGACCGACCTGATGGTGCGGCCCGGCCTGATCAACCTCGACTTTGCCGATGTCCGCGCCGTGATGGACGAGATGGGCAAGGCGATGATGGGCACCGGCGAGGACGACGGCGAAGATCGCGCCATCCAGGCCGCCGAGAAGGCCATCGCCAACCCGCTGCTGGACGAAATCAGCCTGCAGGGTGCGAAGGGCGTTCTGATCAACATCACCGGCGGGCACGACCTGACCCTGTTCGAGCTGGACGAGGCGGCGAACCGCATCCGCGAGGAAGTGGACGCCGATGCCAACATCATCGTCGGCTCGACACTGGATCCGGCGATGGAAGGCATGATGCGGGTGAGCGTGGTTGCCACCGGTATCGACGCCAGCAACGTGCACAGCGATATCCCGGTGCCGCGCCGGTCGCTGGCCGAGCCGCTGAAGCCTGCGCGTGAGCAGGTGGCCGAACCCGAGGCGCCGGCCGTCGAAGAGGTGCCGCAGGTTGCCGCGCGGACCGAACAGCCCGCCCCGGCTGCGAGGGCCGAGGCCGAGCCGAGCCTGTTCAACGGCTTCGATGCACAGAGCGCCGCCGCCGAGGACCAGTACGAGGATATCTTCGGGTCCGACGAGGACGTAGCGACCGACGATGACGGTCTGCCGGCACCGGCCTATCAGCCCGCGCCGGAGCCGGAAGCGCCTGTCGCCGCCGAGGAAGAGGACATGCGCGAGAGCTACGTCGCGCCGCGCGGCCCCTCGCTGGGAGAGCCGTCGCCCGACGCGATGGCCCGCCTGCAGGCCGCGGTCGGCCGCAGCCCGAACCAGCAGCCGCGTGCCGCCGAGCCGGCGCATCGCGAAGCCGCCTCGGGCGAGAAATCGCGCTTTGGCATCAACTCCCTCATCAACCGGATGACCGGCAGCGGCAGCGAGGCCGCGCAGGGCGGGGCGCGCCCGGCCCGGCAGCAACCGCCGGTTCATTCCCGTCAGGCGCCGCAGGAAGACGCCTACGAGGACGAGGACGACCAGATCGAAATTCCCGCTTTTCTGCGCCGCCAGGCGAACTGAACAAGCGAAAAACAACGCAGGAAAAGGGCCGTTTTTGACGGCCCTTTTTCTTTGTTTTCAGTGGTTTGAGTGTGGGACTGATTCGCATGGGCGAAATCTTGCCAAGCCTTGGTTCTGTCATGTTTCAGGACGTTGCAAAGATTGAGTTGTTAATGCCCCGCCGCGTAATTAGACAAATTTGTAACACAAAATACCCGAACCCGATCGAGGTTAGTCTTGCAGAATACGATCAAAACCGCTGTCTCCTTTTCCGGCGTTGGCCTGCATTCCGGCCAGCCGGCGCGGGTCACGATCCGTCCTGCCGGGCCGGATTGCGGCATCGTGTTCCGGCGGACCGACTGCGCGCTCGGGCAGAATGACATTCCCGCCCTGTGGGATCACGTGCTGCAGTCGCCGCTCTGCACCCGACTGGTGAATCGCTACGGGGTGGAGATCTCGACCGTCGAGCATGTCATGGCCGCGATGATGGGCTGTGGCATTCACAACGCGCTGGTCGAGGTGGCCGGGCCGGAAATGCCGATCATGGATGGCAGCGCCTCGGTCTTCGTGCGCGGCATCCTGTCGAAAGGTATCCGCAGTTCGGACGCGCCGGTGAAGGCGATCCGCATTCGCAAGCCGGTCGATGTGCGCCGTGGCGACGCGATGGCGCGGCTGGTGCCGCACGAGACGCTGCTGATCGAGTTCAGCATCGATTTCGAGGATGCGGCGATCGGCAGCCAAAAGAAGACGCTGAACATGTCCAATGGCAGCTTCGTGCGCGAGCTGGCGACCAGCCGGACCTTCTGCCGGCAGGCGGATGTGGACGCGATGCTGGCCAACGGGCTGGCGCAGGGGGGGAACCCGGGCGTCAACGCCGTGGTGTTCGACGGCGACCGGGTGATCTGCCCCGGCGGCCTGCGCCATGCGGACGAGCCGGTGCGGCACAAGATGCTCGACGCGCTTGGCGATCTGGGGCTGGCGGGCCTACCGATCCTTGGCCACTACCAGGGCGACCGGGCGGGACATGCGCTGACCAACGATCTTCTGCGCGCGCTTTTCGCCGATCCGGAAGCCTTCGAAGTGGTCGAGTGCGACGCCGGAATGGCGGCGCGCCTGCCGGGCGCCGGTGTGCATCCGCGGGAAATTCCCGAGGTCGCCTGAACAGGCGGCACCGAAAGGCGCCAAAGTGATTTTGCATCACGGATTTATGTGCTAGGACCAAACCCGATCGCCGGATTTTGGTCCGGCCAATTTTTGCAACTGGGTGAGTTCTGACATCATGACATCGGCGAAGGTTCGTACCGGTCTGGCGGGGATTCTGGTGGCAGGTCTGGCGCTGTCGGGCTGTGGGGGCGCAGACAGCGTCGAGCGGGGCGATGCGAATTACGAGAACTTTACCGCCCAGCAGATCTTCGAGCGTGGCGAATACGACCTTGCGCGGAACAACCCGGAACTGGCGGCCAGCGTTTTCGGCGAGGTGGAGCGCCTGTATCCCTATTCGGAATGGGCCAAGCGCGCCGTGATCATGCAGGCCTATGCCTATCACGAGGCCAAGGATTACGAGAACAGCCGGTCGGCCGCGCAGCGCTATGTCGATTTCTATCCGACGGACGAGGATGCGGCCTATGCGCATTACCTGCTGGCGCTGAGCTATTACGACCAGATCGACGAGGTGGGCCGCGACCAGGGCCTGACCTTCCAGGCGCTGCAATCGCTGCGCACGGTGATCGAGCGCTATCCCGACAGCGAATATGCCAAGTCGGCCGTGCTGAAATTCGACCTTGCCTTCGACCACCTTGCGTCGAAGGAGATGGAGGTGGGCCGCTACTATCTCAAGCGCAGCCACTTCACCGCCGCGATCAACCGGTTCCGCGTGGTGGTCGAGGATTTCCAGACGACGACCCACACCGCCGAGGCGCTGCACCGGCTGGTCGAGGCGTACCTGTCGCTGGGCCTGACCGACGAGGCGCGGACGGCCGGGGCGATCCTTGGCTACAACTTCCGTGGTACCGAATGGTACGAGGACAGCTACAAGCTGCTGACGGGCCGGGGCCTGACGCTGGAGGCGGTGGGCGACAATTGGCTGCGGCAGGTGTATCGCCAGATGATCAAGGGGCGTTGGCTGTAAATTTGGCTGTAGAACAGGGTGGGGAGACCCGCCCGTCTGACGGGTTGGCCTGATGCTGCGCGCACTTGATATTCGCGACATCCTTATCATCGACCACCTTGAGCTGGAATTCCGGCCGGGGTTGAACGTGCTGACCGGCGAGACCGGGGCGGGCAAGTCGATCCTGCTTGATTCCCTCGGCTTCGTGCTGGGCTGGCGCGGGCGGGCCGAGCTTGTGCGGCAGGGGGCCGAGCAGGGCGAGGTGATGGCCGAGTTCGACCTTGCGCCGGGCCACCCCGCGCGGGCGGTTCTGGTTGAGGCCGGGCTGCCGGAGGAGGACACGCTGTTGCTGCGGCGGGTGAACACGCGGGACGGGCGCAAGACGGCCTATGTCAATGACCGGCGCTGTTCGGGCGAGGTGTTGCGGCAATTGTCGGATACGCTGGTGGAGCTGCACGGGCAGCAGGATGACCGCGGGTTGCTTAACCCGCGGGGGCATCGGGCGTTGCTGGATGACTATGGCGGGCTTGAGGGCCAGCGCGGCGCGGTTCGGCAGGCGTGGCGAGAGATGCGGGAGGCGCGGGGCGCGCTGGAAGAGGCCGAGGCGGCGCTGGAGAAGGCGCGGGCGGACGAGGATTTCCTGCGTCACGCGGTGGGGGAACTGGACAAGCTGTCGCCGGAGGCGGGCGAGGAGGAGGAGCTCGACCGTCGCCGCCGGATGATGCAGGCGGCGGAGCGGATTCGCGAGGATGTCGCGAAGGCGCAGGCGGCGTTGGGGAATGACGGGGCCGAAGGCGCGGCGGGGGATGCGCTGCGCTGGCTGGAGGGCGTGTCGGACAGCGCCGAAGGCGAGTTGGACGAGCCGATGGCGGCGATCGGCCGGGCGATGGTGGAGTTGGACGAGGCGGCCTCGGGTGTGGCGCGGTTTCTCGAGGCGCTGACGTTCAACCCGGCGGAGCTGGAAGAGGCCGAGGAGCGGCTTTTCGCGATAAGGGCGCTGGCAAGGAAGCATGGCGTGCTGGCGGATGATCTGGCGGGATTTGCCGATGACCTGCGGTCGCGGTTGAACGCGGTGGAGCAGGGCGACGCGGATATCGCGGCTTTGCGGAGTGCGGTGGTGAAAGCGGAAGAGGCTTATGGCAAGGCGGCGGACAAGCTGAGCGCGGCGCGGAAGGATGCGGCGGCGCGGCTCGACAAGGCGATGGGCAACGAGCTGGCGCCGCTGAAGATGGAGCGGGCGGCGTTTGCCACGAAGGTGGAGCCGGCCGAGCCCGGCCCTGACGGGCAGGATGCCGTGACCTTTACGGTTGCGACCAACCCCGGCGCGCCGGCCGGGCCGCTCAACAAGATCGCCTCGGGCGGGGAGCTGAGCCGGTTCCTCTTGGCGCTGAAGGTCTGCCTGACCGGGGAGGACAGTGCCGTCACGATGATCTTCGACGAGATCGACCGGGGCGTCGGCGGTGCGACGGCGGATGCCGTGGGCCGGCGGCTGGCAAGGCTGGCGGAGCAGGGGCAGGTGCTGGTGGTGACGCATTCGCCGCAGGTCGCCGCCCGCGCCGCGCATCACTGGCAGGTGGCCAAGCGCGTGGAGGGCGAGCAGACGTTGTCGACCGTGGCGCCGCTGGCGGGGCAGGCCCGGGTCGACGAGATTGCGCGGATGCTGTCGGGCGACACGGTCACGGCCGAGGCGCGCGCGGCGGCCGAGTCGCTTATGGCGGGGTAGGCGTCAGGGCCGGGCGAGGTGGCGCTTGAAGAAGGCGATCATTCTTGCGCGGCTGTCTTTCTCCGCAGCGGCGTTGTTGCCGACAAGGTGGCCTTGAAATCGCTGCTCGGGAATTTGCAGGTCGAAGCTGTGGGCCGCGCCGGGGTAGATATGCACCGCGTAGTCGGCGCCTTGGGCGGTGATCGTGGTGCAGTCGTCGGGCGGCACCCAATCGTCGGCCTCGCCACCGAAGACGATCAGGGGCGTGGTCAGGTCTGCCTTAGCCCCAAGGCGGTTGAAAGCGCCGCACCATGGGTAATAGGCGGCGAGCGCGCGGAACTCTCGCGTGTCGCGCTGGGAGAGGCGGATGGCGACGCTGCCGCCGTTCGACTGGCCCATGACGAAGATGTTGGTGCTGTCGATCTCCGGCCGGGTTTGCAGGAAGGCCTTGGCGTCGTTTGCGTCCTGCATCCGGTAGCGGCGGGCGTTGCCGAGGCGGTCGTAGGTTTCGCAGACATGGCCGCCGCCGATGCCGCGGGGGCCGAAGCTGTCGAGGATCAGGGCGGCGAATCCCGCGGCGTTGAAGGCCTCGGCGTGAAGGGCGAGCGCCTCGGCCACCGATGGCTGGAGCCCGCCACAGCCATGCATGAGGATGACGGCGGGATGCGGGCCGGGGCCGGCGGGGAGGATCAACTCGGCTTCGAGCGTGACGGGGGCGCCGTCAAAGGTGCTTTTGGCGGGGAAGGTTACGGGCTCGGCCTGCGCCGGTAGGCCGAGGCAGGTAAGAACGAGTAACAGGCGCAGCAGCATGGGGCGGGCTCAGTTTCTGGGCGGCACGAGTTTGCCGGGGTTCATGATGTTGTCGGGGTCGAGCGCGGCCTTGATCGCGCCCATCATCGCCCATGCGCCCCCGTGTTCGCGTTCCATGTAGCCCAGCTTGCCGATGCCGATGCCGTGTTCGCCCGTCGAGGTTCCGCCCAGCGACAGCGCGAGGTCGACCAGCCGGTTGGAGGCGTCGAGCACGCGCTGCTTCTCGTCGGCATCGTCTGGGTCGAACATCAGGATGGCGTGGAAATTGCCGTCGCCGACATGGCCGAGGATGGGGCCTTGGACATCATGCGCCCTGAGGTCGGCGCGGCAGGTTTCGACCGCCTCGGCCAGCCGGGATATCGGAACGCAGACATCGGTGACCACCGCCCGGCAGCCGGGGCGCGAGGCGATGATGGCGTGATAGGCGCTGTGCCGCATTTTCCAGAGCGCGTTGCGGTCTTCCGGTTTGGTGGCCCAGTCGAAGCCCGAGCCGCCATGCTCTTCTGCTATGGCGCCGAAGGTTTCGGCCTGTTCGGCCACCCCCGCCTCGGAGCCGTGGAATTCCAGCAGGAGGTGGGGTTTCGGCGGCAGGGTCGTTCCGGAATAGGCGTTCACGGCGGCCACGCTGTCGATATCGACCAGCTCGATCCGGGCAACGGGCAGGCCCATCTGGATCGTGTCCCTGACGCAGTTCACCGCGTGGTCCACCTCCGGAAAGGCGCAGACGGCCGAGGAGATGGCCTCGGGGATGCCCTGAAGCCGAAGGGTGAGTTCGGTGATCAGGCCCAGCGTACCCTCTGAGCCCACGAAAAGCCCGGTCAGGTCGTAGCCGGCCGAGCTCTTGCGGGCGGCGCTGCCGGTGCGGATGATCTCGCCCGTGGCGGTGACCACCTCGAGCGCCATGACATTGTCGCGCATGGTGCCGTAGCGCACGGCGGTCGTGCCGCTGGCGCGGGTCGAGGCCATGCCGCCGAGCGAAGCGTTGGCGCCGGGATCGACGGGGAAGAAGAGGCCGGTGGCGCGCAGTTCCTCGTTCAGGGCCTCGCGGGTCACGCCGGGCTGGACGCGAACATGCATGTCGTCCCGCGAAATCTCGAGCACCTTGTTCATGCGCGAGAGATCGACGCACACGCCCCCGCTGAACGCCTGCGCCTGACCTTCCAGCGAGGTGCCGGTGCCCCAGCCCACCACGGGGCAGTGATGCTCTGCACATATCCTGAGGATGCCGGCCACCTCTTCGGTCGTTTCGGGATAGGCCACCGCGTCGGGCGGGGCGGGGGGAAAGTGGGTCTCCGAATCGCCGTGCTGGGCCAGTTCGCCCTTGGAGCATGTCAGCCGTTGGCCTAATAAGGTTGTCAAAGCGCCGATTGCAGCCTGGATCGTCATGCAGAGCCCTCTTTTCCGTTCAAGTGCCAAGCCTAGTCGAAGCGGCACGCGGGGAAAAGCGCGGGTGGGCCGGGATTTGACCACCGCATGACGCAGTCTTCCCGGCATTTCCTGAGTGGCAAGATCAACGCGGCGCTTCGGGCGGGCCGGAACGGTTGGCGGGTGCTGCTGGACCGGGGGCCGAGCCAGTTCCAGTTCTGGCTGATCGCGCTGGCCATTGGGATCGCGGCTGGGTTCGCAGCGCTGCTGTTCCGGCGCGGGATCGATAGCTTGCAAAGCTGGGCCTACAGCGCGGAGGGCATGGCCTTTGTCCACAGCGCGGCGGCGGCGCTGCCGTGGTACTGGGTTCTGAGCGTACCGATCCTTGGCGGGCTGGTCGTTGGGGTGATCCTGCACCGGTTCACGCCGGACGGGCGGGTGCGCTCGGTCTCGGACGTGATCGAGGGGGCGGCCCTGCGCGAAGGCCGGGTCGAGGGGCGCGTCGGGCTGGCCTCGGCGGCGGCGTCGATCATCACGCTGGGCACCGGCGGATCGAGCGGGCGTGAGGGGCCGGTGGTGCATCTGGCGGGGGTGATATCGTCATGGGTGAGCAACCGGATCAATGCCGATGGCGTCACGGGCCGCGACCTGTTGGGCTGTGCCGTGGCGGCGGCGGTCTCGGCCTCGTTCAACGCGCCGATCGCGGGGGCCCTGTTCGCGCTGGAAGTGGTGCTGCGGCATTTCGCGTTGCATGCGTTCGCCCCCATCGTCATCGCCTCGGTCGCGGGGACGGTGATCAACCGGCTGGAATTCGGCGACGTGACCGAGTTCACGTTGCCGGTGGCCAGCGCGCTTGAATTCTACGTGGAATTGCCCGCCTTCCTGATCCTCGGGCTGGTCTGCGGGCTGGTGGCGACGGCGCTGATGCATGCGATCCTCTTTGCCGAGGACATGGCGAGCTTCGTGCAGATGAAAACAAAACTGCCGCGCTGGCTGCGCCCGGCGGTGTCGGGGGCGCTGCTGGGGCTGCTGGCGATCTGGTTCCCGCATATCATCGGCGTGGGGTACGAGACGACCTCGCTGGCGCTGACCGGGCAACTGGTACTGCATGAGGCGATGGTCTTCGCCGTCCTCAAGGTGGTGGCGGTGGCGATCACGCTGGGCGGGCGCATGGGGGGCGGCGTGTTCTCGCCCTCGCTGATGGTGGGGGCGCTGACGGGGCTGAGCTTCGGGCTGATCGCGACGGGGCTGTTCCCGGAGGTGTCGGGCTCATCGACGCTCTACGCGCTGGCGGGGATGGGGGCGGTCGCCGCTGCCGTGCTGGGCGCGCCGATCTCGACCACGCTGATCGTGTTCGAACTGACCGGCGACTGGCAGACCGGGCTGGCGGTGATGGTGGCGGTGTCGATGTCGACGGCGCTCGGCTCGAACCTCGTGAAACGGTCGTTTTTCCTCACGCAGCTCGAGCGGCGCGGGGTGCAGGTGGCGGCGGGGCCGCAGGCCTATTTGCTGTCGATGTACATGGTGTCGAACGTCATGCGGCCCAAGGGCGCCGAGAAGGCCGCGCCGGAAGAGCGGTGCTGGGAACTGATCGGCGAGGGGGTCTATGTCGATGGCGGCGCCACGCTGGAGGCGGCGATGGCGGTGTTCGAGCGGACGGCGGTGCCCTTCGTGCCGGTGGTGACGCTGACGGGGGAGGGCCAGCCGCCCGAGTTGCTGGGCGCGCTTTTCCATGTGGACGCGCTCAAGACCTATAACCGGGCGCTGGCGGCGGTGTCGCGGGAGGAGCACAGCTAGCGCCACCCGCGCCGGTTTCAGATGCGTTCGACGGTGACGTTCTCGTTGGCATAAAAGGCGATGTGGCCCTTGATGCGCTCGACATCCGGTTTCGGGTCGTCGTAGCTCCACGCCGCGTTCTGCAGCGTCTGGCTCTTGGTGACGATGGAGTAATAGCTGGCGTCGCCCTTGTGGGGGCAGTGGGTGGTGTGGTCGGTCTCGTCAAGGAAGGCCATGGCGATGTCGTCGCGCGGGAAGTAGACGATATCGGGATGGCCGTCCTCGCTGAGCATCAGCGCGTTCTTGCTTTCCACGAGGATGGCGCCGCCCGCGCGCACGGTCCATGTGCCTTCGGCCTTGCGGATTCTGATCGTCGTCATGGTCTTTGTCCCTCCCCGGTGTTCATTGTCTCTTCCGGTGTCTTACACCGATTTGCCCGGCCCGTGTGACACCATTGTGTCACAGGGGGGCAGTTGCCGTTTCGAGCCAGTCGCGCGCGGGCCCGGTCAGGCGCGGGCCGATCTTCTCAAGGCAGGTGGCATGGTAGGCGTTCAGCCAGTCACGCTCTGCCCCGGTCAGCATGTCGGTCTCGATGAGGCGCCGGTCGATGGGCACGAAGTTGATCGTCTCGAAGCACAGCTTGCCGGTCTGGTCGCCGCCGGGCAGAAGCTCGGCCTCGGTCACGACGACGAGGTTCTCGATACGAATGCCGAAGGCGCCCTCGCGGTAATAGCCGGGTTCGTTCGAGACGATCATGCCGGGCTCCAGCGCCACCTCGCCGGCGCGTGACAGGCGCTGCGGGCCCTCGTGGACGCAGAGATGGACGCCGACGCCGTGGCCGGTGCCATGGGCGTAATCCTGATCGGCGAGCCACAGCGGGTAGCGCGCCAGTATGTCGAGGTCGCGCCCCGCCAGCCCCTTGGGCCAGCGCGCGCGGCTCATGGCGATCATGCCCTGCAACACGCGGGTGAAGGCGGCGCGTTCATCGGCGCCGGGCGTGCCCACGGGCAGGGTGCGGGTGATGTCGGTGGTGCCGTCGATATACTGACCGCCGCCGTCGAGCACCAGCAGGTCGCCATCCTGAAGCGTGCGGTTTGTCTTTTCGGTGACCCGGTAATGGGCCAGCGCGCCGTGCGGGCCGGACCCCGCGATGGTGTCGAAGCTGATATCCAACAATTCGTTGGTGGCGCGGCGTTCGGTCTCGAGCCTCGTGACCACGTCGATCTCGGTGATGGTACCGGGCGGCTGGGCGTCATACCACGCGAGGAACTGGCAGAGCGCGGCGCCGTCGCGGATATGGGCGGTGCGGGTGGCGGCGATCTCGGCCTGCGTTTTGCGCGCCTTGGGCAGGATGCAGGGATCGTCGCCCCAGACGAGCGGCACGGCGGCCTCTTCCAGTTGCTTGGCCACCCAGAGCGGAACGCTCGATTTGTCGAGCCGGACGGGGCCGGTCAGGCTGTTGAGGCCGGGGCCGAAGGCATTGGCGGGGCGGATCAGCACCTCGTCGCCCAGATGCGCGCGGACCTCGTCGGAAAGCTTTTCGGCATCGACATAGAGCGTGAGCTGACCGGTGTCGTGGAGCACGGCGAAGGCATGCGGCACCGGGTTGCGGGGAATGTCGCTGCCGCGGATGTTGAGCAGCCAGGCGATGGAGTCGGGCAGGGTGAGCACGGCGGCTTCCTGTACGGCCTCCTTCAAACCGGCAGCGAGGCGGGCGCGTTTCTCGCCATGGGTCTCGCCGGCGAGTTCCTCGGGGTAGACCCGGATGGCGCCCTGTGGCGGGGCCGGTCGGTCGGGCCAGATACGGTCGATCAGGTTGTCGCAGGGGCGCAGGCGAATGTCGCAGCCCGCCAGCCCCTTTTCCAGCGCGTCGATCTGTTCGGGCGTGTAGAGCCACGGATCGAAGCCCACTTCGCCGCCCTGCAGGTTGTCCCTGAGCCATTGGGCGGGCTTGACCTCGGGCCAGTCGACCGGGGTGAAGTGGGCGGTATCCACCTGTGTCTTGACCTGTGCCCGGTAGCGCCCGTCGACGAAGACACCCGCCTTGTCGGTCAGGGCGATGCAGAACCCGGCAGAGCCGGTGAAACCCGTCAGCCATGCCAGCCGGTCGTCGCAGGGGGCCACGTATTCCCCCTGATGCGCGTCGGCGCGGGGGACGAGGAAACCGGCCAGCCCTTCGGCCGCCATCGCCTCGCGCAGCGCGGCCAGACGGGGCGGGCCCTGTTCCGGGCTGGCGGTGTCTTGAAAGGTCTGGAACATGGCGGGCCCCCGTGCGTCTGCGTCAGCCTCACTTTGCTAGGGGAGGGGCGGGGCAAGATCAATGCGGGATTCCGGCCCGCCGGGCGTGGCGGGAATGGCAAGGCAGGGATTTGAGTATTTGTGGAAAGATGAAACCCGGATTGCGCCAGGCCTCATCTTTGCGGGAGTGGCTCAGCCGGCCTTCTTGATGCCCATGACACGGGCCCGCGCGCGCGGGTCGCTGTCGAAGAGGGCGGCCAACTGTTCGGTCATGGCGCCGGCAAGCTGATCGGCGTCGGTGATGGTGACGGCGCGATCGTAATAGCGGGTCACGTCATGGCCGATGCCGATGGCCAGCAGTTCGACCTGCTTGCGCTTCTCGACCATGGCGATGACGTCGCGCAGGTGCTTTTCGAGATAGTTGGCCGGGTTGACCGAGAGCGTGCTGTCATCGACCGGCGCGCCATCCGAGATCACCATCAGGATCTTGCGCTGTTCGCGGCGGTTGACGATGCGGCGGTGGGCCCATTCCAGCGCCTCGCCGTCGATATTTTCCTTCAGCAGCCCTTCCTTCATCATCAGCCCGAGATTGTTCCGGGTCCGGCGCATGGGGGCGTCGGCGGATTTGTAGATGATGTGGCGCAGGTCGTTGAGGCGGCCGGGCAGTTGCGGGCGGCCCTCGTTGAGCCATGTCTCGCGCGATTGGCCGCCTTTCCAGGCGCGGGTGGTGAAGCCGAGGATCTCGACCTTCACCTGGCACCGCTCCAGCGTTTTCGACAGCACGTCGGCGCAGATCGCAGCGATCGAAATCGGGCGGCCGCGCATGGAGCCGGAATTGTCGAGCAGCAGCGTCACGACGGTGTCGCGGAATTCCATGTCCTTTTCGACCTTGAAGGAGAGGGGCGTCGTCGGGTTGGCCACCACCCGCGCGAGGCGGCCCGCGTCGAGGATGCCTTCCTCGCGGTCGAATTCCCAACTACGGTTCTGCTGCGCCTGAAGCCGGCGCTGGAGCTTGTTGGCCAGCCGCGAGACGGCGCCCTTGAGCGGTTCGAGCTGTTGGTCGAGATAGGCTCGGAGCCGTTCCAGCTCGACCGGTTCGGCCAGCTCTTCGGCGGCGATCTCCTCGTCGTAATTGGTGGAGTAGACGGCATAGGCCGGATCCGCGTCGGAGATCGGCTGTGGGGCCGGGGGATCGAGCGGGGCCTCGCCTTCGGGCATCTCGGTTTCGTCGCCCATCTCCTCGTCGGCCATGTCATCCATGCTGACCTGGGCTTGGGCGTCGTCCTGCTGTTCTTCCTGGCTTTGCTCGGGGTCGGCGTCGGCCTGTTCCTCGTCGCTTTCGTCCTGGCCGGTGCTGTCGGGCTGTTCTTCTTCCTGCGCCTCCTGGTCGGCGTCGTCCTGATCGTCATCGGGTGCGTCGGGGTCGTCGCCCAACTGATCGCCGTAACCGAGATCCTTGATGATCTGGCGGGCGAAGCGGGCGAATTCGGCCTGGTCGGACAGCTTGGCCTGCAGGTCCTCAAGCGTGCCGCCGGCGTGATCCTCGATGAAGCCCTGCCAGAGCTGCATGACGTTGTCGGCGGCGCGCGGCAGGGTGCGACCGGTGGCGAGGTGGCGGATGAGGTAACCGGCGGCGACGGGCAGGGGCGCCTCGGAGGCATCGGTGATCTGGTCATAGCCGCGGCGCAGGGCCTCGGCGCCGATCTTGGCGTCGATATTGCCGGCGGTGCCGGGCATGTGGCGCGCGCCCATCGCCTCGCACCGGGCCGATTCCATGGCGTCATACAGCTCGCGCGCCATCTCGCCCGGCGGGGTGTAGCGGGCGGAAACCCCGGCATCGTGGTACTTGTGCCGCAGCGCCAGCGCATCGGCGGTGCCACGGGCCTGCAAAACCTCGTCCTTGGACATGCGGCGGCTGATCTGGGGCAGGCGCATCGCTTCGCCCGACAGGCCGGCCGGGTCGACGGAATAGGTGACCGACAGTTCGGGGTTGTCGGCGAGCACCTTGGTCGCCTCGGCCAGCGCCTTCTTGAACGGATCGGCAGGGTTGTCGGACTGTGCCATGGGGCGCCTTACGCATCGTGGTCGTGATCAGGGGCAACCTAGTGGGATTGCACCGGATTGACCAGTGGGGGCGATGCGATTCCGGGGGCTTACAGGATCATCCGGGTGCAGGTGTCGATCCGGCGGGCCATGTCGGCGCGGGCACGGGCGGCACGGGTGTCATCCGCCTCATATTGCGCGTGGCGCAGGAGCAGGGCAATTTCGGTCCAGCCATGGGCGCGCCAGCGCTTGGGGTCGCCGGGGGCGACTTCAGCCTCGGTGACATGGGGCAGAAGCGCGTCGAGCAGGTCCTCGAAACCGTATTGCTTTTGCCGCGTGTCGGTGGATTGGGGGTCGTGCGTGGCACCCTGCCGGGTGGCGAGCGCCTGAAGCCGGCCGGCGCATGTGGCGAAGGCTTGGGCCTGTTCCATCGGGGAAAGCGTGCCCGCATTGGCGGAGGAGATGCCTGTTACTGTCAGAAACGCCACCACCGTTGGGGTGATCGTTTTGTGCTTCATAGAGAGAGGTTAGGAGATGTGTATATACTCCGTCAATACTGGGGATATACACGGATTATGTCAGTACTGGTGCTTTCGTGAGTCAAAAAGACCGGCCCAATGGGCCGGTCCCTGAAGTTTGCACGGGTTTGACGCTGTCACCCCAAGCTGACGCTGGCCGCGCTTTCGGGGAGTTCCTCGTCGAAGCAGCGCTGGTAGAATTCGGCTACCGTCTGGCGTTCGAGTTCGTCGCACTTGTTGAGGAAGGTCAGGCGGAAGGCATAGCCCACGTCGCGGAAGATATGGGTGTTCTGTGCCCAGTTGATCACCGTCCGGGGGCTCATCACCGTCGAGAGGTCGCCGTTCATGAAGGCGGTGCGGGTGAGGTCGGCCACGGTCACCATCTGGCTGACCTGCTGGCGGCCGTCCTTGGTGTTGAAGAGAGGGTTCTTGGCCAGCACGATATTGGTCTCGGCGTCATGGCTGAGGTAGTTCAGCGTGGCCACCATCGACCAGCGGTCCATCTGCGCCTGGTTGATCTGCTGGACCCCGTGGTAGAGGCCCGTGGTGTCGCCCAGACCAACCGTGTTCGACGTGGCGAAGAGCCGGAAGCAGGGGTGGGGCGTGATGATCTCGTTCTGGTCGAGCAGGGTGAGCTTGCCGTCATGTTCCAGCACGCGCTGGATCACGAACATCACGTCGGCGCGGCCGGCGTCGTATTCGTCGAAGACGATGGCGACCGGGTTGCGCAGCGCCCAGGGCAGGATGCCCTCGTGGAACTCGGTCACCTGCTTGCCGTCGCGCAGCTTGATCGCGTCCTTGCCAATCAGGTCGATCCGGCTGATATGGCTGTCGAGGTTGACGCGCACGGCGGGCCAGTTGAGGCGGGCCGCGACCTGTTCGATATGGGTCGACTTTCCGGTGCCGTGGTAGCCCTGGATCATCACGCGGCGGTTGTGGGAAAAGCCCGCGAGGATGGCCAGCGTCGTGTCGGGGTCGAACTTGTAGGTGGTGTCGATCTCCGGGACCCGGTCGGTGCGATCGGCAAATCCGCGCACGACCATGTCGGTGTCGATGCCGAACACGTCGCGCACCGAGATCTCCTCGGTCGGTTTGGCATTCGTGTCTATCGTTCCATCCGCCATTCGTCCGGTCCTCTGGGTTCGTATCGTGAATTTCGCCACGTGGTGCAACATAAAGCCGGAAAGGGCAAGGGGTAGGGGAAGTTTTGCTGGACGTGCCGGTGAACCGGCTTACCCTAGATCGAAACGAGTTGGTGAGTGATGTCGTCTGAGCTTCTGGAAATCGAAGATCTGATTGCCCGTATGGCCCTCAGGGACCGGGCGGCCTTCCGCAATATCTATTCCCGAACGTCGGCGAAACTATTCGGCGTTATCCTGCGTGTCTTGGACGATCGGGCCGAGGCGGAGGACGTGTTGCAAGACGTTTACGTCAAGGTCTGGAACAACGCCGACCGATACCGCGCCAATGGCCTGAGCCCGATGACATGGCTCATTTCCATCGCCCGCAACGCGGCCATCGACCGGAAGCGGCGGGCGCGGCATTCGACCACGGGCGATGTCCTGACCGCCACTCTGGCCGACCCCGCGCCGGGGCCGGAGACGATGGCAATTCAGTCGTCCGAACGGAGCCGTCTTGACGGGTGTTTCGGGGAACTGGACCAGCAGCATGCCGACGCCGTGCGGCGCGCGTATCTGGAAGGCGACACATATGCCGAACTGGCGGAACGGTACAACGTGCCGCTCAACACGATGCGAACCTGGCTGCGGCGCAGCCTGTTGAAACTGAGGGAGTGCCTGTCGCGATGAGCGGCACAGCGTCAGACCCGAACGACGACGTCGTTCTTGCAGGGGAGTACACCCTGAGCCTGCTGCCCGAGGACGAGGCGGCGGCGTTCGAGGCGCGCCTGGCCTCCGAGCCCGAGTTGCGGCGGATCTGTGCGATCTGGGCCGAGGAATTTTCGGGATTTGCCGACGATGTGAAACCGGTGACGCCGCCGGGCGACGTGCTGACCCGGGTCGAGATGCGGCTGTTCGGGGAGAGCGCGCGCGAAGGCCGCTCCCTTTGGCAGCGATTCGGGCTGACCGGGCTGGCGGTGGCCGTGCTGGCCGTGCTGCTGTTCGTGTCCTCGGATTTCCTCGACCAGGGCCCGGTTCCGCCCGAGGCGCCGACCTATACCGCCGAGGTCGCCGCAGAGGACCGCAGCCTCGTGATCGAGGCGGCCTATGACGCCGAGACCGCCGAACTTTACGTCGAACGGCTGACCGGAGAGGCCGAGGAGGGCCGGTCGCTCGAATTGTGGCTGATCGCCGGCGAGAACGCCCCGGTCTCGCTGGGGGTTCTGCCCGAGGACGAACGTGCGGTGTTTACCGTGACGCCCGAGCTGGAAAGCGCCTTGCCCGGCGGGCTGCTGGCCATCTCCGACGAGCCCGAAGGCGGCTCGCCCACCGGCGCGCCGACCGGGGCGGTTCTTGCCACGGGCCCGATCACGGGTGCGTGAGACTGCACGGTTTTTGCATTTTCTCTGAAACTCTGGCCGCCGCGCTTTCGTGGGTTGTCGCATGTTCGGGCAATCACGCCCGGTACGACAGAGAGGAGATACACAATGTTCAACAAGACATTTGTCGCGGCCACCGCCGTTGCCACCATGACCGCAGGCGCAGCTTTCGCCGAAAACCCGATGGTCGGAGGCGCGCCCATGTATGCCGACAAGAATATCGTGGAGAACGCCGTGAACTCGGCCGATCACGAGACGCTTGTCGCGGCCGTGAAAGCCGCCGGTCTTGTCGACACCCTGTCGGGCGAAGGCCCGTTCACCGTGTTCGCGCCCACCGACGCAGCCTTTGACAAGCTGCCGGCCGAGACGCTGGAAGCGCTGATGCAGCCCGCGTACAAGGACAAGCTGACCCAGATCCTGACCTGTCACGTGGTGTCGGCCGACGCGATGTCGACCGCGATCAAGGGCATGGTCGACGACGATGGCGGCATGCATATCGTGCCGACCGTGGGCGGCTGCGAGCTGGAAGCGACCTATCAGGGCGACAACATCATGCTCAAGGACGAGCGCGGCCAGACGATCAACGTCACGATCGCCGATGTCGACCAGTCGAACGGCGTGATCCACGTGGTGGATACCGTGATCCTGCCCGCCGAAGGCTGAGCCGGATCACCGAAATGTGCAGGGCGGCGCCCTTGCCGCGCCGCCCTGCAACCGGCATCTTGTGGATCACCAAGGACCGAAGGGAGGACCCGCCATGGACCGCAGAGGCTTTATCGCCATGATCCTTCTGGGCGGCACCGCCGTCTCGCTGACATCGCTGGGGGCTGCAAGCTCGGCCTCGGGCAATTTCGAGGTGACCCGCACCGAGGCGGAATGGCGCAACATGCTGACCGATCTTCAGTACAAGGTGATGCGCGAGGAGGGCACGGAGCCCGCAGGCAGTTCCCCGCTCGACAAGCAATATGCGGACGGCACCTATCATTGCCGGGGTTGCGATCTGCCGCTTTATCCGTCCGACACCAAGTATGACAGCGGCACCGGCTGGCCCAGTTTCTACAAGCCGCTGGCCAACGCGGTGGAAACCAAGCGCGATTTCAAGCTGATCTACCCGCGCACCGAGGTACATTGCCGCCGCTGCGGCAGCCATCTGGGGCACATCTTTAACGACGGGCCGGAGCCCACCGGGAAGCGGCACTGCCTGAACGGTGTGAGCCTCGTGTTCAAACCGGCGTAACGCCGCCCGTTGCAGGGGTATTCGCCAGCGGCCGCCCTTCCGGGTGGCCGTTTTGCTTTGCGTGATCGCGGCGGAGGGCCGTTTCCGACCTTCGGGTCGCGAACGGAGGCGACAGGGCGCCTTCGCGGGCGCATCCGGACTGGAAAACAGCCAATGACAGGCCCCAGATGTTCGAGCGCCGGATACCCGAATGGCTTCGCCATGCCCCCACGCCGTCAATGCGCGGTTTCGCCATGCTTGCCGGGGCCGAGGCCGTGGCGCGGGGGATGCTCGTCTCGGTCTTTCCGGTGGCGATGTACCAGGCGATGGGCGATGCACAGGTGGTCTCGGCGATCTACTTCCTGACCGGGCTCCTGTCGCTGGTCGCGGGGCTGCTGGTGCCGTGGCTCAACCGGTTCATTCCGCGCCGCTGGCTCTATGCCGGGGCGGCGCTATTGTTCCTCTGCGGCGCGCTGGCGGCGGCCACAGGCGGGGCCGGGGTCATCGTGGGGCTGGTGATGATCACGGTCGCCACGGTCTCGCTCTTCGTGTGTTTCAACGCCTACGTGCTGGACTATGTCGAGCGGGCCGAGCTGGGCCGGTCCGAGACGCTGCGGATGTTCTACAGCGCGCTTGGCTGGACGATTGGCCCCGTGGCCGGCGTGACGCTGATGCAATGGTGGGGCCCGGCGCCCTTCCTTGTCTCGGCGGCGGCGGTTTGCGGGCTGCTGACACTGTTCTTCGTGATGCGGCTGGGCAATGGCAAGCTGATCACGCGGGCACGGCGCCCGGCGGCCAATCCGCTGCGTTATCTCGGCCGGTTCTTTGCCCAGCCGCGGCTGGTTGTGGGTTGGCTGTTTGCCGTGATCCGGTCCTGCGGGTGGTGGGCCTATGTCGTCTACCTGCCGATCTATGCGGTCGAAAGCGGGCTCGACCCGCAGACCGGGGGGATCATGATGTCGAGTACCAACGCGATCCTGTTCCTGACGCCCGTGATGCTGGGCTGGATGCAGCGGCACACGGTGCGGCTGGCGGTCAGGACGGGCTTTGCCTGTGCGGGCACGCTGTTCTTTGCGGGCTGGGTGCTGGCGCCGACCCCCGGCTTTGCGCTGGCGGCGCTGTTCTGCGCGTCGGGGTTCCTCGTGCTGCTCGATATATGCGGGGGGCTGCCCTTCCTGATGTCGGTGAAACCGTCGGAGCGGACCGAGATGTCGGCCGTCTATTCCAGCTTCCGCGACGTGTCGGGAATCCTCACGCCGGGGGCGGCGTGGCTGGTGCTGATGGTGGCGCCGGTGTCGGGGGTGTTCGCGCTGGCGGGCCTGGCGCTGGCCGGGTGCTGGGGGCTGGCCGCGACGCTGCACCCCCGCCTCGGAGAGCGGCGCGCCGGGCCGGAGCCCGTCACGCCCTGATGCTTACTTGAAGTTGCGGCTCGGCTTGATCTGGTCCCACGCCCAGACGACCTGTTGCAGCTGTTCTTCCTGACTGCGGTCGCCGCCGTTGATGTCGGGGTGCAGCACCTTGATCAGCGATTTGTAGGCCTTGCGGATATCCGCCTTCGACCACGTATCCTCGGCCTCGAGGATCTCCAGCGCGCGGCGTTCGGTCGGGGGCAGCTTGCGCTGGTTGGTGCGGGCCTTGCCGGGATTCTGGGTGGCGTTGCCGCCCAGAACCTGGTGCGGGTCCTCGATGCCCAGCCGCGCCCATGCCCGCGCCTCGGGATCGTTGAAGGCCTTGGTCTGGCGTTCCCAGACCTTGTCCTTCGACATCTGGGCGTTCAGCTCGGCCTCGGTCGTGCCTTCGAAGAAATTCCACTTGGTATTGTATTCGCGCACGTGGTCCTTGCAGAACCAGTAGAAATCATCCAGCACGTCCGGCGCCTTGGGCGCGCGGTACTTGCCCGGCTCCTCGCAACCGGGGTGGTCGCAGACGCGGGTCGAGGTCTCAGACGCCCCCGACATCCCGCGCCGGCCGCGCGGGTTCTTCTTCTTCGAGGCGCCGACTGAAATATCGAATCCGAATGGGTCACTCTTGGACATGGGCTTCCCTCTGCGAGTCAGATCGGAGAGTTTAGATTATTGGGTGGCAAATTGAAGAGGGCAGTTTGTAAAAATCTGGTGGAGGGGCGATAAACCGCGTGCGGGGCGGCACGGGTGACCACCTCAGCGGCGGGGGGTGTCGTTCTCGTCTTCGTCGGTCGCATCCGTGGTGTCTTCCTGCTCGGTTTCGGTGTGCTGCGCCTCTTCGTCCTGCAGTGCATCGGTCGGGGCCTGCTCCTCCTCGATCCGCACGGGCGCGTCGTCATTGGCGGGCCGGTCATCCCCCGCGGTTTCCGGGAGTTCCCCGGTCTGAGGCTCGTCCTTACCGGCCGCCACGGCCGTGATCGGCTCGCGGCGGGTGAACTTGAGCTCCTCCTCGGACGGCGGGCCGCGCCGGGCGGTGAGCGAAGGCACGGGGCGGTCCGCCGCGCCGGTGCCTTGGGCCTCGCGGCGGAAGACCAGCACGCTGCGATAGACCGTGGCGGTCGAGGTCAGGCCCTGCCGTTCCTCGCTGGGCAGGATGTCAGCGCGCAGGTATTCCCAGCCCTGCGCCGCCATCTCGTTCATCGCCTCTTCGAGACCGTGGGCGAACCGCGCTTCCGCGCCTTTGACCCCGGGGGCCTTGCGCCCTTTCGCGGGGGCCGGGATTACCTTGTACGTGTAGCGCGTCATGCCGCCTGCCTTTGCTGAAATGCGGCGTGCATCCTAGCGGCAAAGGGCGTCAGTGCAAGGCTTACTCGGCGGGATGGGCGCGGGCGGCGGGCACGGCGCGCAGCGCGCGATGCGTGGCAAGCGCGCCGATGGCCATCGACGTGACGGCGAGGATGGCGGCGATAGAGAGCGTCGGCACGCCCGAAAGGCCCGCACCGACGGTGCAGCCGCCCGCGATCACCCCGCCGAAGCCCATCAGCGCACCGCCCGCAAGGTAGCGGCCGGTTTCCGCCGGAGAGGAGAAGCTCTGCCAGTGGAACTCACGAGACAGCAGCGCCGCCGCGAGCCCGCCCAGCAGGACCCCGCCGATCAGCCCCGTGCCGAAGCCCGCCGGAATGGAGGTCGAGGCAACGGTGAAGAACAGCGCGTCGGTCATGGACGAGGTGAAGGCCAGCGATTCCATCGCGATCGGGTCGAAATCGTCATAGAGCAGGAAGCCCGTGCCGACCCAGCCGAGCGGCACCAGCAGGCCGATCAGCGTGGCGAGGATCAGCATGCCGGGCCGGTTGCCCGACCGCAGGGCGTAGAGAAGCGCCGCGGCGGCGATGACCGCCGTCCAGATCAGCGGATTGCCGGGCAGGGCGGCGCTGTCGAGCGGCAGGGTGACGGAGCCCAGCGTCGTGCGCAGGGGCGACAGGACGCCCTTGAGCGCCGCGTGTGCGGTGATGGCGAAGATCACCACCACGGTCAGCGCCCGCAGGTTGCCCGAGGCCGTCAGCACGGTCAGCCGGGAAATGCAGCCACGGGTCAGCACCATGCCCGCGCCGAACATCAGCCCGCCCAAGACCACCGCCAGCACCGGCAGGTTGGCTGCCATGAACCGGTGGTCGCCGAAACCGACCCAGCCTTGCAGCACGGCCGCCTGTGTGCCCAGAACCGCCACGGCCAGCGCCGTCAGCCAGACGCCGGCGGCCTGTTTGCGATCCTCGCCCACGAGCGAGCGGCGCAGGCAGAACCGGGTGATCTGTGCCAGCGCCCCGAAGGCAAGGCCCAGGGCGAGTGCGAACCAGACCACCGCCTGCGGAGCGGTGAGGGTTTCGAAACCGAATTCTTCAAACATGGCAGCCTCGGCAGAGAAGCGGAATTTTTTCCCATCTGGCGTGGAATCCGGTGCCGATCAAGTATTCTGACCTGTGAATATCTGCGTCGTTTCGGGAAACGGTTCTGCTGCAGCGGCCTCAAGGGGAATCTGTTCCGGTTGACGCCGGGGCGCTGGTGAAACGTTTTCCTCCTGAGTGGCGGGGCGAGACGGAGTTCTTATTTCATGACAAACCGCCGGTCGGGTTACCGCCCCCGGATACGCGGATCGAGCGCGTCGCGCAGCCCGTCGCCGAGATAGTTGACCGACAGCACCGTGAGCGAAATCGCCAGCCCCGGCCAGAACACCCGTTCGGGATAGTCCTGCAGGTAGACCGTCGCGTCGTTCAGCAGGCGGCCCCATGTCGGGAAGTCGGGCGGGAAGCCGAGGCCGAGGAAGCTGAGCGCGGATTCGGTGATGATGGCGTTGGCGATCCCCAGCGTGGCCGAGACCATGATCGGCGAGAGCACGTTGGGCAGCACGTGGCGGGTGATCAGGTTGAAATTGGTCGTGCCGATCGAGCGGGCGGCCAGCACGAATTCCCGTTCCTTCAGCGCCAGCACGTCGCCGCGCACGACCCGCGCGGTGGGCATCCAGCTTGTCACGCCGATGGCGAAGACGATCAGGATGAAGATGCCCGTCTCCGGCCCGAAGGTGGTGTTGAGCGCCTGCCGGAACAGCAGCACCATGACCAGCAGAAGCGGCAGCAGCGGCAGCGACAGGAACAGGTCGGTCAGCCGCATGAGCGGGCCGTCGAGCCGCCGGAAGAACCCGGCCAGCACGCCGATCAGGCTGCCGAGGCCGAGCGCCAGAAGCATGGCCGTCAGCCCCACGGCGATCGAGACCTGACCGCCGGCCATCATCCGGGCCAGCGTGTCGCGGCCAAGCTGGTCGGTGCCGAAGGGGTGCGCCCAGCTCGGGCCCTCGTTGCGGGCGCGGATGTCGATATAGGTGGCGTCGAGGGGCCAGACCAGCGGGCCGAGATAGACCACCACGATGATCAGCAGGAAGAGGATGCCGCCGGCCAGCGCACCCCTGTGGTGCTTGAACTGGTCCCAGACATCGCGCCACTGGCTGCGCGGCGGCGCCACGGGCTGCGGATCGGAGAGCGCGCCCAGCGGGGTGGGGGCCGGGGTCTTCGGCTGCGGGTTTTCGGGTTTCGGATCAGTCATAGCGGATCCTCGGGTCGAGCAGGCCATAGAGCAGGTCGGCGATGATGTTGAAGAGCACGATCAGCACCGCCAGCATGAAGGTGACGGTCTGGACCATCGGCAGGTCGTTGGCCTGGATTGCGGTGATCAGAAGCTGGCCCAGCCCGTTCACCTTGAAGATCTGCTCGGTGATGATGGCGCCGCCGAAGATCTGCGGCACGCCGAGCGCGATGACGGTGACCACCGGGATCATCGAGTTGCGCAGGACGTGGACCATGACGACAATCTGTTCCGAAAGCCCCTTGGCGCGGGCCGTGCGCACGTAATCCTGATTGAGGTTGTCGAGCATCGAGGCGCGCATGAAGCGGCTGATCTGCGCTGTGGTCTGAAGCGCCAGCACCATCACCGGCATCACCATCTGCTTGAGCTGGGTGACGAAGGTGTTCCAGTCGACCACCCGGTGCGTCGTGTCGTAGATCGAGGGCAGCCAGCCCAGCTGGACCGAGAAGATCACGATGACCAGCACGCCCGAGAAGAAGGGCGGGACCGAATAGCCCACCATGGTGATGAAGGTGCCGACCTGGTCGAACGTCGAATATTGGCGGTAGGCCGAGTAGATGCCGATGGGCAGGGCGATCAGCACGCCCACCACATAGGCCATGGCCACCACCCAGATGGTCTGGGGCATCCGCTGCACGACGATATCCATCACCGGCGAGCGGGTCTGCCAGCTGATCACGCGCTGCTTGTCGGCGGCCAGTTCGGTGCCGAAAAGGTGATCGGTCAGCACCATCGGCTCGACCACGAAGAACTGCCAGAGCCATTTGCCGAAGCGGATATGCGTCGGTTCTCCCAGCCCCAGCGCCTCGCGCATCTGGGCTTTCACCTCCGGCGGGACGGTCAGCGGCACCTGCGCCATCGGGTCGCCCGGCGCAAGCTCGAGCAACAGGAAGATGACCAGCGCAATGAACAGAAGCGTCGGTACCGACAGGACCAGCCGGCGAATTGTATAGGTCAGCATTCAGCCGCACACCCCCTGAAAGTCACCCTTCGCAGGGCGCGCGGGTATCCCGCGCGCCCGCTCATGGCAAGCGGTCAGTTGGTGTCCTTGCGGTGCCAGTCGGCCGCGTTCCAGAGTTCGCTGTCCCAGGTGTTCAGGATGACGCCGCCGAGGCTGTTGGAATGGGCAGACACCCGGCCGCGATCGACCAGCGGAATGATCACGTATTCCTGCATCAGCATGTCGTTCATCGCCTTGGCCAGCTCGGCGCGCTTCTCAAGCTCGCCGGTCTGCTGCATCTCGTCGACGAGGGCGTTGTATTCCTCGCTGCAGAAACGCGGCATGTTGTTGCCTTGCCACTGGTTTTCCGGCTTCGGGATCTGGTCGCAATGCCAGTTCGACATGTAGGCCTCGGGGTCGGTGCCGTCGAAGTTGTTGGCGTACATCTCGACATCGGCGAAGAACTTCTGGAACGTGTCCGGGCTGCCCGGGTCGCCGCCGAAGAAGACGCTGGAATCGATGTTGCGCAGCTCCGCGTCGACGCCGATTTCCGACCACCACTGCTTGATCAGCGCCTGGAAGTCCTGCCGCACGGCATTGGTCGAAGTCTGGAACAGCATCGACAGCTCGACCCCGTCCTTGTCGCGGGTGCCGTTGCCGTTGGTGTCGGTCCAGCCCGCCTCTTCCAGCACGGCCTTGGCGCCCTCGATGTCCTGCACCTTGCAATCGTCATTGGCGGTGGAGGCGTAGATTTCCGGCGCCGGCAGCACGTTGCAGGTCACGCGGCCCGCGTCGCCATAGCCGATCTCGACCAGCAACTCGCGGTCGATCGCCATGGAGAGCGCCTGACGCACGGCCTTGTCGGTCAGGAACGGGTGCGGGTGGTCGAGCGTTGCCCGGCGGTCGCCGTGCTCGGGGGAGGGGTCGGTCTGGTTGACCATGATCCGCTCGACCAGCGTGCCGAAGCCCGAGATGATCTGGCCCTTGCCGGCCGATTCCATGTTGGCCAGCACGTCAGGCGCCAGTTGCAGGTTCCACGCATAGTCGAATTCGCCCGTCTCTAGCACCGCGCGGCCCGCGGCCGTGGCATCGCCGCCGCCCTTGAAGACGACCGAGGCGAAGGCAGGCTTCTCGGGGTCGCGGTAATTCTCGTTGGCCTCGAGCGTGATCACGTCATTGGGCCGGAAATCGGTCACGACAAAGGGGCCGGTGCCGATCGGGTTGAAATTCTGCTCGGTGCATTCCGGCGCTTTCGGGCCCAGACAATCGGCGAATTGCGCCTTTTGCAGGATGGGCGACTGCGCGCCCACGAAGGCCGTGTAGGGGAAGGGCTTGGGGTTCTTGAAATTGACCACTGCGGTCAGTTCGTCCGGCGTTTCGATGCTTTCGATGCCGCCGTATTTCTCGATCTGGGCACAGCCACCGCCTTCCGCGGTGCAGTATTCCCAGCTGAACTTGACGTCTTCGGAGGTGACGGGCGAGCCGTCGGACCAGACCAGCCCCTCGGTCAGTTTCCAGGTGATCGAGGTCAGGTCCTCGGACACGCCGCCGTTTTCTACGGTGGGCACCTCGTCGACCAGCCACGGCACCATCGCGCCGGTCTCGTCGTAGCGGGCCAGTGGTTCGAGCACGAGGCTGGCGGCCTCGAGATCCTTGGTGCCGCCGGACAGGTAGGGGTTCATGATCGAGGGCGCCTGCCAGTAGATGATGCCGACCTGGCCGTCTTCACCGCGCTCGGCCTGCGCCATCGGGGCCAGCGCCGACGCGGCGATTCCCCCGATCAAGATGGTTCTGAGTGTCATTTAGCTTCTCCCTTGATGGACGCTCTGTCGTCTCTTTTGCGGTTCATGCCCCGTTGACCCGGCGCCGTCCGCTCTTGTTGGTTCGCACTGCGATACTGACGGAGATACCGCGAATATCAAGGATTTCCGTGAACCCGGCTCCGACGTCAGCGATTCCGCGCAGGTTGTGCCGCCAGAAAGCAAAACCTCCCGCACGTGTGGCGGGAGGTTCAGTAGTCACTCAGAAGGCGGAAGTTGGCGCTATTTGCTGGCCGGGGCGATGATCATGATCATCTGCCGCCCTTCCATCTTGGGCATATTCTCGACCTTGCCGATTCCCTCGACATCGCCGGCGACGCGATGCAGCAATTCGCGGCCTAGATCCTGGTGCGCCATCTCGCGGCCGCGGAATCGCAGGGTGACCTTCACCTTGTCGCCGCCTTCGAGAAACCGCATCACGTTGCGCATCTTCACGTCATAGTCATGGGTATCGGTGTTGGGGCGAAACTTCACCTCCTTCACCTCGATGACCTTCTGCTTCTTGCGCGCCTCGGATTCGCGTTTCTGCTGTTCGTACTTGTACTTGCCGTAGTCCATGATCTTGCAGACCGGCGGCGTGGCGTTGGGCGAGATTTCAACGAGATCAAGCTCGGCCTCGAAGGCCAGGTCCATAGCCTTTTCAGGGGTCACCACGCCGATATTCTCTCCCTCGGCGCCGATCAGGCGGATTTCGGGGGCACGGATCTTGTCGTTGACGCGGGGGCCGGTGTCGCGCGTGGGCGGCGCGTTATGAGGTCTGCGGGCTATGGCTTTGTTCCTTTGTGTCGTGATTGTTTGAGAGCGCAAGGTAGCGTCCCGTAAGGGGCGTTTCAAGCTGCAAAATCAGCGGCTCACGGCCGAAACGGGCCGGTTTCCCCTTGCGGCTTTTCTGTTAGGGTAGCCATGTGGATACTGGAAATCTGAAGCCCGCCGGCTGCGGGGGCTGCCACTGTCAAGGGGAACGATCATGCGAAACCTGCTCTGGATCATCATTGCTGTTCTGATCATCGGCGGCGGATACCTGCTTTTCACCGGCAAATCGGTGCATGAGGTGCTTGGTACGAACGAGGCGGCGGAGGAGGCCGTCGAGGATGCCGCCGATGCGGCCGGCGAAAGCGCCGAGGAGGCCGCGGAGGCGGCGGAGACCGCGACGGAAGAGGCAGCAGAGGCTGCCGACGCGGCATCGGAAGAGGCGGCGGACAGCACCGAGGGCATGTCCGACGAGGCGGCCGAGGCCGCCGACGAGGCTGCGGAAGTGGCGGAAGAGGCCGCGGCGGAAGCGACCGACGCGGCCGAGGATGCGGCCGAAGTCGCCGGTGAAGCGGCGGAGGATGCCGCGGAGGCCATCGAGGAGATGGCCGAGGATGCGGCCGAGGCGACGGAAGAGGCGGCAGACGGCGCGGCGGATACGGCGGAGGCGGCCGAGGACGATATCATCGAGCTGACCATCGACGACCCGGAGGCGGCCGCGGAGGATACGGCCGATGCCACGCAGGAGGCGATGGACGAGTCGACGAACGCCACCGTCGATGCAGAGGCTGGCGCCTCGATGGACGCCGCCGCGGAAGGTGCCGAGCCCGAGGAGGTGTTCACCGTCGAGGGGTTCGACCTCGATCAGGCGGTCGAGGTGATCGAGGATTCAGAGCTCGACGCGGTTCAGCGGACGGTGCTGATCGAAACGCTGCGGGAGGCTGCGGGGAACCCCGAGCAACTGGAAACCGCGCTGACCGAGGCGCGCGAGGCGCTGGGGCTCTGAGAAGTCTGGCCAGAAGTGACAAAGACACCCGCGCCGATATGCCGGCGCGGGTTTTGTTTTTAAATACAGATTAGTATGGCGCCTTCTTAATCCAGGAACGCCTTCTCGACCACGTATTCCTTCGGGTCGGAATTGGCGCCCTCGCGCAGGCCGTATTCCTCGAGCATCTCTTTCAGTTCGAGGTTGAAGGCCAGGTTGCCGCAGACCATCGCGCGGTCGGTCTCGGGGGCGAGCGGCTCGACGCCCAGATCTTCGAACACCTCGCCCTTGCGCATCAGGTCGGTGATGCGGCCCATCTTGGGGCTCTCCTCGCGGGTGGTGGTGGGGTAGTAGCGCAGTTTCTCGTGGAAGCCCTCGCCGATCAGTTCCGCCAGCATCTCGTCGGTCCGAATGGACTCGATCAGCTCATGCCCGTATTGCAGCTCGCCCACCTCGCGGCAGGTATGGGTGATGATCACCTCGTCGTAATCCTCGTAGGTCTGCGGATCGCGCAGGAGCGAGGCGAAGGGGGCGAACCCGGTGCCAGTGGCGAAGAACCAGATGCGCTTGCCGGGCAGGAGCGCGTCATGCACCAGCGTGCCCACGGGCTTGGGTCGCAGGATGATCTCGTCGCCCGGCTGGATGTGCTGCAGGCGCGAGGTGAGCGGGCCGTCCTGTACCTTGATCGAATAGAATTCCAGCTCGTCATCCCACGAGGGCGAAGCGATGGAATAGGCGCGCAGCAGCGGCTTTTCCTTGCCGGTCTTGGCGTCCGTCTGCATCAGCCCGATCATCACGAACTCGCCCGAGCGGAAGCGCAGGCTGGCGGGGCGGGACACGCGGAAGGAAAACAGCCGGTCCGTCCAGTGCTTGACTGAGGTCACGGTCTGCGCATCGGGCAGGGTGGGAACTTTCACGGCCTTGGCGTCGGTCACGGTTACGGTCTCGTTCATGAATGCATCCTGCCGGTCTTTCGAGCCGGCACCTTCTGTTAATCGTTGAGGGCGCTCAGGTGAAGGGGCGTTATCCGCGCAGGCGGGCCTGATAGTCGTGGGCCTGCCAGTTTGCCCGGAATTTCCACTGGTCTTCCGGCTGGCGTTGGGCGAGCTCGTCGGAGATTTCCACCTCGTCGAAGCCGGACCGGCGCGCCATGGCGTATTGGTCGGCGATGACGTGGCCGCGGGCGCGCAGGCGGCCGGTGAAGCCCATCAGCCGCAGCTGCCGCGCGATGGTGAAGCCGCGGCCGTCGGCGAAGCTGGGGAAATCGACGCGGATGGCCTCGACCCCGTCCAGCCGGCCCGAGAGCGTGGCCGGGTCGGTGTCGGAGGGCAGGTCAAGCGCCGGGGCAGCGTCGGGCGCGTCTTCCAGCGTCACGAAGTCGCCGTTGAAGCCATCGGGCGCGAACCCTGTGTCGGTCACGATTACGGTCATGCGTCCACTCCTCTTCGCACGAGTTTGCCATCCACGAAATGGATGCCGCACTCGGATTTTTCTTCGCCACGCCAACGGCCTGCGCGGATGTCTTCACCTTCTTTCACGGGCGAGGTGCAGGGCATGCAGCCGATCGACGGGTAGCCTTTGGCCACCAGCGGATGGCGCGGAAGGCGGTTTTCTTCCATGTAGGTCTGCACGTCCTCGCGGCGCCAATGGGCCAGCGGGTTGACCTTGATCCGGCCCGTGCCGGGCTCGACCTCGAAGAACTCCAGCGCTTCGCGGCCATTGCCGTGGAACCGTTTGCGGCCGGTGACCCAGCCGTCGAAGGGGGCCAGCGCGCGTTGCAGCGGCACCGTCTTGCGCAGGTCGCAGCAAGCGTCGGTATCGCGCTGGTTCAGCGTCTGATCCGGGTCGGTGCGGGCAAGCTCTGCCGCATCGGCGCGGATGACGCGCACATCCGTCAGGCCCAGCCGCTCGCTCACCTCCTGTTGGTAGACCAGCGTTTCGGCAAAGAGAAGCTCGGTGTCGAGGAAGATCACCGGCGTGTCGCGCTTGGCCACCGAAACCATGTGCAACAGCACGACGGATTCGGCGCCGAAGCTCGACACCAGCGCCAGCTCTCCGGCCTCGGGGTCGCGGAGGGCGTGGGCCAGAACGGAGGTCGCCGAGTGATGGCGATACCGCGCGTTCAGGCTGGCGACGGTTTTTTCCAGATCATTCAGCGGCATAGGCCTCGGCCTTCTCGTAGAGGGCCGCCTTGAACGGCTCCATTCCGACGCGGCGATAGGCTTGCAGGAAAGTCTCCTGCGGGCCGTCGCGCAGCTCGAGATAGGCATAGACGATCCGCTCGACCGCCGGGATGATCTCGTCGGCCGAGAAACCGGGGCCGGTGCGGGTGCCGATGGCCGCGTCCTGCGTGCCGTCGCCGCCCAGCGTGATCTGGTAGTTCTCGACGCCCGCACGATCCAGTCCGAGGATGCCGATATGGCCCACGTGGTGGTGGCCGCAGGCGTTGATGCAGCCCGAAATCTTGATCTTCATGTCGCCGATCTCGTGCTCGAGCTTGAGCTCGTCGAAGCGGGTGGCGATCTCCTGCGCGATGGGAATCGAGCGGGCGGTGGCCAGCGCGCAGTAATCCATGCCGGGGCAGGCGATGATATCGGAGATGAGGCCGATATTCGCCGTGGCGAGCCCGTGCTTCTTGAGCGTGGCGTGGATGGCCGGCAGGTCGGACTTGTGGACATGCGGCAGGATCACGTTCTGCTCGTGGCTGATGCGCAGTTCGTCATGGCCGTATTTGCGGGCGATCTCGGCCATCACGCGCATCTGCTCGGCCGAGGCGTCGCCGGGGGTCTCGCCATGGGCCTTGAGGCTGATCTGCACGATGGCATAGCCCGGCGCGCGGTGCTGGGCGAGGTTGGTATCGGCCCAAGCCCGGAAGATCGGGTCGGTCTTGTAGGCGGTCTCGTAGACGGCGGTGCTGTCCTCGCGGAAGGCGGGCGGGGCGAAGGCTTCCTTGATCTCCTCGAAGAGTTGCACGTCGATGCCCGAGAAGGTGGGGCGGATCGCCTTGAACCGCTCCTCGACACGGGCACGAATGTCTTCGATGCCATGCTCATGCACGGTGATCTTGATGCGTGACTTGTACTTGTTGTCGCGCCGGCCCAACAGGTTCCAGACGCTGACGATGGCCTCGACATAGGGCAGCAGGTCTTCTTGCGAGACGAAGTCGTTCAGCACCTTGCCGATCATCGGCGTGCGGCCAAGGCCGCCGCCCACGACGACGCGATAGCCGATCTCGCCGTCGCGCTCGACGATCTGGAGGCCGATATCATGCGACTTGATGACGGCGCGGTCATTCTCCGAACCGGTGACGGCGATTTTGAACTTGCGGGGCAGGAACTGGAATTCCGGGTGGTCGGTGGACCATTGCCGCAGCAGCTCAGCCACCGGGCGCGGATCGGCCACCTCATCCGCCGCGGCGCCGGCGAAATGGTCGGCGGTGACGTTGCGGATGGTGTTCCCGCTGGTCTGGATGGCGTGCATGTTCACCTCGGCCAGCGCATCGAGCATGTCGGGTACATCCGGCAGCTTGGGCCAGTTATACTGGATGTTCTGGCGGGTGGTGAAATGGCCGTAACCCTTGTCCCACTTGTCGGCGATGTAGGCGAGCTGGTCCATCTGGCGGCTATTGATGGTGCCATAGGGGATGGCGACCCGCAGCATGTAGGCGTGAAGCTGCAGGTAGAGGCCGTTCATCAGGCGCAGCGGCTTGAACTCGTCCTCGGTCAGGTGGCCGGCGACGCGGCGTTCAACCTGGGCGCGAAACTGGCGGTTACGCTCGGCCACGAAGGCGGCGTCGAATTCGGTATAGTCATACATGGGTCTGCGTCTCCTGTTCGGGGCCGGCGGCTTCTGCGGGCCCTTCGGATTGCTTGCCGTGGAAATAGTTGGAGGGGCCGGTGCGCCGGAAATCCTCGCGGAAATGGGTGGGTTCGGGGCCGTTCTCGCCGGCAACGGCGTCGGCAAGGTAGACGCCGACGACCGTTTCGGTCTGGGCCGAGGCGAAGAGCAGGCGCTCGTCGGCCACGGCCTCGTCTTCCAGAAGCTCGGCCTGCGCGAGGTCGCGCGTCCAGCTGTCATTGGCGGCGAGGTAGACCACGTCGCCCTCGAGCAGGGCGTTGGCCGTGACAACCTTGGGGGTGAATGGTTTAGCCATGTCAGGCAAGCTCCTGTTCAGCTTGGGAAATCTCGGCCTGTGCCGCGCGGGGGGCGAGGCCGTAGAAGGTGAGCGCGGGGCCGGTCAGCCCGGCCTCGGTGAGATCCTGCGGCAGCCGGTCGAGCGTGGTGGAGAGCACCCGCTGATCGGGGCGCGAGGCGTTCTCGATCACGGTGACGGGCGTGGCGCGGTCGGCGCCGTGCATGATGAGGCGGCCTTGGATGAACCGGGCGGATTTCTTGCCCATGTAGATCGCGGCGACCTCGCCGGGGCGGGCCAATGCCTTCCAGTCGTGATCGGCAAAGCCCTTCATGTCATGGCCCGTCAGGTAGCGGATTGAGGAGTTGCGCTCGCGCTTGGTGAGGCTCTGGCCGATGGCGGCGACGGAGGCGGAGGCGGCGGTGATGCCGGGGACCACGTGCCAGCTGAGGCCGGCGGCGTCGACCGCGTCGATCTCTTCGTCGAGACGGCCGAAGATGGTCGGATCGCCGCCCTTGAGGCGGACGACCTGCGCACCTTGAAGGCCGTGTTCGACGATCAGGCGGCTGATCTCGTCCTGGCCCATGGAGGGGCCGAAGCCCTCTTTCCCGGCGTCGATCAGCACCGCCTCGCGGCGGGCGAGTTCAAGGATTTCGGGCGTGACAAGCCGGTCGTGGATGACCACGTCGGCGGTGTCGAGCGCCTTGCGGGCCTTGAGCGTCAGCAGCTCCGGATCACCGGGGCCGGCGCCGACGAAGGCGACGTGGCCCTCGCGGTCGGTCGCATTTTCATGTTTGGTCAGAAGGGTTTGCAGCGCGTCCTTCACAGCCCCTTCGCCGCCGTCATCCATGGCGCGGGGGCCGGCGGTGAAGTAGTAGTCGGCCCAGAAATCGCGGCGGCGGCGGCCGAAGGGCAGCACCTCGACCGCCTTGCGGAAGCCCTTGCCGATGCGGGCCAGCGTGCCCAGCGTGGCGGGCAGGCGCGCCTCGAGATCGGCCTTGATGGCGCGCGCCAGCACCGGGGCGGCGCCCTCGGTGCCGATCGCCACGGTCACCGGGTCGCGGTCGACGATGGCGGGGGTGATGAACTGGCTGTCGTGCAGGTTGTCGACGATGTTGACGAGCGCGCCGTCGGCCGTTGCGATGGCGGCGGTGCGGGCGTCTTCGGTGGCGTCCTCGTCGGCGGCGTAGAACATCAAGGCGCCCTTGGTGTCGCCCGGCTCAAGGGCGCGGCGGGTGAGGGTCAGGCGGCCCTCGGCGGCCCAGTTCTCGATTTCGGGCGCGGGGGCGGGTGTGAAGACGGCCAGTTCCGCCTCGGTCTTCATCAGCAGGCGCAGCTTGGCGAGCGCCGCCTCTCCGCCGCCCGAGAGGGCGACCCGGCGGCCTTCCAGCGCCATGAAGATCGGGAAATGTTTCATCTGTGCCGTCTCCGCGTTGCGATTGACTTCCTCCTCTATATAGAAAATATTCCCGGTTATTCGCCATATGCGGATGGAAATAAGGACACACGTTCCATATTGGCGACCGGCCAAGCGGAATGTTCCAGCGAAAGGACAAATCAGGAATGGCTGTTCGCCTCGACGAGCTCGACCGGAAAATCCTTGTGGAATTGCAGCGCGACGGGGGCCAGTCGCTGGACGATATCGCCAAGGCGGTGGGCAGTTCCAAGACGCCCGTGTGGAACCGGATTCGCAAGATGCGCGAGGGCGGGGTGATCCGGCAGCAGACTTTCTTGTTGGATGCTGAAGCGTTGGGGTTCGAGGCGTGTTTCTTCGTGCTGATCCGGACGTCGGAGCATGACGGGGAATGGCAGGCAAAGTTTCTCAAAGCGTTGAAGGACCGGCCGGAGGTGCAGGAGGCGCACAGGCTGGCGGGCGATATCGACTATATTTTAAAGGTCGTCGTGGCCAATGCGCGGGCCTATGACACGTTTTACCAAGCGCTGATATCGGAGGTGAAGGTGCATAACGTGACGGCGCTTTTGTCGATGGAAGAGATCAAATCGACCACCATGCTGCCGCTGACACCGACGTCGGTATAACGTCGGTATTTTGTCGGTATTACGTCGGTGCGCGGCACCGTCACAACTTAAGCCGTGGCCTCCAGGGCCTTGATGATGGGCGAGAAATCCTCGGCCTTGAGGCTGGCGCCGCCGACCAGCGCGCCGTCGACATTGTCGGTGGCGAAGATCTCGGCCGCGTTGCCCGGTTTGACCGATCCGCCATAGAGCAGGCGGATGGCGGCGCCCTCGGCCTCGCCGAAGCGGCGGATCAGGCGCGCGCGGATGAAATCATGCACCTCGTCGATCTGTTCGGTCGTGGGGGTCTTGCCCGTGCCGATGGCCCAGACGGGTTCATAGGCGATGACGGTGTTGGCCCCGGTGGCGATGTCGGGGACGGAGGTGGCGAGCTGGCCCGCGATGATGTCGAGCGTGTTGGCGGCGTCGCGCTGTGCCTCGGATTCGCCGAGGCAGATGATGGCGGTGAGCCCTGCCTCGATGGCCGTGCGGGCCTTTTCGCGGACAAGCGCGCTGGTCTCGTTGTGATCCTCGCGGCGTTCGGAATGGCCGACGATCACCGCCGTCGCGCCGGTATCGACAAGCATGGCGGCCGAGATGTCGCCGGTGTGGGCGCCGGAGGTCTCGTTATGGCAATCCTGTCCGCCGATGGCGACCGGGCTGCCGGCGGCGATGTCCGCGGCTTGCGTCAGGAGCTGGAAGGGGGGGCAGACGAGAATATCGACCACGGCCTCGGGATGGGCGGCGGCGATCTTCTCCAGCTCGGCCAAGGCCGCGCGGGTTCCGTTCATCTTCCAGTTGCCGGCGGCCAGCTTGCGCATTGTCCCTGATCCCTCTGGTTTTCTTTTCTCTTAGAATAAGAGGGGCTTGGGGCGCAATGCTACATGCCCTCGAACTTGATCGATTCGCCGCAGCCGCAGGCCTCGGTCACGTTGGGGTTGTTGAAGACGAAGCCGGATTCCAAGAGCGAGGTCTGGTAGTCGATCTCGGTGCCGAAGAGGAACATCTGGGCCATGGGCGCGATCATCACGCGGGCGCCGTCCTGTTCGACGACCTCGTCATTGGGGTCGACCTCGTCGACGTAATCCATGGTGTATTCCATGCCCGCGCAGCCGCCCTTCTTGACGCCGATGCGCAGGCCCTTGGTTTCGCCCTTGCTCATCAGCTTCGCGATCTGGGATGCGGCTGTCGGGGTCATGGTGACCGCCTGTTTTCCGGGAATGCCGAACATGGAATGATCCTTTTGCCTTGGTGCAAACTTAGGGCCGGAGCGCGCCGATCTCAAGGGCCGGAAGCATCGACAGGAGGGCTTGCGTGGCGAGCGTGACGGCGATGGCCCAGCCGAAGGAGGCGAGCGTGCCGATGATGACGTATTCGGCGGTGCGCTGGTCCTTGGTGGCGGTGCCGAAGCGCAGGATCGACTTGGCGCCGACAAGGAAGCCCACGCCGATCGGGTGGCCGGTGAGGAGAAAGAGGAAGATGAGGCCGCGTTCCAGAAGGCCGATCTGTTGCCCGCCAAGGCGGAGGCCGGCGTTGCGGATGCGGGCGCCGTGCCGTTGCATCAGCAGGGCGACGGCGTATTGGCCGGCGATCAGGGTCAGGAGGAGCCCGGCGCCCAGCGCCATGAGTGGCAGGAGGGCGGGGATGGCGGCCCACGGCCCGGAGGCCCAGAGGCCGGGGGCATAGGCCGCCACGGCGGCGATGGTGGCGATATGGGCGGCCTGATCGGTGAGGAAGGCGGTGAGGGAGGTGAATTTGCCCCATGTCTTGATGGCGTCGATGAGAAGGTGGGCGGCGGCCAGCGCGAGGAGTTCGGGGGCGTCCACGCGGCCGATGGCGGCCTGTGCGGTGACCAGCACGATGGCGCCGTGCAGGAGCATGACGTGGGGGCGGTGCTTGTTGGCGTTTATCCAGTTGGTCTGAAAGGCGAAATCGGCCAGCGCATGGGCGAAGAGCAGGGCGGTGAAGGTTTCGATCATGCTTGGGCCTCGAAATCGTGGGTCTTGAAGGCTTGGCGGGCGTGGGTAAAGGCGGAGAGGCCGGAGCCCTTGAGCCGCGCCTCGAAGGCCTGACGGCTGATCCCGAGGGTGCGGGCGCGGTCGGCATTGGTGGTGTGTGTGGTGTCGAGCAGGGTGAGGGCGACGGCCTCGGCCTGTTGGGCGGTCCAGCCGGTGACGATCCAGTCGGCGAGCTGGATGACGGCGCGCTGCCAGTCTGTGATGCCGGGGCCGTCGATGGCGGCGGTGTCGGTGTCGAGAGATTCGAGCAGGTCGCCGGAGATGACGAAGGCATTGCCCGAGGCGTCAGAGAGATCGGTGGTACCGGGAAAATCGACCGCGCCGAGGCCGATGGCGATGCGGGTGGCAAGCCCGGTATCGGCGGCGCGCAGGGTGGCGGAGAGGGCGAGATAGGCGTGCAGGCAGAGGCGTGGGTCGGGCAGGAGGATCTGCCAGCCATCGCCGCGGTGGCGGGTGAAGCGGGCGGAGAAACCGTTCGCGTTTTCAAGGGCGTGCGCGGCGCTCTTCAAGCTGTCCATGGCGCTGTCGACCGCCGCGGCGGAGACGCCACGGGAGCCGATCAGATCGCCGGTAAAGACGGCCTGGACCTTGGCCATGACAGCGAAACCCTTTGCATTGCGAGAATGCAAGTCATAAGGGTTGCTTTCAAATAATGCAAGTGAAAAGGCTTGCTTGCGAGGCATGCAAGCCAAAAGGCTTGCGTTTACATGAAGCCCAGTTCCAGCCTTGCCTCGTCGGACATCATGTCCATACCCCAGGGCGGCTCCCACGTGAGTTCGACATCGACATGCTTGACGCCTTCGAGCGGCTCAATCGCATCGGCCACCCAGCCGGGCATTTCGCCCGCCACGGGGCAGCCCGGCGCGGTCAGCGTCATGATCACGCGGACGGCGTTCTCGGAATCGATATCGACCGTGTAGACCAGCCCCAGATCGTAGATATTCACTGGGATTTCAGGGTCGTAGACGGAGCGGCACGCCTCGACCACCTGCTCGTAGAGCGGGTGTTCCGTGCTAGACGGTGCGATGAGAGGGGTACCCTCGAGCGGTTCCGGGCTCTGAGTCATCGGGTGTTCCTGACGTTCCTATCCTGAGAGAACATATAGGATTTCTCGGCGGCGGCGTCCAGAGGGGGCGGGGCGTCAGCTTTCCTTTGATCCGCCTTTTGCCGGGGTCTTGCGGCGGCGGATCGGCACGGGGCGGACGCGGGCCTCGATCTGTTCGTAGAGCTTGCCCACGATGTTCTTGCCAGTGGAGGTCTCGATGCCTTCGAAACCGGGGGAGGAGTTGACCTCGAGCACCTTTGGCCCGCTCTCGGACCGCAGCAGATCGACGCCCGCCATGTTGAGATCGAAGGCGCGGGCGGCGCGGACGGCGGTCTCGCGCTCCTCCTTGGTGATGCGCACCGATTTGGCGGTGCCGCCGCGATGCAGGTTGGAGCGGAAATCGCCCTCGGCGCCGGTGCGTTTCATCGAGGCCACGACCTTGCCGCCGATGACGAGGCAGCGGATATCCTCGCCCGCCGCCTCCTTGACGAAGCTTTGCACGAGGAAGTTGGCCTTGAGGCCGCGGAAGGCGTCGATCACCGACTCGGCGGCTTTCTTGGTCTCGGCCAGCACGACGCCCTTGCCTTGGGTCGATTCCAGCAGTTTCACGATCAGCGGCGTGGTGCCGACGAGGCTGATGATGTTGGCGGTGTCGCGCGGCGAACTGGCAAAGGCGGTGTTGGGCATGCCGATGCGGGCGCGGGCCATGATCTGATGCGCGTAGAGCTTGTCGCGGCTGGCGGTGATGCCGGCGGCGCCGTTGACGCAATAGGTGCCGATGGTCTCGAACTGGCGGATGATGGCGGCGCCATAGGGGGTGACGGAGGCGCCGATGCGGGGGATCACCGCGTCGAAGCGGGGCAGGCGCTTGCCGTCGTAATGCACTTCCGGCGCAAGCGCGTTTATCGCCATGTAACAACGGGTTGTGTTGATGACTTCAACCGAGTGGCCGCGTTTCTCGCCCTCCTCGACAAGGCGGCGGGTGGAGTAATTGTCTTCCCGGCTGAGCACGCAGATGCGCAGCGAGCGTTGCGGCGCCACCTCGCGCATCCGGGAGGTGTGGTAGACGTCGTAGCTGAGTTCGGGCTGCAGGAAACGGTCGGTGGCGGCGATCGAGATGTGATCCTTCATCGCCTGCCGCCCGAGCAGCATCCGCGAGGTCATGGTCGAGCGGTTGGTGAGCGTGATCTCGATGGGCCATTTCTGGCCGTTGACCAGCAGGGTGCTCTCGATGACGTAGCGCATCTCCTTCTCGCCGTTCGAGGAGGCGACCTCGCGCCGGTCGACGATGTTGGCGGAGCAGGGGATGACGAGATCGTCGCGCCCGGGAATGGGGTGGACGGTGAAGCGCACCTTGGGCCGGGCCTGGGTGCCGAAGGTTTCGATATCGAAGGCGTGAAGCGCCGAGGTGCGGGCGCCGGTATCGACCTTGGCGCGCAGGGCGGGCACGCCCAGATCGGGGAGCGATATCCATTCTTCCCAACCGAATTGCAGTGTTTCCGGCGTTTCGGGTTGGGTCATGAACGTCTCCCCTTATCTTTCATTCCGGGCGACTTGACGCGCCATTGGCCCTGCCGGCGTGATTCCAGCATGGATGGAGATATGACACAAGGACGTCTTGGCAAACCGGAAAATTCGGTGCATTGGGGCGGCCATGACGCGATTTTCCTTTTCCCTGAACGCCACCGACGGTGCCGCCCGCACCGGGGTGATCGAAACACCGCGGGGCGAGATCCGCACGCCCGCCTTCATGCCGGTGGGCACCGCCGGCACGGTCAAGGCGATGATGCCCGAAAGCGTGCGCGAGACCGGGGCGGATATCCTGCTGGGCAACACCTATCACCTGATGCTGCGTCCCGGGGCGGAGCGGGTGGACCGGCTGGGCGGGCTGCACGGGTTCATGAACTGGGACAGGCCGATCCTGACGGACAGCGGTGGGTTTCAGGTGATGAGCCTTGCGGGGTTGCGCAAGCTGACCGAGCAGGGGGTGACCTTCAAGAGCCATATCGACGGCTCGAAACATGAGCTGACGCCCGAGCGGTCGATGGAGATCCAGCGGCTTTTGGGCTCGGATATCGTGATGTGTTTCGACGAATGCCCCGCGCTGCCCGCGAGCGAGGAGGCCGTGGCGGAGAGCATGCGGCTGTCGATGCGGTGGGCGGCCCGCTCGAAGGAAGCGTTCGGCGACCGGCCGGGGCATGCGCTTTTCGGTATCCAGCAGGGGGGCGTGACGCAGGAACTGCGCGCCGAGAGCGCCGAGAAGCTGGTGGAGATCGGGTTCGACGGCTACGCCGTGGGCGGGCTGGCCGTGGGCGAGGGGCAGGAGGCCATGTTCGGCGTGCTGGATTACGCGCCGGGGATGCTGCCCGAGGACCGGCCGCGCTACCTGATGGGGGTGGGCAAACCCGATGACATCGTCGGCGCCGTGAAACGCGGGATCGACATGATGGATTGCGTGCTGCCGTCGCGGTCGGGCCGGACGGGGCAGGCATGGACCCGGCGGGGGCAGGTCAACATCAAGAACGCGCGGCACATGGATGACCCGCGCCCGCTGGACGAGGATTGCACCTGTCCGGCCTGCCGCAATTACTCCCGTGCCTACCTGCATCACGTATTCCGCAGCCAGGAGATCATCAGCTCGATGCTGCTGACATGGCACAACCTGCATTACTACCAGCAGATCATGGAGGGGATGCGCGAGGCCATCGCGGCGGGGCGCTTCGCGGCGTGGGAAGCGGCGTTCCATGCGGGGCGCGCGGAGGGGGATATCGAGCCGGTTTGAGGGCGGGGTGGCGCATTCTTGAAAAGAATGCGGGTCGAAGTCTTTCAAAGACTTCGATTGACCCTCCGCGCAGGCGCGCACGTAGCTGTGACCGGCTTGCACAGGTGCGTCGGCGGCCCTGAAAAAGCAAGGGATTTGCCGCTTGCCCCTGTTGTCACACCGGGGCATGGTTCTTCGAACGAAGGTTGAAAGAGGGGTGGGACCGCCCCAGATTAACTTTCTGGAAACGGAGACGGACGTGGCTGCCGATAAGCGGGGCCGGAGCCGTCTTGCCAAGAACAGGACAAGAGCATGCAAGAACCCCTCAATCATTCCTACCCGGTGCTGCCGCTGCGTGACATCGTGGTTTTCCCCCACATGATCGTGCCGCTTTTCGTGGGCCGCGAGAAATCGGTCCGGGCGCTGGAAGAGGTCATGCAGGACGACAAGCAGATCCTGCTGTCGAGCCAGATCGACCCGAGCGAAGACGACCCGACGGCCGACGGCATTTATCGCGCCGGTGTGCTGGCCAACGTACTGCAGCTTCTGAAGCTGCCTGACGGCACCGTGAAGGTGCTGGTCGAAGGGGTGGCGCGGGTGCGCATCACCGATTACCTCGAGAACGAGGATTTCTTCGAGGCGAAGGCCGAATACCTGAGCGAGATGCCGGGCGATGCCGCCACGATCACCGCGCTGCTGCGCACGGTGACGGACGAGTTCGCGCGCTATGCCAAGGTCAAGAAGAACATCCCAGAGGAGGCGCTGGCCGCCGTGGCCGAGAGCGAGGAGCCCGCGAAGCTGGCCGATCTCGTGGCCGGGCATCTGGGCATCGAAGTGGCGCAGAAGCAGGAGCTTCTGGAGACGCTGAGCGTGAGCGAGCGGCTGGAGAAGGTCTATGGCCTGATGCAGGGCGAAATGAGCGTTCTGCAGGTCGAGAAGAAGATCAAGACCCGCGTCAAGAGCCAGATGGAGCGCACCCAGCGCGAATACTATCTGAATGAGCAGATGAAGGCCATTCAGAAGGAGCTGGGCGACGGCGAGGACGGCGAGGGCGAGATTGCCGAGCTGGAAGAGAAGATCGCCGAGACCAAGCTCTCGAAAGAGGCGCGCGAGAAAGCCGAGGGCGAGCTCAAGAAGCTCAAGAACATGAGCCCGATGAGCGCCGAGGCGACGGTCGTGCGGAACTACCTCGACTGGATGCTGAGCATTCCGTGGAACAAGAAGAGCCGGGTCAAGAAGGACCTGAGCCGCGCCGAGGAGATCCTCGACGCCGATCACCACGGGCTCGAGAAGGTCAAGGAGCGGATCGTCGAGTATCTCGCGGTGCAGCAGCGCTCGAAAAAGCTGAAAGGCCCGATCATGTGCCTTGTCGGCCCTCCGGGCGTGGGCAAGACATCGCTGGGCCAGTCGGTGGCGAAGGCCACGGGGCGCGAGTTCATCCGCATCAGCCTTGGCGGCGTGCGCGATGAAAGCGAGATCCGCGGGCACCGCCGGACCTATATCGGCTCGATGCCGGGCAAGATCATCCAGGCGCTGAAGAAGGCCAAGTCGACCAACCCGCTCATCCTGCTCGACGAGATCGACAAGATGGGTCAGGATTTCCGCGGCGACCCGGCCAGTGCCATGCTCGAGGTTCTGGACCCGGAACAGAACGGGACGTTCGTGGACCACTATCTCGAGGTGGAATACGACCTGTCGAACGTGATGTTCCTGACCACGGCCAACAGCTACAACATGCCCGAGCCGCTGAAGGACCGGATGGAGATCATCCCGCTTGCGGGCTATACCGAGGACGAGAAGCGCGAGATTGCCAAGCAGCACCTTGTTCCCAAGCAGATCAAGAACCACGGTCTGAAGAAGAAGGAGTTCGAGCTGACCGACGAGGCGCTGACCGACATCATCCGCCTGTATACGCGGGAGGCCGGTGTGCGGAACCTCGAGCGCGAGATCGCCAAGGTGGCAAGGAAGGCCGTGACGCGGATCATCCGCAAGAAGGACGAGACGATCACGGTGACGCGCGAGAACCTCGGCGACTTCCTTGGCGTGAAGAAGTTCAAGTTCGGGCTGGCCGAAGAGCGTGACCAGGTCGGCGTCGTGACCGGGCTGGCCTATACCAGCGTCGGTGGCGAGCTTCTGAACATCGAGGCGCTGCGCCTGCCGGGCAAGGGCCGGATGAAGACGACCGGCACGCTGGGCGACGTGATGAAGGAGTCGATCGACGCGGCCAGTTCCTATGTGCGGTCGATCGCGCCGGAAATCGGCGTCAAGCCGCCGCAGTTCGAGAAGTGGGATATCCACGTGCACGTGCCCGAGGGGGCGACGCCCAAGGACGGGCCGAGCGCGGGGCTTGCCATGGTGACCTCGATCGTCTCGGTGCTGTCGGGCATTCCGGTGCGCAAGGATATCGCCATGACCGGCGAGGTGACGCTGCGCGGCAACGCGCTGCCGATCGGCGGTCTGAAGGAGAAGCTTCTTGCGGCGCTGCGGGGCGGTATCAAGACCGTGCTGATCCCGCGGGAGAACGAGAAGGACCTGACCGAGATCCCCGACAACGTGAAGGAGGGGCTGAAGATCGTGCCCGTCGATCACGTGCGCGACGTGCTGAAGCTGGCCCTGACCGAAGAGCCGGAGCCCGTCGACTGGGACGAGGCCGCCGAGGAGGCCGCCGCGGCCGAGGCCGCGCGGAAATCCGGCGAGGGATCGGGCGCGGTGGCGCACTGAGCCTTCGGGTCTTGAGACATTGGAAGGGGGCGTCCTTTGGGGCGCCCTTTTTCTTTTGCGGGGTGGTGGCGTGGTGGGTTGGCACCCACCCTACGGGGCACGGTGGCCCGCCCCGGGCCTGACCCGGGGCTTCTGGTGGCGCGAGGTCCCGGCTCGGGGGCCGGGACGGGTATGTTCTCGAGGTCTGGCGACGGCCTGCAGGGACGGGGTGCGGATCGACGAGACAAGCCGCTTGCGGCGTGGTTTAAAGGCGGGGACCACCAGTTCCGGAACCTTGCGATGAAGACCGTTCACCTGAGCCATGATTACCCCGTGTCGCCCGAGCGTCTTTGGGCGCTGGCCACCGATTACGGCGCGCTGGCGCGGGTGATGGAGGGGATTATCGCCTTCGAGGGCCTGCCGGAGGGGCGGGTGCGCGAAGGGCAGCAGGTGGATGTGATGGTCTCGCTTTTCGGCAAGCTGCCGAAGCAGCCTTATCACATGGAGGTGCTGGAATGCGATGACAGCCGGATGGTGCTGCGTTCGTCGGAAAAGGGGGCGGGGGTGAAGGCGTGGCGGCACAAGCTAAGCGTGACGCCTACGGCGGAGGGCAGCCGGCTGACCGACCGGATCGAGATCGAGGCGGGGATGCTGACCGGGGTTTTCGCGCTCTGGGCGCGCTATCTTTATGGCGCACGGCACAAGCCGCGGCTGCGGCTTCTGGAGTCGGGTGCGTATTAGGGGCCTGCGTGAGTAGGGCAGGGGCCATGCCACACGGAACGAAGCGCGCGGTGCCAAGCCCGCGCCGTCACTATGCGCTGTCAGCCCGCCCGTGGCGGGCGGACGCCCCTCAGAGCGACGGGCCGAGGATGATGGCGATAATCGCCACGGCCGCGATCAGACCCTCGACATTCGAGGAATTGTCGACGGCGTCGACCATCACCACGTCGGGCGTGACGATCGGATCGGAAAGCGAGCCCGCTTGGGCGGTTCCTGCGACCAGCAGGGAGGCAATTGCGGCGGCGGCAAAGGTCTTTTTCACGGTATTCCCCCAGTACTACATCTAGTCGGATTTAAAAAGCGAACCTACCACACGTCAACTTGCAGGTGGCCAAATGACAAGAAAATCGGTAGGGTTACGGCATAAATGAAGCAAAAGAGGCACACCATGGCAGCGAGAACGACCGGATCGGGCAAGTCCGGGTCTTCCACCAAGGCTTCCACCACGAAAAAACCCGCCCCGGCCAAGCCCGCGCGTGCGGCGACGAAGCTTGCGCCGGGCCGCGCTGCGGCGCCCGGCGTCAAGCCGGAGGTCATGAGCGACGCCCCGGCGGAAACGGGCGGGGCGGAGCTGAAGAAGCGCGAGTTGATCGACGAGGTGGTCAAGCGGTCGGGCGTGCGCAAGAAATTCGCCAAGCCCGTGATCGAGGCGATGATCGACGTGCTGGGCGAGGCGATTGCCGGGGGCCGGGAGGTCAACCTGCAGCCCTTCGGCAAGATCAAGCAGCAGCGCACCAAGGACACCGCCAACGCCCGCATCACCGTGGCCCGCATCCGCCAGAGCAAGAGCGCGGGGCCTGCGCTGGATCCGGATGACCGGGCGGATGACGATAATTCGAAAGAGACGGTTGCAGAGCCGGTAGAGTAACGCTAAGAGACGCGGCGGCGGGTGATTAGCTCAGTGGTAGAGCGCTTCGTTCACATCGAAGATGTCAGGAGTTCGAATCTCTTATCACCCACCATTTTCCCATGATTTGCAGCGGGTTGCGCGATGCGTGAGCTTCCCCCGATCTGGCTTTTTGCGCCATGGCCAGACCGAATGGAACCTTGAAGGACGCCTTCAGGGGCACAAGGATTCGCCGCTGACGGCCCTTGGCCGGGCACAGGCCGAGCGGCAGGCGCGGATATTGTCGGACATTCCGGAGCGGGTCGCCAAGGGGCCGGGCGGGTGTTTCGCCTCGTCTTTGGGCCGGGCGCAGGAGACGGCGCGGATCGCGCTGGCGGGGCAGGATTTCGTGACCGACCCGCGGCTGGCGGAGATTGCCACGGGCGACTGGGAGGGCCGGCTCAGGGCCGAGGTGGCCAATGGCGAGGGTGACCTGTTCCTCTATGCCGGGGCGCCGGGCGGTGAGGGGCTGGAGGCGTTGCAGGCGCGGGTAGCGGCGTTTCTGGACGATTTGGAAGGCCCCAGCGTGGTGGTGTCGCACGGGCTTCTGGGCAAGGTGCTGCGGGGGTAGGTCTGCGGGCTCGATCCGGTTGGCATGGACCGGCTGAGCAACCTTCAGGGCTGCGTCTATCTGCTTGAAAACGGGGAAGAAACGCTTCTGGAGGCGCCTTAGCGGGGACGTCAGAGCGTGAGCAGGTATTTCTGCATGCCTTCGACCACGAGCACGCCGTTCTGGTTGTGGATGGTGATGGCAAGCTCCATCACGCCGGTGGTTTTTCCGGGGGTGAGGGCGGTGATCTCGAAGGCCGGGTAGAGCGTGTCGCCGCAATAGACGGGGGCGCGGAAGCGGCTGGATTGTTCGAGAAAGCCTACGAGCGCGTCGCCCATCTCGTGGGCCAGCGGCGAGGCGCCGATAGCGGCCTGAATGAGCGTCTGGTAGCCATGGGCGTAAAGCTCGGAATGGCCGCGGCGCGCGAGGTAGGCGCGGTCGTAATGGATCGGGTGATTGTCGCCGCTGGCGGCCTGAAAGGCGGCGAAGACGCCTTCGGTCATGGTGCGCGAGGGGGCGCGGAAGACCTCGCCCACGCGGAACTCGGCGAAGGGGCGGGTCGGGTGCGTCCAGTGGGCGGCGGGGTCGAAGCTCATGGTCGCCATGAAGGCGCGGGGCGGGGCGGCTGTCAATCGCCACCTTGCCACTTGCGCGCCCGCGCCGGTCTTTGTATGAGGCGCGTCACGGGGTCGTTAGCTCAGTTGGTAGAGCGCTTCGTTTACACCGAAGATGTCGGGAGTTCGAGTCTCTCACGACCCACCATTCCGCCTTTCCTTTCTTCCGTGATCCGAGCTTTGCGCGGCCTGTCCGGGCGTGTCGCAGGTTAACATGACCGGGGGGTTAACGGCCCGCGCCGCGCCTTGGCGGCGGACCGGTCACGGCGCGCTGGTCAAACGCGATTATCCTGCTGTATGCTGGCTTTCATTGGGCATGTCCGGTCCGGGCCGGAACAAAAGACGCATTGCACGCGATTGATACTGACGACGCGGCCGGGGGGTTTTCCGGGAGGGTCGCCGCGACATTGAGGAGACTTGATGCGGAAGAGACTGACGCCGGAGGGGGGCACGTTCACGCAGACGCTGGCGGCCATCCGGAAACGCCTTGAAGACAGGCCGGACGGGGCGTTGCGGCCGGAGGAGCTGGCCCTGCTGGAGGATTGGTACACGGAGTGCGAGGACCCTGAACAGCGGCGGCGGCTGGGGCAGATCATGCGGGTTCTGGGCCGGGACGGGTGAACGGTGGAGAAAAGCCGCGAATTCGGCGTTTCGGGTGCTTGACGGGGCCGGGCCACGGGCCTAAGAAGCGCAACACGCCCGGGCGATTGTGCCGGGCGGGCAGCGGGCGGTTGTAGCTCAGTTGGTTAGAGTGCCGGCCTGTCACGCCGGAGGTCGCGGGTTCGAGCCCCGTCAACCGCGCCATCGCTGCATTTGGTTAATTTCCGGGAAAATTCGGGTGTTTCGGGCCGCGCGGCGAATCGTCGGGGCGGCGCTTGTTTTATTGGGTTTTGCCACGTCGGTATCACGTCGGTATTTTGTCGGTATCGCGTCGGTGCGCGGGGCCGGTGCCGAAAGTGGCCGAAGAGGCGGTATTTCGCGATTGACGGCGCCTGCGGGCTGGCGTAAACCGCCCGGCACGCGGTTGTAGCTCAGTTGGTTAGAGTGCCGGCCTGTCACGCCGGAGGTCGCGGGTTCGAGCCCCGTCAACCGCGCCACTATCTTCCTTGAAAATTCGCGTTTGCTCGTCAGCCCTTTCGGGCTGCCTCGCTTGCGTTGAAGAAGGTCGTGAGGGCGGTGGTGGTCTCGGACGGGTTCGTGTCCGGGAAGAAATGGCCGCCGGGGATGGCGCGGGCGGTCATGTCGGTGCATTTTGCCTCCCACGTGGCGGGGACGTCGAAGGCTTTCGCCATGGCGCCTTGCGCGCCGTAGAGCACCAGAGCGGGGCAGGTGACGCGAGCGTCGAGGTCGGCCGTGTCGTCGTCGAAATCATGCGAGAGCGCGGCGCGGTAGTCGTTGCACATGCCGCGGATGGTGTCGGGGTCGCGCCACGCTTTGCGGTAGGCTTCCAGTTGATCCTTGTCGAAATCGGAAAGCTGCGCGCCGCCCCAGCCGAGCAGGCAGGCGTGGTAATAGGCGTCGGGGTCGTGGCCGATCATGGTTTCGGGGAAGGGTTCGGGCTGGGCGAGGAAGAACCAGTGGTAATAGGCCTGTGCCACCTCGCGTTTCAGGGGGGCGAGCAGGGTGTGGGTTGGCACGATGTCCATGACGCAGAGGCGGGTGACGGCGTGGGGGTGATCGAGCGTCAGGCGGTGGGCAACGCGGGCGCCGCGATCGTGACCGGCGGTGGCGAAGGTGGCGTGGCCGAGGTGGTGCATGAGGGCGATCTGGTCGTTTGCCATTTCGCGGAAGCTGTAGGCGGAGACGTCGGCCGGTTTGCCGCTTTGGCCATAGCCGCGCAGGTCGGGGCAGACGACGCGGTGGGTGCGGGCCAGTTCGGGGGCGATACGGGACCAGAGCGCGCGGGTTTGGGGGAAGCCGTGGAGAAGGAGGAGGGGCGGGCCGTCGCCGGTTTCGGACCAGGTGATTTGGATGCCGTTCAGGTGCGCGGTGTGGTCGGTGAAGCCGGGGATGGTCATGGTTGGCACCCTTGGGGTGGTGGGTTGGCACCCACCCTACGGCGTGCGTAGGGTGGGTGAAACCCACCTTGGCCGGAAATTACCCCGCCAGCTTGTCGAGCACCCGCGCCCAGCTTCGGATGCCCTTGTGGAAGCTTTCGACGTTGTATTTCTCGTTGGGCGAGTGGATGGCGTCATCGTCCTGGGCGAAGCCGATGAGCATGGAATCAAGCCCGAGGATGTCCTTGAAGAAGCGGGTCACCGGGATCGAGCCGCCCATGCCGGAGAAGACGGCCTCGCGGTTCCATTCCTCGGACAGTGCCTGCCGGGCCTGTTCGAATTCGGGGCGGTCGATATTCATGACCGAGGCGGGGGAGCCGTCGAGATCGTTGTCCCATGTGACGGTGGCATCCACGGGCAGGCGGTCTTCGACATGTTTGCGCAAGGCGCGGCGGACATGGTCGGGGTCCATGTCGCCCACGAGGCGGCAGGTGAGCTTGCAATGCGCCTCGGCCGGGATGACGGTTTTGGAGCCGGCGCCCTGATAGCCGCCCCAGAGGCCGTTGATTTCGAGCGTGGGGCGCGCCCATTGCTGGACGAGCGCGGAATAGCCCTGTTCGCCATGGGGTTGGGTGTAACCCACGGAATTGAGGTAGGTTTCCTCGTCAAAGCCGCAGTTTTCCCATTGGCGAAGAAGTTCGTCCGGCACCTCCTCGACGCCGTCATAGAAGCCCTCGACGGCGACGCGGCCGGTGTCGTCGTGGAACGACGCGATGATGCGGGCGATTTCCTTCAAGGGGTTGAGGCCGGGGCCGCCGTAATGGCCGGAATGCAGGTCGATTTTCGGGCCGTGGAGGGTGAATTCGTCCTTCAGCATGCCGCGCAGTTGCGAGGCGATGGAGGGGACGCCGGGCGAGACCATGGAGGTGTCGCACACGAGCGCGATGTCGGCGGAGAGTTCCTTGGCGTTTTCCTTCAGGAAGGGAACGAGGGAGGGGGAGCCCGATTCCTCCTCGCCTTCGAAGAAGAAGGTGATGCGGCAGGGCAGGGTGCCGTTGACCCCCTGCCATGCGCGGCAGGCCTCGACGAAGGTCATCAGCTGGCCCTTGTCGTCAGAGGCGCCGCGGCCACGGATGACCCGGCCCTTGTCGGTGTCTTGGATCTCAGGCGCGAAGGGATCGGTCTTCCACAGCTCCAGCGGGTCGACCGGTTGCACGTCGTAATGGCCGTAAAAGAGCAGGTGCGGGCCGGTCTCGCCCACGTGACCCACGACCATCGGGTGGCCCGGCGTTTCACGCTTTTCCGCCGCGATGCCAATGCTTTGCAGATCGGCCACCAGCCAGTCGGCGGCGCTTTGGCAATCGGGTTTGTAGGCCGGGTCGGTCGAGATCGAGGGGATGCGCAGGAGCGCCATCAGGCGGTCGAGGGCGGCGGGCAAATCGTCGTCAATGCGCGTCAGAACGGCGTCAATCGGCATGGAATTCTCCGGATCATCTGCTATATCGGCGGGACCGTATCAGGACGCGGGGCGCTGTCCAGCCGGTTGACATAGGTCAAGGCGGGAGGGCGTGACGATTTGTTACCTGTTGTCCTGTAAAGCGCCATCTTATATGCATCTTAAGGACATGCATATGGTTTGTTGAATATGTCGCGCGGGCGCGACCTCGGCCCCGAACCGGATTCAGATGGGGACGAAGACTGCCAAGGAGGGGATCCGACGTGGACTATACGGCCAAGCTGGACGAGGCGATCGGGCGCCTGCATGAGGAAGGCCGGTATCGGACCTTCATCGATATCGAGCGCAAACAGGGCCAGTTTCCCCATGCCACATGGCGGCGTCCGGACGGGTCGGAGACGCCGATCACGGTCTGGTGCGGCAATGATTACCTTGGCATGGGCCAGCATCCGGTGGTGCTCGAGGCGATGCACGAGGCGGTGGACGCCACCGGCGCCGGGTCGGGGGGCACGCGCAACATTTCGGGCACCACGGTCTATCACAAGCGGCTGGAGGCCGAGCTTGCCGATCTGCACGGCAAGGAAGCCGCGCTGCTGTTCACCAGCGCCTATATCGCCAACGATGCCACGCTTTCGACCCTGCCGAAGCTGTTTCCCGGGCTGATCATCTATTCCGACGAGCTGAACCACGCCTCGATGATCGAGGGGGTGCGGCGCAATGGCGGGGCGAAGCGGATCTTCCGGCACAATGACGTGGAGCATCTGCGCGAGTTGATGGCGGCGGATGATCCGGACGCGCCGAAGCTGATCGCGTTTGAATCGGTCTACTCGATGGACGGGGATTTCGGGCCGATCGAGGCGATCTGTGATCTGGCCGACGAGTTCGGCGCGCTGACCTATATCGACGAGGTGCACGCGGTGGGCATGTATGGGCCCCGCGGCGGCGGCGTGGCCGAGCGCGACCGGCTGATGCACCGGCTGGACATCATCAACGGGACGCTGGCCAAGGCGTTTGGCGTGATGGGCGGCTATATCGCAGCCAGCGCGAAAATGTGTGACGCGATCCGGTCTTATGCGCCGGGCTTCATCTTCACCACCTCGTTGCCGCCGGCCGTGGCGGCGGGGGCCGCGGCCTCGGTTGCGCATCTCAAGCGCGACAAGGCGCTGCGCGACCTGCATCAGGAGCGGGCGAAGATCCTCAAGACGCGGCTGAAGGGCATGGGCCTGCCGCTCATCGATCACGGCAGCCATATCGTGCCGGTGATCGTGGGCGACCCGGTGCATACCAAGAAGCTGTCGGACATGCTGCTGGAAGGTTACGGCATCTATGTGCAGCCGATCAACTTTCCCACCGTGCCGCGCGGGACGGAGCGTTTGCGCTTCACCCCGTCGCCGGTTCACGGGCCGAACGAGATGGACCACCTCATCCGCGCGATGGACGAGCTGTGGAGCCATTGTGCCCTCAATCGTGCAGAAATGTCGGCATAATCCCGCACCGCATCGCCGAAACGTGATGCGACAGGTGCAATATATGTTGCGGTGTGGTAACCTGTTATAAACAAAAAGAGCGGGTTCCGAATCGTCGTTTCGGGTAACAGGCAATGGGTTTTAGGGGCAGGTTGCATGGCCATACGCCGCAGCAAAACGGCTGATCCTCTTGTAAATGCGGAGAAACCGCGGGGTTTCGATGCCTATGACGTGCGTCTTGGCGACAAGATGCGCGGCGAGCGGGCGACGCTTGGCAAATCGCTGCTGGACGTGGAGCGGGAGATCCGCATCCGCGCCTCCTATATTGCCGCCATCGAGAATGCCGACCCCGACGCCTTCGACACCCCCGGATTCATTCCCGGATACGTGCGGTCCTATGCGCGCTATCTCGGTATGGACCCGGACGCGGCCTTTGCCGATTTCTGTGCCGAATGCGGGTTTTCCGTGGCGCATGGCATGTCGGCCGGCGCCTCGAGCATCCGCAAACCGGACGAGAAGCCGCGCCGCAAGGCCGCGCCGAAAGACCCGCTGATCGCGCCGTCGACGCCGTTTCTCCCGGCGCGGGAAACCATGTTCAGCCAGATCGAGCCGGGTGCGATCGGCTCGGCGCTGGTGCTGGTCGCGCTGATTGCCGGGATCGGCTATGGCGGGTGGGCCGTTCTCAATGAAATTCAGCGGGTGCAGTTCGCGCCGGTGGAGAATACGCCCGACGTGCTGACCGATCTCGACCCGCTCGACGCGGCGGTGAAGACCCCGGCCCAGAGCGAGGACCCGACGCGCAGCGCGGGTGTGTTGCCGCCGGTCTCCGAGGAGGGGCTGGACCGGCCCTATCGCCCCGAGGCGCTCGACGTGCCGGTGATGGTGGCCCGCGATGCGCCGATCTCGACCCTGAACCCCGCCGATGTGGGCACCTTCGTGGCCGAGCTGCCCGATGCCGACCGCCAGTCGGATCCGGTGGACCGCAACGCCATCGAGAATGCCATCGCCAGCGCGGTGGAAGGTGTCGAGGAGGGTGTCGGGGAGCAGGTGCCGGTCATCGCCGCCGCCGCCAACACGCCCAAGGTCGTGGCCGACCCGCCGCCCGGCGTGCGGCTGGTGGCCGTGCGGCCCGCATGGGTGCGGGTGCGCGCCGCCGATGGCAGCGTGGTCTACGAGGGCATCCTGAACGGCGGCGACACCTACAGCGTGCCGGTGACGGAAGAGCCGCCGACCCTGCGGGTGGGCGAATCCGGGGCCGTCTATTTCGAGGTGGCGGGCAAGCATTACGGGCCGGTGGGCCCGAACGGCTCTGTCACGTCGGATCTGGCGCTGGCGGCCGAGGGGCTGACCCAGCGCTATGACGTGGCCGACCTGAGCCAGGATCGCGACCTGTCGCGCTACGTGGCGCAGCTCGAGCAGGTGGACGCATCGCCGCAGGAATAAAGCGGCCCCCCTGCATTGCGAGCGTGCCTTCGGGCACTTATGATTCCACCTGAAGTTTTATCCGAATTAGCGGGGCCGACCGATGTCGCTCAATGAAATCCGCCCGTGGCGCAATATCCACCGCCGGCAGAGCCGGCAGATCATGGTGGGCAACGTCCCGGTGGGCGGCGGCGCGCCGATCAGCGTGCAGACCATGACCAATACCGACACGTGGAACGTGAAGGCCACGGTGGCGCAGGTGCAGGCCGCGGCCGAGGCGGGCGCCGATATCGTGCGGGTATCCGTGCCGGACGAGAAGAGTTCCAAGGCGCTGAAGGAGATCGTGCGGGAAAGCCCGGTGCCGATCGTGGCGGATATCCATTTCCACTACAAGCGCGGGATCGAAAGCGCCGAGGCGGGCGCCGCCTGCCTGCGGATCAACCCCGGCAATATCGGGAGTGAGGAGCGGGTGCGCGAGGTGATCAAGGCCGCGCGCGACCATGGCTGTTCGATGCGGATCGGGGTGAATGCCGGCTCGCTGGAGCGGCATCTGCTGGAGAAATACGGCGAGCCCACGCCGGACGCGATGGTGGAATCGGGTCTCGACCATATCAAGGTGCTGCAGGACAACGATTTTCACGAGTTCAAGATAAGCTGCAAGGCATCGGACGTGTTCATGGCCGCGACCGCCTATCAGATGCTGGCCGAGCAGACGGATGCGCCCATACACCTTGGCATCACCGAGGCGGGCGGGCTGACGAGCGGCACGATCAAGTCGGCCATTGGCCTTGGCAACCTGTTGTGGATGGGGATCGGCGACACGATCCGCGTGAGCCTGTCTGCCGACCCGGTGCAGGAGGTGAAGGTCGGCTATGAAATCCTCAAGTCGCTGGGGCTGCGGCATCGGGGAGTGAACATCATTTCCTGCCCGTCCTGTGCCCGGCAGGGCTTCGACGTGATCAAGACGGTCGAGGTGCTGGAAGAACGGCTGGAGCACATCAAGACGCCGATGAGCCTGTCGATCATCGGCTGCGTGGTGAACGGGCCGGGCGAGGCGCTGATGACCGATGTGGGCTTTACCGGCGGCGGGGCCGGGTCGGGGATGGTGTATCTGGCGGGCAAGGCCAGCCACAAGATGTCGAACGACCAGATGATCGATCATATCGTCGAGGAGGTCGAGAAGCGCGCGGCCGAGATTGAGGCGGGCGAGGCGGAGCGGCCGGCGGCGGAGTGATACTATCCCGGAATCAAGCCGCGCTTTAGCGCGGCGCCGGGCAGCGCCCACCCGCGGTCGGGCGCTGCCCGGCGGGTCTCGCCGTTTATGCCGGGCAGGGTGCCTCTCGCCTCACGAGTCGGCGCGGATCTCGGCGGCGATCTCTTCCATCTGCTCGCGCGGGACATAGCCGCGCAGCATCTGGTCGCCCATCACGAAGGAGGGCGTGCCGGCGATGCCCAGCGACTTGGCGAGCTGGTGGTTCTCGGCGATCACCTCGGTCACGTCGGGGCTTTCCATATGGGCGAGGATGGCGTCGGTATCGAGGCCCAGCGTTTCGCCGATGCGGGTCAGCGCGGTTTCGTCGATATCGCCGGAGAAGTTGATCAGCGCGTCATGCGTGGCCTTGTAGGCCTCGTCGCCTGCGATCTGCTTGGTGGCGATGGCGAAGCGCGAGGACATCATGGATTGCTCGCCGAGGATCGGAAACTCCTTGATGACGAAGCGGATATTGCCGTCGAACTCGACAAGGTCGTCGACATCGGGCGCCGCGCGGCGGCAATAGCCGCAGCGGTAATCCATGAACTCGACCAGCGTGAGATCGCCTTCGGGGTTGCCACCGACCCAGGAGTGATCGTCGTTGAAGATCGCCTCGGCGTGGTTCTCGATCATCTGGACATCGGATTGCGCCTGCGCCGCGGTCTCGCGCTGTTCCAGCACGGCAACGGCCTCCATGATGACCTCGGGGTTTTCCAGCAGGTAGGCGCGGATCTCGGCGCGGAAGGCGTCACGCTCGGCGTCGGACATGTTCTCGAGGTCGAAGGCCTGCGCGGGCAGGGCGAGCGCGGCCATCGCGGCCAGCGCGGGCAGAAGGGGGCGTGTCATGAGGCGGGTCTCCGTCATACTGATCAATCGGTGTGTCGTCATTTCGCTCTTGCGGGTGCGGCCGGCGGCAGGGCCCCGGCCGGAATTCGGAGATGATGCATTGACGGCGCGTCTCTTTCCGGTGCAACCCAAGGCTCGAATACGTGGCGCAGTCTAGGGATAAATCCATGCGGAACTCAAGCCGGTCGGGCGTCGATCCCTTTATCGTGATGGACGTGATGGAAGCCGCCCGCAAGGCCGAGGAGGCCGGGCGGCATATCATCCACATGGAGGTGGGCCAGCCGGGCACGCCCGCGCCCGAGGGCGCGCGCGCGGCGCTGGCGGCGGCGATGGGCGAGGACGCGATGGGCTATACGGTCGCGTTGGGCCTGCCGGCGCTGCGCCGGCGGATCGCGCGGCTTTATGGCGAGTGGTACGGGGTGGATCTCGACCCGAACCGGGTGATCGTGACCTCTGGCTCGTCGGGGGCGTTCATTCTCGCCTTCACGGCGCTTTTCGACACCGGGCAAAGGGTGGGGATCGGGGCGCCGGGCTATCCGAGCTACCGGCAGATATTGCGGGCGCTGGACCTTGTGCCGGTGGATATCGAGACCTCCGACGCCAACCGTTTGCAGCCGGTGGCGGCCGATCTGGAGGGGCTGGACTTGTCGGGGCTGATGGTGGCGAGCCCGGCGAACCCGACGGGTACCATGCTGGGGCGCGAGGATATGCGCGCGCTGATGGAGGCCGCGGCGGCGCAGGGGGCGGCGTTCATCAGCGACGAGATCTATCACGGGATCGAATACGAGTCGAAAGCCGTCACCGCGCTGGAGATCAGTGACGAGGCTTACGTGATCAACTCGTTTTCCAAGTATTTCTCTATGACCGGCTGGCGCGTGGGCTGGATGGTGGTGCCTGAGGACCATGTGCGGGTGGTCGAGCGGCTGGCGCAGAACCTCTTCATCTGCCCGCCCCATGCCAGCCAGGTGGCCGCATTGGCGGCGATGGATTGCCACGAGGAGCTTGAAGCCAACATGGATGTCTACCGCGCCAACCGGCAATTGATGCTGGACGGGCTGCCGGCGGCGGGGTTCGACCGGATCGCGCCGCCCGATGGCGCGTTCTATGTCTATGCCGATATCAGCCACCTGACCGATGACAGCCGGGGGTTTGCGCAGGAGATCCTCGACAAGGCAGGGGTGGCGGTGACGCCGGGGCTGGATTTCGACCCCGCGCGCGGCGGCGGGACGCTGCGGTTTTCCTATGCGCGGAGCACCGAGGATATTGCCGAGGGGCTCAGGCGGTTGAAGGCGTTCATGGGGCGCTGAGGCCTCGGGCGCCTGTGTTGCGTGGCGGGCGTCGGGATTTGAGTATTTTGGCCAAGAAGAAGCTTGGGGGTGCGCGTAGCCGCGGGCGGCGGCGATTGGTGCGCGGGTGGAGATTTGAGTATTTCGGGGAAGGTGAACGCCGGGTGCGGCATTTCGGCCGGCCGGGGGGCGCGTGAGCGGTGGGCAAGGGGCCGGTTGTCGTGTATGCTCGGGGGCAATCAAGACCGGTAACGGCGGAAGAGCAGGATGATCAGGATTTGTCTGGCGCTGGTGATCTGCGCGATGGGCCTTGCGGCGCACGCGCAGGGGCGCGAGTTGACCGCGCTGGCGCGGGTCGAGATGGCGCAGACGCGCATCGACGATATCTCGGGCGGGCTGCGGGTGCGGCTGGGGCTGAGCCAGGGCGTGCCGTTCCGGGTGTTCACGCTGGACGCGCCGGCGCGGCTGGTGCTGGATTTCCGCGAGGTGGACTGGCGCGGGGCCGATCCCACGCTGATCGACTGGGCGGAGGGGGCCAAGGCGGTGCGCATGGGCACGTTCCGCCCCGGCTGGTCGCGGATGGTGGTGGACATGGCCGGGCCCTTCGCGGTGAAGACGACGGAGGCCAGGACCGATCCCGCGAGCGGCAAGGTGCAGATCGAGGTGATCCTGCGCGAGGTGTCGGAGGCGGAGTTTGCCGCCGCCGCCGGTGCGGCGCCGCTGCCGGGATGGGATGCCGGCCAGCCCGGCTTGCCGGCGGTGAAACAGGCGCGGCAGACCGGCGAGGAGAAGCTGCTGGTGGTGCTCGACCCCGGCCATGGCGGCATCGATCCCGGCGCCGAGAATGACGGGGACAACGAGAAGGAGCTGATGCTGCGCTTTGCCCGCGAGCTGCGCGACGAGCTTTTGCGCGCGGGCGGGTTCGACGTGGCGCTGACGCGGGAGGAGGACAAGTTCGTCTCGCTCGAGCGGCGGGTGGCGATTGCCCACGAGCTGGGGGCGGATGTGTTCATCTCGCTCCATGCCGATGCGCTGAGCGAGGGGCGGGCGACGGGCGCCACGGTCTATACCCTGTCGGACAGCGCCAGCGACAAGGCCAGCGCCGCGCTGGCCGAGCGGCACGACCGGGCCAATATACTGGCGGGCGTGGACCTGACGGAGAGTGATGACGTGGTGGCGGATGTGCTGATGGATCTTGCCCGGATGGAGACCCAGCCGCGCGCCGACCAGCTGGCCCGGGCGGTGCGGCTGGGCATCCGGGAGCAGGGGATCGAGCTGAACTCGCGGCCGCTGCGCTCGGCCGGGTTCTCGGTGCTGAAATCGCCGGATATCCCGTCGATCCTGATCGAGCTGGGCTTCCTGTCGAGCCGGAGCGATCTGGAGCATCTGCGCGACCCGGCGTGGCGGGCGAAGATGGCCGCCGGCATCCGCGATGCGCTGGAGGCGTGGCGGATCGCCGATGCCGCCGCCGCCAAGCTTGTCCGCCAATAGGCGGAGGGGTGCCGGCCCTGACCGGTTTGTGTTTTGACGGGCTTTCGCCCGCCGCTTATACGAATGATCAACTTGAAACGGGGGCCGCGCGTGCTCAGACCTATCCTCAGCCTGTTCGGAACGATCTTCAGCCTTGCGACGCTGGTCGTCGTCATGGTCGCGCTGTCGATCGGGGCGGTGTTCCATATCTACGGCAAGGACCTGCCGAGCCACGAATCGCTGGCCAATTACACGCCGCCGACGATCAGCCGAATCTATTCGGGCGAGGGCAGGATCATCGACGAGTTCGCCCGCGAGCGGCGGCTGTTCACCCCGGCGGAGGAAATTCCGGAGCTGGTCAAGCAGGCCTTCATTTCCGCCGAGGACAAGAATTTCTACAATCACGCCGGCTATGACGCGCGCGGCATCGCCGCGGCCATCGTCGAGGCGGTGAAGACCCGCGGCGAGACGGTGCGCGGCGCCTCGACCATCACCCAGCAGGTGATGAAGAACTTCCTTCTGTCGGGCGACCGGCGGATCGAGCGCAAGATCAAGGAGATCATCCTTGCCACGCGCATCGAGGAGACGCTGAGCAAGGAGGATATCCTTGAGCTCTATCTCAACGAGATTTTCCTCGGGCAGAATTCCTATGGCGTGACCGCCGCCGCGCAGACCTATTTCAACAAGACGCTGAGCGAGCTGGAGCCGCATGAGGCGGCCTTCCTCGCCTCGATGCCGCAGGCGCCGGGGCGGACCCACCCGGTGCATAACAAGGACCGGCTGAAGGAGCGGCGCAACTACGTGCTGACCGAGATGCACGAGAACGGCTATATCTCCGAGGCGGTGAAGGAGGAGGAGATCGCGCAGGAGCTGCGCTCGGTGCAGAACGGCGATTTCCCCGAATGGCGCGACACGCTGCCGCCGCGGGATTACTTCACCGACGAGATCCGCCGGCAGCTTTCGCAGGATTTCGGCGAGGGCGAGTTCTTTACCGGCGGGCTGACCGTGCGGGCGACGATCGACCCGGAGATGCAGACCGCCGGCGCGCAGGCGCTGCAGCGGCAGCTGGAACAGTATGACCGCAATGCCGGTAAGTGGCACGGCACGGGCGAGACCCTTCCGGAAGAGGTGCTGGACGACGAGGCGGCATGGCGCGAGGCGCTGGCGGCGACGGACGTGGCGCGGGATATCGAGCTGGACGGCAAGTGGTACCCGGCCGTGGTGCTGGAACGCGGCGATCAGGAGATGACCGTGGGCATCGAGGCGATTGCCGAGGTGCAGACGGTGCCGCGCAAGGATATCGCGTGGCTGCCGGGTGACTTCAAGGAGACGTTCAAGCGCGGCGACGTGGTGCATGTGCGCCGGATGACCTCGGACGATGATGGCAGTTTCATCCGCTGGACCCTCCGGCAGGTGCCGGAGGTGCAGGGCGGCTTCGTGGCGATGGACGTGCATAACGGCCGCGTGCTGGCGATGCAGGGCGGGTTTTCCTATCAGGATTCGGTGTTCAACCGCGCGACGCAGGCCGACCGGCAGCCGGGCTCGTCCTTCAAGCCTTTCGTCTATGCCGCGGCGCTCGACAGCGGCTATTCACCCGCGACCATCGTCATCGATGCGCCGATCGAGATCGACACCGCCGGCGGCATCTGGCGGCCGCGCAACTCGACCAACCGGTTCTACGGGCCGACGCCGTTGCGGACCGGCATCGAGATGTCGCGGAACCTGATGACCGTGCGGCTGGCGCAGGAGGTGGGGATGGATACCATCGCCTCCTATGCCGAGCGGTTCGGGGTCTATGACCGGATGGGCACCTTCCTTGCCAACTCGCTGGGCTCGGAGGAGACGACGCTCTACCGCATGGTCTCGGCCTATGCGATGTTCGCCAATGGCGGCGAGCGGGTGGAGCCGACGCTGGTCGACCGGGTGCAGAACCGGTATGGCGAGACGGTCTATAACCACGATCCGCGCGAGTGCGTGGAATGCGACGACCCGTCGATTCCGCGAGAGCGGGGCCCACGCATCGTGTCGAACCGCGACCGGGTGATCGACCCGGTGACCGCCTACCAGCTGACCTCGATGATGCAGGGCGTGGTTCAGCGCGGCACGGCCTCGGGGGCGATCAACCTGCCGGTGCCGGTAGCCGGCAAGACCGGCACCACCAACGACGCGCGCGACGTGTGGTTCGTGGGCTTCACCTCGAATATCGTGGCGGGCTGCTATATCGGGTTCGACCAGCCGCGCGGCCTTGGGCGGAGCGCCTATGGCTCGTCGATGTGCGGGCCGGTCTTTCAGGAATTCATGGCGCAGGCGATCAAGAAATACGGCGGCGGCAAGTTCAAGGTGCCCGAGGGCGGGCATTTCATCAAGATCGACCGCTATACCGGCGAGCGTCTGCCCGATGGCGCCGGTGGCGCGCATGTGGTGGCCGAGTATTTCCGCGACGGTGAAGAGCCGCTCTTCGGCTATGTCTATGACGGCGGGTTCGCCATGGGCACCGATCTGGACATCTACGAGCAGAACCGCACGTCGGAAGAGGTGCGCGAGGTGACCACCTCGGACGGCGATACCGGCAGCGTGGGCGACAAGGCGAGCTTTGGCAGCCTGAGCTCGGGCGGGCTGTACTGATATCGCCGGGAGGGGCGCATGCTGACCGTCTGGGGGCGCAGGACCTCGTCGAACGTGCAGGCGGTGATGTGGGGCATTGCCGAGCTGGGGCTGGACTGCACGCGGCATGACGTTGGCCACAGGTATGGCGGGACGGATACGGATGCGTTCTATGCGATGAACCCCAACCGGACGGTGCCCGTTCTGCAGGATGGCGAGGATGCTCCGCTGTGGGAATCGGCGGCGATCCTGCGGTATTTGGCCAACCGCTATGGGAGCGCGCCGTTCTGGCCGGAAGATGTGGCGGCGCGGGCGCAGGTCGACAAATGGGCGGAATGGGCCAAGATCAACGTGGGCGGGGCCTTTACGGTGCCGATCTTCTGGCGCGTGGTGCGCACGCCTGAAGCGAAACGCGACTGGCCGGCGATCCGGGCGGCGGTTGTGGCGCTGGAGAAGGCGCTGGCAATTGCGGAGGCGCGGCTGGAAGGCTGCGTCCATCTGGCGGGCGAGAATTTCACGCTGGCGGATGTGCAGTTCGGGCATGTGCTCTATCGCTATTACGAGATCGGGATCGAGCGGGCGGATTTGCCGAACGTGGCGCGTTATTACGCGCGGCTGCAGGAGCGGCCGGCGTATCGGGAGCACGTGATGGTGTCTTATGCGGAGTTGGCGGTCTGAGGCAGGGGGCGCCGCGCATCGGCGGGCCGTGGTGCGGCGAACCGCCAGACGTGACTTGGCGCTTTATCGTAGCCAAGTCCCTCATCGTTCTGCGTCGTCTCACTCCGGTTGCCAAATCGCCGTGCCGTGGGTACGGCCCGCCGATGCGCGGCGGCGAGCCCCTGGCTCGCCTTGATTCCGCGCGGTCGCCCATCCGACCCGTCTTGTCCAACCCCTTGGCCCTTGGTATCACCCGCATCTGAGCCAACCGAGGACCCTGACGCATGCGCGCTGAAATCGAAACCGCCGTCGCCGAGATCGAGAATTCGCTGGAGCTTCTGCGCCAGCGGATGGGGTGGGAGACCGCCCAGCACCGGCTGGAGGAATTCAACGCCCGCGTCGAGGATCCGACGCTGTGGGACGATCCGGCCAAGGCGCAGAAGCTGATGCGCGACCGGCAGGCGCTGGTCGACGCGATCGAGACGCACGATACGATCAAGCAGGACCTGTCGGACAATATCGAGCTGATCGAGCTGGGCGAGATGGAGGACGACGCCGAGGTCGTGGGCGAGGCCGAGGGCGCCATCAAGGCGCTGCAGCAGAAGGCCGCCGCCAAGGAGCTTGAGGCGCTGCTGGATGGCGAGGCGGATGGTAACGACACGTTCCTCGAGATCAACGCGGGCGCCGGCGGCACGGAAAGCTGCGACTGGGCCAACATGCTGGCGCGGATGTATGTCCGCTGGGCCGAGAAGCGGGGCTACACGGTGGAGCTGCAGTCGGAAAGCCCGGGCGAGGAGGCGGGGATCAAGTCGGCCGCCTACAAGATTTCGGGGCACAACGCCTATGGCTGGTTGAAATCGGAATCGGGCGTGCACCGGCTGGTGCGGATCTCGCCCTTCGATTCCGCGGCCAAGCGGCATACCTCGTTCAGCTCGGTCTGGGTCTACCCGGTGGTGGACGACAATATCGAGATCGAGGTGAACCCCTCGGATGTGCGGGTGGATACGTTCCGCTCCTCCGGCGCGGGCGGGCAGCACGTGAACAAGACCGACTCGGCCGTGCGGATGACGCATATTCCCACCGGGATCGTGGTGACGAGTTCGGAGAAGTCGCAGCACCAGAACCGCGAGATCGCCATGAAGGCGCTCAAGTCGCGGCTTTACCAGATGGAGCTGGACAAGCGGAACGAGGCGATTGCCGAGGCGCATGAGGCCAAGGGCGACGCGGGCTGGGGCAACCAGATCCGGTCTTACGTGCTGCAGCCCTACCAGATGGTGAAGGACCTGCGGACGAGCGTCGAGACCTCGGACACCAAGGGTGTGCTGGACGGGGATCTCGACCAGTTTATGGCGGCGACGCTGGCGATGAACGTGTCGGGCAAGAGCCGGGCCGAGGCGCAGGGCGAGGAGTAATCCGGTCTCGGGGCACAGGGGGCGTTGCCCCCCACGTTGAAATCCCGAAGGATTTCAACGCTCCCCCCAGGATATTTGCGGCCAGAAGAAGCCGGGTGCGTGACGGCCGGGCCGGCGGGACTCAGTCGGCCCGTTCCAGCGCGTCGAGCCGGGCGATCAGGCGGGCGTTGAGCGCCTCCTGCGCGGCGAGGCGGTCGTTGAGCTCCTCGATGTAGATGTGGGCGTGTTCCAACTCGTTGAGGATGCCGCCCATCTTTTCCGAGAGGTTCATCGGCGCGCCGGGCAGGGTGGGACCGACAGCGGGCAGGTGGCCTTGCTCCCACGTGAGCGCGGCGTGGTCGGAGACGGAGAGGCGGGGGAAATCCGCGTCGAACACCGCGTCGCAGCCGGTGTCGCAGGTCAGCCCGCCGGTGGTGAGCGTGCCGTCGAGGATCATGTTGCCGTCGGCGTCCAGCGACATTTCCTGGTTGTCGCCATCGACGATGTTGTAGCGCAACTCGCCCGTGCCGAGGGGGCCCTGGGTGAAGGTGATGTCGACCGACTGGTTGATCGCGGCCTGTTCGGCGGAGATGCGGAAGAAGGTGAACGTGTTGTCGTCGCTGATCTCCAGCGGGGCCCGGTGCCACGGAAAACGGCGTCACGCCCTCGGTATTGTCGGTCACGGCAAAGCCGGCATTTCCGGCCGAAACACTCCATGATTTCGGCAGAAGCCGTGTCGAGATCTCGTCCAGACGCAGGGTTGGCGCTATGTTCGCCACGACATGCACCCCGGCCGTGGGGATGCCGGTTCCCAGACCGAGATAACCTTCGTCGCTCAGTGTCAGGGCGTTGCTCGGCGCGCCGGCGACGATCCGGAAGGGCACGGATCCGGTCTCGTCGTCCTGCACCGCGAAATAGCTTTCACCGAACTGGCCGGGGTCGTTGGTGAAGATCGACCAGTCGTTGGCGGGGAAACCGCCGGTTGGATGTATCGGAGAACTCGATCCGCGTGCGGTTGTTCTTGATCCGCACTATGGATTCCAGAACCGGCTCCGCGTAGGTTTCCGTCACAACACAGCCCGGCCCGACGCAGAGATTGTCACGGATGGTGGTATTTCATCAATGAGGTTCTGCGCGCCGGCAGCCTGTGCCGTGGCCATGAGAGCGGGCAGAACCAGTGATCCGGTGCGCCTGAAGAGCGTGGGCATTGTCAATTCACTTCGCTGCAAGGTAATTGCTCTGGCCCGCGGAATACGGGGGCAGGGCATTCGATCTGTCCCTGGCCGGAGTGTGCGGCGCGGGATTACGTTAAGTCAATTGGAGCGACGGGCAGCGGCAAGACCACGCGGACGCCCCCGGCGCCCGGCGAAATGGCCCGCGAAAACGGCCTTGCACCGCCCCGGCCCGGCGGGCCAGATTGTCGGCATGGATGATAGCATGACCCGGACCGCCGCCGCGCAGGCAGGCGCGATCGCCGAAGGCCGGTTGACGGCCGAGGCTCTGATGGAAGCCACGCTCGACCGGATCGGCGCGGTGAACGGGGCGGTGAACGCCATCGTCTCGCTGCGCGACGCCGATGATCTGCTGGCCGAGGCAAGGGCGGCGGACAAGGCAGGGCCGGGCGGGCCGCTGAGCGGTCTGCCCGTCGCCATCAAGGACCTCGCCAACGTCAAGGGCCTGCCCACCAGCAAGGGCTCGCCCGCCTTCGCGGGGCAGGTGGCCGAGGCCGACGACCCGCATGTGGCAAGGCTGCGGGCGGCGGGGGCCATTGTCATCGGCAAGACCAACACGCCCGAATTCGGGCTGGGCAGCCATACCTACAACCCCGTCCATGGTGTCACCCGCAACCCCTATGCGCTTGATCGGACCTGTGGCGGCTCGTCGGGCGGGGCGGCGGTGGCGCTGGCGGCGGGGATGCTGACGCTGGCGGACGGGTCGGACATGATGGGCAGCCTGCGCAACCCGGCGGGGTGGTGCAATGTCTACGGGATGCGGCCAAGCTGGGGCACCGTGCCCTCGGGCGGGGGCGGGGAGCTTTACCTGCACCGGCTTTCCACACGCGGGCCGATGGCACGCTGCCCGGCGGATCTGGCGTTGCAGCTTGACGTGATGGCGGGGGCCGCGCCGGGCCAGCCGCTGACGTTTGACGCCGCGCCCTGCGGCGTACCCGAACCCCGCGCGCAGGGGAGACGCGTGGCGTGGCTTGGCGACTGGGGCGGCGCGTGGGCGATGGAGGAAGGCATCCTCGCGCTCTGCGAAAGCGCTCTGGGAGTGCTGGATGCCGCGGGCGCGCGGGTCGATGCCGTGGGCGCGCCGTTCGACCGCGATGCGCTCTGGCAGTCCTGGGTCACGCTGCGGGCATGGGGCAACGCCGCCGATCTCGGCCCGCTGCTCGACGATTCGGCCACCGCCGGGCAGGTGAAGCCCGAGGCGGTGTGGGAGATCGAGCAGGGCCGGGCCCTTTCGGCGCTCGATGTGCACCGCGCCAGCCTGCGGCGGTCGGATTGGTACCGGCAGGCGATGGCGCTTTTCGAGACCCATGACGTGCTGGCCCTGCCCACCGCGCAGGTCTGGCCCTTCATGGCCGATATCGACTGGCCGCGCGAGGTGGCGGGCGTGGCGATGGACACCTATCACCGCTGGATGGAGGTGGTGATTCCGGCCAGCCTTCTGGGCCTGCCGGTGGTGGCGGTGCCGGCGGGGTTCGGGGCGGCGGGGCTGCCCATGGGGCTGCAGCTGATCGGGGCGCCGGGGTCGGATGCGATGCTGCTGGAGGTGGCCGAGGCCTATCACCGGGCGACCGACTGGCCCAATGCGCGGCCGCCGCTGCTAAGCTGAGTGAAAGTTACATCTTTTTGCGCGTCGCCGGCTTGGCTAACCTGACCCCGGACGAGGGAGGAGGGCCATGCAGGACAAACCGCTCGGGGTGCCGCCCATGGGTGCGGCGCGCTTCGACATGCTGGGCAAGGCGCTGCGCCGGGGCTGGCGCGACATGGCCCTGGCGCCGGGCTATGCCATTGTTTTCGCGGGCGTTTACGTGGCGATCGGCTGGGCCATGGCGTGGGTCACTTGGGTCACGGGGCAGAGCTACTGGCTGATCTTCGCGGCCGTGGGCTTTCCGCTGATCGGGCCCTTCGCGGCGGTGGGGCTTTACGAGGTCAGCCACCGTCTGAGCACGGGCGAACCGCTGGTGGCCTCCGAGATCTTCGGCGTGATTGCCCATCAAAGGCGGCGGCAACTGCCCTCGATCTGCGCGGTGATCGTCATCATGTTCCTGTTCTGGTTCTTCCTTGCGCATATGATCTTCGCGCTCTTCCTCGGGTTCTCGACCATGACCAACGTGTCGAGCAGCTACGAGATTTACCTCACGCGCGAGGGGCTGACGATGCTGGGCTTCGGCACGGTGGTGGGGGCGGCGTTTGCGTTGCTGCTCTACATGATCACGGTGATTTCCCTGCCGCTGCTGCTGGATCGGGAGGTGGATTTCGTGACGGCGATGATCACGTCGTTCCAGAGCGTGCTGCGGGCGCCCGCGCCGATGCTGGGCTGGGCGGTGATCGTGGCGGGGCTGACCTTTCTGGCGATGCTGCCGGGGTTTCTGGGGTTGTTTCTGGTGCTACCGCTGCTGGGGCACGGGACGTGGCATTTGTACCGGCAGATGGTGGAGGCGGGGGAGGGTGGTTGAACCGGCTCACTACCGCGCGAACCGGGTCCTAAAATGGTCATATTCATGGAAAATAGTCCAGCCGAGGCAATACAGGTGAGGGTAGCCCCATGACAGATGCAACGGCAAAGATCGAAGACGTCGTCGTGCGTGAGACGAAGGCGTTCGAGGCGAAAGACAAGGCGAACGTCGCTGACCTGATCGTTCACGTGGCGCGGAAAAGCGGACGTAACCCGCTGGCCATCGGGCGTGAGATGGTACGCTACCGGCTGGGCAAGCAGGGGCTGAGCCCGGCGGAGTATGTGCAGTACGGCTTGTACGACACCGACCGTTACACCCGGGAAGAACGCGACGCGTTCATCGCCGCGGCGATGCATGGAAAGATCGTATGGGGCTGCATGGACATGAGTTGGTGGGAAGTGGCCAACGACAAGTGGCTGAGCTCGGTATTCCTGGCGGGTGACGACACGCCCCAACCCGAGACGCTGGCGGTGATCGACCGCAGCCCGCGCGCCTTCCAGGGCACGCATCGGATAGACGGGCCTGCAGGTTTGCGCGATTTCCTGACAGGTGGCGTCGATTTCCCGCTGTTCTGCAAGTTCAACAACGGACGCTGGAGCCTCGGGGCGACGGTGATCACCGGCGCCGAGGCCGGCCATGTTCACCTCAAGGGGCAGGATCCTATGAGCTACGACGCCTTCTTCGAGGAGATTGTGGGCGACAACGTCTTTCTGATCCAGCGCTTCGTCGAGAACCATTCCTTCCTGAAGCAGTACACGCCCAACACGGCGACCGTTCGTATGGTGAACATGTGGCGGGAAGACGGGCTCTGGAGCCCGCACGCGGTATTGAAACTGCCTTCGTCGCAGAACGTGGCCGACAATTTCTGGCGCTCGGGCAATCTGCTGTGCCAGCTCGACGTCGAGACGGGCGAGGTGCTGACAGTGGTGGGGCGCGACGGGCCGGACCTCGTGCGCCATGACGCGCACCCAGAGACCGGCCGCCGGATCCTTGGCGAACGGTTGCCGCACTGGGAGGCTGTGCGCGCGCTCAACGAGCGAGTCGCGGCATTGCATTACCCGGTGCGCTATTCCACGCAGGATATCGCAATTACCGAGGCCGGGCCGGTCGAGATCGAATTTAACTTCGGCGGGGCGTTCGAATTGCCGCAGATCGCCGGCGGCCGCGGCTTCCTGACGCGCGAAGTGCGGGAATTCTTCCGCTCCTACGGCTCGAAGATCGTGTGAGGTTTGATTGCCCGGCGCTGAACCCGGGCGTCGAAAACCGCTCATGGCGCGGACACCTTTGGACTGGGGGCCGCGCGACCGGCGTGGCTCGACGTCCGATGCGGTGACACTCTACCCCCGCTCCTCCGCCTTCGCCCGGTCCCAGAGCGCGTCCATCTCTTCCAGGTCGGACTCCGACGCCTCCCGCCCGTCCTCGGCCAGCCACGCCTCGATCCGCTCGAAGCGCCTTGTGAACTTGGCATTGGCCCCGCGCAGCGCCGCTTCGGGCTCTACCCCCATGTGGCGGGCGAGGTTGGCCATCACGAAGAGCAGGTCGCCGAACTCCTCCTCCACCTTCTCCTGCGGCAGGGTCTCGGCGGCCTCCCTCAATTCCCCGGCCTCCTCGGTGATCTTGTCGAGCACGTGGGAGGCATCCGGCCAGTCGAACCCTACCCGTGCCGCCCGCTTCTGCAGCTTCACCGCTCGGAGCAAAGCCGGCAGCCCCAGCGCCACGCCGTCCAGCACGCCGGTCTGCGCCTTGGCCGCGCGTTCGGCGGCCTTCACCGTCTCCCAGTCGCGGGTCTGCTGCTCGGCCGATTTATCCCGGCTCTCGTCGCCGAAGACATGCGGATGCCGCGCCACCATCTTGTCGGCAATCGCATCCGCCACGTCGTCGAACTGAAACATCCCCTTGTCCCGCGCGATCTGGGCGTGAAACACCACCTGCAACAGCAGATCGCCCAACTCGTCCTTCAATTCCCCCCACGCCTCGCGCTCGATGGCGTCGGCGACCTCGTAGGCTTCCTCGATCGTGTAAGGCGCGATCGTGCCGAAATCCTGCTCGATATCCCATGGACAGCCGCTCTCGGGATCGCGCAATCGCCGCATGATCTCGATCAGGCGCGGCATGCCCCCTTGGGGGTCGAAAATCAGCGGATCGTCAGGCATTGCACCCCCTCAAGACTTGCAGTTGAATGCAGCGTGACCGCAGAGGCACAAGGAGTCCAGACATGGCCGTGATAAACCGCATCGCGGGGTTCGCCGACGACATGACGGCATGGCGGCGGCACCTGCACACCCATCCGGAGTTGGGGTTCGACTGTCATGAGACGGCGGGTTTCGTGGTCGACAGGCTGCGCGAGTTCGGCATCACCGAGATCGAGACGGGCATTGCCACCTCCGGCGTCGTGGCGGTGATCGAGGGGCGGGGCGAGGGGCCCACGATCGGCTTGCGCGCCGACATGGATGCGCTCCCGATCATGGAGGCGACGGGGCTCGATTATGCCAGCGCAACGCCGGGGCGGATGCATGCCTGCGGCCATGACGGGCATACCACGATGCTGCTGGGCGCCGCGCGCTACCTTGCCGAGACGAGGAACTTTGCCGGGCGCGTCGCGCTGATCTTCCAGCCCGCCGAAGAAGGGCCGGGCGGGGGCCGGGTGATGGTAGAGGAAGGCATTCTCGACCGCTATGGCATCTCCGAGGTCTATGCGCTCCATACCCTGCCGGGCGCGGCGGAGGGCAGTTTCGAAACCTGCGCGGGCCCGATCATGGCCGGGGTCGACACCTTCCATATTGATGTCACCGGCCTTGGCGGCCACGGCGCCATGCCGCATGAGGCGCGCGACCCGGTCGTGGCGGCCGTGGGCATGGTGCAGGCGATCCAGACCATCGTCAGCCGCAACCATTATGCGCTGGACGAGCTGGTCGTGTCGGTCACCCAGATCCACACCGGCAGCGCCGAGAACATCATCCCCGAAACCGCCTATATCAACGGCACGATCCGTTCTTTCGATCCGGCTGTGCAGGCCATGGTTCACCAGAGGCTGGAGGAGATCGTGGCGGGGCAGGCGGCCTCCTACGGGGTCACGGCGGAGTTGCGCATCGACGTGGGCTACCCGGCCACGATCAACCATCCCGACCAGACGGGTTTCGCCGCCGACACCGCCCGCGAGGTCGCCACTGGCGGGGCGGTAGTGGACGACCGGCGCAAGGAAATGGGGGCCGAGGATTTCTCCTACATGCTGGCCGAGCGCCCCGGCGCCTATCTCTTCCTAGGGCAGGGCGAGGCCGCGGGGCTGCACCACCCGAAATTCGACTTCAACGACGCGGTGGCGCCGGTGGGGGCGTCTTTCTTCGCCCGGCTGGTGGAGCGCGCCCAGCCCGCCGCGTAACGCTGAACCCCATGACCGGGCTTGACGGCGAAGCCTGAACCTGCACAATTTGATCAAATTATTCCCGGCAGATGTGGAGGCACGGCGGCATGGCACTGGAAGATGCGAAAAACGAGGTCGACAACGCGCTCATTCAGAAGGATCTGAAGGGGCTGTCGCATGAAAACACCTTCGGTGGCGCGCTGTCCTTCCTGCGGCGGGCCTATACCAAGGATCTGCGCGGCGTCGACGTGGCCGTGACCGGCATTCCCTTCGATCAGGCGGTGACCAACCGCCCCGGCACCCGCCTCGGCCCCCGCGCCATCCGCGAGGCGAGCACGCTTCAGGCCTTCGATGCGCCCTATGGCTGGGGCTATGACGCGATGAGCGAGTTGGCCATCGTCGATTACGGCGACGTGGCCTTCGACTATGCCAGGATACAGGATTTCCCCGACGCGGTGACCGAGCATATCCGCACCATCCTCGCCGCCGGTGTGCCGAGCATCGCACTGGGGGGCGATCACTATATCACCTTCCCGATCCTCAAGGCCTATCACGAGAAATACGGGCCGCTTTCCCTGCTGCAATTCGACGCCCATACCGACACATGGCCCGATGACGACATGGAGCGGATCGACCACGGCACCATGTTCTACAAGGCGGTGAAGATGGGGCTGATCGACCCGGAACGCTCGGTTCAGGTGGGGATACGCACGACCAATGCCGACCCGCTGGGCGTCAACATCATCGACGCGCGCGAGGTCTACGAGGCCGGGCCCGCCGCCACGGCGCAGAAGATCAAGGGGATCCTCGGCGACCACCCGACCTATGTGTCCTTCGACATAGACGGGCTCGACCCCGCCTTCGCGCCGGGCACCGGCACGCCGGTCTGGGGCGGGCTGACCTCGGTGCAGGCGGCGATCATCCTGCGCGATCTGGCCGGGATCAATATGGTGGGCGGCGACGTTGTGGAAGTGTCGCCGCCCTACGACACGACCGGGGCGACGGCGGTGGCGGGGGCGCATGTGGCGACTGATTTGATCAGCCTCTGGGGCTGGCGCCATCGGAAAGGCTAGGAATTTGAGTATTTTTGGAAAGATGAAAGGCGGGGCATGCGTATCGCGGTGATCGTGGTCGTCGTGGTGCTGGTGCTGGCAGTGGGGCTGGTGGCCTATGTGCGGCTGGCGCCCTCGGACCCTGCGCGCTGGCACAAGATGCCCGATGACGTGGCCGACCGCGATTTCAGCAGCGGCGCGATGCGGGTGATCAAGGCGGGCGAGGGCGATCTCGCCCGGTTGCACGGGATCATCGCCGGCAGCCCGCGCACCACGGTGCTGGCAGGCTCGGTCGAGGAGGGGATGATCACCTATGTCAGCCGCACGAAGCTCATGGGCTTTCCCGATTACACCACGGTCCAGCAGGCGAGCGGCGACATCCGCCTCCATGCCCGCCAGCGCTTTGGCTCGTCAGATCTTGGGGTGAACGCCAAGCGCGTCGACGGATGGCTCGATCGGTTCCGTCAGGGAGGATGACAGGCACCCCTCGCTCACCTCGCGCCACATCGGGTTGTTGAGCGACATCTGGCATTGCGCCATGAAGCTGCGCCCGTCCACATGCAGGCAGGTCATCTCGCCGATCTCGACCCGGCTGCCCGTCTTGTCGGTACAGTAGCAATCCACCGTCTTGCCGTTATACATCCCGTCGGCCAGCGCCGGCGCGGCAAGGAGCGTGAGGAGGATGGCAAGGCGTTTCATCGGGCCAAGTATAGCATCGCCTGAGCGCTTGACCAAATGAAAGGAATGGGAGAGACCGGCGCAATGGTGCCCTTGGACAAACTCAACGAGATCACGCAGCGCTTCGAGTATCTCGAGGCGCGCATGGCCGAGGGCGGGGGAGATATCGCGCGGCTGGGGCGCGAATATGCCGAGCTGCGCCCCGTGGTCGAGGAAATCCGCGCCTATCGGCAGTTGCTCGACGATTTGGAGGGGGCCGAGGCGATGCTGGACGACCCCGAGATGCGCGAGCTGGCGCGCGAGGAGATGGAGGCGCTGGAGGCCCGCAAGCCGGGGCTGGAGGCCAACCTTCAACTGGCCCTTTTGCCAAGGGACGAGGCCGACAACCGCTCTGTCATCCTCGAGATCCGCCCCGGCACGGGGGGCGAGGAGGCGGCGCTTTTCGCGGGCGACCTGCTGCGCATGTACCAGCGCCATGCCGAGGTGAAGGGCTGGAATTTCGAGATCATCGAGATGAGCCAGACCGAGCTGGGCGGGATCAAGGAGCTGGTCGCGCATGTGAAGGGCGAGGGCGTCTTTGCCCGGATGAAATACGAAAGCGGCGTGCATAGGGTGCAGCGCGTGCCGGAGACGGAATCGGGCGGGCGCATCCACACCTCCGCCGCCACCGTGGCCGTGCTGCCCGAGGCCGAGGACGTGGATATCCAGATCGACCCCAACGCCCTGCGCATTGACACGATGCGCGCCAGCGGCGCCGGGGGCCAGCACGTCAACACCACCGATTCCGCCGTGCGCATCACCCACCTGCCCACCGGCATCGTGGTGACCAGTTCCGAGAAATCCCAGCACCGCAACCGCGAGATTGCGATGCAGGTGCTGAAAACCCGGCTCTACGACATGGAACGGCAGAAGGCGCATGACGAACGCTCCTCGGCGCGGGCGGCGATGGTGGGCTCGGGCGACCGCTCGGAACGCATCCGCACCTACAACTTCCCGCAAGGCCGGATGACCGATCACCGCATCGGCCTCACGCTCTACAAGCTCGACCAGATCATGAACGGCGATCTTGACGAGATCACCGACGCGCTGACCGCCGATGCGCAGGCCACCCTGCTGGCGGAGATGGAGGGGTGAGCCGGACCGTGGGCGACGGGCTCTCGGACCTGCGCGGGCGGCTGGCCGCGGCCGGCATCGAAGGCTCCGCGCGCGAGGCGCGGCGGATCATGGCCGCGGCGCTTGGGGTTGCGCCCGACCGGGTCAGCCTGATGCAGACCGACCCGCTGCCGGCCGCCGCCGAAGACCGGCTCTCGGGCATGGCGGCACGGCGCTGCGCGCGCGAGCCGCTGTCGCATATCCTTGGCCTGCGCGCCTTCTACCGCCACGAATTCCGCGTCACCCGCCACGTGCTCGACCCGCGGCCAGAGACGGAAATGCTGGTCGAGGCGGGGCTGGGCGCGCCGTTCCGCCGGGTGCTCGATCTTGGCACCGGCACGGGCTGTATCCTGCTGTCGCTTCTGGCCGCGCGGCCCGATGCGCGGGGCGTCGGCACCGATATCTCCGACGAGGCGCTGGCCGTGGCGCGCGAGAACGCGCAGACCCTCGGCGTCGCCGCGCGCTGCGAGCTGTGCCGGGCCGACTGGTTCGCCGGTGTCGAGGGGCAGTTCGACCTGATCGTGTCGAACCCGCCCTATATCGCCGCGTGGGAAATGGACATGCTGGAACCCGAGCTGCGCTACGAGCCGCGCGGGGCGCTGACCGACGAGGGCGACGGGCTCACCGCCTATCGCGCCATCGCCGAAGGCGCGATGGATCACCTTCGCCCCGGCGGGCGCCTCCTGCTCGAAATCGGCTGGCGGCAGGGGCCCGACGTGTCGGCGATGCTGTGTGCCGAAGGTTTCGAAAACCTCCGCCTCCTCTCCGATCTGGACGGGCGCGACAGGGTGGTCAGCGCCGCCCGCCCCCTCACGGCGCCGTGACAAAGCGCCACGTGAGCGCTAAAAACGCGCGAAATGACCGAAAATTCAGCCTTTCCCCTTGTACAGGGCCGTGAGGCATGTTTACTGGAGGGGTCTAGCCGGTGGATGCCTGAAACAGGCGGTCCCGCTTGACATCAAGCCAGAACATGTCGGATCCGGGTCATTTTCGGCGCAAGGGGCGCCAGACGGATCGAAAAGACGCTTTGAGCATAGGGCTGACAACTTAACAATGAGATCATCCAAGTCACGTTCGCGGAACAAGTCGAACCGCAATAAATCGATGGGCAATGTCGTCAACCGGGTTTTTGACAGCTCCGGCCCCGAGGGCAAGGTGCGCGGCACGCCCCAGCAGGTCATCGACAAGTACAACCAGCTGGCGCGCGATGCGCAGCTGTCGGGCGACCGCGTCGCCGCGGAGAATTTCCAGCAGCATGCCGAGCATTACCTGCGGCTTCTGGGGTCCGCCCAGAAGGAGCAGGACGCCAAGCGCGAGGAGCAGGAACGCCAGAACCGCGAACGCCAGGCCGAGCGCGACCGTCAGGCCGACCGCGACCGCGAGCGCGCCAAGCGGCAGGAACGCGAGGGCAATGGCGGCGAGATGGTCGGCGACGACCAGCCGCAACATCACCAGAACGACCAGCCGCCGCAGGGCGAGGGCAAGTCGAAGAGGCAACCCCGCTCGGACGTGCTGGAAACCACGGGCGACGAGCCCGACAGCGGGCTGGTGGAAACCCCGGAAAGCAAGTCGGGCGACACCGGTGGCCAGCAGGACGCGCCGCAGGAAAAACCCAAGCGCACCCGCAAGCCGCGCACGCCCAAGGCGAAGGCCTCCGACAATGGCGGCGATGGCGGCGACAAGGGGCCGGATTCGAAGGAAGCGGCGGAGTAGTCTGCCGGTCTTCGGGTTGAGAGAGTTAAGAGCGCTGCCTTGGGGCGGCGCTTTTTTCGTTTTGGAGACACTGGGAAGGTATGTGCGACGCTCGAGAAGCCGCGCGTCGACGGGCCGTGGTGCGGCGAACCGACGCTCGTGACGGGCAGTTTATGCCTGCCAGACACATCCTTCGTTCGGGCGTGGCACTCCGATGGCCAAATCGCCGTGCCGTGGGAACGGCCCGTCGATGCGCGGCGGGCTAAAGCCCTTTGTTCCGCGCAAGTGGGCCCATGCACCGTCTACCCCTCGAACCCCCGCGCCAACGCGCAGAACTGCTCCAGATGCACCACCTCGGCGCGGTCCGTGGGCTTGATCCCGGCGGCAACCAGCCGGTCCTCGATATCCGGCCCCAGCCCCTTCAGCGCCGCCCGCAGCATCTTGCGCCGCTGGTTGAAAGCGCGCGCCACCACGTCCTGCAATATCTTCGGATTGGCCGGGTAGCGGGGCGCGGGCAGGGCGGTCAGATGCACCACCGCGCTCGACACCTTGGGGGGCGGCGAGAACGCGCCCGGCGGCAGGCTCATCACGATCTTCGCGTCGCAGCGCCACTGCGCCAGCACCGCCAGCCGGCCATAGGCCTTGCCGCCGGGCCGGGCCACGATCCGTTCCGCCACTTCGCGCTGGAACATCAGCGTCAGACTTTCCCAGAAGGGCGGCCAGTCCTTCGGCGTCAGCCACCGCACCAGCAATTCCGTCCCGACATTGTAGGGCAGGTTGGCGGCCACTCTGATCGGCGGCGTCAGATGTGCCAGCGGGTCCACCTCCAGCGCGTCGCCCTCGATCACCTCCAGCCGATCGGGATAGGCGGCGGCGATCTCCTCCAGCGCCGGAATGCAGCGGCTGTCCTTCTCCACCGCCAGCACTCGGCGCGCCCCCTCGGCCAGCAGGCCACGGGTCAGCCCGCCGGGCCCCGGCCCGATTTCCAGCACGTCCGCCCCGGCGATATCCCCCGCCGCACGGGCGATACGCGCGGTCAGGTTCAGATCTAGCAGGAAGTTCTGCCCCAGCGACTTGCGCGCCGAAAGCCCGTGCGCCGCGATCACCTCGCGCAGGGGCGGCAGGCTGTCGATCCCGCTCATGCGGCGGCGCGGGCGAGGCCCATGCGCGCGGCCAGACGCAGCGCCTCGACCGTCGAGCTGGGGTTGGCCACGCCCTTGCCGGCGATATCCAGCGCCGTGCCGTGATCGGGCGAGGTGCGGATGAAGGGCAGGCCCAGCGTCACGTTCACGCCGCGGTCGAAATCCAGCGTCTTGATCGGGATGAGCGCTTGATCGTGATACATCGCCACCGCCGCGTCATAGGTGGCCCGCGCCGCGGCATGGAACATCGTGTCGGCCGACATCGGCCCGGCAAGGTCCAGCCCCTCGTCCCGCAACTCCTCGATCACCGGGGCGATCAGTTCGATCTCCTCGCGCCCCATCTTGCCGCCTTCGCCCGCATGGGGGTTGAGCCCGGCCACGGCCAGCCGTGGCGTCGGGATCGAGAAGTCGCGCACCAGCGCCGCATGGGTGATCCTGAGCGTGTCGCGCAGCAACTCGGCACTCAGCGCGCCGGGCACGTCCTTGAGCGGTATGTGAATGGTCGTCGGCACCACCCGCAGCACGTCGCTGGCCAGCATCATCACCACCCGCTCGACGCGGCCGAGGGCGGCGAGGTACTCGGTATGGCCCGGATAGGCAAAGCCCGCCCCGTCCTGCAGGGCCTTCTTGTGGATGGGGGCGGTGCAGACGGCGCCGGCGAACCCGTCCTGCGCCAGCTTCACTGCGCGGGCGATCACGTCGATCACGCCCTGCGCATGGGCGGGGTTGGGCACCCCCGGTGTCAGCGCGCCCTCGAAACGGTGCGGCAGAACCGGCAGGCCGCGGGGCAGGGCGGCCCGGCACCCCTCGGGGCTGTCGATCTCGACCACCCGCGCGCCCTCGGGCAGGTGATCGGGGTCGCCGATCAGGAAGAAGGGCAGCCGCCCTTCCAGCCGTTCCCACGCCCGCACCGCCAGTTCCGGGCCCACCCCGGCCGGTTCGCCACAGGTCAGCGCAATCGGCGCGGTCATCTCAACTCGACGATCCGGGCCTCGGCGCGCAGCTGTTCCAGATAGCCATTGGCAAGGGAATCGAGCTGCCGGTTGCGGATGAAGCTGGTGAGCTGCTCCGACGTGGGGCCCTCGCCGCCCTCGACCACCGGCGTGCGGCCGCACAGCATCAGGAAGACCAGCGTCTGCCCGTTCGACCGGGTCAGCCGGGTCGACACCTCGCCGGGGTCGAGATTGGCAAGCTCGCGCGCCACGTCCTGCGGGATCTCGTTCGGCGCCTGTTCCGCGCGCGCCAGAACCTCGGGCGGCTGGCCCTTGGCGATGCCGTAAAGGTCGTCGCAGGTATCGACATTCGCCTTCACATTGGCGGCACGCTGCAACCCCGCCTCGCTCTGGCCGCCATCGATGTAGTACATGGCATAGTCGATGGCGGAATAGCGCGGCGTCGGCGCGGCCGTTTCGGCGATGTCGCGCAGTTGCAGCAGCACGATCGCCCGCTCGGTCGGCAGCGGCGCCGACACCTCGCCCGGCGACAGGCCCAGCACCACCGGGCGCAGCGGCTCGGGCAGCTCGTCAACCGAGCTCCAGCCCATCTGCCCGCCGCGGTCGGCCGAGGGCGAGGCCGAATAGCGCCGCGCGGCGGCAGCGAATTCCGACAGGCTCCGGATGCGCGACAGCTCCTCTGCGCGGGCCATCACCTCCTGCCCGCCGCCCTGCGGAATGGGCAGCACGATCTCCGACAGAAGCACCGTCACCCCCGAGCTGCCGGTCAGCGCCAGCTTGGCCCGCTCCAGATCCTCCTCGTCGACGTTGACGGAATTGCCGTACTTCGCGCGCACCACCTCGCGCCACGTGACGCCCGCGCGCACGAAGGCCCGGAACGAGCTTTCATCGACACCGGCCCCGGCAAGGCTCTGCACCATCTGGTTGGCCGACATGTTGCCCCGCTGGGCGAATTCTTCCATCGCGGCCTCGACCACGTCCTCGGTGACCTGAATGCCCTCGACCCGCGCCGCGCCCAGTTTGAGCCGGTCCTCGACCAGTTGCTCCCGCGCGATCTCGACCGGGTCGCCCGGCGTGCGGAACAGCGTCAGCATCCGCGCCCGCTGCTCGATCTCGAACCGGGTGATGGCCTGTTCGTTGACCTTGATCACCGGCTCGAAAAGGCCCTGCGCCACGGCCTGCGGCGCCGGCGCCATGAACAGCGCGGCGGCCAGCGCGGCCATGGCGGCTTTGAAGACAACAATTCGCATAGAGACGTCCATTCCGGTTAGTTGTTACAAGATCTGACGTAGCTTTTGTCGCTCGTCTTCGTGGTGAAGCCCCTGAGCCCGACCGTCAAGCTTATATCGGTCGAGGGCTCAAGGATCGTCGATGAGGTGAAGCGTCGCGACGCCGCAAGGCGGACCTCGACGCATTCGTTCGTATAGGTCAGCCCCAGCCCGGCGCGCACGCTTTCGTCGCTGGCAATGTCATAACGCCAGTTGGCGCTGCCCGTCCAGTGCCGCGACAGCCGATAGGAGGCGTCGAAGGCCCATTCCGAGATCGTCGTCGGCCGGTTCTCGGCAATATCGCGGCCCAGCCAGATATAGGTGGCGCTCAGGCTGGCAAGGCTGTTCTGCCAACTGGCCCGCGCCTCGGCCTTGGTGGTGTTGAACGTGTCGTCAAACAGGCCCCGCGCCGTCAGCACCAGCCCGTTGCCGGTTCTGACCTGTCCGGCCACCAGCATGTCCGAGACCTTGCCGTTGAGCCCGGAAGAGCCGGTGAAACTGTCCCGTCCGCTCACCTCGAGCTGGTCCTCGTCGCGCACGATCTGACCCATCGCCAGCGAGGTCTGAAGGCCCGAGCGGTCGAACCGGGTCCAGCTCACGCCATAGGCCGCGATGCTGCCGCGCTCGCGCCGGTCCGGCGCGGTGAAGCGCGAGGTGGAAAACAGGTTGCCCTCGTCGAACTCGACCCGCGTGCTTTCGTCATTGGGGATGAACGGGTTCTCGCCGCCCGTCCACGAGAACTGGACGATGGGTTCGATCACATGGGTCGAATGGCCCGCCGTGGCGTTGATCAGCGGCCAGCGCAGCTCGACCGCGACCGTGGGCGAGACCTCGGTCGCGTTCGACAGGCTGGTCAGCCCGGCCTGCCTGATCTCGAAATGATCGATCGCCACGCCGGTGCTGACATGGGCCAGCACGCCGCCCGGCAGAGTCCAGTTGCGGTGCCACTCGGCGCTGAGCGTCAGCCGGCCCACGTCGCGCCCGTCGGCCCACGGGTCGAGGTCGGGCCCGTCGCTGATCAGCCCGGAGGAGCGGATATGCGAATGCGCCAGCATGCCCAGCCGTATCTCGCCCCCGCCGGCCCAGTTGGGATGCATCCGCCGTTCCCACTCGGCATTGGTGACCAGCGTCGGCAGGGTCGAGTTCTGCTCGCCCACCCGTAGGCTGTGGAAATGGGTGACCGCCCCGCGCACGTAGCTGTCGCGCCGGGCGCGCTCGATCTCGATCTCGCTGTCGAGCCGGTCCTTCTCGTAATAGGAATAATCCAGCAGGTAGGCGTCGTCGTTCACCGTCTCGATATCGAAGCGCAGGATGAAATCGTCAGGCAGCGTGAATTTGCCCTCGCCGAACAGATAGCCCCGCCGGCTCCGCGTGCCGAGGTCGTCATCCGATATCGCGCCCTCGAACTCGATCCGCCCGTTGCGGAAGGCCTGCCGATAGCGCAGCTCCAGCGTGGTGCTCTCGGTGGTCACGAAGGGGGTGACCGTCAGGTCCCTGTGATCGCCCAGCCGAATGAAATAGGGCACCCTGACCCCGGTGCCCAGCAGCGACGAGTTGTAGAAGGACGGCACGAGAAACCCGGTCGCCCGTTCGAGCGACGGGTCGGGCAGGCGCAGCCGCGGCAGGTAGAAGATCGGCGTGTCCAGCACCCGGAACTGCGCATCCTCGAAATAGAGCTGCTTCTCCTCCTGGTCGTGGATCACCCGCCGCGCCCGGATCTGCCAGAGCGGCGCGCGCACCGTCTCGCACACCCGGCAGGAGGTGACCGAGACCTTCACAAGCTGGTTGTACCGCCCGGCCGAGCGGTTCAGCTCCTGCGCGGCAAGCTGCACGTGATCGCCCATCACGATCCGCGCGCCCCGCAAAATGCCGTTGCGCAACTCCTTGTCGATCTCGCCCGACGAGGCGAGGATCACCGACTCGCCATTCTCGTGGATGACGATCGGCCCGCTCAGGATCAGCCGGTCCTCGGCCCGGTCATAGATGATCCCCTCGGCCTGAAGCCGCGTGCCGTCATAGAGCGCCTCGACATTGCCGGTGGCGACCAGCCGCTCGTTGCCTTCCATGTAGACATCATCGGCGACCAGCACCGCGGGCGGGGGCGGGGCGCCCGTCTGGCTGGCCGTCTGCCCGTCCGCCGGGCCGGCGGTCTGCGCCGTGGCCACACCCGGCCCGGCCAGCGCCATCCCCAGCACCAGAAGACATATGACGGCAGCACCCCTCATCCGTCCTCCATATGCAAAAGGATGCCCGTCGCCAATAGTATTGAGGCCACGGGCGGCGCCCATGCCGCAAGAAGTATGGGGATTTCGCCATTCTCCCCCAAGATCTGGGCGAAGTTCCGGATGTAATGCAGCCCGAATCCCAGCAGCACCGCCGCCAAAACCGAGATGCCCGTGTTCGACAGCCGCGCGTGCCGCATGGTGAAGGCGGCCGAGATCATCACCAGCGCCATCATGAAGAGCGGCCGGGCCAGCTCCATCTGGAACCACATGGCATAGCGCCGCGCGGAAAAGCCGGCCTCGTCCAACTGGTCGATGAAGGCCGGCAGGTCCCAGATCGGGATGAATTCGGGCTTGCCGAACGTGTCGATGATCCGGTCCTGCGTCAGCGCCGAGGACAGGCGCAGGGTTTCGGCCGTCTGGGCATCGGCCTCGGGGTTGTCGCCGCGCGACAGGTCCCAGATCTTGGCGTCGTAGAGCATCCACTCGCCCTGCGACAGCCGCGCCGCCTGTGCCATGATCCGCTTGGCGGGCCGGCCGTCGGGGTCGAAATCGATGAAGGTCGTGTCGAACAGCACCGTCAGGTCGGAACTGGCCCGCTCGGCATGGATCACCGTCTGCCCCTCGGGGCTGCCCTGCCTGAGCCACAGCCCTTCGGACGCGATCACCATGATCGCCGCGCCGCCGCCCACATGGCTGTTCACGAGGTCGTTGTAGCGCTTGGCCGAGGCCGCGACGATCGGGTTCAGCATCGTCACCGACAACAGCCCCAGCAACAACGCCACCCCCACCGGCGCGGCAAGGCTGCGCAGCGCCGACCGCCCCGTCGCCCGCACCACCACCAGCTCGGACGACCTTGCCAGCCGGATATAGAGCCCCACCGTCGCCAGCACGATCACCAGCGGCAGGATCTCGTAATTGGCCTCCGGCATCTTCAGCAGCACGATCTCCAGCACGTCGCCGAAGGGCAGGTTGGGGAAATCCTGCAACTCGTCCACGAGGTCGATCAGCGCCAGCAGCACGAGGAAGATCGAGAAGACCAGCATCACCGACCAGAAGAACTTGCGCGCGAAATAGGCGTCGAGCATCATGGCGTGCCCCCCGCCGGCGTTCGCCGCCACGGCACAAGGCGCCGCAAAAGGCCGGGCCGGGCCGCAAAATACAGCAATATCAGCGTCGTCACGAACCCGATGCCCGCGGGCAGGTACATCAGCGGCCACATCGCCGGCTGGCTGATCACCACCCCGGTGATGCTGCCCTCGACCAGCTTGATCCCCACCAGCAGAACGAAGGCGATCAGGATCTGCCACCACACGCCGAACCGGCTGAAACTGCCCAGCAGCAGCGTGGCGAACCCGATCAGCGCGGCGACGATGCACATCAGCGCCTGCGTGAACCGGCTGTGCAGGGTGAACTGCAACTGCCCCTCGGTCGTGCCCGTCACCTCCATCACCTCTTCGGGCCGCAGGATCAGGTCGGCGGTATGGGCGAACTCGACCTTGTTGAGGTTGGTGGGGTTCTGCGAGATGAGCTGGCTGATATCATAGGAAAAATCGTCGAAATGCGTGGTGAAGAGCCGTTTGCCGTCGGCCCTCAGCGTCTGCGCCAGCCCCTTGACCATCACCAGCTTGGTGCCGCCGCCCTCCTGCACGAGGTAGGCCAGCGTCGAGGTATAGGTCACCGGGCTTTCGGTGTTGCGCCGGTCCGACAGGAACACGTCGCGCAGCTCGCCCTCGGGGCTGATGTCGCGGATATAGAAGGTGATGCCGGGGGCCGGGTGCAGGAACTGGCCCTCTTCGAGGAACCGCGCCGAGACGCTCTGCCGCACCTCCGCCTCGCGCTGGCGCAGCTCGCTCAGGCTGGTGGGGATCAGGTAATGGCTCAGAAGCGACATGATCAGCGCGATGATCACCCCGAACACCGCCGCCGCCTTGATCAGCCTCAGCGGCGAATACCCCGTCGCCTGCACCACCGTCAGCTCGCTTTCCGTCGACAGCCGGTTGGTGACATAGACCGCCCCCGCAAAGGCCGCGATCGGCAGCACCATGCCGATGACGCCGGGCAGGGTAAGCGCCGTGAATTCAAGGAAAACCCATGCCGGCTGCCCGTCGCCGATAAGCCGGTCGAACATCCGCACGGCCTTGTTGATCCAGAAGATCGACACCAGAACCAGCGAGAAGAATCCGAACAAAACCATGAATTGCGACAGCATATACCTGTCGAATCTGGTCATGCTCTTAAACCCCCCAAGGTCCGTCTTTTCAGGCAACTTACCGGAATTGATCACGGGGGAAAACTGCTAACTGGCCAAGCCGGCGAAGCCGCGCTAGGACTCGGGGCAAACCCGAACACAAGGAGCAGCCCATGACCACCCCCGCCGTCGTGACCATCACCGAAACCGATATCGAACAGATCGCCGGGTTCGAGGGCCGCGTCGCCGTCTTCGTCACCCCGGATGGCAAGCTCGACCCCGGCGCGCGGCGTGCCAACCGGCAGACCAAGGGCGCGGTGCAGCGCATGGTCGAGGCCGAAAGCTGGGGCAAGATGAAGCCGGGCGAGGTCAGAACGCTGGCATGGCCCGCCGGCATGGCGGCCGAGGCGCTCGACGTGGTCTGCCTGCCGCGCAACGCCGACGTGGCCGGGGCCCGCAGGGCCGGCGTGGCGCTTGGCCGGCTCAAGGGCGAGGCGGCGCTGCTGGTGCTGGCGGGCCCGGTGCGCCGTGCCGACGAGATGCTGCTGGGCCTCGTCCTGCGCGCCTATGAATTCACCGCCCACAAGACCGCCGAGCGCGAGGCGCCCAAGGGCGTCACCGTGATGACCGGCAAGCCCGACGAACTGAAGGAGGCCGCCGCGCCGCATCTCACGGCCGCCGAAGGCGTCTTCCTCACCCGCGATCTGGTCTCCGAACCGGCCAATCACCTCACCACCGAGGAATTCGCCAACCGCATCAAAGGATTGGAGAAATCCGGCCTGAAGGTGAAGATCCTCGACGAGGACGAGATGCGCAAGCTGGGTATGCACCTGCTGCTTTCCGTGGGCCATGGCAGCGCCACGCCCTCGAAACTCGCCATCATGGAATGGATGGGCGGCGCCAAGGGCGACGCGCCGCTGGCGCTGGTGGGCAAGGGCGTCGTTTTCGACACCGGCGGCATCAGCCTCAAGCCCGCCGCCGGCATGGAGGAGATGACCATGGACATGGGCGGCGCCGGCGTCGTCACCGGCGTCATGCACACGCTCGCCGCCCGCAAGGCCAAGGCCAATGTCGTGGGGCTCGTGGGTCTTGTCGAGAACATGCCGTCCGACCGCGCCACCCGCCCCGGCGACGTGGTCACCTCGATGAAGGGCGACACGGTCGAGATCATCAACACCGACGCCGAGGGCCGGCTCGTGCTGGCCGACGTGCTCTGGTACGCGCAGGAGAAATACAAACCCTCCGGCATCGTCGACCTCGCCACGCTCACCGGCGCCATCATCATCGGGTTGGGTCATGACAAGGCCGGCGTCTTCTCGAACGACGATGCCTTCTGCAACAGCTTCCTCAAGGCCGCCGAGGCCGAGGGCGAGGGCGCATGGCGCATGCCGATGGGCGACAGCTATGACAAGCAGCTCAAATCCGCCATCGCCGACATGAAGAACGTGGGCGGCCGCCCGGCGGGCTCGATCACCGCCGCGCAGTTCCTCCAGCGTTTCGTGCAGGAGGGCTGCCCCTGGATTCACCTCGACATCGCCGGCGTCGCGCGGGTGGGCGAGGATACGGCCTATGCACCCAAGGGGTCGACCGGCTGGGGCGTGCTGTCGCTCAACCGCATGATCGCGGACAATTACGAAGCCAAGTGATGGGGGCCGCCTATTTCTATCACCTGACCCGCCGCCCGCTCGAGGCGACCCTGCCCATGCTTCTGGGCAAGGCGCAGCAGGCGGGCTGGCGGGTGGCCGTGCGGGGCGTGGCCGCCGCCCGGATGGAATGGCTCGACGAGAAGCTCTGGCTGGGGCCGGAGGACGGGTTTCTGCCCCACGGCCTTGCCACCGCGCCCCACGCCGCGCGCCAGCCGATCCTGCTGACGACCGGGGCGGAGAGTGCGAATGACCCGCATTGCGTGATGACGATCGACGGGGCCGACGTGGCGGCGGAGGAGGTCCAGCGGCTTGACCGCGTCTGCGTGCTGTTCGATGGCAATGACGAGGCGGCCGTTCAGGCCGCTCGCGGCCAGTGGAAGGCCCTGACCGATGCGGGATGTTCGGCCCAGTACTGGTCTGAAGAGTCAGGCCGTTGGGAGAAAAAGGCAGAAAAATAGAGGCTTAAAGTGCGATCTTGACGCAGTCGAAATCTTTAAAGAGGCCTCAGCAAAACGCGTGAGATTGTTGTCACTGGGTACTTGAGACGTCTCGGGTGTGTCTATCGTACTGGATAAGGCCCGGCGGGTTGCCTGATTGGCCGTTGGTCTGGGGT
>Ga0310345_10000132_pt1 | contig 154093 bp, 155 predicted proteins | sample HC15DNA20500_MG_FD_204667 | JGI IMG/M metagenome (GOLD analysis project Ga0310345, IMG submission 204667) | Marine microbial communities from station ALOHA, North Pacific Subtropical Gyre - HC15-DNA-20-500_MG | ecosystem: Environmental > Aquatic > Marine > Oceanic | place: Pacific Ocean... | reverse complement strand
CGCGGGTATCGTCCGACAGGTCACGCTTGTCGCGAATGTCACCGAGAATGTCGGCGTGGCTGTTGCGGAAATGCTGCAGCATCGCCGCTTCGTAGCGCGTCACCTGCGCGGTCGGGATCGCATCGAGGAAGCCCTGCGTGCCAGCGAAGATCGACACCACCTGCTCCTCGAAGGGCAACGGGTTGAACTGCGGCTGCTTCAGCAGCTCGGTCAGCCGCGCGCCGCGGTTGAGCAGCTTCTGGGTCGAAGCGTCGAGGTCCGAGCCGAACTGGGCGAACGCCGCCATCTCGCGATACTGCGCCAGCTCGAGCTTGATCGAGCCCGCGACCTTCTTCATCGCCTTGGTCTGCGCCGACGAACCCACGCGGCTGACCGAGAGGCCGACGTTGATCGCCGGGCGGATGCCCGCGAAGAACAGGTCGGTCTCCAGGAAGATCTGGCCGTCGGTGATCGAGATCACGTTGGTTGGGATGTACGCCGACACGTCGCCCGCCTGCGTCTCGATGATCGGCAGCGCGGTGAGCGAGCCGTTGCCATTCTCGTCGTTCATCTTCGCCGCGCGCTCGAGCAGGCGGCTGTGGAGATAGAACACGTCGCCCGGATAGGCTTCGCGGCCCGGCGGGCGGCGCAGCAGCAGCGACATCTGGCGATAAGCCACCGCCTGCTTCGACAGATCGTCATACACGATCACCGCGTGCATCCCGTTGTCGCGGAAGAATTCGCCCATCGCGCAGCCCGTATAGGGCGCGAGGAACTGCAGCGGCGCGGGCTCCGACGCGGTTGCGGCGACCACGATCGAATATTCCATCGCGCCATTTTCTTCGAGCTGGCGGACGATCTGCGCGACGGTCGAGCGCTTCTGGCCGACCGCGACATAGATGCAATAGAGCTTCTTGCTCTCGTCATCGCCCTGGTTGACCGACTTCTGGTTGATGAAGGTGTCGATCGCGACGGCGGTCTTGCCGGTCTGGCGGTCGCCGATGATCAGCTCGCGCTGGCCGCGGCCGACGGGGACGAGCGCGTCGATCGCCTTCAGGCCGGTCTGCACCGGCTCATGCACCGACTTGCGCGGGATAATGCCCGGCGCCTTCACTTCGACGCGGCGACGCTCGGCGGCTTCGATCGGGCCCTTGCCATCGATCGGGTTGCCGAGCGCGTCGACCACGCGGCCCAGCAGACCACGCCCGACCGGCACGTCCACGATCGTGCCGGTGCGCTTCACGGTGTCGCCCTCGCGGATCTCGGCGTCCGAACCGAAGATCACGACGCCGACATTGTCGGCTTCCAGGTTCAGCGCCATGCCCTGCACGCCATTGGCGAACTCGACCATCTCGCCCGCCTGGACATTGTCGAGGCCATAGACGCGCGCGATGCCGTCACCCACCGACAGCACTTGCCCGGTTTCCGAGACCTGCGCCTCGGTGCCGAAATTGGCGATCTGGTCCTTGATGACCTTGGAGATTTCTGCGGCGCGGATATCCATGTTCAACCTTTCCTCGACGGCCGTTCACCGTCATCCGAAAATTGGGCGCTTAGCCCTTCATTGCAGTCGCGAGTGCGTTCAACCGGGTCTTGATCGAGCTGTCGATCATCTGGCTACCGACGCGCACCACCAGCCCACCGAGCAGGCTGGGATCGACCGAGAGATCGACCGCGACCTCACGCCCCAGCCGCTGGCGCAGCGCCTGTTTCAGCGCGTCGACCTGATCGTCGCTCAGCGGGTGGGCGGAGGTGACCTCGGCGGTCGTCTCGCCGCGATGCTGCGCGGCGAGCAGGCGGAAGGTCTTGATCACCGCGCCCAGCTGGCCCAGCCGGCGGTTCTCCGACAGCACGCCCAGGAAATTGCGCGTCGTGGGATCGAGATCGAGCGACGCGGCGACCGCTTCCACCGCCTTGGTGGTTTCCTGGCGGCTGACCAGCGGGCTCGTCGTCAGGCGTTGTAGTTCGGGCGAACCGTCCAGCGCACCGCGCAGCTTGGCGAGGCTCGCTTCGACCAGCTCGATCGACTTGGCCTCTCGGGCGATTTCGAACAGCGCGGTCGCGTAGCGCCCGGCTAGGCTGGCTTGGATACCGCTGCTCATCTGGCCGCTGGAAACGTCCACGCGATCGAAACCCTCTACGCGAAATGGAATTGGCCCCGGGCGCGGCATGGCTGGCGCCCCCCGCCGAGTTGCGCGGCTGCTAGCACCCGCATGGCCAGGATGCAAGCACCGCCCGAAACGGGCCGGTGAGCCGCGGAAAAGCGTGGTTTGTCATGCCGCTGCAACATTCGGTTAACCTCCTCTTTGCCAAGCGGACAGTAGAGCTGCTCCGCGAAACGAGCGCTGGACCCCCATTTTTCATGACCCGGATTCTTGACCGTCTGCGCGCGCACGCGCTCCACCCGCCGCGGCGGATCAGCGCGAAGCTAAACCGCGCCTTGTTCGCCTTGCTGGGGGTGCAGGCTTTGCTCGCGCTCGCGATGGTGGTGGGGGCGATCTCCACCCGCCAGGCGGTGATCAAGCTGGTCGACCAGCATCTGAGCCCGGTGAGCGAATTGCAGCGGATGACGGAAAGCTACGCCGAGGCGCTCGCCACCGCGCACAAGGTGCAATCGGGCAACGCGACCATGGCCGGCGCGATCGATTCGATCGGCATGGCGCGGGCCGATACGCGGGCGAGCTGGAAGCGTTTCCAGGCCGATCCGATCGAGCACGAACACACGGCCGCGGTGGCGCGGGTCGCGGCCGCGCGCGCCGATGCCGATCGCGCGATCGAGCAGCTCGAGACGATGCTGCGCAAGCGCCAGACCGACCAGCTGGATTTCTTCATCAGCGGCACCGTGAACACCGCGATCGATCCGCTGATGGCGGCGAGCGACTCGCTGATCGAGGATCTGCGCGACGATGCCGAGCTGCACAAAGCGGCGCTCAGCAACGGCTTCTACCGCGCCTTCGCGATCGCGCTGCTGCTGATCATCGTCGCGGTCGCGATCGGCTGGTGGGGCGTGCGGCTGGTGCGTTTCGAGATCAGCGCGCCGCTGCGCGAGATCGCGGTCGCGACGCACAAGATCACCGACGATCGCCACGAGGCCGATATTCCGGGGCTGACCCGCGGCGACGAGATCGGCGACATCGCCCGCGCGCTCGCCTTCGCCCGCCAGCGCTCACAGGAAGCGCGGCGCCTGGCCGAGGAGAGCCGCCGCGCGAGCGAGGAACTGCACCGCCGCGAAAAGCGCGACCACGCCGAAAGCGCGCGTCGCGCCGCCGATCTCGACCGGCTGTTCGCCCAGTTCGAACGCGCCGCCGCCGGCGTCGTCCAGCGGCTCAAATCGGCGGGTCCGGCGCTGCGCGAGACCGCGACCATGCTTTCCACCCAGGCGGCCGAGGCCGAGCATCACGCGCTCGCCACCGCCGCGCTCGCCGAGCAGAGCGCGGGCAGCGCGCGCACCATTGCCCATAATTCAGCGGCGATGGCCTCGGCGGTCGATCATATCAGCCAGGCGGCGCAGCAGGCGCGGGGCGCTGTGGGGCATGTGCGCGATCGCACGCTGCAGGGGCGCGACCATGCCGAGTCGCTCGGCGCGCTGGTGAGCGAAATCTCGACCGTGCTCGATTTCATCGCCGGGATCGCCGGGCAGACCAATTTGCTCGCGCTCAACGCCACGATCGAGGCGGCGCGCGCGGGTCCGGCCGGGCGCGGCTTCGCGGTGGTGGCGGAGGAAGTGAAGGGCTTGGCGCGCCAGACCCAGGCCGCCGCCGGCAAGATCGAGGCGCGGCTCGCCGCCGTGCGCGACGCGAGCGACACCGTGCTGGCGACGATCCACTCGATCGACGAGCTGGTCGCCGCGCTCGATGCCTCGGCGAGCGAGGTCGCCAGCGCGGTGGAGCAGCAGCGCGACATGACCCGGCGCATCGCCCGCGCGATCGGCGAAGTGGAGGAGGGGACGGCGAACGCCGCGACCAGCGTCCAGGCGCTCCACGAACGCGCCGAGCGCACGCGCGGCACCGCCGGCACGCTCGCGACCACCGCCGACGACGTCGCGGGCGGGGTGGAGACGCTGCGCGGCCAGATCAACCAGCTGATCGCGGACGTGCGGGCGGCGTGAGCGGCGGGCTCCGTCGCTTCTAGAGCCGTTTGTGATCATACTGGCTAGCTCCTCCCCTCTAAGGGGAGATGGCAGCGCGGAGCGCTGACGGAGGGGTGTCCCCGGCAGATCGAGGGCGTCACCCCTCCACCATTCGCTGCGCGACCACCGGTGCGCTTCGCGCACCGGGCTCCGGCGGATCACCTGCCCCCGGCAGGTGATTTGCCCGCCTACACCCCCCTCCCCTTCCAGGGGAGGAGCTTTACGTACGTCCTGCTTCAACTTGATCACAAACAGGCTCTAAGGCGTGAACGGTTGGAGCCGGCCGAAGCTTCGAGAAGTTTGAGCGCAACGCCCGGGATGCGTCGAGCCCAGCGGGCGCATAAATGGGGGCCATGGAACAGCTTCTCGATCCCGAAACCGCCTGGGCCGCGCTGATCGCGCGGGACCGTTCGCTCGATGGCCGCTTCGTGTGGGGCGTCCGCACGACGGGCGTCTATTGCAAGCCCAGCTGCCCCGCGCGCCGGCCTAGGCGGGAGAATGTGAGCTTCCACGCCGATGGCGCGGCGGCGCGCGCGGCCGGTTTCCGCGCCTGCAAGCGCTGCCGCCCGGACGAGGTGGCGCGCGATGAGGCGGCGGTCGCCGAGGCGATCGCGCTGCTGAAGGACGCCGAGGAGCGGATGGGCCTGCCCGAGCTGGCGGCGGCGGTGGGCTATGCGCCGCACCATTTCCAGCGGCTGTTCACCCGGCTCGTCGGTATGTCGCCCGCAGCTTACGCGCGGGCGCTGCGCGCCGGCGCCGCGGCCGACGCGCTGGCGAGCAAGGCGAGCGTCACCAGCGCGATCTACGAAGCCGGCTATTCCGCGCCGAGCCGCTTCTATGCGAGCGCCGCGCCCCGGCTCGGCATGGCGCCGCGCACCTATCGCGCCGGCGGCGCGGGCGAGGTGATCCGCTGGACCGTCGCCGAGACGAGTCTCGGCCCGCTGCTGATCGCGGCGACGGCCAAGGGGCTGTGCCGCGTCGCCTTCGATGCCGATGCCGATGATCTCGCGCGACGCTTCCCGCAGGCCGAGATCGTGGCGGGCGACGGCGCCTTCGCCGCGCTCGCCAAGCAGGTGGTCGCGGCGGTCGAGGAGCCGGCGACGGCGCACTCCCTGCCAATCGACGCACGCGGCACGGCGTTTCAGGAGGCGGTGTGGCGCGCGCTGGGGCAGGTGCCGGCGGGGACGAGCCTCAGCTACAGCGAGCTCGCCGCGCGCGCGGGCCGTCCGCAGGCGGTACGCGCGGTGGGCTCGGCTTGCGCGGCGAACCCGGTCGCGGTGCTCATCCCCTGCCACCGCGCCCGGCGTGCCGATGGCGGCGCGGGCGGCTATGCCTGGGGGCTGGAGCGCAAGGCGGCGTTGCTGGCGCGCGAGGGGTAGGGGTTTTCGGTTCACGCGGAGACGCGGAGGGGAGCGGCCCCCCGGCGGCGGTTCTCCCAGCTATGGGGTTCGCGCGGAGGCGCAGAGATCGCAGAGAGGGCGCCGAGAATAATCTGCAAAGCCGTCGCCCCAGCGAAAGCTGTGGCCTTTATGGACTGGAGCGCGCCACTTGCTTGAGGCCCCAGCTTTCGCTGGGGCGACGCTCTATTTCGAGAGCATTGTCCAGCGTTCACATCGAGCGCATTTTGCGCGCGCCCTAATTCTCAGCGTCCTCTCAGCGTCCTCTGCGCCTCTGCGCGAACCCCATAGCTGCGGCCACTGCGCCTCCGCGTGAAGCGATCTACCCCGCCACCTTCGCCTCGATCGCGTCCCAGATCAGCCCCGCGACATCGGTCCCGTCGAACCGCTCGATCGCGACGATCCCGGTCGGCGAGGTGACGTTGATCTCGGTCAGCCATTTGCCGCCGATCACGTCGATCCCGACGAACAACAGCCCGCGCCGCTTCAGCTCCGGCCCCAGCGCCGCGCAGATTTCGCGCTCGGCCTCGGTGAGCTGCGTCTTCTCGGCCGAACCGCCGACCGCCAGGTTGGAACGGATCTCGCCCGCACCCGGCAGCCGGTTGATCGCCCCCGCCACCGCGCCATCGACCAGCACGATCCGCTTGTCGCCGGCGGCGACCTCGGGAAGGAACGCCTGGATCATGTGCGGCTCGCGCCACGTCTGGTTGAACAATTCGATCAGCGCGGAGAGATTGGCGCCGTCCGCCCCCACGCGGAAGATCGCCTTGCCGCCATTGCCGTGCAGCGGCTTGACGACGATTTCGCCATGTTCGGCCAGGAACGCGCGCGCGTCCGCCAGCGACCGCGTGACGAGCGTCGGCGGCATGAAGCGCGCATAATCGAGCACGAACACTTTTTCGGGCGCGTTGCGCACCGCAGCGGGGTCGTTCACCACCAACGTTTGGTGCGCGATGCGTTCAAGCAAATGGGTCGCGGTGATATAGCCCAGGTCGAACGGCGGGTCCTGGCGCATCAGCACCACGTCCGCCTCTTCGCCCAGATCGAGCCGCACCGGCGCCTCGAAATGATAATGCGCTCCCGGCTGGCGCTGGACCGTCACCGGATGCGCCCGGGTCCACACCCGTCCGGCCGAATAGCTCAGATCCTCGGCGAGATAGTGGAACAGCCGGTGCCCGCGCTTCTGGCCCGCGAGCATCAGCGCGAAGGTCGAATCGCCGGCGATGTTGATCTGGTCGAGCGGGTCCATCTGGACGGCGACGGTGAGCGGCATGGCGGTCCTTTTGCGGCGAGGTTGCGCGCTCCTTAGCCGCAATGTCCGGCGGAATCACCTTCCCCGGCGCAGGCCGGGGCCTAGATCACCCCAACCACGCATTCTCGATATGGCGGACCGCGCCGGGCGCGATCAGCAGCACGTCGATCCGCGTGTCCTCGCCGCTGGTCGCGTAATCGGCGAGCAGCAGCTCCGCCGCCGCGGCCACGCGGGCGAGGCGGACTTCATCGATCGCCAGATCGAGCTCGGCCTCGGTCGCGCGCGTCTTCACCTCGACGAATGCGATCAGGCCGGGGCGTCTCGCGATCAGGTCCACCTCGCCCGCCTTGGTCCGCACCCGCCGCGCGATGATTTCCCAGCCGCGCGCCTCCAGCCAGCCCGCGGCGAAGGCCTCGCCCCGGCGGCCGAAATCATCGGCGCGGCGGCGCTGTTCCTGCGTCCGGCTCACCCCTTCAGCTCCAGCGCCCGGGCATAGAGCGCGCGGCGATCGAGCCCCAAGGCTTTCGCGACTTCGCCCGCCGCCTTGCTCGCCGGCAGCCGGCTGAGCGCTTCGATCAGCGCCGCGTCGGCATCGTCGGCCGAGGGCGGCGGGGCCTCGCCCGGCGGGGCGACGACGATCACGATCTCGCCCTTGGGCGGCGCCTCGGCATAGCGCGCGGCGAGTTCGGACAGCCGCCCGCTCACCGCTTCCTCATAGAGCTTGGTGATCTCGCGCGCGACGGTCGCCTCGCGGTCGCCCAGCCCTTGCGCCAGCGCGGCGAGCGTCGCGCCCAGGCGCGGACCGCTTTCGTAAAGCACCAAGGTCGCGCGCACCCCCGCCACCTCGGCGATCGCGGTCCCCCGCGCGCCCGCCTTGGCGGGCAGGAAGCCCAGGAACAGGAAGCGGTCGGTCGGCAGGCCGGCGAGCGTCAGCGCCGCGATCGCCGCGCAAGGGCCGGGCACCGTCACCACCCGGTGGCCGGCCGCGCGCGCATCGCGCACCAGCTTATAGCCGGGGTCGGAGATCAGCGGCGTGCCGGCATCGCTCACCAGCGCGATCACCTCCCCGCCCAGCCGCGCGATCAGGCCGGGGCGCACCGCATCGGCATTGTGATCATGATAAGGCGTCATCGGCCGTTTTACCCCAAGATGCTGGAGCAAACGGGCGGTCACGCGCGTATCTTCCGCCGCGATCAGATCGGCATGGCGCAGCACTTCGGCCGCGCGCGGCGACAAATCACCAAGATTGCCGATCGGCGTCGCGACGATATAGAGGCCGGCAGGAAGGGTCATCGGGGACGAGTCATGGCAGAGGCGCATCGTACCGCGCAACCGCGGCGGCTGATCGGCCGCCTGATGGCGATCGGGTTGGGGCTCGCGCTCTCGGCCTGTCAGACGGTGGTGCCGCGCGGCCCCGCGCCCGCGCCGCAGCGCCCCACGGCGAACGCGCCGGCGCCCAGCCAGCCCCGCGTCGACGCCGGCATCCCGCAGGATACCGAGCGCCAGCGCGTCGCGCTGCTGGTGCCGCTCACGGGCCCCAACGCGGCGGTCGGCCAGAGCCTCGCCAACGCGACGCAGCTCGCGATCCTCGACACCAAGACCGACCGCGTGCGCGTGACGACCTATGACACCAATCGCGGCGCCGCGGTCGCGACCCAGCAGGCGCTGGCGGACGGCAACCGGCTGATCCTGGGGCCGCTGCTCGCCGAGGATGTGCGCATCGCCGCGCCGCTCGCGAAGCGCGCCGGGGTGCCGATCATCGCCTTTTCCAACGATGTGAGCGTGGCCGGCGACGGCGTGTATCTGCTCGGCTACGCCCCGCAGCAATCGATCGAGCGGGTGGTGCGCTATGCCGCCAGCAAGGGGATCAAGGAATTCGCCGGCCTGGTGCCGAACGGCCTGTACGGCGAGCGCGCGGCGACCGCGCTGCTGCGCTCGGTGGAGGCGACCGGCGGGCAAGTGCTCGCGCTGCAGACCTATGATCGCGCGGCCGGCTCGCTGAGCGGCGCGGTGGCGCGGCTGGCGCGCAATTCGCCCTATCGCGCGGTGCTGATCGCCGATTCGGGCGCGACCAGCGCGCTCGCGGTGCCGCTCATTCGCAAGAATGGCGGGCAGGGCGCGCAGGTGCTCGGCACCGATCTGTGGAACACCGAGACGAGCATCGCCGCCAATCCGGCGTTGGCGGGGGCGTGGTATGCGAGCGTCTCGAACACGCTCTACCGCCAATATGCCCAGAAATACCGCGCCCGCTTCGGCACCGCGCCCTTCCGCCTGTCGAGCCTTGCTTATGACGGTGTGCTGCTGACGGTGCGGATCGCGCGCGACTGGCGGGTGGGCGCGCCGTTCCCGGTGGCGGCGCTGGCCGACAAGGGCGGGTTCGCCGGGCTCGACGGCGCCTTCCGCTTCGGCGCCGACGGCGTGGCCGAGCGCGCCCTGGAAGTGCAGGAAATCCGCGCCGGCGCGAGCACGACGGTGAGCCCCGCGCCGGGTGGGTTTTAGAGTGATTTCGAGGCAGGTGGAATCACCGGCCGGCTCGGAAATAGGGGCGAATCAACACTCTAGAGGGGCGATCCGATGCAATCGGATCGAAAGCCGCCTTCGAGTGTGATGACGGTCGCTCGCACGACGTTCGTCATGGCGAGCGCAGCGAAGCAATCCAGCGGCGACGCCTGGTTCGGCTGGATTGCTTCGCTACGCTCGCCATAACGGGCTGCTTCAGGGCGGTGTGACGGCATCCTCGCCCGTCATGCCGGACTTGTTCCGGCATCCACCGTCGCCCCGGGCCCGCGCCTGAAAGCTGGGTGCACCGGCAGACCCCGCAAACAAGTGCGGGGTCGTGGTGATCGGCAGATATTCGGCACCGGGGCGTGCGGATTACTCCGCCGCCACCCCGGCCTGGGCGAACATGTCCGCCTCGCCATCCTCGTTCGCGACTTCGGCCTTGCCGGCCTTGGCGCGCTGGCGCTTGTCGAAGCTGTCCCACACTTCGCCCCAATTGCCGCGCGTCGCGCCCTTCGAATATTCGGTCGCGCGCTGTTCGAAGAAATTGGCGTGCTCGACGCCGTTGAGCAAAGGCGCGAGCCAGGGCAGCGGGTGTTCGTCGATCATATAGATCGGCTTCATGCCGAGCTGGCCGAGCCGCCAATCGGCGATGTAGCGGATATACTTCTTGATCTCCTTGGGCGTCATCCCCGTCACCGGGCCCTGCTCGAACGCGAGATCGATGAAGGCATCCTCCAGCCGCACCGTCGTTTGGCAGACATCGGCGATATCGTCCTTCACCGCTTTGGTGAGGCAGTCGCGCTCGCGGACGAATTCGTGGAACAGGCGGACGATGCCCTCGCAGTGCAGGCTCTCGTCTCGCACCGACCAGCTGACGATCTGCCCCATGCCCTTCATCTTGTTGAAGCGCGGGAAGTTCATCAGCATCGCGAAGCTGGCGAACAGCTGCAGCCCTTCGGTGAAGCCGCCGAACATCGCCAGCGTCTTGGCGATATCCTCATCGGTATCGACGCCGAACTGCTGCAGGTAATCATGCTTGTCCTTCATCTCGGTATAATCGAGGAACGCCGAATATTCGGTCTCCGGCATCCCGATCGTGTCGAGCAGGTGCGAATAGGCCGCGATATGCACCGTCTCCATATTGCTGAAGGCGGTGAGCATCATCTTGATCTCGGTCGGCTTGAACACGCGGCCGTATTTGTCATGGTAGCAATCCTGCACCTCGACATCGGCCTGGGTGAAGAAGCGGAAGATCTGCGTCAGCAGATTGCGCTCATGCGCCGAGAGCTTCTGCGCCCAATCACGGCAATCCTCGCCGAGCGGCACTTCCTCGGGCATCCAATGGATCTGCTGCTGGCGCTTCCAGAAATCATAGGCCCAGGGATATTCGAAGGGCTTGTACGTCTTGCGGGCCGAGAGGAGGGACATGGGCTAGTTCCTTGTCAATAATAAATATGAACTGAATCCAAAACTAAAAAGTCCGAGCGTCAACAGGAGAGTTCCAAAGCGCGGGTTTCGCACAGCCATGTCGGGACGCTGACCGATACCTGTAATCGTCATTGCGCCAAGTCCGATCAGATAAAACTGATCGAACAAGTGCATCCATTGCGGCATAAGCCGGTCACCGACAAAAAGGCGCATTAATATCGCAGCGCCACCAAGTCCGATCGTGAATGTAATCAGCGTTACCGCCGCCCATCTAGTTTTCGTCCATTGTCTTGACGCGCCGGAACGCATCGTTGTCAAAGCAAATGTCAGCGCGATCAGAATGGCTATAGCAAAAAATATCGCGGTGCTCACTGCCCCGCCCCCCAGCTCCACAGCGTGTACGCGTAAAAAGCCAGCACCACCGCGCCCGCGACGAGCATCGTCCCGGCGATGCGGCGGCGATAGACCGCGGCTTCGTCAGGCGCGGGGCGGGTGAGGGTGTAGGCGGCGGCGCCGCCGGTGGCGAGGGCGACGAGCGCCATGATCGCGGCGTCCATCCGCTTCACCGCCGCACCACGCGGGTGCGGTAGACCACCCGCGTGCCCCCGCGCGCCCCGACGCCCAAAAAGACGATCCCGAGGAAATAGCCGAAATCATACCAGCCGCCGGCGTTGGGCACCGCATAGACCGCGACCCCGGGCAGGAACAGCGAGAGCACCCAGGCGACCGGGAAGATGAAGCCGTGCCACAGCCCGCTCACGAAGCCGGGCGCGCCGGGCTGCACCGTCCCCGGCACCGCGCGCGCGCAGGCGGCGAGGCTGGTCGCGAGCGGCAGGACGAAAGCGAAGCGGGCAGGCTTGGTCATCACGCATCTCCCATCGGCGAAAGTGCCGGGGAACAAGCGCGCGAGGGGGCGAAGCGCTCCATTTGAGCATGAGTGAAAACTCCTCCCCTAGAAGGGAAGGTGGCGCCCGCGCAGCGGGTGACGGAGGGGTGTCCCCGGCAGATAGAGAGTGTCACCCCTCCACCATTCGCTACGCGAATGGTCCCCCTCCCCCACAGGGCGAGGAGCTTTCGATTGCTCTTCATCGTCGCCCCGGCCCCCGAGCCGGGGCTGGGCTGCCTTGCGAAGGCCGAAGCAGCGCGACCCCGGATCAAATCCGGGGTGACGCTGTGCTGCAAGCGATCGGCATAACCCCGCCCCGCCGTCAGACGAGCCCGCTTCGCGGCCTCGCTGCCCGCCGGGGCGAGTCCTCGCTTTGCTTCCGCAAAGCGAGGCCGCCCGCACCCTACTGACACGCCAGACATTCGTCATAATCCGTGTTCGGCAGCTCGATCTTCTTCAGCTCGGGCGTATTGTCCGCCTCCACCCCGCCGGCGAAGCTCGCGCGCTGGATCGATTTCGAGCGCAGATAGTAAAGCGACTTCACCCCCAGTTCCCAGGCGCGGAAGTGGAGCATCAGCAGGTCCCACTTCTCGACGTCCGCCGGGATGAACAGGTTCAGCGACTGCGACTGATCGATATAAGGCGTGCGATCGGCGGCGAGTTCGATCAGCCAGCGCTGGTCGATCTCGAAGCTGGTCTTGAACACGTCCTTTTCTTCCTGGGACAGGAAGTCGAGATGCTGCACCGAGCCGCCGCGCTCCAGGATCGAGCTCCACACGCCCTCGCTGTTCTTCGCCTTCTCGCTCAGCAGCTTCTCGAGATACGGATTGCGCACCACGAAGCTGCCCGACAGCGTCTTGTGGGTATAGATATTCGCCGGGATCGGCTCGATGCAGGCGCTCGTGCCGCCGCAGATGATGCTGATCGAGGCAGTGGGCGCGATCGCCATCTTGCAGCTGAACCGCTCCATCACCCCCATATCGGCGGCGTCGGGGCAGGGGCCGCGCTCGACCGCGAGCTGCATCGAGGCCTGATCGACCTGCTCGCGAATGTGGCGGAAGATGCGCAGATTCCACTGCTTGGCCATCGCGCCTTCGAACGGCAGGCCGCGCGCCTGGAGGAAGCTGTGATAGCCCATCACGCCGAGACCCACCGAACGCTCGCGCGCCGCCGAATAGGCCGCGCGCGCCATGCCGGGCTCGGCGCGATCGATATAATCCTGCAGCACATTGTCGAGGAAGCGCATCACATCCTCGATGAACTGCTTGTCGCCGTGCCATTCGTCCCAGGTTTCGAGGTTCAGGGACGAGAGGCAGCACACCGCGGTGCGATCATTGCCGAGATGGTCGCGGCCCGTGGGCAGCGTGATTTCCGAGCACAGGTTCGAGGTCGAGACCTTCAGCCCCAGATCGCGGTGATGCTTGGGCATCGCCTTGTTCACATGATCGGCGAAGATGATGTAGGGCTCACCCGTCGCGAGCCGGGTTTCGACCAGCTTCTGGAACAAGGTGCGCGCATCGACTTCGCCGCGCACCGAGCCGTCCTTGGGGCTGACCAGCTGCCATTCGCGCCCGTCACGCACCGCTTCCATGAACGCGTCGGGGATCAGCACGCCGTGGTGCAGGTTGAGCGCCTTGCGGTTGAAATCGCCCGAGGGTTTGCGGATTTCGAGGAACTCCTCGATCTCCGGGTGCGAAATGTCGAGATAGCAGGCCGCCGAGCCGCGACGCAGCGAGCCCTGGCTGATCGCGAGCGTCAGCGAGTCCATCACCCGCACGAAGGGGATGATGCCGCTGGTCTTGCCGTTCAGGCCCACCGGCTCGCCGATGCCGCGCACCCCGCCCCAATAAGTGCCGATGCCGCCGCCGCGCGAGGCGAGCCAGACATTCTCGTTCCAGGTGTCGACGATGCCGTCCAGGCTGTCCGGCACCGAGTTGAGATAGCAGGAGATCGGCAGGCCGCGCCCGGTGCCGCCGTTCGAAAGCACCGGGGTCGCCGGCATGAACCACAGCTTGGAGATATAATCATACAGCCGCTGCGCGTGCGCGGCATCGTCGGCATAGGCCGAGGCGACGCGGACGAACAGGTCCTGGAAGCTCTCGCCGGGCAGGAGATAGCGGTCCTTCAGCGTTTCCTTGCCGAAATCGGTGAGCAGCGCGTCGCGGCCATGATCGACCTCCAGCGCATAGGGCCGCGCGTTGACGCGCTTGCTGTCCGCCCCGCTATCGGCGGCGGGCTTCGCCAGATCGATGGTCGCGCTGTCGCTCGTCATGCTCGTTGCGTCATCCCGGAAATCCATCGGTCACCCTTCCTGCCACACGCGACTCGGGCAAACCGGTCGCCAGCCTTTTACCACGCTCGGCGTTGGAGAACAAAACGCGTCCATCGCCGTTCCAAAGGCGCAGGGGGGCGACCGAGGCGATATGGGATCGCCGCGCTGTTAACACCAGCCTTTGGGTCAGCCCCCTGAACCAACTACTATATCTTGTGGCCAATCCCCGGGGAAAGGCAAGAGGATTGATGACAGATTAAGGACTCGGTTCGTCGCTGGGAAGACTCGGTTCGTCGGCGCCAAACGCGGCGTCCACGCCCATGGTGATGGCGCGACGCGTGGCATTTTCTCGCTTTTCCAAAAGGCAAGAGAACGCGCGTGGAACGAAAAAATTTTGTCGGTGCGCGGGCGTACCGCAAAAATCCTGTGGAAAACGCCGGGCGCGCTCAGGCCACCTTGCGCAGCCGCATCGGCTCGGCGTTGAGCTTTTCCAGATCGAAGCGCTCGGCGAATTCCACGCCGCACTTCCCGTCCTTCGCCCAGCGGATGGCGGCGGGAATGGGCTCGCCCTCGATCACCTCGAGCACCAATTCGGTGCCGCGCGGATCGCGGTTGAAGGCGAGGCCGTCGAGCAGCGCGCCGAAGGCTGAGATGTTGCGGATGCGCACCTCGCCGCGCGCGCCGCCGATCTCGACCATCGCCTGGCGCATGATCGCGGTGCGCGGCGCGCGGCTCATCCGGAAGCCGAGCGGCTTGGCGAAGCCGCCGCCCTCGCGCAGCAGCTCGGTCACCTGATCGGCGCGGCCCGGCTTGCCATAGACATAGCCCTGGATGTGGCTGCACCCCAGGGTGCGGATCAGCTCGATCTCGTCCTGCGTCTCCACGCCCTCGGCCGTAGTCTCCATGCCGAGCGACCCGGCGAGCGCGACGATCGCCTTGACGATCGCGGCGTTGCGGTTGCCGGTGATCGCCGCGCCGCGGACGAAACTCTGATCGATCTTGATCTTATCGAACGGCGCCGATTTCAGATAGCCGAGCGAGGAATAGCCGGTGCCGAAATCATCGAGCGCCAGCCGCACGCCGAGCCCTTTCAGCGCCTTGAACATCGCATCGGTCTGGCTGCTGTCGCTCAGGAAGACGCTTTCGGTGATCTCCAGCTCAAGCCGCTGCGGCGCGATCCCGGCCTTGGCGATCGCGTTGGCGACGATCGCCGGCAGCTGGCGGTTGGCGAACTGGATGGGCGACACATTCACCCCCACGCGCACGTCCGCCGGCCAGTTGGCGGCTTCCAGGCAGGCGGTGCGCAGCACCCATTCGCCGATCGCCTCGATCAGCCCGCATTCCTCGGCCACGGGGATGAAAGCGCTGGGGCTGATCGCGCCGCGCTCGGGATGATCCCAGCGCAGCAGCGCCTCGAACGCGACCAGCCGGGCATTCTCGGTGCAGACCACCGGCTGATAGACGAGGTGAAGCTCGTTCTTCACCAGCGCGTGGCGCAGATCGTCCTCCAGCTGCTTGCGGTTCTTCGCGCCGTGGAGCAGCTCCTCCCGATAGAAACGGTGGACGCCGCGGCCATCGGCCTTGGCGGCGTAGAGCGCGAGATCGGCGTTGCGCACCAGCGTCTCGCTGTCGCGCCCATCGCCCGGGGCCATCGCCACGCCGATCGAACAGCCGATCGAGATCGAATGGCCGCCGATCGAATAAGGGTGGGAAAGCGAGGCGATGATTTCGCGAGCCAGTTCCGACAGCCGATCGGCGTCGTTTTCGCCGGGCAGGATCACCTGGAACTCGTCGCCGCCCAACCGGCCGACCAGCCCGGCATCGCCCACCGCGCGCAGCAGCCGCTGGGCGACCTGCTTCAGCAGATCGTCGCCTACCTGGTGGCCGAGCGTGTCGTTCACCGCCTTGAAGCGATCGAGATCGAGCAGGAACAAGGTGCTCGGCCGATAGGGCGCGGTCGGCGGCTGGTTGAGCGTCTGATCGAGCGAGGCGCGCATCCGCTGGCGGTTGGCGAGCCCGGTCAGCCCGTCGAACAGCGCGAGCCGGGTGATCTCGGCCTCCGCGCGGCGTTTTTCGGTCAGGTCGGCGCCCGAGCCGATGAAGCCGTGGAAGCGGCCGGCTTCGTCGATCACCGGCCGGCCGGAGATCGACCACCAGCGATCGCTCTTGCCTTTCACCGCCGGGCGCACCGTGTAATCGGAGAAGCCAGTGCGCGAGGAGAGGTGGAAGCTCAGCGTGCGTTCGGTGCCGGGCGAGGCGCTGTCCATCTGGAACACGGTGTTGAGCGGTTTGCCGAGCGCGCTCTCGCCGCCCGCCGCCACCGCCTCGGCCACTTTTTCCGACAAATAGACGAGATTGCCGTCGCGATCGGTCTGCCAGAACCAGCCGGTGCCCTGGGTCTCGAACTCGCGCACCAATCGCACCGCGAGCCGGCCGCTGCGCATCTCCCGCCGGTCCTCCTGGCCGCGCGCGAGATCAAAGCGCGCCAGGCGGATGGTCGCGATGGCGAGGCACATCAGATAAGCGAGCCCGATCGCGAGCGGCTTGCCCGGCTCGGTGAGGCAGGCGAGCGCCAGCACCACCGCCGCGCCATAAGCGAGCAGCGCGGGGCGGAGCATGTGCAGCGCCATCCCGGTGCCGCCCAGCGCGCCGAGCCCGGCGATCACGCAGGCGACGCGGTAATGAGCGGGCGCGTCGGCCGCGCCAATCCACACCATCGCGGTGAGCAGCCCGCCCAGCACCGGCGCGTAAACCAGCGCGAGCCGCATCTGGACGAGCGGGGAAAAGCGCGGCAGCCGCAGCACCACCGTGGCCGCCACGCTCACCACCACCGACGCGAGGGCGAGCAGCATTGGCGCATCGGGGGTGAAGCTCGGCGCGCGCCCGATCAGGATCACCGCCGCGACGCACAAATGGGTGATGAGCGCCATCGGCCAGGCGGTCGCCGCCTGGTTCACCGCCGGCGTGAAATCGAGCGCCTCGTGCGGGTTGCGCGGCGCGACGAGGCCCAGCGCTTCCAGCAACGAATGAGTCGATTGAGGGGAGGCGTGATCGCGCGGCATCTTGCTCTTGTCGTTGGGTCGAGGGGCAACCTAACGCGTGGCGGCTTAAGATTTTGCTGATTGCCCCGCGCGCTCACCGGCGCCTAGGGAAGCCGGCGAAGCGACCAACGAGGCGAGCCCATGACCGTGACCATCCGCGAAGCCGACCTGATCGAGAGTGTCGCCGACGCGTTGCAGTTCATCAGCTATTTTCACCCGATGGACTATATCCGCGCGCTCGGCGCTGCGTACGAGGCCGAACAGAGCCCGGCGGCGAAGGACGCGATCGCGCAGATCCTCACCAATTCGCGGATGTGCGCGGAAGGCCACCGGCCGATCTGCCAGGATACCGGCATCGTCACCGTGTTCGTCCGCTGGGGCCAGGACTGCCGGCTGGAGAGCGATCGTTCGTTGCAGGAGGTGATCGATGAAGGCGTCCGCCGCGCCTATCTCCACCCGGAAAACAAGCTGCGCGCCTCGATCCTCGCCGATCCGGCCTTCACCCGCCGCAACACCAAGGACAACACGCCATCGGTGCTGCATGTGGAGATGGTGCCGGGGGCGACCGTATCGGTCGACGTCGCGGCCAAGGGCGGCGGCAGCGAGAACAAGTCCAAGTTCAAGATGATGAACCCCAGCGATTCGATCGTCGATTGGGTGCTGGAGATGGTGCCGCAAATGGGCGCCGGCTGGTGCCCGCCGGGGATGCTGGGGATCGGCATCGGCGGCACGGCGGAAAAGGCGATGCTGCTCGCCAAGCAAAGCCTGATGGGCGCGATCGACATGGCCCAGCTGAAGGCGCGGGGGCCCCAGAACGACATCGAGGCGCTGCGGATCGAATTGTTCGACAAGGTCAACGCGCTCGGCATCGGCGCGCAGGGGCTGGGCGGCCTTTCCACCATCCTCGACGTGAAGATCCTCGATTGGCCGACCCATGCGGCGTCGAAGCCGGTGGCGATGATCCCCAATTGCGCCGCCACCCGCCACGCGCATTTCACGCTCGATGGCTCGGGGCCGGCCTATCTGGAAGCGCCCAAGCTGGAGGAATGGCCGCAAGTGAATTGGCAGCCTGACAGCGCCGCGAAGCGGGTCGATCTCGATGCGCTGACGCCCGAAGTGGTGCAAAGCTGGAAGCAGGGCGACCGGCTGCTGCTGAACGGCAAGATGCTCACCGGGCGCGACGCGGCGCACAAGCGGATCAAGGATATGCTCGAGCGCGGCGAGGATCTGCCGGTCGCGTTCCGGGGGCGGGTGATCTACTATGTCGGCCCGGTCGATCCGGTCGGCGAGGAAGTCGTCGGGCCGGCGGGGCCGACGACGGCGACGCGGATGGACAAGTTCACCCGCATGATGCTGGAGCAGGGCCTGCTCGCAATGGTCGGCAAGGCCGAGCGCGGGCCCCAGGCGGTGGAGGCGATCCGCGACCACCAGAGCGCTTATCTGATGGCGGTGGGGGGCGCGGCCTATCTCGTCGCGCGCGCGATCAAGGGCAGCCGCGTCGTGGGGTTCGCCGATTTGGGCATGGAGGCGATCTACGAGTTCGAGGTGCGGGATTTCCCGGTAACGGTGGCGGTGGACGCGGAAGGCAACAACGTCCACCAGCTCGCCCCGCTCGTGTGGCGCGAGAAGATCGCACGGGAGAAGTTGCTGGCTTAAAGACTAAAGATCCTCCCCGTTCACGGGGAGGGGGACCATTTGCGATAGCAAATGGTGGAGGGGGTGGCGTCCAGCGGCGCACCGTTTCCCGAATTGCCTGCCCCCTCCGTCAGCCGCTCGCGCGGCTGCCACCTCCCCGTTCACGGGGAGGATTTTGGTGGGCCCATTCTCGCGATCACCCCCTCCTCCGCCGCCGTGAAGGCGGAGCGGCCGCGCGGCGCATCGTCCGCCACGGCGGTGACGTAGAACGCCACCGCCCGCCCGCGCGCCGGATCGATCCACAGCCCGGAGCGCAGGCCATAAGCCTCGCCCGCATGGCCGATCCGCGCGCGGCCATCGCCGAACGGATCGTCGGCGCAGGTCGCGGGCCGGCCGGGGAGCGCGAGCAGCATCACCCCCAGGCCATAGCCGCAATAAAATCCCCCCTCGGTATCGCCATTGTGCCCGTCGAAGCGCCACGCCGGGCGCGCCATCGTGGCGAGGCTCCCCCGGCTGAGGAAACCGGGGCGGACCAGCGCCCGCCCGAGCCGCGCCAGCCCGACCATGCCGATCCGCATCCCCCCTTGCGGCGAGAAGAAGGCGCCACCCCGCGCCAGCCGGTAGCGCGCCAGATCGCACCCGCCGTCGCGCGCGGGCGTTCCCGGACAGCCCTTGCCGGCATCGTCATCGCGCGCGACGCTGCCATCGGCGCGGTAGAGCACCACCGCGCGGGCGGTCTTCGCTGGCGAGCAGGTCGTCCAGTTGAAGCAGGCGTCGATCCGCAAGCGGCGGAACACCAGCCGCGCCATCAGCCGATCGAAGCGCTCGCCCGTAGCACCCTCCATCGCGGCGGCGATGATCGGGAAGTTCAGATTGGCATAAGCGAAATAGCCCGGCCCGTGCGCCGCGTCCCACGCCGCCGGTTGCGCCAGATGCGCTACGAGATCGGCATCGAGCGGCAGCGCATAGCCCGCCGCGTCGCGCACCCCGGCGGTGTGCGACAGCAGCTGGCGTAGCGTGATCGGCCGATCGGGGAAAGCGGGGTTGCGCAGCGACCAGCCGAGATAGCCCGACACGTCCGCGTCGAGATCGAGCTTCCCCGCCTCCACCAGCCGCATCACGGCGAGCGCCACCGCCAGCTTGGAGATGGAGGCGATCCGCACCGGATCGTCCGGCCGCGCGGCGCGCCCGGTGCGGCGATCGGCCACGCCCCAGGCGCGCGCGGCGATCACCTTCTCCCCCCGCATCTCCACGATGGCGGCGGCGGGGGCGGGGGGCGGCGTGGCGATCATCGCGCCAGCTTGGCCGCCCGGCGCCGCGCGAGCAAGCGCTTGAGCTTGGGGCGCCCGCTGCTATCCCTGCGCTTGGCGGGAGGGGATGGATGCGATCATTGCCGGAAACCACGCTCGAACGCGCGGGCGCGGCCTTGGCCTGTGGCGGGCTGGCGAGTGGGTTGATCTGGACGCTGCTCGCGGCGCTGGGCGGAGCGAGCCTTTCGGGGTTGGTGATGATCCTGCTGCTCGGCACCTTGTTCTCGGCGGCCGGCATCACCGCGCTCGCCGCGCCGGTCTGGCTGCTGCTGCATCTGGCGGGGCGGCGGGGGCTGGGCACGGCGGCGGTGGCGGGCGGGAGCCTTGCTTTCCTGCTGTTCCTGTTCGCGCAGACCTATGGCTTCGGCCTCGCCGCCGCGCCGCTCGCCGACGCCGGCACCTGGACGATGCGCTGGCTGAGCGCGGCCGCGACGAGCGCGGGCTTCGCGCTGATCGGCGGTGGCGTGGGGGCGCTGATGTGGTGGGTGGCTTATGGGCGATAGGGTTTTGGGTTCACCCGGAGGCGGGGAGACGCGGAGAGAACACGGAAAAAAGCCCGCTCCCCTTTAGGGGAGAGGGTTGGGTGAGGGGGCCAAGCAGCACCGCCTCGCGGAAAGCCCTCACCCAACCCTCTCCCGCAAGCGGGAGAGGGCTAAATGCCTAGGCGAACCCCAAAGCCATCGCCGTCTTCACCCCCGGCAGCCCCCGCACCCGCGCGATCAGCTCGCCTGACACCGGCTCGTCCACCGAGAGCAGCAGCACCGCCTCGCCGCCCGCCGAGCGCCGGCCCAAATGGAAGGTCGCGATGTTCACCCCCGCGTCGCCCAAGGTGCTCCCCAGCCGGCCAATGAAGCCCGGCGCGTCCTCGTTCACCACATAGAGCATGTGGCCCGCCAGATCGGCCTCCACCTTGATCCCGAACAGCTCGACCAGCCGCGGCGCCTGATCGCCGAACAGGGTGCCCGCCACCGAGCGCTCGCCGGCGTCGGTCTTCACCGTCACGCGCACGAGCGTGTGGTAATCGCCCTCGCGGTCATGCCGCACCTCGCGCACGTCGAGCCCGCGCTCCTTCGCCAGGAACGGTGCGTTGACCATGTTCACCGTGTCCGAATGCACCCGCAGCATCCCGGCCAGCACCGCGCTGGTGACGGGCTTCTGGTTGAGGCTCGCGGCCGCCCCCTCCACCTCGATCGCGACTCCGCCCAGCGCGCCGTGCGACAATTGCCCGACCAGCGAGCCGAGCTTCTCGGCGAGCGCCATATAGGGCTTGAGCTTCGGCGCTTCCTCGGCCGAGAGCGAGGGGACGTTGAGCGCGTTGGTGATCCCGCCGCTCACCAGATAATCGGCCATCTGCTCGGCGACCTGGATGGCGACATTCACCTGCGCCTCGGTGGTCGAGGCCCCCAGATGCGGCGTCGAGACGAAGCCCGGGGTGCCGAACAGCGGCGAGGCCTTGGCAGGTTCCTCCGCGAACACGTCGAGCGCGGCGCCGGCGATCTGGCCGCTGTCGAGCCCCGCCTTCAGCGCCGCCTCATCGATCAGCCCGCCGCGCGCGCAATTGACGATCCGCACGCCCTTCTTGGTCTTGGCGAGCGCCTCGGCCGAGAGGATGTTCCGCGTCTGATCGGTGAGCGGGGTGTGCAGGCTGATGAAATCGGCGCGGGCGAGCAGCGTGTCGAGATCGACCTTCTCCACCCCCAATTCGATCGCGCGTTCGGGGGTGAGGAACGGGTCATAGGCGATCACTTTCATCCTCAGCGCCAGCGCGCGCTCGGCGACGATCGAGCCGATATTGCCGCAACCGATCAGGCCCAAGGTCTTGGCGTAGAGTTCCACGCCCATGAAGCGGTTCTTCTCCCATTTGCCGGCTTGCGTGCTGGCATCGGCTTCGGGGAGTTGCCGGGCGAGCGCGAACATCAGCGCGATGGCGTGTTCGGCGGTGGTGATCGAATTGCCGAACGGCGTGTTCATCACCACCACGCCCTTGGCGCTGGCGGCGGGGATATCGACATTGTCGACACCGATCCCGGCGCGGCCGATCACTTTCAGATTGGTGGCGTGCGCCAGAATATCCTTGGTCACTTTGGTCGAGGAGCGGATGGCGAGGCCGTCATAGTCGCCGATGATCGCCTTGAGTTCGTCGGGCGTCTTGCCGGTGATCTCGTCGACCTCCAGCCCCCGCGCGCGGAAGATGGCGGCGGCTTGCGGGTCCATTTTGTCGGAGATGAGGACTTTGGGCATGGGGGGTTCCTTTGCTCCCGCTCCCCTTGAGGGGAGAGGGTCGGGGTGAGGGGACTCTCCCTCTCCCGCTGGCGGGAGAGGGGCGGGGTGAGGGTGGAATGCGGGGCGCGGGTCGGGGAGAGAAAGAGAGAAGAAGAGCCCTCACCCAACCCTCTCCCGCGGGCGGGAGAGGGCTTTAGCGGTCAGCCCTTGGCCTCGGCATAAGCCCAGTCGAGCCAGGGCCCGAGCGCTTCGACATCGGCGGTATCCACCGTCGCGCCGCACCAGATGCGCAGGCCGGGCGGCGCGTCGCGATAGCCGGCGATGTCGAACGCGGCGCCTTCGGCCTCGAGCAAGCCGGCCATCTTCTTGATGAACGCGGCATCGGCGCGCGCCACCGTCAGGCAGACGCTGGTCTTGGAGCGCGTCGCCGGATCGGGCGCCAGATGGCCGAGCCAATCGCGCGCCGCGACGATCGCGTCCAAAGCGGCGGCGTTCGCGTCGCTCCGCGCGATCAGCGCGTCGAGCCCGCCCAGCCCTTGCGCCCATTCGAGCGCGAAGATCACATCCTCCACCGCGAGCATCGACGGGGTGTTGATCGTCTCGCCGGCGAACACGCCTTCCACCAGCTTGCCGCCCTTGGTGAGACGGAAGATCTTGGGCAGCGGCCAGGCGGGCGTGTAGCTCTCCAGCCGTTCCACCGCGCGGGGGCCGAGGATCAGCACGCCATGCGCGCCCTCGCCGCCGAGCACTTTCTGCCAGCTGAAGGTGGTGACATCGAGCTTGTCCCACGGCAGCTCGTAAGCGAACACCGCGCTGGTCGCGTCGGCGAAGCTCAGCCCTTCGCGGTCGGCGGCGATCCAGTCGCCATCGGGCACGCGGACGCCGCTGGTGGTGCCGTTCCAGGTGAACAGCACGTCGTGGCGCCAATCGACCGCGCCCAGATCGGGCAGCGCGCCATAATCGGCGCGCAGCACAATGGGGTTCAGCTTCAGCTGCTTCACCGTATCGGTCACCCAGCCTTCGCCGAAGCTTTCCCAGGCGAGCGCGGTGACGGGGCGGGCGCCCAACATCGTCCACATCGCCATCTCATAGGCGCCGGTGTCGGAGGCGGGGACGATCGCGATGCGGTGGGTGTCCGGCACGCGCAGCACCTGGCGGGTGAGCGCGATGGCGCGTTCCAGCCGCGCCTTGCCGAGCTTCGAACGGTGCGAGCGGCCGAGCGAATCGGTCGCGAGCTTGTCCGCGCGCCAGCCGGGGGGCTTGGCGCAGGGGCCTGAGGAAAAATGGGGTCGCGCCGGCTTCACCGCCGGCATGGCATGCGCCGCGAGGGCGCCGAGTTCAGTCATGTCAACTCTCCTTGCAGAGAGCACGCGCGGCGTTGGGACCGCGTGGCCCGTCGGCCGCTGTAACGACGTTTCGTGAAGGGTCAAGCGCGCATCAGGAAGTTGCAGAAAATCCTCCCCGTTTACGGGGAGGGGGACCATTTGACGCAAGGCAAATGGTGGAGGGGGGCGGCAACGAGCGGGCCGGTCGCTAAGCGGCCCGCCCCGTCCGTCAGCCTCTGGCGCGGCTGCCACCTCCCCGTGAACGGAGAGGATTTTTGCGCGGGGAAGCACATGGTTAACGCGACGGTTACGATCGCCCGCTAGGCGGGTGCCCATGCGCGCGCGTCCCGCTGCCTTCGCCCTTGCCCTGCTGCTCGCCGGCTGTGTCGGCGGCGACCGGATCGCCCCGCCGCCGCCGCGTCCGCGTGGCAGCCCGCCCGTCACGCTCAACCTGCCGACCAGCCGCGAGACCCAGGCCTGTTTCGCCGATCTCTCGCGCCAGGGCGTGCGCTATTCGCCGTTGCCGGACCGCGATTATGGCGGCGGCTGCCAGCTGATCGGCGCGGTGCAGCTGATCGACATCGGGATGCCGGTGACGGGCATCAAAGGGATGCGCTGCGCCCTGGCGCGCAGCTTCATCGGCTGGGCGCGGGGCGGCATCGCGCCGGCCGCGCGCGAAATATTGGGCGGGGAACTGGTCAAGATCGAGACGATGGGAAGCTATGCCTGCCGCAACACCGTGGGCACCGCGCCGCAATATACCCGGCTGTCGAGCCATGCGCAGGGCAATGCGGTGGACGTCTCGGGCTTCGTGCTGGCGGACGGGCGGCGGATCACCGTGCAGGAGGGGTGGCGATCGGCCGATCCCGCGACCGCCGAATTCCTCCGCGTGATCCGCGCCTCGGCGTGCAAGCGTTTCGGCACGGTGCTGAGCCCCGATTACAACGCGGCGCATTACAACCACTTGCACCTGGAAGACGATCGCGCCGGCTTCTGCCGCTAGCCGCGCCGGCCTCGCTAGGTTAGGGGCGGGGAAATGAGCGACGCCAAGATACCCAACCGCCTGTTCGCCCCCGCGCGCCAGGACGCCGAGACCGCCAAGGGATCGATCCGCACCCCGCAGACCGAAGACCCCGCCTACCGCCTCGCCTTCCAGGACATGGACTTCCTGCTGCGCGAGGATCTGCGCCCGGTGCGCTTCCAGCTCGAGCTGCTGAAGCCCGAACTGATCCTGGCCGAGGCGGGCATCGCCTCGACTTTCGTCTTCTACGGCTCGGCGCGCATTCCGGAGCCCGCCAAGGCCCAGGCGCTGCTCGAACTCGCCGAGGGGGAGGAGGCGCGGCGGATCGCCGAGCGGCTGGTCGAGAAGTCGAAATATTATGAGGAAGCGCGCCGGCTCGCGCGGATCGTGAGCCAGGTGCCGCGCGATGCGGACGGGCGGCGGCAGTTCGTCGTCTGCTCGGGCGGCGGCCCCTCGATCATGGAGGCGGCCAATCGCGGCGCGGCGGATGTCGGCGCCGAATCGATCGGGCTCAACATCGTGCTGCCGCACGAACAGGCGCCCAACCCCTATGTCACCCCGGCGCTGAGCCTGCAGTTCCATTATTTCGCGCTGCGCAAGATGCACTTCCTGCTCCACGCGCGCGCGCTCGCGGCGTTTCCGGGCGGGTTCGGCACGTTCGACGAATTGTTCGAACTGCTGACGCTGATCCAGACCGGTAAGGTCGATCCGATGCCGGTGATGCTGTTCGGCGAGGCGTTCTGGCGCCGGGTGGTGGATTGGGAAGCTTTGTGCGAGGAAGGCGTGATCTCGCCGCGCGACCTGAAGATCTTCCGCTTCGTCGAAACGGCGGAGGAGGCGTGGGATTTCGTCCGCGCCTTCTACCGCGAACGCCAGGACCCGACCGGCGGCGATCCGCTGGAAGGGCCGGGCGAAGCATAGGCTGCCCGGTCAGACCCGATCGCTTGCAATCAAAAGTTCGCAATCAAAATCTGGCGTCGCCCCGGCGAAGGCCCGGGCTTGGCTTCTTGTTCTTCGGTCGGGAGCCTAGCCCCGGCTTTCGCCGGGGCGACGTGGATCAGGTTTACTGCGGCCGCTCTAGGGCGAGCGCGACGGTACAGTGTTGAAGCGCCGCCCCTTACTGCCCCGCGCTGTTCCCGCCATCCGCCGGCGCCGCCGCGTTGCCCGCATCGGCAGCCGTGGTGTTGCCCGGGGCCTGCGTGGTATCCGGGCCGGGCGCCGCGGGGGCGGCGGCGGGGATCGGCAGGTTGGAGCCCTGCGCGTTCAGATAGGCGATCACGTTCGCCCGGTCTTCCGGGTTCGTCAGGCCGGCGAAGCTCATCTTGGTGCCTTCCGCATATTTGCGCGGATTGGTGAGCCATTCGTTCAGCGCGGCGAAGGTCCAGGTGCCGCCCTTGGCCTTCAGCGCGTCCGAATAAGCGAAGCCCGGATGCGCCGCGACCTGATGGCCGACGACCCCATACAGATTGGGGCCGATGCCGTTCGCGCCGTTCTGCTGCGCATTGTGGCACGAGGCGCATTTCTTGAACACGGCCTCGCCCTTGGTCACTTCCGCCGAGGCCATCAGCGTCTCGATCGGCACCGCCGGGGCGGCCGCGGCACCGTCGCCGGCGCCTTCCTCGACCACGCCCTCGATCGGATAGCCCATTTTTTCCGGACGGCCTTCCTTGAAAGTCAGCCGGCCGATCATCGACAGCCCCAACCCGACGAACAGCGCCGCCAACACCCAGCCCAAAATCACGTTCGTCCGGAAATTCATTTATCCCGCCTATGGTACCTACGCCTGTTGCGCTGCCCTTTATAAGCGCGAAGCCCAGCCCGCAAGCCGCGCTTGCCGCACCGGGGCGCGGCGGTTAAGCGCGGTGCCCCGATGGAACGTTTCCCTGCCCCCGCCCTGCCGCACGTCGCCCGCCTGAGCGAGGCCGCGCGCGCCGATCCCGCGCGGGCGGTCGCTTTCCAGGGCGCGCCCGGGGCGAATTCGCATCTCGCCGCGCTCCAGGCGCATCCCGGCTGCGCGCCGCTCCCCTGTTTCGACTTCGCCGACGCGATCGAGGCGGTGCAGAGCGGCGCGGCGCAGCGTGCGATCATCCCGATCGAGAATTCGCTCCACGGGCGCGTGGCCGACATCCATTTCCTGCTGCCGGAATCGGGGCTGGCGATCACGGGCGAGTTCTTCCTGCCGATCCGCCACGCGCTGATGGGGCTGGGGACGGTTGGCGACATACGCGAGGCGGCGAGCCATCCCCAGGCGCTCGGCCAGTGCCGCCATTGGCTGCGCGCGCGGGGGATCCAGCCGGTGACATATCCCGACACGGCGGGCGCGGCGGCGATGGTCGCCGAGCGCGGCGACCCGCGGCTCGCCGCGCTCGCGCCCGCGGGGGCGGCGGAAATCTATGGGTTGAAGCTGTTCGAGGCCGACATCGCCGACGCCGCGCACAACATGACGCGCTTCCTGACGCTGGAGCAGGCCCCCCGCCCGGTGGAGGGCGCCGGGCCGTTCATGACGACGCTGATCTTCGCCGTGCCCAACGCCCCGGCCGCGCTCTACAAAGCGCTGGGCGGCTTCGCGACGGCGAAGGTGAACATGACCAAGCTGGAGAGCTACCAGCCCGGCGGCAGCTTTTCGGCGAGCGAATTCTACGCCGACTTCATCGGCGCCCCCGGCGACCCCGATGTCGACCGCGCGCTGGCGGAACTCGCCTTCCACTGCGAATGGGTGCGGCTGCTGGGGAGCTATCCGATGGCCCGGGAGCGGTAGGTTGAAAATTAGGCCTTTCGGATATATTTCCTAGGCAAGGATTGGGCATCTCCCGGTCGAACCAAAGGCTCCGGTCCAAACGGAGCCTTTGTTTTTTAAGGAAAGATTTTCAGGTCGACTAATTTGCGCTGAGCAATTGCCGCTGCCCGGTTAGGCTGGTCTGGACGCAACACCCGCAAGGCGAGCGGGCGCGCGATTAAGTCCGAAAGCTGGTGGCCCGCCATGTTGGCCGCTTTTTGCACGAAGACCGGTGCGAGCTGCCAGTGGCGAAAATCTGTCCTGCGCCAACCCCAATGTGCCCGGTCGTTGGCAATCCGCTCAAAGACCTCGCCTAGCTCCTTGTCCTCCACGGCGCCACGCCCTTCGAACAGCACGTGGATCAGCCTTCCGGCTTCCTCTTCCGTCTTCAGAAGCGCGCATAGCCTTTCCAGACAGAAGTGCAGCGCAATCTGATAAGGGTTCCAGGGATCATCATAACGCTCGCGGTGCTTCGCCTTATCGATCACAGCAGCGATCACACGCACGGGCATCGCCGTAACGAGATCGTTGATCGCTTGGTGAAACGCCTCGCGCCGCTCCGGATCGCCACGCAAGAAATCGAAGGGTGGTGACTGCTTCCTGATATCGCGTTCGTGCAGCACGATGGCATCATGCCCAAAGAAATCGAACTTCAACTGTCGGATGGCGGGCTCCACGACATGCGTGTAGTCCTGCTTGGCGAACACGCAGAAAATTAGCGCAAACACTGGGAACTGCGGATCGATCGTCGCCATTCCATGGTCGCCGCTTTCATCCGCGAAAACGATGAATTCGCTGAATTGCGTCATTCAGTCGCGCAAATCATCCGCCCACACGCTCAGCAACGTATGCGCGATGGCATAATCGGGCGGCGCCAGGAACCGCGCGCCGTCGTCGCCCGCCAGCGCCGCGCGTACCTCGTCGCGCGTCGCCCAGAAGGCGTCCTCCAGCTCGTGCGTGTCGAGCGTGATCGCGTCGTCCTCGGCCTGGCCGACACAGGCGATCATCAGCGAACTGGGGAAGGGCCAGGGCTGGCTGGCGATATAGCGCACGCCGCGCACCCGCACCCCGGCTTCCTCGAACAATTCGCGCGCGACCGCTTCCTCGATCGATTCGCCTACTTCCAGAAAGCCGGCGAGCGCCGAATAGCGCCCCGCCGGCCAGGCCGGCTGGCGGCCGAGCAGGCAGCGGCCCTGATGCTCCGCCAGCATGATCACCACCGGATCGACGCGGGGGAAATGCTCGGCATCGCAGCCATCGCAACGCCGGCCCCAGCCGGCGCGGAACATCGCCGTTCGCCCGCCGCAATTGGCGCAGAAACCGTGGCGGCTGTGCCAATCGAGCAGGCTGCGCGCGGCGGCATAGGTCGCCGCCTCGCCGGGCGCCATCTGGCCGAGCATCGCGAACAGCCGCAGCGAGCGCCCCGGCGGCGCGCGATCGCCCGGCGCCAGCGCGGCGAAATGCGGCCGGTCGCGCTCGCCCAGGCCCAGCAACACCAGTTCGGCGCCTTCGGGCGCTTCGGCCAGGCTGGTCCAGACCAGCCGACCGTCGCCGTCGAGCGCCGGATCGAACCGATCGAGCACCAGCAGCCGGGCGCGCCAATCGCTCTGTGCCGCCGCGAGCGCTTCGGCGTCGTGGCGCAGCCGGTCGGCACGATCGAGCGTGCCGCCGGTAAAACCGGGGACGATCACCGCGCGGTATCGACGTAGAAGGCCTTGGCGAAATCGGCGCGCAGCGGCCAGCGCTCGCCGGGGATGTAATTGACCATCACCGTCACCCGCTGTTGCCGCGCGCGATCGACCCAGGCGATCGTGCCGGCGGCGCCGCCCCAGCCATAAGTGCCCTTGGCCGGGCCGCCGGGGGTATCGGTCAACCGCACCGATCCGCCCGCGCCGAAGCCCTGCGGCTCGTTGCGGCTCGAATCGATATAGCTGACGCCCGCCGGCAACAGGTTGGACAGCGCGAGATCGACCGTCTGCGGCTTCATCACCCGCACTCCATCGAGCGTGCCGCCATTCTGGAGCATGTGGAGGAAGCGATCATAATCATGCGCCGACATCACCAGCCCAGCGCCGCCATAAGGAAAGCTCGGCGGCTGGAGATAAGCGCTCTGCGCGCCGGGATCGATGGGGATGGGGTTCTCGCCGAAAAAGGCATAGCCGGTGATCAGGCGCGCGGCATCGCCCGCGGGCACCTGGAAGAAAGTGCTGTTCATCTTGAGCGGGGTGAACAGGCGCGTTTGCAGGAAGGCGTCGAACGGCATCCCGCTCGCTTTCTCGATCACCGCGCCGAGCACGTCGAGCCCGATCGAATAGCTCCATTTGGTGCCCGGCTCGGCGATCAGCGGCAGCGTCGCGACGCGCTTGGCGAAGGCGGCAAGGCTCGGCGGGCGAACCTTGCGCGCCTGCACTTCGGCGCCGACCGTGCTGGTGAAGGGGGTGATGCCGTTCTTCTCATATTCGGCGAGCAGCGGCCCCTTGGTGACGATCGTGTAACCCAGCCCGGCGGTGTGGGTCAGCAGGTGGCGCACGGTGATCTGGCGCTTGGCGGGCAGCGAGCTGAGCCCCTTCTCGGGATCGACCAGCACCCGCATATTCTTGAAGCCGGGGAAGAAATCGCTGATCGGCTGATCGAGCTTCAGCTTGCCTTCCTCGATCAGCATCATTGCGGCGATGCCGGTGATCGGCTTGGTCATCGAATAGACCCGCCACAGCGTGTTCTCGTCGGCCGGGGCGGCGGCGGCTTCGAAGCTGAGCTTGCCGGCCTTCAGGATCGTCGTCGCCTCGCCTTGGCCGATCGCGGCGACGACGCCGGGGGCGCGGCCCTGCTGGACATAGCTCTCCACCACGCCCTGCGAGCGCGTCAGCGCCGCCGGGGCGGGGGCGGGGACGGGGCTCGACAGCGGCTGGCGGAGCGCCTGGCGCGCCTCGACGGTGACGAACGGCAGTGCGGCGAGCGGGAAAGTGAGCGCGAGCGCGCGGACGGCGAAACGACGGGTCATTCTTCTCTCCTCAGCGCGGCGGCCTTCGCGAACACGGTGGGCAGCCCGGCCGAGTCGAGTGCGTCGATCGGCCACCACGCGGCCGTTGATGGCAAATCGGGCGGGGCCTCGGCAAGCGTCGCGACGGCGAGCGACAGATCGAGCCGGAAATGCGTGAAGACATGCCGCGCCGGGGTTGGGCGTATCGTCCAGCGGGCAGGCGCGGGCGCGCCGGCGAGGCCGGGCGGGGCGGGCGACCACGGTCCCGTCGGCAGCGCCCGCATCCCGCCGAGCAGCCCCTTGGGCGGGCGCTGGACGAGCAGGACGCGGCCCGCATGCTCCAGCCAGAAAGCGGTGCCGTGACGCTGCGGCTTGCCCTGTTTGGCGGCTTTGACCGGATAACGTTCCGGCGTCCCGTCCGCTTTCGCGGCGCAGGCGAAGGCGATCGGGCAGAGCGCGCAGGCGGGGCCGCGCGGGGTGCAGAGCATCGCGCCCAGGTCCATCATCGCCTGGGCGAAATCGCCGGGGCGCTGGTGCGGCGTGATCCGATCGGCGAGCGCGCGGATCACGGGCTTGGCGGCGGGGAGCGGGTCGGCGCAGGCGAAGAGGCGCGTGACGACGCGCTCGACATTGCCGTCCACCACCACCGCGCGCTCGCCGAACGCGATCGCCGCGATCGCGGCGGCGGTATAATCGCCGATGCCGGGCAGGTCGCGCAGCCCCGCCTCGTCGCGCGGGAAGCCGCCGCGCGCCGCCACCGCCCGCGCGCAGGCCAGCAAATTGCGGGCACGCGCATAATAGCCGAGCCCCGCCCAGGCGGCCATCAGCTCGGCATCCTCGGCGGTCGCGAGCGCTTGCACGGTCGGCCAGCGCGCGACGAAATCGGCGAAGCGCGGGCGGACGGTCGCGACCGTCGTCTGCTGGAGCATCACCTCGCTCAGCCACACGCGATAGGGGTCCGGCCGCGCGCCTCCCTTCACCCGCCAGGGAAGCTCGCGGCCATGCGCGTCATACCAGGCGAGCAGGGCGGGGGCGATGCTTAGGGGATCAAGCGGCTTGGCGGGCACGGGGCGGCTATGGCATGGACGGGGCCGTGAGCAAAAGCCCGCCCAATCTGAAACCGATCGAGCCCGGCCGCGGCGGGCCGGCGCGCGCGCTCGCCGATCTGCTGCCGCAGGTGGGCGGGGCGGCGTTCCGCAAGTTCGGCTTCGTGCAAAGCTCGGTCGTCAGCCGCTGGGGCGAAATCGTGGGGCCGCGCTTCGCCGCGGTCTCGGTGCCCGAATCGATCCGCTTCCCGCGCGGGCGCAAGGAGGAAGGCACGCTCCATCTGCTCGTGCGCGGCGCCCACGCGCCGATGATGCAGCATATCGTGCCCGAGATCATCGAGCGGGTGAACCGCTTCTTCGGCTATCCCGCGATCGCCAAGGTCGCGATGCGCGCCGGCGAGCTGCCCGCCAAGCCCGCGCGCGCCCCGGCGCCCTCGCTCAAGCCTGTGCCGAGCGAGCTGGGGGACAGCCTGCGCGCGATCGCCGATCCCGAACTGCGCGCGGTGCTTTCGGCGCTTGCCGCGGGCGTTGCGACCAGCCAAGGCGCGCCGGTGATCGAGAAGGAAGCTTCATGAAGTTTGCTTTGGGGGCGCTCGCGCTCCTCGCCGCCAGCGTCGCGCTCGCCGCGCCGGGGCGGCGCCCGCCCGCGCCGCGCCCGCCCGCGCCCGCCGCGCAGCGCGTGAGCGTGACGCCGGAGGGCTATTTCGTCCGCGGCAACCCCGCCGCCAAGCTCCGCCTGATCGAATATGGCAGCTTCACCTGCCCGCATTGCGCCGCCTTCGCCGCCGAATCCAAGGCCGGGCTGAACGCGCTGATTGTGAGCGGCAAGCTAAGCCTCGAATATCGCCCGGCCCTGCGCGATCAGCTCGATCTCGCGGCGGCGATCGTCGCGCGCTGCACCGGCCCCGCGCGCTATTTCCAGGCAACGGAGACGATCTTCGCCGAACAGCCGCGCTGGTTCGACAAGGGCGCCGCGTTCATCAACGCCGAGGGGCCGAAGCTCACCGGCCCGATCGGCGCGCGGCTGCGCAAGGTGGCCGATGCGGCGGGCCTCAGCGCGATCGGCGCGCGTTACGGCGTGACGCCGGCCAAGCTCGCCGCCTGCTTCGCCGATGCGCGCGCCAATCAGAAACTGGTCGCTAATGCCGAGGCGGCGTTCAAGCGGATCAACGGCACGCCGACCTTCTTCCTGGGCGACGAAAAACTCGATGCCGGCGATTGGGCGCGGCTGGAGCCGCTGCTGACGGCGAAACTGAAAGGGTGATGACGATGCGGATCGCGTTGGGGATTTCGGCGGCGCTCGCGCTCGCGGCGTGCGGGCAGCAGGCGGGCACCGGCACCACGGCGAGCGCGGCCGCCGCGCCCGTTACCGGCAAGGCGCCGCCCGCCGGCAAGGCGTGGAGCGAGGTGGTGAGCGCGACGCCCGAGGGCGGCTATCGCATGGGCAATCCGGACGCCCCGCTGAAGCTGGTCGAATATGGCTCGCGCGCCTGCCCCTATTGCGCGAAGTTCGACGCGGAGGGCTATCCGGCGCTGAAGGAAGGCCTGATCAAGGCGGGCAAGCTTTCCTACGAATTCCGCGATTATCCGATCCACGGCGCGCTCGATCTGGCGCCGACTCTGCTCGGCCACTGCGTCGGCGCCGACGCCTTCTTCCCGATGCTCGATCAGATGATGAGCAACCAGCAGACGCTGCTCGCCAATGTCGAGCAGGTCGCGCGGCCGCTGCAGGGGCAGAGCGGCCCGGCGGTGGCGCTGGGGTTCGCGCAGGGGCTGGGCTATATCGACTTCGTCAAGCAGCGCGGCCTGCCGGAGGCGCAGGCGCGCGCCTGCCTGTCGGACCAGAAGGCGATCCAGGCGATCGCCGATCGTTACCAGGCGGCGAACCAGCAATATAATGTGAGCGGCACGCCGACCTTCATCCTGAACGGCCGCAAGCTGGACAATGTGGGCGACTGGGCGCAGCTGCAGCCGGCGCTGAAGGCGGCGGGGGGCTGAGGGGGACAACTTGTTGACGTTATCAATAGTTGATGACGTCGCCACTGTTGGAAGGAGCCCTACGATGATCAGCGCCGATCTTGGGCAGCAGCTCGAAAGCTTCGTCGCGCGGCTTGTCGCGAGCGGGCGCTACAACTCGAAGAGCGAGGTGCTGCGCGAAGGCGTGCGCCTGATCCAGGATCGCGAAGCGCGACTGGCCGCGCTCGACGCCTCGATCGCGCGGGGCATCGCCGACGCCGATGCTGGCCGCGCCACGCCCGCCGGCGAGGTGTTCGATCGGCTCGAGGCGAAGTATCGCGATCTCGCCGACCGGGCGGGATGATCGTTGTCCTTGCGGCCGAGGCGGTACGCGACCTCGAGGCGATCGGCGACCATATCGCGCGCGACGATCCGGCGCGCGCCTTGAGCTTCGTGCAGGCGCTGCGCGAGAAGTGCCTCGGCCTCGCCGACATGCCCGAGCGTTTCCCGCTGGTGCCGCGCTACGAAGCGGCGGCTATTCGAGTGAGGCGCGGTTGTCAGCTGTTGTGCTCTTGCGCGCAGCCCGCATCTTCGGAAGTGCGAATTCTATCAGGAATTGATAACACTGCGGGGTTATCTATCGCCAATGCTGGTCGCCGCGCTTTCTTGGATCATGCTTGTCAACGCCTGGACGGTGCTGCGGTTTTGGCAGGATAAACAACGTGCTATCGCCGGCGAACGACGTATCCCCGAGGCCGATCTTCTCGGACTAGCGATGGTCGGCGGTTCGCCGGGAGCATTCGCGGCCCGCCATTTTTTCCGGCATAAGACGCGCAAGGAGCCCTTCTCTACGCGGCTGCAGCTTATCGCCGCCGCGCAGTGCGGGGCCGTGGCGACGCTGCTATTTTTCTAAATCATAACAGTGCTGACGTTGAAGGCCACTACCCTATCGATGACCTCTCATTGCACACTGGCCATCTTTATCATATGTCCCGCCAACATCCATCGGCGGTAATGGCGCGATTACTATCGAATAATATCTTTAACAATTTATAATTAAATCTTCTCTATGGTAAGGACGCTCATGGCGAAGCAAGCGGGTATCGGCGAGAATGATTTTGAGAAAAGGTATCATACTTCTTAAAGAAACAAAGGCCCTTTCCACGTACGTTGCGGTCCTATGGATCATAACACTGGTATGGACCGTTTTTGATCTAAATTACATTCTTGTTCCCCCAATGAATTCAGAAGCGCAAGTATGGTTTCTTGCACTTTCAGGAATATTCATTCTTTTCATGCTTGCCTCGGCCATTGTCGCGATATGGCCGCTCATCTTGTGCATCGCGACGTGTCTCTTGCTAGCGAATCTTATTTTTGAGCGTTACGATCGAACCAGAAAATATCGGTGGATAGGCGCGGTTATCGTCACCGGTGCTCTGGTTCCAACGCTTGTTTCACTCAACGTCGTCAGAATCGTTCCGTTCTTGCAGCCAATTGAAAAAGCCGTGGAGGCTCATGCGGCCGCGCTTCAAGCGAACGTCGCGCAGCGCAATGCGGGGCAGCCGGACCGATCTTTTGCCGGCGAAAACCGGTCTGTATCGACAAGGTCCGAGCAAAGTTCTCGGCGGCTGGCGGAAACGATCGCTCGGATGGAGAGGGCCGCGCGTGCGCGTTGTGCCACCGCGACGGATCCGGAGACAATCGACGCATGCGAGCGAGCGGCGAAGGATTTGGAGTGGTCGAAGGGCGCGGAAGGGGCCCGATGAACGTCTGAAACGCTGCCGGTCGCGGTTTGAAGTCGCTGAATTGTAACGATTCGGGCTTTGAAGCAGGCAGCGCTTACTCCACGTCTTGTCGGTTGGTTTCTGTCCTTCCAAAACCAGCACCCCCCTCGACACCCCCGCCCCTCATCAGCCAATATCCCCCCAGAAAGGGGCATAAGTGCAGATCAAGCGGCTGCGGCTGAGCGGCTTCAAGAGTTTCGTCGATCCCGCCGATCTGCGCGTCGAGCCGGGGCTTACCGGCATCGTCGGCCCCAATGGCTGCGGCAAGTCCAACCTGCTCGAGGCGCTGCGCTGGACGATGGGCGAATCCTCCGCCAAGTCGCTGCGCGGCGCGGGGATGGAGGATGTGATCTTCGCCGGCACCACCCGCCGCCCGGCGCGCGATTTCGCCGAGGTCGCGATGCTGATCGAGACCGACGAGGGCGAGACCGAGGTCGTCCGCCGGATCGAGCGCGGCGCGGGATCGGCCTATCGGCTCAACGGTCGCGACGTGCGGGCGAAGGACGTTTCGCTGCTCTTCGCCGACGCGGCGACCGGCGCGCACAGCCCGGCGCTCGTCAGCCAGGGGCGGATCGGCGCGGTGATCAACGCCAAGCCCGCCGAGCGCCGCGCGATGCTGGAGGAAGCGGCGGGGATCGCCGGCTTGCATGTCCGCCGACGCGACGCCGAGCAGCGGCTGCGCGCGACCGAGGCAAATCTCACCCGGCTGGGCGAGATCATGGCCGAGCAGGAGGCGCGGGTCGCGGCGCTCCGGCGTCAGGCGCGCCAGGCCGAGCGTTATCGCGCGCTCTCCGATCAGATCCGCACCGCCGAGGCGCGACTGATCTTCACGCGTTGGCGGGATGCCGCTGCCGCCGCCGATGCCGCCCGCGCCGAGGCGACCGGCGCGGAAGCGCGCGTCGGCGAAGCGGCCGAGGCGCAGCGCGCGGCGGCGGCGCATCAGGCGGCGGCGACCGAGGCGCTCGCCGGGGTGCGCCATGAAGCGCTCGCCGCGCGCGACCGGGCGAGCGAGCTCGGCCATCAGCTGGCGACCTTGCGCCAGGAACGCGATCAGGTGTCGCGGCGCTTGCAGGAAGTGGCCGAGGCACAGGCGCGGCTCGGCGCCGACCGCGCGCGCGAAGGGGCGCTGGCGGAGGATGCCGCCGCCGCGCTCGCCCGGCTGGCGGCGGAGGGCAAGGCGCTCGACGCGCGGCTCGCGGAGGCGCAGGCGCGCGCGCCCGAACTCGCGGCGGCGCTGGCGACGGCGGAAGCCGCCGCGCGGGACGCCGAGGTCGCGCTCGCGCAGGGGCTCGCGGCGCAGGCGGCGGAGGCGGCCGAGGCGCGGGTGGCGCAGGCCGCGCTCCAGGCGGCGCGGGGGCGGGCGCAGCGGGCGGAAAGCGATGCCGCCCGGCTCGCCAGCGAGTCCCGGGCGCTCGGCGACGCCGCGCCGATCGAGGCCGAGCGGGCGCGGGCCGCGGGCGAGCGGGCGCAGGCGCTTACTCATGCCGAACAGGCCAAGCGCGCGCTGGCCGAGGCGGAGGGCGCCGAGCGCAGCGCCCGCGCCGCGCGCGATCACGCCCAGGCCGAGCGCAGCCGCGCGCATGCCGAGCTGAGCGCGATCGACAGCGAAAGCGCCGCGCTCGCCAAGGCGACGCGGCCTTCGGGCAAGGCGCGGGTGCTCGACGACGTGCGCCCCGCGGCGGGCTATGAGCGCGCGCTGGCGGCGGCCTTGGGCGACGATCTGGAGGCGGGGCTCGACGCGGCCGCGGAGCGCCACTGGGCGGGCGCGGCGCCGATGGAAGGCGATCCCGGCGCGCCGGCGGGGACGACGCCGCTCGCGTCGCTGGTCGAGGCGCCGGCGGCGCTCGCGCGGCGGCTGGCGCAGATTTTCGTGGCCGATGCCGATGCCGGGCAGCCGCTCGCGGTGGGGCAAAGGCTGGTGACGCTTGGCGGGCAATTGCGGCGGTGGGACGGCTATGTCGCCCGCTCGGGCGGGGCGGCGGCGGCCGAGCGGCTCGAACGGCTGGGGCGCCTGCGCGCGCTGGAGGCGGCGCGGCCGGCGGCGGTGCGCGCGGTGGAAAGCGCGGACGCCGAACTCGCCCGGATCGATGGGGCGATCGCCGCGGCGCGCCAGCAAGCGAGCGACGCGCGCCGCCTGATCGACGCGGCGGAAGCGCGCGCGCGCGATGCTCTCCGCGCCGAGGACCGCGCGGCGGCGGCGCTCGAACGGCTGGAGGCGCAGCGCGCCGATCTCCGCGCCCGCGAGGGCCGGGTCGCCGCCGAACGGGACGAGGCGGCCGCCGATCTCACCCGCGCCGAAGCCGCGCTCGCCGCTTTGCCCGATGGCCGCGCGACCCAGGTGCAGGTCGTTGCGCTCCAGCGACAAGCCGAGGCGGCGCGCGCTCGGGTGGCGGAGGCGCGCGCGGCGCGATCGGCGCATGAACGCGCGCTGGACAATGATCGCGATCTTCGCGCTCGCGCCGATGCCGAGGCGAAGGGCTGGCGCCAGCGCGCCGGCGACGCCGCCCGCCGCATCGCCGATATGGCCAAGCGCGGCGAGGCGCTGGCCGAGGAAGCCGCCGTGCTCGCCGCCAAGCCCGCCGGGATCGAGGCGCGGCTCGAAGCGCTCGCCGCCGATCACGCGCACGCCCGCGATGCCGCCGAAACGGCGCAAGCCGCCGAACGCGCCGCCGAAGCGCGGCTGCGCGAGACCGAGCGCCTCGCCGCCGCCGCCGCCGAAGCGCTCGCCAGCGCCCGCGAAACCCGTGCCGCCGCCGCCGCGCGCGCCGAGAATCAGGAACTGCGCCGCGCCGAACTCGCCCGGCTCTCCGGCGAACGCTTCGAATGCCCGCCGCCGCTGCTGCCCGAGCGCGCTGAGTTCCGCGCCGACGAGACGCGCGGACCCGCCGAGGAAAGCGCGCGGCACGACCGGCTGATCGCCGAGCGCGAGCGGCTGGGCGCGGTGAACCTCGTCGCCGAGAGCGAACTCGCCGAGATCGAAGGCCAGCTGACCAGCGGCGCCGCCGAGCGCGACGAGCTGATTCAGGCGGTCAACCGGCTGCGCGGCTCGATCGGGACGTTGAACCGCGAGGGGCGCCAGCGCCTGCTCGCCGCGTTCGAGGCGGTGAACGGCCATTTCCAGCGGCTGTTCACCACGCTGTTCAACGGTGGCCACGCGCATCTCGCGCTGGTCGATTCGGACGACCCGCTCGAGGCGGGGCTCGAGATCCTGGCGCAGCCGCCCGGCAAGAAGCTGCAATCGCTCACCTTGCTTTCGGGCGGCGAGCAGGCGCTGACCGCGGTCGCGCTGATCTTTGGGCTGTTCCTCACCAATCCCGCGCCGATCTGCGTGCTCGACGAGGTCGACGCCCCGCTCGACGACGCGAATATCGAGCGCTTCTGCGACCTGCTGGAGGCGATGACGCGCGAGACCGCGACGCGCTATCTGATCGTCACGCACAACGCGGTCACGATGAGCCGGATGCACCGGCTGTTCGGCGTGACGATGGTGGAGCAGGGCGTCAGCCGGCTGGTCTCGGTCGATCTGCAGGGCGCCGAGGCGCTGCTCGCCGCCTGAGCGCGATCGAGACGTTGCGCTTTGGTAATCGACTTCCCATCTAGCCGGGCGGCGGCGCTGGGGCCGCGCGAAAAACGGATGGCAGCGATGGCGCGATATTGGCTGGCATTGTCCCTGGCGCTGATCGGCGCGGCGCCGGCGAAGGACCAGCCGCTGGTGCTTGGCGGCCTGGAGCCGGGCAATTGGAAGCTGCGGGAACTGGGCGGCGCCGCGCGCGAGCTGTGCATCACCGATCCCGCGAGCCTGCTCCAGATCCAGCATGGCATGGCCAATTGCAGCCGGCTGTTGATCGATGACGCGCCGCGCGCCGCCACCGTCCATTACAGCTGCCCGGGCGCGGGCCATGGCCGCACCGTGCTGAAGCTGGAAACGCCGCGTAGCCTGCTGCTCGAAACCCAGGGCATCGATCATGGCGAGCCGTTCGAACAGCGCTATCAGGGCACGCGCACGGGCGATTGCCAATCGGCCGCTCGTTAAGCCGGCGTTTAGCTGGGCTGTGTTAGCCGATCCTCGTGTCTGTGATGGGCACGCTTTCCTCCCTAGGCTGTTCGCAAAGCCTTAGACTGGGCCGCTCCCTCAACCGGGCGGTCCTTCTTTTTGGGGGATGCGGCTTTCCTCGCCGAGCCGGGTGGAGTAGCGGGGCGCGGCTATGGACAATCAGCCTCTCGCCGTCGCGCTGCTTTCGGGCGGGCTCGATTCGATGGTCGCGGCCGCGCGCGCGCGCGAAGACGGGTTCGCGCTGCTCGCGCTGTCGGTCGATTATAATCAGCGCCACCGGGTGGAGCTGGCGGCGGCGCGGCGCATCGCGCATGAGCTGGGCGCGGTGCGGCATGTGATCCTGCCGCTCGATCTCTCGGCCTTTGGCGGCTCGGCGCTCACCGCCGATATCGCGGTGCCCAAGGGCGGTGTCGGCAGCGACATTCCAGTTACCTACGTGCCCGCGCGCAACACCGTGATGCTCTCGCTCGCGCTGGCCTGGGCGGAAGCGGCGGGCGCGCGCGATCTGGTGATCGGGGTGAACGCGCTCGATTATTCGGGCTATCCCGATTGCCGCCCGGAGTTCATCGCCGCCTTCCAGGACATGGCGAACCTTGCCACCAAGGCGGGGGTGGAGGGCGCGCGCTTCACCGTCCACGCGCCGCTGCAGCACCTTACCAAGGCGCGGATCGTGCAGGAGGCGGCGCGGCTGGGGCTCGACGCGGGGCTCAGCTGGTCCTGCTACGATCCCGCGCCCGGCGGCATCCATTGCGGGCTGTGCGACAGCTGCCGCCTGCGCCGGCGCGGGTTCGAGGAAGCCGGGCTGCCCGATCCGACGCGCTACGCGCAGCGGCCATGAGCTATGCGGTGAAGGAAATGTTCCTCACCCTGCAGGGGGAGGGCGTGCATAGCGGGCGCCGCGCGCTGTTCATCCGCTTCGCCGGGTGCAATTTGTGGAGCGGGCGCGAAGTCGATCGGGCGAGCGCGGTCTGCCGTTTCTGCGACACCGATTTCGTCGGCACCGACGGCGACGGCGGCGGCAGGTTCGCCGACGTCGCCGCCCTGGTTCAGCAGGCCGCGCGGCTGTGGGGCGACGCGCCCGAGCGCTTCTGCGTGCTCACCGGCGGCGAGCCGATGCTGCAGGTGGACGACGCGCTGGTGGACGCGCTGCACGCGGCGGGCTTCACCATCGCGATCGAGACGAACGGCACGCTGCCCGCGCATCCGGGGATCGACTGGGTCTGCGTCAGCCCCAAGGCGGGGAGCGAGGTGGTGCAGCGCGTAGGCGACGAGCTGAAACTCGTCTGGCCGCAGCCGATCGATCTCGCCGTGATCGAGGCGTGGGATTTCCGCCACTGGCTGATCCAGCCGATGGACAGCGCCACGGCCGAGGCCAATCGGGAAGCCGCGATCGCGCTGGTGCTCAGCCGACCGCGCTGGCGGCTATCGCTGCAGACTCACAAGCTGCTGGGGCTGCGCTGAGCCGCTGGCGTAGATCAGGTCCTGTACCGGGCCGCATTTGCGCGCGTCATATTGGTCGCGCTTGTCCCAGCATTGCTGATCGAGCCGGGGTATCTGGTAGCGATAGCTCATGCCCAGCCGGCCGGGGAAGAATTGCTCGCCCTGCGGCTTGAGCGATTGGCGCAGCTCCATCATCCGCCGCTCCGCGATCGTGTAGAGCGAGCCGCGCCGGAGGAACAGCGCGTCATGCGCGATCGCGCCCGCCGTTTGGCAGAACATCCGCTGCCCGCTCACCGTCGAAAAGCCCGAATAGATTTTGGTGCCATATTCGTCGAGCGCGCGCTGGCCGAGCGGCTTGCTCTTTTTCACCCGCGCGAAATAAGCGCCGAGCGTGTCGAGCGACTGCTTCAGCTCGTCCTTATGATCGAGCAGCAGCGCATTGTAGCTCTGCACGCTCAGCAGCTGCGGCTCGAACTGACATTGCAGCGCGGCGATGTTGAGCGCGGCGCGTAGCGACCAGACGAGGCCCGCGCGCAGTTCCCCGGGCGTCGCGCCGGGCAGCGGCACCATCACGCCGGGTTCGTCGCCGCGCACCGGGGCACCGCGAAGATCGGGGTTCTTCAGGAAGAATTGAGCGGCAGCCGGGCTCGCGCCGCCCACCGCCATCGCCAGGGCGGCCCCCGCCGCCAGCATCGCCTTCACGCCCGTCATCGCCCCGCGCACCCCATCGTCCAATCGGTCGCCGTGTCTCGCGCAAGGCTTGGCATATTGCAAGCGGGCCGCACGGCGGATCGAGTCGCCGCTGCGGCCAAGCGCGCGCTCGCCATGGAACGGATTTCGCGATGCCGCCGGCACGGCAATGAAAAAGGGCCGCCCGGCATCGGCGCGGGCGGCCCTTTCCAAAAAAGCTATACCGACGAAGGCTTACTTCGTGGTGTTGCCCGTCGCCATGGCGTCGTTGCCCGTCGCCATCGCGTCGTTCGACGCCATCGCGTCGTTCGAGGTCATCATCGCGTCGTTCGAGGCCATCGCGCCGTCGGTCGAGGTCATGGCGTCGTTGCCGGTCGCCATCGCGTCGGTGGTGTTCTCGACGGTGGTGTTCTCGGTGGTCGCGGTTTCGGTCTTGTTGCAGGCCGAGATCATGAGCGCCGCGCCGGCGATCATCGAACCGGTCACAACCTTGGCAATGAGTGCACGCATCTGTAGCTCCCTAGATAGTGGATTTGGTTGGGCGTTGCCCGCCTTAATACCCAAATCGGAGTGGACATTAGTCGGAACCGCCGTCCGCCTCAAGCCTCGTTTTAGCGCTTGCAAGGAAGAAGCGCTAGAAATTGCCCGAATTCGGCCGCAAGCGCGTCGTCCAGCAGCCCCGACTCGGCGGATTTCCCGAGTGCTCGCAGGCTTGTTACGGGAAATTGCGGCAAACCGCACGGCACGATTCCGCCAAAATGCGCCAGATCGGGCGCGCGGTTGAGCGCGAAGCCGTGCAGCGTCACCCAGCGGCGCACCCGCACGCCGATCGCGCCGATCTTCGCCTCGCGGCCGCCGTCGCGCGTCCAGATGCCGACGCGCCCTTCGACGCGGAACGCCGCGACATCGAGCCGGGCGAGGGCGGCGATCAGCCAGTCCTCCAGCGCGTGGACGAAGCAGCGCACGTCCCGCCCGCGTCGCGCGAGATCGAGCTGGACGTAGCCGATCCGCTGCCCCGGCCCATGATAGGTATAGCGCCCGCCGCGCCCGCTGTGATGCACCGGGAAGCGCGCGTCGAGCAGCTCGGCCGGATCGGCGCTGGTGCCGGCGGTGTAGAGCGGCGGGTGTTCGAGCAGCCACACCCGCTCCGGCGCTTCGCCGGCGGCGATCGCGGCGGCGCGCGCCTCCATCTCGGCGAGCGCCGCTGCATAATCGGTCAATCCCGGCGTCATGCGCCACTCGATCGCATCGTCCATCGCCGGGGCAGATGCGCGCGGCGCACCTCGGTTGCAAGCAGTGGCGGCGCGCGGCGCGATGCGCTAACCGACAAGGCTCTTGGGCTTGGGGGAGTGAGCGTGGCGAGGATCAGCGTCAGCGCGGTGTGGGACCGCACCACGGAATTCATCGGCGATCGCACCGGCGCGGTGCTCGCGGTCGCGGCGCCGGCGATCCTCGCCGCGCTCGTCGCGCAACAGATCGCGCAGCGGCTGCTGGCGGATGCGCCGGTGGCGAGCGCGATCGCCGGGCTCGCGCTGCAGATCCCTTTGCTCTGGGCGCAATTGCAGGTGATGGCACTGGCGATCGATCCCGCGGTGGCACCCGCCGAGGCACTGCAACGCGCGACCAACCGCCTGCCGGCGGCGTTGCTGCTGTGGCTCGCGATGTTCATGGTGGCGGTGGCGGCGATGGTGCCGCTCGGCGTGCTGCTCGCGGCGAGCGGCGTGCCGTTCGAGCGGATCGTGGCGCTGGGGCCGGAGGCCGATCCCGCCGCCATCGCCGCGCTGATCCCCAAAAGCGCGGCGCCTTTCCTGTTGACCGCGATCCTTTATCTGTTCGCCGCCGGCATCGCGCTGCTGATCCTGTTCCTACGCTGGGCGGTCGTCTATGTCGTCGCGCTGGTCGAGGCGGTCGCGCTGCCGGCGCTCGGCCGCAGCTGGCGGCTCACCCGGGGGATGACGCTCGCGCTGATCGGCGTCGCCTTGCTCTACGGCCTGGTCGCGACGGGGGCCGCGCTCGCCGCGCAGACCGTGGTGGGGGCGGTGCTCGGCCTGATCTTCGGCCGCGGCGGGGAACTGGGGGTGGCGAGCCTGGGCGGCGGCATCGCGGCGGCGATCGTCGCCACGGCGATGGCGGTCGTCGCCGCCGCGTTCCTCGCCAAATTCTATCTCGCCCAGCGCCGGCTGGAGGATGGCTTGCGCGGATGACGCGTTATGGCGCCGCCGCGGAGGCGGCGTGGCGGCTGTGGCGGCGCGACGGCGCGCTGCTGTGGCCGCTGATCGGCCTCACCCATTTCGTGCCGCTGCTCGCCAAGGCGCTGTTCCTGCCGCCGCTGCCCGCGCTGCCGAGCGAGGCGGCCGGCGCGGTGGCGCGGTTGACGCTGCTCGCGGAATTCGGCCGCGCGCATCTGCCGCTGCTCGCGCTGATCGTGGTGGCGCAGGCGTTCGGCCGCGCCGCTTTGTTCACCCTCTATCGCGCGCCGGGCGGGCAGAGCCTGGGGCAGGCGATCGCGGCGGCGGCATGGCTGATGCCGCGCTATCTGCTGCTGGTGCTGCTGGTGACCTTCGCGACGAGCCTGGCGCTGCTGCTGTTCGTGCTGCCGGCGCTTTATCTCGCCGGGCGCTTCGCCCTCGCCGGGCCGGCGCTGGTCGCCGCGCCCGATCGGCCGGCGCTCGCCGCGATCGGCGAGAGCTGGCGGCTGACGCGCGGGCACGGCCTGATGCTGATGGCGCTGGTCGCGCTCGCCGAGCTGGTCCGCGCGCTGGTCGAGCGGCCGCTCGCCGCCGGGCGGACGGCGTTGGTCGCCGCCGGCGCCGAGGGCGATTGGGGCGCGGCGCTGCTCGGCCTGGGCGAGGCGGGCGCGGCGGCGACGGTGCTGCTCGCGGTCGCGCTCTATCAGGTCGCGCTGTACCGCGAATTGGCCGGGCGCGATTGAGCGCGGCCCGCGTCAGAGCAGCGGCACCTGCGGCGCGCAGTCGATCGGCAGCAGCCCGGTGCGGCGCGGATCGGCGAAAGTCTCGATCGTGCGCGACACCGCCTCGAACCCCTGCGCGCGGTAGAAGCCGAGCGCGCTTGGATGATCGAGCGTGCAGGTGTTGAGCCACAGTCGCTCGGTCTCGCGGCGCCAGGCGCGGGCGAGCGTCTCCGCCATCAGCCAGCGCCCCAGGCCCTGCCCCGCCAGTTCGGGCACCAGGGCGAAATAGGCGAGGTGGACGCTGGCGCCCGTCCGGGTGAACTCCACCAGCCCCAGCTCCACCCCGGCGCGGTCGACCGCGACATGCACCTGGCGCTCGGGCTCCGCCAGGATCGTGGCGAGCGCGGCGTCGCTCAATGCCAGCCGCGAATACCAGAGCCAGCGCGCGCCCACGCGGCGGAACAGCGCGCGATAGGCATCGGGCTTGGGCGCCGGCCAGCGGACCAGCCGCAAGCGGCTGTCGGGCAGGGGCGCAGGGCGCGGGCGGCGGCGCAGCTCCAGCCGGGTGACGACCGTCGCCAGCTCGCCGGGGGGCACCGTGATCAGCGGCACGCCCGGCTTCCAGCGGCGCCGCCCGCCACGCTCAGCGCCACGTGGCGCGGGGCGGCAGGCTCATCAGGATCGCGTCGATATTGCCGCCGGTCTTCAGGCCGAACAGCGTGCCGCGATCATAGACCAGGTTGAACTCGGCATAACGGCCGCGCCATTCCAGCATCCGCGCTTCGTCCTCGGGGGTGAAGGCCTCGCCCATCCGCCGCCGCACGATCCGCGGATAGGCCGCCAGAAAGGCCCGACCCACCGCCTGGGTGAAAGCGAAATTGGCTTCGAAATCGCCCTCCAGATGATCGTAGAAGATGCCGCCCACGCCGCGATGGACGTGGCGGTGCGGCAGGTAGAAATACTCGTCGGCCCAGGCCTTGAACTTATCGTAATGCGTCAGGTCATGCGCGTCGCACGCCGCCTTCAGCTCGGCGTGGAAATCGGCGGTGTCCTCATCGATCGGCAGCGGCGGGTTGAGATCGGCGCCGCCGCCGAACCAGCGCTTGGTGGTGACCAGGAAGCGCGTGTTCATATGCACCGCGGGTACTTTGGGATTGGCCATGTGCGCCACCAGGCTGATGCCGGTCGCGAAGAAGCTGGGATCATCGGCCGCGCCGTGGATCGTCTTGCCGAACTCGCCCTCGAAGCTGCCGCCGACGGTGGAGACGTTGACGCCCACCTTCTCGAACACCCGGCCCTTCATCACCCCGCGCACCCCGCCGCCGCCGGGCGCGCCGCTCGGGTCCTGCCGGTCCCAGGGGGTATAAGCGAAGCGCGCGTCGGAGCCTGCCGCGCGCTCGATCGCCTCGAACTCGGCGCAGATCTGGTCGCGCAGGCTCTCGAACCAGGCGCGCGCGCGCTGCTGTTGATCGTCCAGGTGCATCGCGTCCTCCCCCGATTGCGGCGCCCCTAGCCTAGAGCCTGCGGACGAAGTTGGAAGCGGGTTTAGCGGCGGCATGGACGTTCCTCCTGGCAAATCCTCCCCGTGAACGGGGAGGGGGACCATCTGCGCAGCAGATGGTGGAGGGGGTGGTCCGGCACGAGCGGTCGCCGAACGTTGCGTGCCGCCCAGTGGCGCACCCCCCTCCACCGCCAGCCTACGGCTGTCGGTCCCCCTCCCCGCGAGCGGGGAGGATTTTAGGGTTGCGCGCTTGGACGGCGTTCGCCCTTGATCCGGGTCAAACCTCTGCCGGCCACGCTTGGGTCTGGCGTAGCGCCTCGCCGAGCGCGATCGCCGCCGCCACCGCGACGTTCAGCGAGCGCCGCCCGGCGAGCATCGGCAGCCGCACCGCGAGATCGGCGCGCGCCAGCGCCCAATCGGGCAGCCCGCGTGATTCGGCGCCGAGCAACAGCGTGTCGCCGGGGAGGAAGGTCGCCGTGTCCAGCCGCGCCGGCGCGCCGGTCTCGATCGCGACCAGCCGGCCGGGGAGCGCCGCGAGGAACGCCGCCCAATCGACGTGGCGCCGCATCAGCGCGGCATCGGCATAATCGAGCCCGGCGCGCGCCAGCTTCTTGTCGGAGAAGGGAAAACCCAGCGGCTCGATCAGATCGATCGGCACGCCCAGGCAGGCGGACAAGCGCAGCAGCGTGCCGACATTGCCGGCGATATCGGGCTCGAGCAGCGCCAGGCGCGGTGGGGCGGGGGTGGAGAGTCGGGTGGGTGACGCAGCCATCATTTAGCTGTTGGCAAGTCGCGCCGCCCGCGTCTATCAGGCGCGCCAGCTACCGTGCCGATCGGTCGGCTCGACGCCTCGCCCGCGCTTCAGGCGCGCGGCCACGGCGTCCGTTCCGATTCAGCGCGCGGACTTGTCAGAATAGGGCATGTGAATGGCAACGGTTGATCACGCGATGCAAGATGGCCATGCAGCCGCGGACCCCCTGGAAGCGGAAGGCTATCGCCGGCGCGATTTCCTCAGCATCGGCGCGGTCGCCTTCGCCGGCGTCGGCGCGGCGGGCGTGCTGGTGCCGCTGGTCGCGCAGATGGCGCCGTCGGCGGACGTGCTGGCGCAATCGAGCACCGAAGTCGATCTGAGCGCGATCCAGCCGGGCCAGGCGATCAAGGCGAGCTTCCGCAAGCAGCCGCTGTTCGTCCGCAACCTGACCCCGGACGAGATCGCCCAGGCGGACAAGGTTTCGGTCGGCTCGTTGCGCGATCCCGAAACGCTCGAGCAGCGCACGCGCGAGGGCAAGAAGAACTGGCTGATCACGCTCGGCGTCTGCACTCATCTCGGCTGCGTGCCGCTGGGCGCGGGCGAGGGCGAGAATCGCGGGCCGTTCGGCGGCTATTTCTGCCCCTGCCACGGCTCGGCCTATGATACGGCGGGCCGCATCCGCCAGGGCCCGGCGCCCAAGAACCTGCAGGTGCCGGAATATAAGTTCACGTCGCCGACCACGGTCGTGGTGGGCTGAGGAGGTCGATCATGAGCTTCCCCTGGGCACAGCATTACGAACCCAAGAACCCGGTGATGAAGTGGGTGGATGAGCGGTTGCCGCTCCCCCGGCTCATCTTCTCGGCGGTCGGCGCCGGCTATCCGGTGCCGCGCAACCTGAACTGGTTCTGGAATTTCGGCGTGTTGGCGGGCCTCGCGCTCGCCAGCCAGATCATCACCGGCATCGTGCTGGCGATGCACTATGCCGCGAACGGCGCGATCGCGTTCGATTCGGTCGAGCACATCATGCGCGACGTGAATTATGGCTGGCTGCTGCGTTATGCCCACGCCAACGGCGCGTCGATGTTCCTCGCGGTCGTCTATATCCATATCGGCCGCGGGCTGTTCTACGGTTCGTACAAGGCGCCGCGCGAGATGGTGTGGCTGCTGGGCGTCGTGATCTTCCTGCTGATGATGGCCACCGCCTTCATGGGCTATGTGCTCCCCTGGGGGCAGATGAGCTTCTGGGGCGCGCAGGTGATCACCGGCTTCTTCTCGGCGATCCCGATCGTCGGCGATCCGATCCGCATCTGGCTGCTCGGCGGCTATGCGCCGGACGATGCCGCGCTCAACCGCTTCTTCTCGCTCCATTATCTGCTGCCTTTCGTGATCGCGGGCGTGATCGTGTTGCATATCTGGGCGCTGCACATCCACGGTTCGAACAACCCGACCGGCGTCGAGGTGAAGGATGAGCAGGACACGGTGCCCTTCCACCCCTATTACACCGCCAAGGACGGGTTCGGGGTCGGCATCTTCCTGTTGATCTTCGCGACCTTCGTGTTCTTCCAGCCGAACCTGCTGGGTCACCCGGACAATTATATTCCAGCTAACCCGCTCTCGACGCCGGCGCACATCGTGCCCGAATGGTATTTCCTGCCCTTCTACGCGATCCTGAAGTCGTTCACCTTCGATTTCCTGTGGATCCCGGCGAAGCTGTGGGGCGTGCTGGCGATGTTCGGCTCGATCCTGCTGCTGTTCTTCCTGCCCTGGCTCGATACGTCGCCGGTCCGCTCGGCCAAGTATCGGCCCACCTACCGCGTGTTCCTCGGCATCCTGCTGATCGACGTGCTGGTGCTGGGCTATGTCGGTGGCGCCGAGCCGATCGCGCGCAACGTGATCCTGGGGCAGATCGCTACGGCTTATTATTTCGCGCATTTCCTCGTCATCCTGCCCATCGTTTCGGCCACCGAGCGTCCGCGCCCGCTGCCCAATTCGATCACCGAGGCGGTGCTGAAGGGGGAAACCGGCTCGGCGGGCGACACCGCGTTCCCCGAACGCGCGCTGCCAGCCGAATAAGGGGGCTATAATGGTTCGTGCCATTTCTTTTGTGATCGGGTTTGGCTTTATCATCGCAGTCGTAGCGGCTCTATTCGCCAGTTTGAGTAGTCTTGGTGGCGAGACCAAAGAGACGGCGCAGGAAGCGCTCTACAAGCACCCCAAGGAGCTTGAACTCGCCAGCAACGGCCTGTTCGGCAAGTTCAACATGCAGCAGGTGCAACGCGGGTTCCAAGTGTACCAGCAGGTATGCTCGAACTGCCACTCGCTGACTCACGTCGCGTTCCGCGATCTGCGCAAGATCGGCTATTCGGAAGCCGAGGTGAAGAAGATTGCGAGCGACTGGCAGCTGAAGGCGCAGACGCTCGACACCAAGACCGGCGATCGTGGCGAACGGCCGAATACCCCGGCGGACAAGTTCCCGACGGTCTATTATCCTGGCCAGGGCAATCCGCCGGATCTGTCGCTGATCACCAAGGCGCGCCATGACGGCCCGGCCTATGTCCATTCGCTGCTGACCGGCTATCGCGACATGACCGCCGCCGAGATGAAGCGCTTCCCCGAAGCGAAGACGCCCGACGGCGCTTATTTCAACCCCTATTTCCCGAACCTCAACATTGCGATGCCGCCGCCGCTCTCCGAAGGCGCGATCACTTACGCCGACGGCACCAAGTCGACCGTCGAGCAGAATGCCAAGGATGTCGCGGCGTTCCTGGTCTGGGCGGCGGAGCCCGAGCTCGCCGAGCGGCACTGGATCGGGATGATCGTGATGGGCTTCCTGCTCGTCGCGACGGTGCTCGCCTATGGCGCCTATCGCAACATCTGGCGGGACATGAAGCATTGAGCACCGCGCTCGCGGACGGCCCCGCGACCGGCGCCAATGACGATCTGAAGGCGCTGATCCGCACGATCCCCGACTTTCCCAAGCCCGGGATCATGTTCCGCGACATCACGACGCTGCTGCTCGATCCCGCCGGCCTCGCCGCGACGGTCGAGCGGCTGGTGGCGGCGGTGGACGGCCCGGTCGATCTCGTCGCCGGGATCGAGGCGCGCGGCTTCGTGTTCGCCGCCGCGATGGCGGTGAAGCTCGGCGCGGGCGTGCTGCTGATCCGCAAGGACGGCAAGCTGCCCGGCGCGACCATCGCCGAGGACTATGCCCTGGAATATGGCCAGGATCGGATCACCATGCACGAGGATGCGCTGGTGCCCGGCCAGCGCGTGGTGCTGATCGACGATCTGATCGCGACGGGTGGCACCGCCCGCGCCGCCATCCGGCTGCTGCGCAAGGCGGGGGCGACGGTGGAGCAGGCGCTGTTCGTCGTCGATCTGCCCGATCTGGGCGGCGCGGACCTGCTGCGCGGCGATGGCGTGGTCGCGCATAGCCTGCTCGCGTTCGAGGGCCATTAAGCTTCGCTCAACCATGATCGCTCGGCAAGGAACGGCTCGGCGTCTGCCGGGTTGGCCTCGGCAGAGGAGAATGAGCGATGATGGCGAAAGGCTTGGCGCTGGGCACCGCGATCGCGCTGGCCGGCCTGACGGCCGCGTGCAGCGACGATTATTATTATGATCGTCCCGGCTATTACAGCTATTATAACGGCAATTACGGCCGGCCTTATTGGGGCTGGTACGGGGATTATTATTATCCCGGCACCGGCGTCTATGTGTATGATCGCTACCGCGCGCCGCGCCGCTGGACCGATGGCGAGCAGCGCTATTGGGCCGATCGCCAGCGCGGCTGGCGCGGCGGCCGGTTCCGCGACGAATGGCGGGGCTTCCGCCATGTGCCGCGCGGCTATCGGCGGTAGAGCATGACCGTCCCTCGGCCAAATCACGTCCGTTCGTGCTGAGCTTGTCGAAGCACGGTCCTTCTTTGCGACGCTCGCAAGGCAAAGCCGCCCTTCGACGGGCTCAGGGCGAACGGTGTTGACGATCGTCGCGCCGGGCTCGCGGCGCGATATTTATCCCTAAATCCCGCCGCGTCGCGGTCGTTTCTTCCCTCAAGGGAAGGCGCGATGGTCACCAGCACGACGAGCAGCACCAGCAGCCAGCAGAGCACGAGCCAGATCCTGTCCGCGCTCGGCGCGGGATCGGGGATCGATTATGCATCGCTCGTCAGCGGGCTGGTCGACGCGCAGTTCGCCGCCAAGAACCAGCAGCTGAGCGCGAAGAACGACGCGCTTACCGCGCAGATTTCCGCCGCGGGCAATTTGAAGAGCACGATCGCCCAGTTCGCCAGCTCGCTGAAATCGCTCACCAAGGGCGGCACGCTGGTAACGCAGCCGAGCAGCTCGAACACCAATGTCGTCCGCGCGAGCGCCTTGCCCTATGCCAAGCTCGCCGGCTTCTCCGCCCAGGTCGAAGTCCGCGCGCTCGCCCAGGCGCAGGCGAGCGCGAGCCCCGTGCTCACCGATCGCACCGCGACGCTCGGCACCGGCACGCTTACCTTGACGCTCGGCACCGCGACCAGCGCGAACGGCGCGCTTACCGGCTTCACCGCCGGCAGCGCGACGCCCGCCAGCATCACGATCGATGCGAGCAACAACACGCTCGACGGCATCGCCCAGGCGATCAACGCCGCCAATAGCGGCGTGCGCGCGAGCGTGGTCGCCGATGGCAATGGCTTCCGCCTGGCGTTGAAGGGCCAGACCGGCGCCGCGCAAGCCTTCCAGCTGACCGCGAGCGCCGATGCCGACCCCGCGCTCGCCCAGCTCGAGGTGAAAGTCGGCGGCCCGGCGACGATCGGCACCAGCGCGCAGGACGCGACCGTCGTGGTCGATGGCCTGACCTTCACCCGCGCGAGCAACACGATCAACGATCTCATCCCCGGGGTTCGCCTCGATCTCGGCAGCGCCGCGCCGGGGACGAGCGTCGCGCTCGGCAACACCCCGCCGACCAGCGCGCTGCGCCAGGCGGTGCTCGATTTCGTCGAGACCTATAATCAGGTGATCGCCCAGATCGCGCAGCAGACCGATCCGCAGAATGGCCCGCTCAAGGCCGATTACGCGGCGCGCGATTTGCAGCGCGGGCTGGGCGGCGTTACCCAGGTGACGCTGGCGACGCAGACCGTGACCGGCGCGCCCGCGACGCTCGCCGAGATCGGCGTCGCGACGAATCGCGACGGCACGCTGACGGTGAAGACCGACCAGCTCGATCGCGCGCTGACCAATTTCCCCCAGGCGGTCGAATCGCTGTTCCAGGACGGCGCGACCTCGACCCGGGGCGGGCTCGCCGCGGCGTTCCAGGCGATCGCCGATCGCGCGACCAGTACCGTCGGCGGGCTCGGCGCGAGCCAGGCCAATTATACCCGGCAGCAGACGAGCCTCGCGACGCAGCAGCAAAAGGCGAAGGATGACGCCGAAACGCTGCGCACGCGGCTGACCAAGCAATTCTCGGGCACCGACGCGCGCGTCTCCGCCTATCGCTCGGCGCAGAGCTTCCTGAGCCAGCAGATCAACGCCTGGAACGGGAGCAACCGATGAGCGGTTATGCCTCGCGCCTCGGCCGCAACCCGGAGGCGACCTATCGCCAGGTCGATATCGCCGGCCGCATCGCCGCCGCCGATCCGCACGCACTGGTCGATCTGCTCTACGAAGAACTGGGCCGCGCGCTCGCGGCGACCGCGGCGGCGATCCGCGCGAAGAATTTGTCAGTGAAGAGCGAGAAGATCGCGCGCGCGGTGGCGATCCTGTTCGCGCTCGAAGCCGGGCTCGATTTCGAGCGCGGCGGGCCGATCGCCAAGACGCTCGCCGGCGTTTATCGCGGCGCGCGCAAACAGCTGCTCGACGCGAGCCTCAGCCTCGATCCGCAGCCCTTCCTCGATGTCGCCGCGAACATGGCCGAGATCGCCGGCGCTTGGCGCCAGGTGCGCGGCGCTGCCTAAGCGCCTTTCAAACGGACTCCCCGCGCGCCGCCGCGCCGCCCCGGCCCATCGCCGGCCGCGCTTAACGGACAGTATTTCCAAGTTAACCGGATCGTGACGCTGACAGCGTTAGACGGAGCGGTGAGGACGAATCATGAGTGAAATGCCCTATCCGCTGCAGCCGACGATCCTGGCCGTTGATGACAGCCGGACGCAGCTGGGCGTGCTCGGGCGCCGGCTCAGCGCGCTCGGCTATCTCGTCGCCTTGTGCGACAACGGGCCGGAAGCGCTCGATCTGATCGCCGCGCGCGGCTTCGATCTGGTGCTGATCGACATGGTGATGCCCGGCATGTCCGGGATCGAGCTGCTCGCCGAGGTCCGCGCCGGGCGCGACACCGCTGATCTGCCGGCGATCATGATGACCGCGCGCGGCGAGGCCGAAGCGGCGGTGGAAGCGCTCGCCGCCGGCGCCGACGATCATATCGCCAAGCCCTTCGCCTTTCAGGAACTCGCCGCGCGGATCGAGCGGGTGGTGGCGCGCGGCCGGCGGATCGCCGAGCTGAAGCGCGCCAATGCCGCGCTCGATGCGCGCATCGCGACGCGGGCGGTGGAATTGGGCGAAGCCCGCGCCGAGCTCGCCGCGACCCGCGCGGAGGAGCGGCGGCTGCTCGCCTCGCTCGCCCAGGCGCAGGCGCGGCTCAAGGCGCTGGGGATGGGCGCCGCCTAAACCAGTACCTGTTTGGCGCGCAGCAGCGCCGCCTTGCGCTGGACGATGCCGTTCTGCCCGCCATTCACCCGCTGGGTGAGCCCGACGATATCGTCCGCGTCGGCGAGCGCGTTGCAATTCTTGCTCGCCCAGAAGACACAGCCCGCGCGCACGCCATTTTCCGGCTGGGCGAGGAGATCGGGCTCGTTCACCACGTCCAGCCCGGCGAGCGCCTTCACCTGGCCATAGTTGAACCGCCCCGTCGTCTGCTTCCAACCGCGGCCGCGGAACAGGAAGCCGTCGCCCGGCTGGGTGTTGCCCAACTGGGTGCGACCGAAGACGCCGCCATAGACGATATTGGCGATCGCCGCCTGGCGATCGGCGGAAAGCGGCGGCTCGCCATTCTTGCGCCCCAGCCGCTGCGCGTCAGCCGAGGTGATGCGGCCGGTGCCGAAGGTGCTCAGCAGCCCGCTGACGGAATAGTTCAGGCTTTCGCGCAATTGGTTGAACCCGCCCGTTTCGACACAGGCCTGCGCCAGGTTGTGCGCCAGGCGCAGCGGGGTATCGATCTGGAACTGGGGAAACAGATCCGAACAGGCCTGGCCGAGCTGCAGCATCAGCGCGGTCGGCGCCGATTTGTTCGCGACCCAGGCAAGCAACACGGCATAGCTTTTGGGGCCGAAACCGCCATCCACCGCGATCGTCATCCCCTGATCGCGCAGCCGTTGCTGAATATCGGTGGCAGGCAACATCGCTTTATTCTCCAAGCCGTTGCGCTGGAAGAATATACCCGATTGTTACGCGCTAGGACAGCGATTTTGCGGAAAGATCAATCCGGCGGCGGTGGTGGAGCTAGGGGGATTCGAACCCCCGACCTCTGCAGTGCGATTGCAGCGCTCTCCCAACTGAGCTACAGCCCCACATCGCCGGAGCGCACGCCCTTAACGGCACTCACGCGGCGATGCAATATCCTTCCCGCGATCATCCGAGCCGCCAGCGCGGCGAGACGCATGGCGGTTGCGGCAGGCGCCCGAGGCGTAGCGGAACGGGCAAGGCTGCCCGCCAGTTGGTCCTTCCAGAGAGGCGCGTAGCCGGGTGCGCCGGGCATTCGGCGCGCCTCGCACACCGGAAAGGATCGGCGATGGGCGACAACCGCTACAACCCCAACCAGGAAGACAGTGGCAGCTATCTGACGCAGGATGACCTGCGCGGCGGCGGCGATGCGGGCCGGCAACGCGACACGTCCAGCGCGCGCGATTATGGCGCCAGCCGCCAGGGCCGCGAGGATTGGCCCGGCGGGGAGCGCGGCTCGCGCGGCTTTGGCGAGGAGCGCGGCTATGGCGATCATGGCGGGCGCGGCTATCAAGGGCAGGAGGCCTATCGCGGCGATCGCGGCCGGCAGGGCGACGGCTTCCGCCGCGATCGCGGCCAGGGCTATCAGGACCGGAGCCTTGGCGAAGACCGGCCGCGCGGCGATTTCGGCGGCGCGGGCAATTACGGCCAGGGCGAGCGCCAGGGCCAGCGCTTCAGCCATCAGGAGCATCACGAAGGCAGCGGCTACGGCCCCTATGGCCAGCGCGGCCAGGCGCATAGCGAGGGCGCTTATGGCCACCAGGGCGGCGGCGACACCAGCCATCGCGGTAGCCAGCAGGGCGGCTATGGCTATCAGGCGAGCGATTACGATTATGAGGATCGCGGCTTCATGGCGCGCGCGGGCGATGAGGTGCGGCGCTGGTTCGGCGACGATCGCGCTCAGCGCCGGCGCGAGATGGACCAGCGCTATGACGAGCGCCAGGGCGGCGGTGGTGGCCAGGGCGGCCAGAATTGGGGCGGCGGCCAGAGCAACCGCGACGACCGCGACGAGAGCGAGGCGCGCTATCCCGGCGGCATCCGCGGCTATTCGAACCAACGCGGGCCGACTTTCCAGGACGGCGAATGGATCGGCACCGGCTCCGGCTGGGCGCGCGGCACCGACGAGGATGATTATGGCAGCTGGCGCCGCCAGCAGATCGAATCGCTCGACCGCGATTATGACGAGTATCGCCGCGAGAACCGCCAGCGCTTCCACAGCGAGTTCGAGAATTGGCGCACCGAGCGCCAGGGCCAGCGCGGCGCGCTACGCTCTGTGCGCGAGCATATGGAAGTGGTCGGCGCGGACGGCGAGCATGTCGGCACCGTCGATCACGTCCTCGGCGACCGCATCCTGCTGACCAAGAGCGACAGCAACGCCGGCGGCAAGCACCACTCGATCCCGTCGCGCTGGATCCAGACGGTCGACGAGAAGGTGACGATCCGCAAGACCGCGCAGGAAGCGATCGCCGCCTGGCGCGAGGAAGCCGAGCAGGACGATAGCAACGCCTGACCGGCATCCTGCAAGCCCCTCCCCTTTAGGAGTTTCGGGCCGGTCATGCCCCCGGCATGACCTAAGCAGCCCGAGCGGCTGCTTACCCGAAACTGGGTTGGGGTGGGGGCTATCAACAGGCGCCGCGCTTCGCATAGAGCCCCCACCTCCCAACCTCCTCCCCTAAAGGGGAGGAGGAGGAGTAAGACAATGTTCTAGAAATATGCCGCGACCCCCCCGCGCTCCCCAGTGAGCGCGGGGCCTTTTTTGATCCAGGTTGCCTTCGCCCCGCGCGCGGCTAGTGTCGGGGCCGATCGCTATTTGGAGAGGCATATATGGCGCAGGCCTGGACGCTCAAATCACGCCCGATCGGCACCCCCACGCTCGACAATTTCGAGATGGTCGAGCTGCTCGGTGGCCCGCTCGAGCCGGGCCAGCTGCGCATCGCCAATCGCTGGCTCTCGGTCGATCCCTATATGCGCGGGCGGATGAACGACGTGAAGAGCTACACTCCGCCCTTCCAGCTCGGCCAGCCGATGCAGGGCGGCGCGGTGGGCGAGGTGACCGAAAGCGCCGATCCCAATGTGCCGGTCGGCACGCTCGTGATGCACATGGACGGCTGGCGCGACGAAGCGGTGCTGCCCGCGACGCACGTCCAGCGCCTGCCCGATCTGCCGGTCGAGCCCCAGGCCTATCTCGGCCAGCTCGGGATGCCGGGGATGACGGCCTATTTCGGCCTGCTCGAAGTCGCCGCCGCCCAGCCGGGGGACACGGTGTTCGTCTCGGCAGCCGCGGGCGCGGTGGGCTCGACAGTCGTGCAGATCGCCAAGGCCAAGGGGATGCGGGTGATCGGCTCGGCCGGCGGCGCGGAGAAATGCGATTGGGTGCGGTCGCTCGGCGCCGACGCGGTGATCGATTACAAGACCGACGGATCGCTGGTGAAGGCGCTCGCGGCGGCGGCGCCCGAGGGGATCGACGTCTATTTCGACAATGTCGGCGCCGATCATCTCGACGCCGCGCTCGCGGTGGCGAAAGAGCGCGCGCGCTTCGCCATCTGCGGCATGATCGACATCTATAATGACGGGAAAGCCACCGAACTGCGCTATCTGGCGCGGGTGATCGGCGCGCGGCTGACGATCAAGGGCTTCATCGTCAGCGACTATATGAGCCGCGCCGGCGAGTTCTACCGCGACATGGCCGGCTGGCTGCAAGCCGGGCTGCTGAAGCGCGAAGAGACGGTGGTGGACGGGCTGGGCAATATGCCCGAGGCCTTCCTGGGGCTGTTCAGCGGGCAGAATAAGGGGAAGATGTTGGTGCGGGTTTGAGGGGGTAGGACCCACTCGGTACATTATTGTTGAGATGGTCGGGTGCGTTAGAGCTGATCAAGGCTGTACCACCGCAGCTTACCGCTCGATATCTTTGTTGTGACTGAGCGGCAGAGCAGCTGCGTCAGCCGCTTCATCTTCCGAGGCCAACCCTACTCCGCCGGCACCAACTCGATCACATCCAAAATCGATTCGAACCGCGGATAAGGCAGCACCACGCGCCACCTTTTCTCGCCCACCCGTTCCACGAACCCCGCCAGATCGCGCCGCGCGTCGGTGCCATAGTCCATCGGGCGCTGCTCGATCCCCAACTCCAGCGTGCCGAGGAACACCGCGCGCGCCGGATCGCGGGCGTAGATCGTGCCGGTCGGGCGTTGTTCGCCTTCCAGCTTCACGAAGTCGCGCTGGTCGCCGGTGCCGCTCACTCGGCAGGGGGTGGCGGGGTAAGCGGTGAACTCGGCCATGGCGGTGCCGTTCGCGCCCAGCTTGAACACGCGGCAGCGATAGGCGCCGGCGGGCGGCAGCGCGCCCTTCTCGAACGCGCGATCGGGATCGAACAGCGCGCCTTCCGCCGCGATCGTCGCCGCGCCGCTCGCTTGCGCGCGGGCGAGCGCTTCGGTCCAGGCGTCGCGCGCGGTGCGTAGCCGATCGCGGTCGCCATCGGTGATCAGCTGATCCCAACGCGGCGCGGCGGCGCCCAGCAGGGCCCCGCCGACGATCAGCGCGAGCGCGGCGAAACGCCGCTTATTCCGCCGTCCAGCCGCCATCGATCGAGATATTCGTGCCGGTGATCGACTTGGCCTCGTCACGGCAGAGATAGAGGGCAAGCGCGGCGACCTGTTCGCTGGTGACGAACTCCTTGGTCGGCTGCGCTTCCAGCAGCACGTCGTTGATCACCTGTTCGCGGGTCAACCCGCGCGTCTTCATCGTGTCCGGGATCTGCTTCTCGACCAGCGGGGTCCAGACATAGCCCGGGCTGATCGCGTTCACCGTGACGCCGTAAGTCGCGACTTCGAGCGCGATCGTCTTGGTCAGCCCGGCGATGCCGTGCTTGGCCATCACATAAGCGCTCTTGTTCGGGCTCGCGACCAGCGAATGGGCCGAAGCGGTGGAGATGATCCGCCCCCATTTCCGGGCCTTCATGCCGGGCACCACGGCGCGCGTCAGGTGCCAGGCGGCGCTCATGTTGATCGCGATGATCGCCGCGAACTTCTCCGGCGGGAAATCCTCGATCGGCGCGACATGCTGGATGCCGGCATTGTTGACGATGATGTCGACCGCGCCGAACTCGGCCGCGGCGCGCTCCGCCATTGCCGCGATCGCCTCGGGCTTGGACATATCGGCCGCGTCGTACAGCGCCTTGCCCCCGCTCAGTTCGGCGAGGCCCGCGCGCTCCTTCTCGATCGCGTCGGCATCGCCGAAGCCGTTGATCATCACCTGCGCGCCTTCGACCGCGAACGCCTTGGCGATGTCCAGCCCGATGCCCGAGGTGGAGCCGGTGACGATCGCGCTTCTGCCTTTGAGGAACATGCGGTTTCCCTTTACTTGCGGACGATGGGCTGGTGCGCCGCGCGATACGGGCAAATATCGAAGGCGGCGCTGGTTCCGGTGAGGATATTCTCGGCGATGATCTGGGCGTTGCTCATCGCCTCGTCGATCGCCTTGCGCCCGGCGGCCCAATGTTCGGCCATGGTGCGCGCGGAAAATTCATAGTCGCGCGATCCGCCTTCCCAGGCATTGGCGCGGTGGATCAGCTGGACGATGTTGAGCGGCTTGTCCTCGGCGATCGCGGCGAGCTTCGCCACATCGGCGTCCTGGCGCAGCGCCTCGGGCAGCTTGTCGAGCACGCGGCGGATCGCCTCATGCTCGCGCCGCTTGCGCATCGCCTGGTCGGAGATCAGCCGGGTGCGGCTGGAATAGCGTATCTCCTTCTCGCGCGATTCGACATCGGCCATCGTCTTGGGCGGCGTGTTCGCGGCGGGGAAGAGATCGACCTGGAAAGCGAGCATCGCCTCGCTCTGATTTTCCAGCACATGGCTGAGCGGGGTGTTCGAGACGAGCCCGCCATCCCACCACAGGCTGCCGTCGATCTCGACCGGCGGCAGGCCCGGCGGCAGCGCGCCCGAGGCCATGATATGGCGCGCGTCGATCCGCTCGATACTGGTATCGAAATAGCGGAAATTGCCGTTCTCGACATTCACCGCGCCGACCGAAAGCCGCACCGGGCCGGTGTTGAGCAGCTCCCAATCGACCAGCTCGTTCAGCGTTTCGACCAGCGGGCTGGTGTCATAATAGCTGAGCGCCGCCGAGCTCCCGGGCAGCGCGAATTGCGGCGGCACCGGGCGCGGGGTGAAGAAGCCGGGGACGCCGGCGGCCAGCACATAGCCCGCCGACCAATCATGCACCCATTCGCGGACATGATCATTGGGGAAGATCGGGAAGCTGGGCAGCGCGCTCGTCACCTTGTCCCAAAAGGCGCGCAGACGCTCGACCCGGCGCGCGGGCGGGTTGCCCGCGACGATCGCCGAATTGATCGCGCCGATCGAGATGCCGGCGACCCAATCGATCTCGATCCCCACCTCGGCGAGGCCCTCGATCACGCCCGCCTGATAGCTGCCGAGCGCGCCGCCCCCTTGCAGGACGAGCGCGACATGGTTCGGGAGCGGCATCGCGTTGCCGGCGCGGCGCGGCGCGGAATCGATATCGGCCATGGCGTTCCAAATGGGCCGCTTCGCCGCGCGGATCAACGACAGTTTGATGACGATCAGGCAGGGCGCGGCATCGGATAAGTCGGCCCGGCCTTGCAACAAAGCACGGACTTCGCACATTCAAGCCGGCAGCCAGGCAAGGGATGGACGATGCGGCTCGACGATTATGATCCCGATATCGAAGTGGGCGATCAGCGCGGCCAGAGCTTCGGCGGTGGCGGTTTTTCGCTCGGCGGCGGTGGGGGCGGGCTGTTGTTCAGCCTGTTGCCTTTCGTGCTCGGCCGGTTCGGCTGTTTCGGCGTCGCGATCCTGCTCGGGCTGATGTTCCTGTTCGGCGGCGGGCTGCCGTTGCTGAGCGGCGGCGGCGGCAGTGGCGGCCTGCCGAGCACGCGGACCGAAACGAGCGCCGCCAAAACCGCGTGCCGGGCGGATGAGGCGAGCCTGGAGGCATGCAAGGCGTTCAGCTCCGCCAATCGCACCTGGCGCACGCTGTTCCAGCAGGCGGGCGCGCGCTACGATCCGCCTTCGCTACAATTCTATGGCGGCTCGGGCCGGTCGGGCTGCGGCGCGGCGCAGGCGGCGATGGGGCCGTTCTACTGCCCGTCGGACGAGGGCATCTATATCGACACCAGCTTCTTCGACGAACTGGCGACGCGGTTCGGCGCGGGCGGCGATTTCGCGCGCAATTATGTGATCGCGCACGAATTCGGCCACCATATCCAGCATCTGCTCGGCACGTCCGAGCGCGTGCAGCGCCAGATGCAGTCGGTCGGCGAGCGCGAGGGCAATGCGCTGTCGGTGCGGCTGGAATTGCAGGCGGATTGCTATGCGGGCGTCTGGGGCGCGCAGAACCGGGCGCGGCTCGATCCGGGCGATGTCGAGGAGGGGCTGCGCGCGGCGCAGGCGATCGGCGACGATACGCTGCAACGCGAGGCGCAAGGGCGGGTGGTGCCCGACAGCTTCACTCATGGTTCCTCGGCCGAGCGCATGGCGTGGCTGAAGCGCGGGCTGACGACGGGCGACCCGAACCAGTGCGATACGTTCAGCGGGAGCGTCGATCGGTAGGTAGTTTGGGCGTTCCAGTTCCTCCCCCTTGGGGGGAGGGGGACCACGCGCAAGCGTGGTGGAGGGGTGTCCGCCCTCGAACTGCCGGGGACACCCCTCCGTCACCCGCTCCGCGGGTGCCACCTCCCCCCGCGGGGGAGGAGTTGTTCACAATGGCAGCTTCCGCCTCACCCCCGCGCGACGAGCACCGCGCCGCCGGCGATCAGCAGCGTCCCCGCCAGCCGCCCGGCGCTCGCCGGCTCCCCGAGCACGAACACGCCGATCAGGAAAGTGACGACGAAGCCCAGCCCGACAAAGGGATAAGCCAGCGACAGATCGAGCTTCGAGAGCACGACGATCCACGCCATCGCCGACAGTGCATAGATGGCGAGCCCGCCGACCAGCGCCGGCGTGCCGAGCAAAACGAAAAGCTTTTCCGCCACCCCGCCTCCGGCGATCGCCTTGCGCATAGCGGGGGCGCTCGCGCCGAGCTTGAGCAGCAGCTGCCCGCTCGCGCTGAGCGCGACGCTCAGCAGGATCAGGCCTAGGTCCGTCAGCTTCATGAAAGTGGCTTAGCAACCGCGGCTTAAACCAATCTCAACGCCGCCTGAGGCATGGGCGGAGGCATGGCGCGTCGGCACAAATGGCTGATTCTGATCCTCTTCGCCGGCGCGCTGCTGCGCCTGGCGGCGATGGCGGTGCAGCCGTTCGACCTGCATGACAATGACGCGGCGAGCTATGTGACGATGGCGGTCACCGCGTTCGAACCCGGCGCGATGCGCGACGTGTTCGGCAACCGCGCCTTCTACAGCCCCGGCTATCCGCTCGCGCTCGCGCCGCTGGTCGCTTTGCTGGGGGCGGTGCCGGCGGTGGTGCTGGGCGCCAATCTGGTGCTGGGCGGAGTGAGCGTGCTGCTCGCCGAGGCACTCGGGCGGCGGTTGGGCGGCGAGGCGGTTGGGCTGCTGAGCGCGGGGCTTACGGCGACGCTCGCCCCGTTCGCGCTCGCCGGGGCGATCGCCGCGCGCGAGAATCTGTCGGTGCCGCTGCTGCTCGCCTTCGCGCTCGCCGCCGTCGCGCTGCTCGAAACGCGCCGGCCGCTCGCCTGGAGCGCGGGGGCGGGCCTCGCTTATGGCGCCGGGCTGCTCGCCGGGGCTTCGGTGATCCTGACCGGCGCCGCCTTGCCGCTCGCTTTGTGGTGGCGTGGCGAGCGCCGGCTGCTGGTTCCCGCCATCGCCGTCTTCGCGCTCGGCGCCGCCGCGGTGCTGGCGCCCTGGCTGTGGCACACCGAGGACCAGCTCGGCCGGCCGGTGCTGACGACCAACGCGCCGTTCAACCTTTATGTCGGCAACAATCCCAACGCGACCGGGCGCTTCGTGAGCATGCGCGACAGCCCGCTCGGCGCCGAGTGGCGGCGGATGCGCGCACGGCGGGGCGAGCTCGCGGCGACCGATGCCCTGGGCGGCCTGGCGCGCGCCCATATCCTGAGCCACCCGGCACAGACCGCGGCGCTTTCGGCCAAGAAGCTCGCGCTGTTCTGGCTGCCCGATCCGCCCGGCGCCGGGGATCGCGGCGGGCTGATCGCGCTGCTGCGCTGGGCCGAGATCGCGCAGCATCTGCTGCTGCTGGCGCTCGCGGGGGTGACGCTCACCCATTGGCGGCGCCTGCCGCGTGGCGTGCGGCTGATCGCGGCGATTATCGGCCTGTTCTGGGCGATCCATGCGGCGGCCTATGTGATGCCGCGCTACCGCCTGCCGGCGATGCCGCTGGTCGGCGTGCTCGCCGCGCTCGCGCTCGCGCCGCTCGTCGCCCCGCGCTGGCGCCCGCGCCAGGTGCTGGCATGAACCTGCTGGCGAAAGTCGCGGTCGATCGGCCGCTCTACGTCGATCTCGATCGCACGCTGACGGCGGCGGACGTGTCGCTGGAGAGCTTCGTGCGCTTCGCCCGGCGCGGGCTGTGGCCGGCGCTGCTGCTCCTTTGGTGGCTGGTGCGCGGGCGCAGCGTCGCCAAGGCCATGGTCGCGCGCGCCTGCCCCGTCGATCCCGCGCGGCTGCCTTATCGCGCGGAAGTGCTCGCGTTGATCGCCGAGGCGCGCGCCGCCGGCCGCCGGGTGGTGCTGGCGAGCGGATCGCACCGGCGCAACGTCGCGCGCGTCGCGCGGCATCTGGGCCTGTTCGACACGGCGGTGGGCACCAGCGCCCGGATCAATCTGAAGGGCCGGCGCAAGCTCGCCTGGATCACCGCCGATGCGGGCGGCGCGTTCGATTATATCGGCGATGCGCGGGCCGACGAACCGCTGTGGCGCGCGGCGACGGGCGCGTTCAGCGTCGATCACGCGCCGGCCGGCGTCGGCCGGATCGCGCCGCGCCCCAGGCCCGTCCGCGCGCTGGTCAAAGCGATGCGGCCGCACCAATGGGCGAAGAACGCGCTGGTCTTCGTGCCGCTCGCGACGTCGGGCTTGTGGAGCGATCCGCTGCTGATCGCACGCGCCGCGCTCGCGTTCGCGCTGTTCTCGCTCGCCGCCTCGGGCGTGTATCTGGTCAACGATCTGCTCGATATCGAGGCCGACCGCGCCCACCGCGCCAAGCGCCACCGGCCGCTGGCGAGCGGGGCGCTCGCCATCCCCCACGCGCTCGCCGCCGCTGCGGCGCTGCTCGCGGGCGCGCCGATCGCCGCCTGGGCGCTGCTGGGCCCGCGCTTCGCCCTGGTGCTGGCGGGCTATCTGCTGCTTACCCAGGCGTATAGCCTGCGGCTGAAAGCGGTGGTGACGCTCGACGTGATCGTGCTCGCCTGCCTCTACACGCTGCGCATCTTCGCCGGCGCGGTGGCGGTGGCGGTGCCGGTGTCGAGCTGGCTGCTGACCTTCGCAATCTTCCTGTTCCTGAGCCTAGCTTACCTGAAGCGCTATACCGAGCTCGCCCAACCGAGCGCGGACCCCAAAAAGCTGCTCGGCGGGCGCGGCTATGCGCCGGCCGATGTCGAGGTGGTGATGATGATGGGGGTCGCCGCCGCCATGGTCTCGATCCTGGTGCTCGCGCTGTTCATCAGCAATGTGAGCGCGGTCTATGCGCATGGCACGCCGCAGCTGCTCTCGGCGCTGTGCCTGATCCTGCTCTATTGGCTCAGCCGACTGTGGATGATGGCGCGGCGCGGCGAGGTGGCGGGCGATCCGATCGCCTTCGCGATCACCGATCGGCGCAGTCTTGCGCTTGGCGCGCTGGCGGCGGCGGTGGTGATCGTCGCGCAGCGCGTCCAGCTCGCCTTTTAGCCGCAACCGGCGCTCGCCTGCCCCGTTGGAGGCGCGGGACATGGAAGGGCCGGATCATGAAAACAGGCGGATGGCTGGCACTCGCGGCGGGCGGCGTCGCGCTGCTCTGGCTGAAGAACGCGGCCGATCAGAAGGCGATCGACGCCGCCACCGCCAAGCGCCTCGCGCCCCCGCCGGTGCCGAGCGCCGCCGAGATCAAGGTGGCGTGAGATGCGTATCCATCACCTGAATTGCGGCACCTGCTGCCCGCCCGGCGGCCGCGTGTTCGACGGCACGAGCGACGGGCTGCACGGCCATATCGTCTGCCATTGCCTGCTGATCGAGAGCGACGCGGGGCTGGTGCTGGTCGATACCGGCTTCGGCACGCGCGACGTGCGCGCGCCCCGCGCGCGGCTCGCCGAGTTTTTTCTCCAACTCAACCGCCCCCGGCTGCGCGAGGAGGAGACCGCGCTCGCGCAGGTGCGCGCGCTGGGCTTCGATCCGGCGGAGGTGCGCCACATCATCGTGACGCATCTCGATTTCGATCACGCCGGCGGGCTGGAGGACTTTCCCAATGCCGCCATCCATGTGACCGCGCGCGAGCGCGAGGTGGCGGAGGCGCGCGACGGCGGCGCGCTGGTCGGGGCGCGGCGCTACCGCCCGGGGCAGTGGGACGAGGTCGCCGACTGGCACCTATATCCAATGGGCGGCGGCGAGTCCTGGCAAGGCTTCGACGCGGTGCGCGATCTGCATGGGCTGCCCGACGATATTCTGCTGGTGCCGCTGGCCGGTCACACCTGGGGCCATGCGGGAGTCGCGGTGCGCGACGGCGCGGGTTGGCTGCTCCATGCGGGCGACGCTTATTTCTTCCGTGGCGAGGTGGGGCTGGAGCCGCCCGTTTGTCCGCCGGGGCTCGCCGGCTATCAACGGCTGATGGAAGTCGATCGCGGCGCGCGGCTGGCGAACCAGGCCAAATTGCGCGCGCTTTCGCTGAGCGCGCCCGAGGTGCGCCTCTTCTGCGCGCACGATCCGGTGGAGTTGGCGCTGCTTAGCGGCGCGAGTGCGCCCGCTACATAGTCGCCTCAGCGCCCCGTATTCACCACCAGATCGACGTCCGCGCCGCCATCGTCGCGCTTGCTGACGAACAGCGCATAAGCCGCCTCGCCCTTGGTGCCGGCGAGGACATGCTCGTCGCCCTCGGCCTGATGGTCGGCCGAATAGCCGGCGCCGGTCGCGCGCGTATAATACCAGTCGATCACCGGCTGCACCCCCGCGGCGCTGGCGAAGCTCACGATCCGCAGCCGGCACGCGCCGTTCGAATTGCCCGCCGCCTCGCGCACGCGCGCGTCGGGATAGAGCGGCAGCTCGGGCGGCAGTTGCGTCGCCCAGCGCGCCGAATAGCTGACATTGCGGGCACAAGCCCCGCCGCCGCGCCGCTCGGCGAGGCCGGCGAGCGTCATCGCCTCGCGCTTGGCGGCGCAGGCGGGGCAGGCCTTGGCGGGGGCGGGCGCGGTCTTGGCCAGCTCGCTCGTCGCCGTCTCGCCCCCCGTGCGACGCACCGGGCGATCGGGCGGCACCGGCGCGGAATAAGGCTGGCGCGCGGGGCGCACCGCGTCGCGGTTGCTCTGCCCGGCGAGATTGGGATCGACCATGATCTGATCGCGCAGGCTGCTCATCAGCGCCGGGTCGCGGACATTACCCTGTGCATTGCCGTCGGCGAGTTCGGCGTCGAGACTGTCGAGATTGCGCGCGTCGTCCTTTGCCCCGCCGCAGGCGGCGAGGAACAGCAGCAGAATGAGGCCGGGCGAGGCGCGCATCGATCGTCTCCAACCCCGCGCCTAGCGCGGCGCGGGTTAAGATTTCATCGACTTGGCTTGCCGCCTTGCCGGGCGCCGCTCAAGGGTCCATTCTACGCAGGGTGTTCAATCTTGCGTCACTTTTGCTCGGATTGCTTGCGCTGTTGGTCGCGCTGGTGGGGTTTGTCCCGTTTTTGGGCTGGCTCAACTGGCTGGCGATCCCGCTCGCCTTTGTCGGGCTGGTGATCGGCCTGCTCTCGCGCGGGCAGGCGGGGCGCGCGGTGTGTGGCGTCGTGCTGATCGGCGCCGCCGTTCGATTGTGGCTGGGCTGGGGCATTATCTAGCCCCAGCCCGAACCCGTTAGCGACAACTGACCTGGTTGCGATCGACCGAGGTGCCGATCGCCGCGCCGCCGGCGGCGCCCAGCAGAGTCCCGAGCGTCTTGGAACCGCCCGGCGCGATCAGATTGCCGAGCACGCCGCCACCCAGGCCGCCGACGATCAGGCCGGTCGTGCCGTCGTTGCGGCGGCAATAATAGCGGCCGTCCGATCCGCGATAGATGCGGTCGTTGCTCGAGAGGTACCGCTCGCGGTAACCTCGACCGCTGCGATAATAGCGGTCCGCGTAATAGCCGTTCTGGCCATTGTAATAGCGACCATTGTCGTAATAGCGGTTGCGGTTGTCGCGCCAGTCATCCCGGCTGTCACGGCGGTAATCGCGCTGGGCATCGCGCAGGTCGCGACGATAATCGCGCTCGGCGTCACGCACGTCGCGCGGGTTGTCCGCATTGGCCAGGTTGCGCTGGTAATCGCGCTCCGCCTGGGAAACGCTGCGACTATAATCCCGGGAGTCCCGCCAGTCTTGCGCGTGCGCGGGCACCAGTGCGAAGCCGCTCGACGCGGCGGCGATCGCGAGAATGAACTTACGCATATCAACCTCCTTCACTGCGTCCTCAACCGGCGAATGACGGTGAGAGTTGCATGAAGGGGAAACTACGCGCCGTTCATCCTCGCGTCAGCTTGGGCGCGATCAGCGGCAGCGTTCGCGCGCGGTGAGCGAACGATCGACCGCACGCCCCGCCAGCGCACCGCCCGCCGCGCCCAGCGCGGTGCCGAGCAGCCCGCCGCCATCGAGCGAGCGACCGACCAGCGCGCCGCTGACGCCGCCGACGATCAGGCCGGTGGTGCCATCCGAATGGCGGCAATAAGTGCGGCCGTTGCGGGTATAGACATAAGGCCGGTAATGCTTGCGCTTCGCTTCGGCCTTTTGCGGCGGCACGAGCATCGCCGCGGGCGGCACGGCGAGCGTGGCGGCGGCCAATCCCAGCATCAAGTTACGCATCGTCGGTTCTCCTCCTTAATGATGGCCCCCCAACGTTGCGGGCTTAATCGAGGTTGCATGAACCAAGCACAACGCGCCGTTAAGCGACGGGATAGCGCAGCCGGCCAATGAAGCGGCTGAGGCTGGGGAGGTTCTGGGTGCGATCGAGGAAGCCCGCCTTGGCCTTTTCGAAGCGCATGATCCCGGCGATGCGGCGCGCCAGGAAGCCGCGCGTTTCGGCATAATCCTCGCTCTCGTCATCCAGGAACACGGTGATCGTCGCGGCATAGACCGCGCCCAGGATCGCGCGCTTGGTATAGTGGTTATAATCGGTCGCGGTGTCGCCGGCGGCGCGCCAGATCGCGTCGGCGCTGCGCCAGCCGAGCGCCAGCCCGCGCGCGGTGTTGGGCGGCAGCGCCAGGATGGCGAGCGCGCGGCGCAGCGCGTCGCGGTTGGGGTGGAGCAGCGCCAGCCGCGCCTCGACCAGCGCCTGAATGCGCTCGCGGATCTTCATCGCGGCGATGCGTTCGGCGGGAAGCTGATCGCGCATCGCCGCATCGATGCTCGCGAACCAGGCGTCGATCATCTCCGCCGCGCCGCCCTCGAACGCCAGCCGCGCGATGTCGCGATCGAGTTCGGCCTGATCGGCGGCGAAATCGCGTGCTTCCGCCGTCCAGCCGTCGAACGCGGCGTTGGCGGCGATCAAGGGGGCGAGCGCAAGGCGGATTTCGTCGAGCGTGGCGTCGGCGGCGATGGTCATCTTCAGTCTCCCAGTGCCGTTCTTTAGGACGCGCGCCGGACCAAGACCAGCGCCACCGCGACCAGCAGCGCGCCGGCGAGATCGGGCAGCGTCAGCCGTTCGCCATAATAGAACCAGCCGATCGTCGCCGCGACCGCCGGCTGGAGCAGCAGCGCGATCCCGACGACGAGCGGCGACAGCCGCCCGAGCGCGTAGATCATCAGCCCCTGGCCGAACACCTGGCTCGCGAGCGCCAGCCCGATCAGCGCGCCCCAATGGCCCGGCACGATCGACTCGCCGAGCGCTGGCGCGAACAACAGCAGCGGCAGAATGCTCGCCAGGGTCGACAGCGCGAGCGCGGGGAGGGGCGCCATCGTCGCCCGGGCGCGCGCCATCGCGATGAAATACACCGCATAGAGGATACCGGCGAGCAGACAGAGCAGATCGCCCGCCAAATGGCGCGGATCGGCCTGGTAGGACTGCCCCATCAGCAGCGCGCCGCCGGCCGCCGCCAGCGCCAGCGCGAGCGCCTGGTTGCGGCTGGGCAACGCGCGGGCGGCGATGAAGCCGTAGATCGGGAAAATCAGCGTCGCCGAATTGCCGAACAGCGTGGCGTTGGCGAGCGTGGTGCGCACGATCCCCAGATGCCAGCTCGCCAGATCGGCCGCGAACGCGACGCCGGCGAGCGCGACGGTCAGCAACAGCGCGGGCGTCACCCCGCGCAGCCGGCCGCCCGTGGCGAAAGCAAGCGCGGCGATCAACGGCGCGGCGAGCGTCACCCGCCAGAACGCCACCGCCACCGGGCCGACATCGGCGAGCCGCACGAACCACGGCCCGAAGGCGAGCGCGACATTGGCGAGCACCACCGCGACAAAGGCACGCGCCGGCGGGCTTTCAGAGCGGGACAAACATTACCCCCAAGAAATTCTTGCGCCACAGGAACGATGCGCGGCCGGCCTTAGCGCGCTATGTCACCGCTGTCGCCCCCAGGGGCGTGCTGGCCTTTGAGCAATAGGAGAACCCCTTGCCCAGCTTGTTCGATCCGATCCAGCTCGGCGCGATCGCCGCGCCCAACCGTGTCCTGATGGCGCCGCTCACCCGCGGCCGCGCCAGCCGCGCGCATGTGCCGCAGCCGATCATGGCGGAATATTATGCCCAGCGCGCGAGCGCTGGGCTGATCATCTCGGAAGCGACCGGGATCAGCCAGGAGGGCCTGGGCTGGCCCTATGCGCCCGGCCTGTGGAGCGACGAGCAGGCGCAGGCCTGGCAGCCGGTGACGGCGGCGGTGCACGCGGCGGGCGGGCGGATCGTCGCCCAGCTCTGGCATATGGGCCGCGTGGTGCATTCCAGCTTCAACGCGGGCCGGGTCGGCGTTTCGGCCTCGGCCACCCAGGCGCCGGGGCGGGCGCATACCTATGAGGGGCGGCAGGATTATGAAGTCGCGCGGCCGCTCGAGCTGAACGAGATTCCGCGCCTGCTCGACGATTATCGCCGCGCCGCGCGCAACGCGATGGCGGCCGGCTTCGACGGCGTGCAGATCCACGCCGCGAACGGCTATCTGATCGATCAATTCCTGCGCGACGGCAGCAATCATCGCAGCGACGCCTATGGCGGCGCGCCCGAAAACCGCATCCGCCTGTTGCGCGAAGTGACCGAGGCGGTGGCGGGGGCGATCGGCGCCGATCACACGGCCGTGCGCCTCTCCCCCAATGGCGACAGCCAGGGCGTGGACGATAGCGACGCGGCGAGCGTCTTCGTGCCGGCGGCGGCCGCGCTGCAAGAGATCGGCATCGCTTTCCTGGAACTGCGCGAGCCCGGCGCCGACGGCACGTTCGGGCGGACCGACGTGCCCAAACAGTCGCCCGCGATCCGCGCGGTGTTCCAGCGCCCGCTGGTGCTCAATTCGGATTATCGCACCGCCGAGGAAGCGCAGGCGGCGATCGATTCGGGCGTGGCGGACGCGATCAGCTTCGGCCGGACGTTCCTCGCCAATCCCGATCTGCCCGAGCGGCTGCGCACCGGCGCCCCGCTCAACGCCGACAACCCGCTCACCTGGTACAGCCAGGGGCCGGAGGGCTATATCGATTATCCGGCGCTGGAGACGGCGGCGGCTTGATTTTCCGGCCCCGCGTGAGCGGGGCTTATTTTCTCACGCAAAGCCGCGAAGACGCTAAGGTTCTTCGCGGCTTTGCGTCTTCGCGTGAGGATTTTTTACTCACACGAAGCCACGAAGACACAAAGAGAAGGCGCTTGGCGGGCGGCTTTTGCACCCCATACGGCCGCAATATTTATGGCTCGCTGTCGCGGGCTTTTTTGTGTCTTTGTGGCTTTGTGTGAGCAAAAAAAGCTAACCGATAGGCACGAACCGCACTGGTAGACCGTCGCGCGGGCGGGGGATCGGCCAGGCTTGCCAGTCATGCCCGGCATCCTCGGGCACCTCGATCCGGTAGCGGCGGAGCAACTGCGTCATCAGGATGCGGATCTGCATCTCGGCGAAGTGCAGCCCCAGGCACATATGCGCGCCGCCGCCGAACGGCACCCAGGCGAAACGGTGCCGCGCGCGGACCTTTTCAGGCTCGAAGCGCAGCGGATCGAAGCGCTGCGGCTCGGGCCAGATGTCGGGCATGTGATGGGTGAAGGCCGGGGAGACGCTGACCGAGGCGCCGGCGGGAATGCGGTAGCCGCCGAATTCGAAGTCCTTCAGCGCGCGGCGCGGCAGTGACGGCACCGGCGGCATCCAGCGCAGCGCTTCCTTGAAGGCGTAATCGGTCAAGCTCAGGCGATCGAGCTGGCAATAAGCCAGCCCCTCATCATCGTTCAGCCCCAGCGCCAGGATCTCGTCGCGCAGCCGCTCCTGCCATTCGCCGTGGCGGCCGAGCAGCAGCACCAGCGACGTCGCCGAGGAGGTGATCGTGTCATGCGCCGCCATCATCAGGAAGTTCATGTGATCCGCGATCGCGTCCTCGCTCAAGGGCGCCCCGCTCTCATCGGTCGCGCGGCAGAAATGCGAGAAGAAATCCTGCCCGTCGCCCGCGCGCCGGCGGGGGATTTCGCGCTTGAACAGATCGATCAGATAGCGGCGCGCCGCCACCCCCTTCGCCATCGCCGAGCCGGGCAGCGGATAGCGCACCGGGGCGACGCTCGCCTGCACCTCGTCGACGAACGCCTGGTTGATCCTTTTGGCCTCGGGCCCCAGGTCCATGCCGAGGAAGCTTTCCGCCGCCAGATCGAGCGTCAGTGCCTTGATCGCGTCGTAGAAGCGCATCGGCCGGTTCGCCCAGCCGCGCACCTCGCGCGCGATGCCGCGATTGAGCTGCTCGGCATAATGGCGCATCGGCTCGGGCTTGAACGCCACCGAAAGCGTGCGGCGATCGGCGCGGTGCTTCTCGAAGTCCATCAGCATCAGCCCGCGCGGGAACAGCAGGTTGAGCAGCGGCCCCCAGCCCTGTTCGGACGAGAAGATTTTGTCGCGATCGAACAGCACCAACTCGTTCGCTTCGGGGCCGAGCAACTGGATCGTCGTGTCGCCGAACGCGCGGTTACGATAGACATGCCCGTGCCGGGCGACCATCTTGCGCCCGAAGGCGCCGGGGTCCTTCAGCATTCGGAAGGTGTTGCCGACGATCGGCAGCCCGTCATCACCCGGAATATGCGCGAGCGCCTTGGGGGAAATGCGCGGCAGCCAGTGCGGATTGGCGGCGTAGGTATGCGCGAAGGCCATCAATCTCTCCCCGTTACTTACATCGCTATAAGTAGGGTGGGGGTGGGGCTCAAGCGGGCGTTGCGATTGCAGGAAGTGCCCTCACCCAAACCCTCTCCCGTAAACGGGAGAGGGCTTTTTGCGTAGCCCTCTCCCGCTGGCGGGAGAGGGTTGGGTGAGGGCTTTCTTCCTTCTGCCAACCCCCAAACGTTACGCCCCCAACCGTCCACCGCCCTTGACAGCCGCGCGACGACCCGAAAGGATCGCGCGATCAAAAGCGGAGGGCGGCGATGGGCATGCGGATCGGGCGGGTGAGCGGACTGGCCATCGCCTTGGGCCTAAGTGCCTGCGCGGCAAGCGACGCCAAGCCGCAAACGACCGCGAGCGCGGCCCCCGCCAAACAGCCGGGCAAGACCTATAACCACGATCCCTACCCCTCCACCTACAAGCCCTATCCCGGCGTGCCGACGCTCGTCACCAACGTCACCATCTTCGATGGCGAGGGCGGCAAGATCGATCGCGGGCAGATATTGTTCGCCGATGGCAAGATCGTCGCGATCGGCGAAAGCGTGCAGGCGCCCGCCGGTGCCACGGTGATCGATGGCACGGGCAAGGTGCTCACCCCCGGGATCATCGATATCCATAGCCATCTGGGCGACTATCCCTCGCCCGGCGTGCAGGCCAATTCGGACGGCAACGAGGCGACCGGCCCGGTCACCGCCGATGTGTGGGCCGAGCACAGCGTCTGGCCGCAGGACCCGGGCTTCAGCCGCGCGCTCGCCAATGGCGGCGTGACGACGCTGCAGATCCTGCCCGGCTCGGCGAACCTGTTCGGCGGGCGATCGGTGGTGCTGAAGAACGTCTATGCGCGCACGGTGCAGGGGATGAAATTCCCTGGCGCGCCTTATGGGCTGAAGATGGCGTGCGGTGAGAATCCCAAGCGCGTCTATGGCAGCAAGGGCCGCCAACCCTCCACCCGGATGGGCAATATCGCGGTCGATCGCGCGACCTGGGCGCGCGCCGCCGAATATAAGCGCCGCTGGGACAAATATGAGAAGGACGGCGGCGATCCCCCCTCGCGCGACATCGCGATGGACACGCTGCGCGGCGTGCTCGCCGGCGAGATCCTGGTGCAGAACCACTGCTACCGCGCCGACGAAATGGGCATCGTGCTCGATATGGCGAAGGAATTCGGCTATCATGTCAGCACCTTCCACCATGCGGTGGAGGCTTATAAGATTGCCGATCTGTTGAAGGCCAACGGCACCTGCGCGGCGGTGTGGGCCGATTGGTGGGGCTTCAAGATGGAGTCCTATGACGCGATCAGCGAGAATCTCGCGATCCTGCACAATAGCGGCGCCTGCGCGATGATCCATTCGGACGACGCCAACGGCATCCAGCGGCTCAATCAGGAAGTCGCGAAAGCGCTCGCCGCCGGAAGGCGTGCCGGTTTCCAGATCAGCGACGCGACCGCCTGGACCTGGCTGACCTACAACCCCGCCAAGGCGCTGGGCATCGCCGACAAGACCGGGAGCCTGAAGCCCGGCAAGATGGCCGACGTGGTGCTGTGGAACAACGATCCGTTCAGCGTCTACACCCGGCCCGAAAAGGTGTGGATCGATGGGGCGCTGCTCTATGACGCGAACAACCCCAAATTGCGCCCGGTATCCGATTTCGAACTTGGCCAGCCCGGCTCGGGAGACGTGAAATGATCCGCTGGCTGATCGGCACCGCCGCCCTCGCGCTCGCCGCCCCTTGCGCCGCGCAAAGCGTCGCGATCACCAACGCCAGGCTGGTGGTGGGCGACGGTTCGGCCCCGATCGACGGCGCGACGGTCGTTGTCCGCGATGGCAAGATCGTCGCCGCCGGCAAGGGCGTCGCGGCGCCCGCGGGGGTCGAGGTGATCGACGCGGGCGGGCGCTATGTGACGCCGGGGATCGTCGCGGGGTTCACCCGGATGGGCATCGTCGAGGTGGACGGCGTCGATGAGACCAACGACGCGGCCGCCGGCAACTCGCCCTTCCACGCCTCGATCGACATCGCCCCGGCGATCAACCCCAAGACGAGCGCGATCGCGCTCAACCGCGCCGAGGGGATCACCCGCGCCGTCGTCGCGCCCGCGACGCGCGGCTCGATCTTCGCGGGGCAGGGGGCGATCATCGACTTGGGCGCCGACGAGAATTCGGTGACCAAGCCGCGCGCCTTCCAATTCCTGGAATATGGCGAAAGCGGCGCGCAGGCGGCGGGCGGCAGCCGGCCGGCGGCGATGGTCGCCTTGCGCGACGCGCTGAAGGCGGCGCGCGCCTATGCCAAGGCGCCGGGCGCCTATCTCGATCAGGGGCGCGACGTGCTGGTCAACCGCGCCGACGCCGCCGCGCTGCTGCCGGTGGTCGAGGGCCGCGTGCCGCTGCTCGTTCATGTCGAGCGCGCGTCGGACATGCGCGCGCTGATCGCGCTCAAGGCGGATTATCCGGCGCTCAAGCTGGTGTTCGTCGGCGCGAGCGAGGGCTGGATGATCGCGCGCGACTTGGCGGCGGCGAAGATCCCGGTGCTCGCCTCCGCGCTCAACGATCTGCCCGAAAGCTTCGAGACGCTGGCGGCGACGCAGAGCAATGTCGGGCGGATGAAAGCGGCGGGCGTGCAGGTCGCGCTCGGCATCATCAACGATAACGACGCGCGCCAGGCGCGGTACGAGAAGCAATATGCCGGCAATCTCGTCGCGCTGCATCATGTGCCGGGGGCGACGGGGCTCAGCTGGGACGCGGCCTTCGCGAGCATCACCGGCGACGCCGCCGAGGCGATCGGCCTGGGCGGCGAGTTCGGCACGCTGAAGCCCGGGCGGCGCGGCGATGTGGTGATCTGGTCGGGCGATCCGCTCGAACTGTCCAGCGCCGCCGAAACGGTGTTCATCGATGGCGTGAAGCAGCCGCTCGGTACGCGCCAGGCCGAGCTGCTCAAACGCTATCGCCAGCCGCAAGAAGGCACGCTACCAAAGGCTTACGAGCGCTGAACGGGAGTCGGTCGCTCGGGTAGGAGCGGCGGGTGATGCGTTTTCGGGGTAAGGTGACGGCGGCGCTGGTGGCGCTGTCGCTGGTTTCGGGTTGCGGGCCGGACGGCGGCTCGGGGTCGAGCGGCTCGACGACGACGACGACGGGCACGGGCACCACCGGCACGACCGGCGGCGGCACGACCACGACCGGCTGTACGCTGCGCGAACGGCAGGATTGGGTGCTCGCCCAGCTGCGCGAATGGTATCTCTTCCCCGAAACGCTGCCGGCCAATCCCAACCCGGCGGCGTTCACCACGGTCGATGATTTCCTCGATTCGCTTACCGCCACCGCGCGCGGCCAGCGGCGCGACCGCTTCTTCACCTATCTGACCTCGATCACGCAGGAGAATGCGCTCGCCAATTCGGGCGCGAGCGCGGGCTTCGGCGTGCGGCTGACGCTTGATGCGAGCAACCGCCTGTTCATCGCCGAAAGCTTCGAAGGCGCGCCGGCGCTGACCGCCGGGATCGATCGCGGCGCCGAGATCACCGGCATCGGCACGTCGACAAGCAACGTCCAGACCGTCTCCAGCATCATCGCCGCGGGCGGCACGCAGGCGCTGAACGACGCGCTCGGCCCCAACACCGCCGGCACCACCCGCGTGCTACGCGTGCGCGACACGAGCGGCACCCGCGACGTGGCGGTGACGAAGGCTGATTACAGCCTGATCCCGGTCTCGCCGCGCTATGGTGGGCTGATCCTGAACAATAACGGCCAGCAGGTGGGCTATCTCAACCTGCGCACCTTCAGCGTGAACGCCGCGAGCCAGCAATTGCGCGACGCGATCGGCCGCTTCCGCGCGGCGGGGATCACCAATGTGATCGTCGATTTCCGCTATAATGGCGGCGGCTTCGTCAGCATCGCCGAGACGCTGGGCGATCTGCTCGGCGGCAACCGCTCGACCTCGGAGGTGAACAGCTACACGACCTTCCGCCCCGAAAAGGCATCGAACAACACCCAGCGCAACTTCCAGCCGCAGGCCGAATCGGTCTCGCCGGTGCGGCTCGCCTTTATCGGCACCGGCAGCACCGCCTCGGCGAGCGAGGAAGTGATCAACGCCTTCGTGCCCTATTTCGGCAATCGCCTGGCGCTGGTCGGCACCAATACGTTCGGCAAGCCGGTGGGGCAGATCGCGCTCGATCGCGCGGCGTGCGACGATCGGCTGCGGGTGGTCGCCTTTTCGGTGCAGAATTCGGCGCGGCAGGGCGATTATTTCGACGGGCTCGCCGGCAAGGTGGGCGCGACCTGCCAGGCGGCGGACGATCTGACGCGGCCCTTGGGCGACCCGCAGGAAGCCTCGATCCGCGCGGCGCTCAACTTCCTCGCCGGGCAAAGCTGCACGCCGATCACCGCCAGCGCGAACGGGCCGGCGCCGCAGGCGGGGAGCGCGACCTTGGTGCCGGAGAACCGCCTGGTGCAACCGGATCGTCCGACCCCGGTGCAGCGCGAAGTGCCGGGAGCTTATTGAACCCGGTTCAGCGCGGCGGTTGCAGCACCCCGGTGACGAGCTTGTCGAACGCGCGGCTGCGGTGGCTGAGCCGCTTCTTTTCGGCCGGGTCCAGTTCGGCGAAGGTCAGGCTGCTGCCAAGCGGCACGAAGACGGGATCGTAACCGAAGCCCATCGTCCCGCGCGGCGGCCAAGTGAGCGCGCCGTCCACCCGCCCCTCGAACCAGTTCACATGCCCGTCGGGCCAGGCGAGCGCGAGCGTGCAGACGAAATGCGCCGCGCGGCTCACCTCCGGGCCGAGCGCCTGGAGCTTGGCTTCCACTTTCTCCATCGCCATCAGCCAGTCGCGCGTGCCGTCGGCGGTCTCGGCCCAATTGGCGGTATAGACCCCCGGATCGCCGCCCAGCGCCTCGACGCACAGCCCGCTATCGTCGGCGAGCGCGACCAGGCCCGACAGATCGGCCGCCGAACGCGCCTTCATCTCGGCATTGGCGAAGAAGCTGGTGCCGGTTTCCTCCGGCTCGGGCAGATCGAGCTCGGCCGCCGAGACGGGCTCCATGCCGTACGGCCCGAGCAGCTCCCGGATTTCGCGCACCTTGCCGGCATTGTGGCTCGCGATCACCAGCTTGCCCGGCGCGAGGCGGCGCAGCGCCTGGCTCACGCGAGCGCCCGCGCTTGCGCCGCGAAAATCTCGCCGCAGCCGATGCGGGCGAGGCGGAGCAGGCGGAGCAGCGCCTCCTCGTCGTAAGGAGCCCCCTCGGCGGTCGCCTGGGCTTCGGCGATGTTGCCGTTTTCGAGCAGCACGAAATTCGCGTCGGCGTCGGCGGTCGAATCCTCATCATAATCGAGGTCGAGCACCGGCGTGCCCCGCCAGATGCCGCAGCTGATCGCCGCGACCTTCTGCGTCAGCGGATCGGCGCCGAGCTTGCCGTCTTTCAGCAGGCCGTCGATCGCGAGGCGCAGCGCGACCCAGGCGCCCGAAATCGCCGCCGTGCGCGTGCCGCCATCGGCCTGGAGCACGTCGCAATCGAGCGTGATCTGCCGCTCGCCGAGCAGCTTCAGATCGGTGACCGCGCGCAGGCTCCGCCCGATCAGCCGCTGGATTTCCTGGGTGCGGCCCGATTGCTTGCCCTTCGCCGCCTCGCGATTGCCGCGGGTGTGGGTGGCGCGCGGGAGCATGCCGTATTCGGCCGTCACCCAGCCCTCGCCCTTGCCGCGCAGGAAGGGCGGCACCCGCTCCTCGACACTCGCGGTGACAAGCACGCGGGTGTCGCCGAAGCCGATCAGGACCGAGCCTTCGGCGTGCTTGGTGAAATGCGGGGTGATGCTGATGACGCGCATCTGATCGGGCGCACGGCCGCTGGGGCGCATGGGGGGTCTCCTGTTGGTTGCGGCGCGGGTAGGCGGGTTTGCTTGGCGGCGCAACGCCGCAACGCCCTATCCCCGTCATGCCGGACTTGTTCCGGCATCCACCGCCGGCGCAAACCTGGCAGTGGTAGGGCACGCACCCCGGTGGACCCCGGGCCAAGCCCGGGGTGACGGTGGAGATGATGGCCAACGCTTGCTCCCCACGCCGGCGCTGCCTAACTTCCCCCGAGCCATGACCCCGAACATCCACGAACTCAGCGACCGCGCGCGCGACGTGTTTCGGATGGTGGTGGAAGCCTATCTCGAAACCGGCGCGCCGATCGGATCGCGCACCATCGCCAAGCTCTCCGCGCTCAACCTGTCGCCCGCCTCCATCCGCAACGTGATGCAGGATCTGGAGGAGCTCGGCCTGCTCGCCGCCCCCCACACCTCCGCCGGGCGGATGCCGACCGACAGCGGCCTGCGCCTGTTCGTCGACGGCATGATGCAGGCGATGGAGCCGAGCGCCGAGGAACGCGCCGCGATCGAATCGCAGGTCGGCCAGCCCGGCCCGATCGAGGAAGCGCTCGCCGCGACCACCGCCGCGCTTTCGGGCCTGTCGGCCTGCGCCGGCCTCGTCTTCGTGCCTAAGCGCGAGGTGCGGCTGCGCCAGATCGCGTTCGTGCCGCTCTCGCACGATCAAGCGCTCGCGGTGCTGGTGGCGGAGGACGGCACGGTCGAGAACCGCGTCGTGCCGCTGCCGCAGGGCACCAGCGCCAGCGCGCTGACCGAGGCGGCCAATTATGTGAGCGCCATGTTCGGCGGGCTAACGCTGGCCGAAGCGCGCGCCCGGCTGGAACGCGAGATCGCCGCCGAACGCGCCGCGCTCGATAGCGCCGCGCGCGCTTTGGTCGAACGCGGGCTCGCGGTGTGGAGCGAGGATGGCGAGCGCCGCCCGGTGCTGATCGTGCGGGGGCAAGCCCGGCTGATCGACGCCGCCGCCGCCGCCGATCTGGACCGGGTGCGCGACCTGCTTGACGATCTCGACGGCAAGCAGGAAGTCGCCGGGCTGCTCGATCGCGCGCGCGAGGCGAACGCGACGCGCATCTTCATCGGCGCCGAGAATAATCTCTTCGCGCTTTCGGGATCGGCGGTGATCGCCCGGCCGTTCCATGGGCTTGACGGGCGCGTGGTCGGGGTGGTGGGGGTGATCGGCCCGACGCGGTTGAACTACGCGCGCATTGTGCCAATGGTCGATTTCACGGCCGGGGCGCTTGCCCGCCTGATGCCATAGGGAAGTTATGAGCGAGACCGAGAACAAGGATTTTGCCGGCGAAACCGCCGAGACCGCCGAACCGATCGACGAAGGCGCGAACCGCCTCGCCGAGCTGGAGGCGCAGCTGGCGGACGCCAAGCAGCAGCTGCTCTATGCCGCCGCCGACACGCAGAATGTCCGCCGCCGGCTGGAAAAGGAGATCGCCGACGCGCGCGCCTATGCGGTGACGAGCTTCGCGCGCGATCTGCTGTCGGTCGCCGACAATTTCGAGCGCGCGCTGGCGGCGATCCCCGCGGAGCTGCGCGCGGACGAGAAGCTGAAAGGCCTGATCGCCGGCATCGAGGGCACCGCGCGCGAACTGGGCGCGGTGTTCGAGCGGCAGGGGATCGTGAAGATCGCGGCGCTGGGCGAGAAGCTCGATCCCAACCTGCACCAGCCGATGCTCGAACTGCCAAGCGACGCGGAAGCCGGCACGATCGTGCAGGAGCTGCAGCCGGGCTATAAGATCAAGGACCGGCTGCTCCGCCCGGCGATGGTGGCGGTGGCGAAGGCGGGGTGAATTTGCAGGCAATGGCGGAAGAGCGCGACTATCGCCCCGTGGGCTTCATGCTGATGACGGGCCTGATCGTGCTGCCGCTGTTGTTCGGCTGGTGGTTGCTGCGGCCGGGCTATGCGCCAAGCCTTCGCTGGGTGGTACTCGCCTATGCCTTGTGGCCGACCGTCGCGGCACTTACGGCGATCGTGCTGACCCTTATCCTGACCTGGGCGGCTCAGTTCATCCCGAATATTTGAGGACAGCGTTGAACCCCAACCTCACCGAACCGCGCGCGTCGTTCGTCACCCATCTCGAATGCTCGATGACCGGGGAACATTACCCGGCGGACCAGCCACGCGGACTGTCGTCGGTCGGGCGGCCGGTGATCGTGCGCTATGATCTGGCGGCGCTGAAGGCGTCGCTGCCGCGCGCGCTGCTCGAGGCGCGGCCGACCGACCTGTGGCGCTGGCGCGAGCTGCTGCCGGTGCGCGACGCGGCCAACATCGTCAGCCTCGGCGAAGTGGAAACGCCGCTGATCCCCGTGCCCAAGTCCGCCGGCGCGAAAGTGCTGGTGAAGGATGAGGGGCGGCTGCCGACCGGATCGTTCAAGGCGCGCGGGCTGGTAATGGCGGTGAGCATGGCGAAGGCGCTCGGCGTCACCCGCATCGCCATCCCGACCAACGGCAATGCCGGCGCCGCGCTCGCCGCTTACGCCAGCCGCGCGGGGATCGAGACGATCGTGCTCTGCCCGGACGATACGCCCGAAATCAACGTGCGCGAGATCGCGCTGCAGGGCGCGCGCGTCTACCGGGTCAACGGGCTGATCGACGATTGCGGCGCGATCGTCGCCAAGGGCGCGGCGGAAGGCCGCTGGTATGACGTCTCGACCCTCAAGGAGCCCTATCGGATCGAGGGCAAGAAGACGATGGGGCTGGAGCTCGCCGCGCAGTTCGGCTGGGAACTGCCCGACGCGATCTTCTATCCCACCGGCGGCGGCACCGGGCTGATCGGCATGTGGAAGGCCTTCGCCGAGCTGGAGGCGCTCGGCTGGATCGGCGCCAAGCGGCCGAAGATGTTCGCGGTGCAGGCGAGCGGCTGCGCGCCGATGGTGAAGGCGTTCGACGAGGGCAAGGAGCACGCCGAGCGCTGGGAAAATGCGCATACCATCGCCAGCGGCATCCGCGTGCCGCGCGCGGTGGGCGATTTCCTGATCCTGCGCGCGGTACGCGAGTCCGGCGGCATCGCCATGGCGGTGGAGGATGACGCGATCGAGGCCGCGGTCGAGGCTTGCGCGCGCGAGGACGGGCTGCTGCTCTGCCCCGAAGGCGGCGCGACGCTCTCGGCGTATCATGACGCTTTGGCGCGCGGGCTGGTGGGCAAGGGTGACCGCGTGGTGCTGTTCAACTGCGCGACGGGGCTGAAATATCCGATGCCGGACCGGTCGAAGACGCTCGATCGGCATGGCGCGATCGATCTGGCGGGGCTGTAGAGCGGGAGTGCGTTACCTGGTATCGTCACCCGCGAGGAGCGAAGCGACGAAGCAATCCACGCCTCAAGCGCTGAAGCTGGATTGCTTCGCTCCGCTCGCAATGACGGCGTTAATCCAGTCAGCGGTGATCAAGATTTAGCGGTTCTAATTAATCCTCCCCAAGCTTGCTTGGGGAGGGGGACCGCGCGCAGCGCGGTGGAGGGGCACGCGCCCTCGAACAGCCGGGGACACCCCTCCGTCAGTCGCTACGCGCCTGCCACCTCCCCTCCCAGGGGAGGAGCTTTTCCAGCAGATCAACTCAGTCGTCCGCCACCCCCCAATCCGCCAGCACGCTCGCGCGATCCGCGTCCGGCAGCGGCGGCGGGCGATCGAGCGCGGCGGGCGTCGCGGAATAGCGCGGCGCCGGCGCGGGCTGCGCGATCCCGCCGCGCGTCGCCAGTGCCTCGCGCGCGGCGAGATGCGGGTGCGCGCCGAGTTCGTCGAAGCGCAGCACCGGGGTGACGCAGGCGTCGCTATCGGCGAAACGCTCGGCCCAGGCATCGCGCGGGCGTGTCGCGAAAACGCCGGCAAGCTTCGCCGCCATCACCGGCCAGCGCGCGCGATCCTGCTGCGCGGCGAAGTCCGGATCGTCGGCCAGCCCCAGCCCGGCGAGCAATTCGGCATAGAATTGCGGCTCGATCGCGCCCACCGCGACGAAGCCGCCATCGGCGCAGGCATAGCAGCGGTAGAAGGGCGCGCCGCCATCGAGCAGGTTCGCCTCGCGCGCGTCGCGCCACAGCCCCATCGCGCGCATGGCGTGGAACAAAGTCGTCTGCGCGATCACCCCGTCGATCATCGCCGCGTCGACCACCTGGCCGACGCCGCTCGCCTTGGCGCGGAGCAGCGCGGCGAGCAGCCCGAAGGCGAGCAGCATCGCGCCGCCGCCGAAATCGGCGATCAGGTTGAGCGGCGGCGGCGGCGGGCGGTCCGCCGGGCCGATCGCGTGGAGCGCGCCGGTGAGCGCCAGATAATTGATGTCATGCCCGGCGCGCGGGGCGAGCGGGCCTTGCTGCCCCCAACCGGTCATCCGCCCATAGACGAGCGCGGGATTGGCGGCGAGCACCTCGGCCGGGCCGAGCCCCAGCCGTTCCATCACCCCCGGGCGGTTGCCCTCGATCAGCAGATCGGCGCGGGCGATGAGCTTCAGCGCCAGCGCGCGGTCCTCCGCCGATTTCAGATCGAGCGCGATCGACCGCCGCCCGCGCGCCATCAGATCGAGCTCGGGCCTGCCGAAGGCGCCGCGCCCGGGGCGATCGATGCGCACCACATCGGCGCCGTTATCGGCGAGCATCATCGCCGCGAAGGGGCCGGGGCCGATCCCGGCGAACTCGATCACGCGCACTCCCGCCAGCGGCCCGGCCATGCCCCTCTCCCCGTTGCCGTTTCGAGCATGGCCAGCACGGCCCCCGCGCGCAAGCGGGTCAGACGGGCCCGAAGGGCAGCAGCGCGGCATAGTCCGCCGCGCTCATCCCCGGCGTCGCCGCCGGGTGGCGCCAGCCGCGCGCGAGCAGGAAGGCGTGGCGGACGATCTCCGCCTGCTGCTCGATGCCGTAGCGGGCGAAGGGCTTGCGGGGCTCGATCGCATAGCCATAACGGCAGAAGGGGTGGCGCTCGATCGGCAGCCAGCGGCCGGCCTGATGCTGCCAGATATGCGTCATTTCGTGGAGGAATAGGCCCTGCGCCTCCAGGCCGGCGGCGGCGAAATCGTCGCGCCACCAGGGGCCCTGCGGATGGAAATGGATGCAGCCCCAGGGCGCCATCACCGTGCCCTTGGGCTGGAAGAACGCCCATTTGCGCCGCGCGAGGCCGACCCGGGCATAATCGATCGCGTCGCCGAACAGGGTGCGCGCGATCGCGATCTCGCCGGGGGTGAGGGCGCGGCGGTCGTTCAGCTCGGCTCGCCCAGTTCTTCGCGCACCATATCGACCTCGCGCACGCCGCGCCGGCGTCGCGCCGCTTCGATCAGCGCGCGCAGCTTCTCGCGCCGCGCCCGCGCGCCGGCGATGTCGCGCAGCACCAGCGGCGCCAGGCGCGTCGTCTCGTCGGACGAGGTGATGCTGATCGTGCCGAGATCGGCGAGCTGGTTGATGATGCTGAAATCGATGCGGATGTCCTTGATGCGGTACAGCTCGATCTCGTCGATCGATTTCAGCAGCACGCCGCGATGCAGGATCAGGCGATCGTCGGTGATCTCATAAGTGATGGCGAGATTGCCGATCCACTTCGCGCCGAGGATCACGGCGCCCGCCACCAAGGCGATCGGGAACAGCCAGGCCCAGGCGGCGACCGGGCGTTGCGCCAGCGCCCAGAAGGTGCCGAGCAGGCCGACCGCCAGCAGCAGCACCGTCCCCCAGCCGGCGAGCGATCCGCGCAGCCAGCCGGCGGTGGACGATCGGAAACGGTCGACGGTCTGTGGCATGATCGGGCCTCCCTCCGCGTCATGACTAGCGCGCGTCGGCGCCCGCGTCACGCCGAGGCGGCGCTATTCCTTCGGCGCGGGATCGCCGGCCGCGATCACCGGCGCGGTCACTTCGATGCGGCTGTTGTCGGCGAAGGTGAAGACCAGCGGGATGCGGCCGCCCGGCTTCACCGCCGCGTTGAAATCATGGAGCATCGCGTGCCGCCCGCCCGGCGCGAACACCAGATCGGCCTTGGCCGGCACCGCCACGTCGCGCGCGGGCATCATCATCGCGGCCCCGCCATCGTGGCGCATCGTCTCGTGCAGCTCGCTTTTCACGATCAGCGGCGAGGTGACGCTCAGCAGCCGCGTCGCGCTCGGCCCGCCATGCACGGTGAAATAGGCCGCGCCCGGATTGCCCTTCACCGCGGGCAGGCGGACATAGGCGTGATCGACGCGCAGCACCGGCGCCTGCCCGCACGCGGCGACGCCAAGGGCGAGAGCCAGGGGGCCGAACGTGCGGATCATCGCTGGTTTCTCCGAATGGAACTTGCGCCGCTTTTGTAGAAAGCAAGCAATCTTGCGGCAAGCCAAAGCCCGCCTATATCGCCCAGTGTTGTCGTGCCGCGCGGTTCAAGCCCGTGGTGCGCCGTTGGGCTATAGTTTGTGATGGATGGGGGCCGATAGAGGACCATGGGTAAAGTAATCGGTATCGATTTGGGCACCACCAATTCGTGCGTCGCGGTGATGGAGGGCGGCAAGCCCAAGGTGATCGAGAATGTCGAGGGCGCGCGCACCACGCCGTCGATCGTCGCCTTCGCCAAGGATGGCGAGCGGCTGATCGGCCAACCGGCCAAGCGCCAGGCGGTGACCAATCCGGACAATACGATCTTCGCGGTGAAGCGCCTGATCGGCCGCCGCTATGACGATCCGGTCACCAAGCGCGACACCGAGCTTGTCCCTTATAAGATCGTGCGCGGCGCCAATGGCGACGCATGGGTGCAGGCGGGCGGCAAGGATTACAGCCCCTCGCAGATTTCGGCCTTCACGCTTCAGAAGATGAAGGAAACCGCCGAGAATTATCTCGGCGAGCCGGTGACCCAGGCGGTGATCACCGTGCCGGCCTATTTCAACGACGCGCAGCGCCAGGCGACCAAGGACGCCGGCCAGATTGCGGGGCTCGAGGTGCTGCGCATCATCAACGAGCCGACCGCGGCGGCGCTCGCTTATGGTCTCGAAAAGCAGGACGGCAAGACGATCGCCGTCTATGACCTGGGCGGCGGCACTTTCGACATCTCGATCCTGGAAATCGGCGACGGCGTCTTCGAAGTGAAGGCGACCAACGGCGACACGTTCCTGGGCGGCGAGGATTTCGACAACAAGCTGCTCAACTTCCTGGCCGAGGATTTCAAGAAGGCCGAGGGGATCGATCTCACCAAGGACAAGCTCGCGCTGCAGCGGCTGAAGGAAGCCGCGGAGAAGGCGAAGATCGAGCTCAGCTCGGCGCAGACGACCGAGGTGAACCTGCCGTTCATCACGGCGGACCAGAATGGGCCGAAGCACCTCGTCAAGAATGTCAGCCGCGCCGATCTGGAGCGGTTGGTGGAAGACCTGATCCAGCGCACGCTGGAGCCGTGCCGCAAGGCGCTGGCCGATGCGGGCGTGAAGGCGAACCAGATCGACGAGGTGGTGCTCGTCGGCGGCATGACGCGGATGCCCAAGGTCCGCCAGGTGGTGAAGGACTTTTTCGGCAAGGAACCGCATTCGGGCGTCAACCCCGATGAAGTCGTGGCGATGGGCGCGGCGATCCAGGCGGGCGTGCTGCAGGGCGACGTGAAGGACGTGCTGCTGCTCGACGTGACGCCGCTGTCGCTCGGCATCGAGACCTTGGGCGGCGTGTTCACCCGAATGATCGATCGCAACACGACGATCCCGACGAAGAAGTCGCAAATCTATTCGACCGCCGATGACAATCAGCAGGCCGTCACGATCCGCGTTTTCCAGGGCGAGCGCGAAATGGCGGCGGACAACAAGCTGCTCGGCCAGTTCGATCTGGTCGGCATCCCGCCGGCGCCGCGCGGCGTGCCGCAGATCGAGGTGACGTTCGATATCGACGCGAACGGCATCGTCAACGTCTCCGCCAAGGACAAGGGCACCGGCAAGGAACAGCAGATCCGCATCCAGGCCTCGGGCGGCTTGTCCGACGCCGATATCGACCAGATGGTCAAGGACGCCGAGCGCTTCGCCGAGGAAGACAAGAAGCGGCGCGAGGCGGCGGAAGCCAAGAACACCGCCGAAAGCCTGGTCCATCAGATCGAGCGCCAGGTCGCCGAGCATGGCGACAAGGTGGATAGCGGGCTGAAGAGCGAGATCGAGAACGCGATCGCCGACGCCAAGAAGGCGATCGACTCGGGCGATCCGCAGGCGATGCGCGACAAGTCCGGCGCGCTGCAGCAGGCGGCGATGAAGCTCGGCCAGGCGATCTACGAGAAGGAGCAGCAGGCCCAGGCGAGCCCGGGCGCGGCGGCGCCCGAGGCGCCGGCCGAGGATGTGGTCGACGCCGAATTCTCCGAAGTGGACGAAGGCAAGGCATAAGCGCCGGTGCGAAGCCTCGCGCGCGTCTTCGATGGGAATGAGCCCCGAGCGACCGCCGCCGGCGTTGGTCGTTCGGGCTCGATCCCGCGAGCGTCGCGACGCGGGGGCGGGACGATGAAATGACCACCGAAGTCGATTATTACGAACTTCTCGAATGCGAACGCGGCGCGGACGATGGCACGATCAAGAGCGCCTATCGCAAGCTCGCGATGCGCTGGCACCCCGATCGCAACCCCGGCGATGCCGAGGCCGAGGCGCGGTTCAAGGCGATCAACGAAGCCTATGACTGCCTGAAGGACCCGCAGAAGCGGGCCGCCTACGATCGCTTCGGCCATGCCGCGTTCAAGAACGGCCATGGCGGCGCGGCGGGGCCGGGCGATTTCGGCGCGTTCAGCGATATCTTCGAGAATATCTTCGGCGAATTCATGGGCGGGGGCGGCGGTCGCGGCCGCCCATCGGCGCAGCGCGGCGCCGATCTGCGCTATGACATGGAAATCAGCCTGGAAGACGCGTTCCACGGCAAATCGACCGAGATCACCATCGATGTCGCGGCGAGTTGCGACGTCTGCCGCGGCTCCGGCGCGCGGGCGGGCACGGCCGCGCGCGCCTGCGGCACCTGCGGCGGCATGGGCAAGGTGCGCGCGCAGCAGGGCTTCTTCGTCGTCGAGCGCACCTGCCCCAGCTGCCACGGCGCGGGCCAGGTGATCGCCGATCCCTGCCCCAGCTGCCGGGGCGAGGGACGGATCGACAAGACCAAGACGCTCACCGTCAACATCCCACCTGGGGTGGACGAAGGCACCCGCGTGCGGCTGAGCGGGGAGGGCGAGGCCGGGATGCGCGGCGCGCCGCCGGGCGATCTCTACATTTTCCTGCACGTCGCGCGCCACGCGATCTTCGAGCGTGAGGGCACCGCGCTCTACGCGCGCGCGCCGATCAGCTTCACCACGGCGGCGCTCGGCGGCACGATCGTGCTGCCCGGGCTCGACGGCGAGAAGCATGAGCTGCGCGTCGCCGCCGGCACCCAGTCGGGCCGCGAGCTGCGGCTGCGCGGCGCGGGGATGCCCGTCCTCCAAGGGCGCGGGCGCGGCGATCTGGTCGTGCGGATCGAAGTGGAGACGCCGAGCAAGCTCTCGCCCAAGCAGCGCGAGCTGCTCGAGGCGTTCCGCGCGACCGAGACCGGGCATGAATGCCCGCAATCGACCGGCTTCTTCCAGAAGGTGAAGACCGCGCTGGGGGGATGACCCGGCGGCCCCTGCCGCCTTGCTTGACGAGCGGATAGTCTCGGCTATCACGCGACGATCGTTGGGAGGGCGGAATGACAGGGCAGCACGCGAAACCGAACCCGCGCGCGCGTCCCTTGCTGGTCCTGATCGCGCTCGTCGCGGGCTTTCTCGCCGGGCTCGCGCTCCCCGGCGCCGGGGTCGCCGTCCAGGGCGCCACGCTGATCGGCGGCATCTGGCTTGATCTGCTGCGGATGACGATTATTCCGCTCGTCTTCGCGCTGGTGACGACGGGGCTGGCCGATGTCCTGTCGCGCGGGGCGCAGGCCGGCGCGCTCGGCTGGCGGCTGGCGATCGCGATCGTCGCGCTGCTCGCGACCGCCGGCATCGTCGCCGGCTTGCTGGTGCCGCGGCTGCTCGCGCTCAGCCCGATCGATCCGCACGCGATCGCCGCGCTCGCCCAGGCGTCGGGCGGTGCTCCGGCGCCGACCCCGCCGGGCATGGGCGCGAGCCTGCGCGCGATGATCCCGACCAACATCGTCGCGTCCGCCGCCGCCGGCGCGATCGTGCCGCTCGTCATCTTCGCCGCCGCGCTGGGGGGCGCTCTGGGCACGATGGCCCCCGCGCGCGCCGATGCGCTGTTGGCGCCGCTGCGCGGTCTCGCCGAGGCGATGCTGGTGATCGTCGGCGCGGTGTTGCGGCTGGCGCCGCTCGGCGTGCTGATGCTCGGCGTGACGCTCGGCGCGACGGTGGGGTGGAGCGCGGTGACCGCGCTCGGCTATTATCTCACCATCTCCTTCCTGTTGTCGTTGGTGTTGATCGTCCTGTGCACCTTTTTCGCCGCGACGCTCGGGCGGGTCGGGCTGGGCGCCTTCGTGCGCGCCGCGCTGCCGCCGCAACTGATCGCCGCCGGCACGCAATCCTCGCTGGCGACGCTGCCGACGACGCTTGCCGCCGCCGAGCGGCTGGGCGTGCCCCATCGCGACGCCGCGGTCGCCTTGCCGCTGGCGGTGTCGGTGTTCAAGATAACGGGGCCGTCGCACGGCATCTCGGCCGGCCTGACGCTGGCATGGCTGAGCGCGACGCCGATCGACGCGCTGCATATCGCGATGGCGGTGCCGGTGGCGATGCTCGCGTCGCTCGCGATCCTGGGCGTGCCGGGGCAGATCTCGATGTATGCGGCTTCGGGCCCGGTCGCGGTGGCGCTGGGCGCGCCCATCGGGATGTTGCCGGTGCTGATCGCGGTCGATCCCTTGTCGGACATGTTCCGCACCGCCGCGAATGTGACGGCGCACCTCGCCGTGACCTGCTTCGCTCGGGCGGAGACGCGGCAGCCGCAGGCCGACGCCGGCGAGGGCGAAACCGTGGCGGCCGCCCCGTAATTCTACCGATGGGGCTTGCGCCGCCCCCGTTCCGGCAAGAGCCGAAGGGGGCGGCGGCAGTGGTGCCGTTCGTTAGAGACGAACGACTTCCACCACCAGGATCAAAGCACCCAGCCCGATCAAAGGGCTTGCGAGCGCGTCCAAAATCCGCATCGCGACCTCCATTGTTACCCGGTCGTTCCGGTAGGGCGGAAATGGGAAAATTACGCCGGAGTGCAATTTAATTATTCGACACTGTTATTGCATCAAATGCAACCGCTGGCCCATCCGGGCGACGTTGCCACCCTGCAACTACCCAATGTTAAGGTTCGCGCGCGAAGAAGGGCGTTACGGGGCCGCGTGGGTCGATACTTAAGCGGGGAGCGAAGGGCAGGTTATGGACGCACGGAATCGCTTCGACGATTCGGAAAGCGGCTTGTTCATGGGCGACTGGCGTGGGCCCGGCGACACCGCGCGTGCCGCCCCCGCGCGCCAGGCGCCGGCCGCGCCACGCCCGCAACTGCATCTGCAAGCGCGCCGCGCGAGCCTGGCGCAGGAGCGCAAGCGCGCGCGCGATATCGTTTCCGCCGCCAAATCCAAGGTGATCTCGGCGTTCGACGATGTGCGATTCGGCCGCAATCTCAACGTTGAAGCGCTGTGGCCGCTCGTCACCGCGATCACCGCTTCGGTCGAGCGGCACCCGGCGGCGATCCTGGGCGTGACGCGGATCAAGGACCGTCACGAATATACCTATCTTCATTCGGTGGCGGTGTGCGGGCTGATGATCGAGCTCGCGCGGCGGCTGAAACTGCCCACCGAGCAGCATCACGATATCGGCCTCGCCGGTCTGCTCCACGATGTCGGCAAGGCGCGAATCCCGACGACGCTGCTCGAAAAGGCCGGGCCGCTGACCCCCGACGAGCATAGCGTGATGCAGCAGCATCCCCAACTTGGGCATGACATTCTCACCAGCAGCGAGCAGGCGCTGCCCGCCGTGGTGCTCGATGTGTGCCTCCACCATCATGAGCGGCTCGACGGCAGCGGCTATCCCGATCGGCGATCGGGCAGCAACGTGTCGCTCCCCGCGCGGATGGCGGCGATCTGCGACGTGTATGACGCCGTCACCTCGCCGCGCGCCTACAAGGCGTGCTGGTCGCCGGCGGAGGCGATCGAATATATGGCCGAGCGCCCCGCTCAGTTCGATCCGGAAGTGCTGCGCGCCTTCACCGGGATGATCGGTATCTTCCCGGTCGGATCGATGGTGCGCCTGCAGAGCGAGCGGCTGGCGGTGGTGCTCGACGAGCCCGAGGGCGATCCGATGATGCCCGCTGTCTGCCCGTTTTTCTGCGTGCTCACCAAGCAGATGCTGCCACTGCGCCGGATCACGCCCGAGCATGATCCGATCGTGGGGATCGAAGTGCCCTCGCGCTGGCGGATCGGCGATTGGAACAGCATCCGCGCCGATGTTCTCGCCTATTTCGCCGGCAATCACGATCCGGTGACTTGAAGCGCCTGGGCGTGCCCGTGAACTTCTCCCTTCCCTTGTAGGGAGGGGGTTGAGCCTGGGATTTTGGAGACTTCTCCCCTCCCTGGAAGGGAGGGGGCGGGGGTGGGTCGCTATGGCGCGCGGCGGTCGCGATGGGGGACTGGCCGGCGCGCAGGGCCGGCCCGCTTATGGCCGAGGGCGCGCCCGGCCGGCCACCCACCCCAACCCCTCCCTTCCAGGGAGGGGCTTTAGCCTTGGCTTTTAAGCACTTCTCCCCTCCCTGGAAGGGAGGGGCCGGGGGTGGGTCGCAATGGCGCGCGGCGGTCGGGATGGGGGACTGGCCGGCGAGCGGGCGGCGCCCGCTTTTGGCCGTGGGCGCGCCCGGTCCTGCCACCCACCCCAACCCCTCCCTTCCAGGGAGGGGCTTTAGCCTTGGCTTTTAAGCACTTCTCCCCTCCCTGGAAGGGAGGGGGCGGGGGTGGGTCGCTATGGCGCGTGGCGGTCGCAAATGGGGGACTGGCCGGCGCGCCGATTTGAGGGCTCGCGCGCCTCGCGTCGTCAGCGCCCGCCGAAATGGGCGAGCGCGGCCCGGGCGATCTCTTCGCCCCATTCCTGCACGAAATGCCCGCCGCCCTTGATCATCAGCGGCGGCGGGCAGCCGTTGATCCGCGCGCGCAGCGCTTCCATCTGCGGCGGGCCGAGCACCGGATCGGCGTCGCCCACCGCCATGAAGGTCGGGCCGGACCAATGGTTGGTCCAGAAATCGGCCGCCGCGCGCGATTCGGCCGCGCCCGGCATGTCGGGCTCGACCGGCACCAAGGCGGGCCAGATCTGGGCGCCGGCCTTGTAGCTCGCGTCGGGGAAGGGCGCGTCATAGGCGGCGATTTCCGCCGGCGTCAGATGCGGCGTGCCACGCGCGATCAGCGCGCCGATCGGCAGATCCGGGGTGGCGAGCGCATAGGCCTTCCACGCGAGGAAGCCGGGCCCCGGCGATTGCCCGGTCGCGAGGCCGGTGTTCATCACGATCAGCCGCGCGATCCGCGCACGGACCCCTTCATGCACCGGCAGGGTGAGCCCGATCAGCCCGCCCCAATCCTGCACCACCAGCGTGACGTTGGTGAGAGCGAGCCGCTCGATCAGCGCGATCAGCCAGTCGCGGTGGAAGTGGAAGCTGTAATCGCTCTGCTTCACCGGCTTGTCGGAGCGGCCAAAGCCCAGGAAATCGGGCGCCACGACGCGCGCGCCGCTTTCCAGGAACACCGGGATCATCCGCCGGTAGAGATAGCTCCAGCTCGGCTCGCCATGCAGGCAGAGGAAGACGCGATCGGCGTCGCGCGGGCCTTCGTCGATATAAGCCGCGCGCAGCCCCTGATAGCCGGACAGATCATCGACATAATGCGGGGCGTAGGGGAAGCCCGGCAGATCGGCGAAGCGCTCCTCCGGCGTGCGTTTGGCCTCGATCATCGCGTCGTTCTCCCGTGATTCGCGGGCGCGATGATCGGGGGCACGGCGCGCTTCGGCAAGGGGCGCGGCTACCGGGGCGTCAGCCGCAGCAGCCGCCCCTGCGATCCCTGCCGGCCATCCTCCAGCAGCCAGATCGCGCCGTCCGGGCCTTGCTCCACTTCGCGGATGCGCGCGCCCATCGGCCATTGATCGCCCTTGCTGGCGCTGGTGCCCGACAGGTGGACGCGGACCAGCGCCTCGCTCGAAAGCCCGCCGATAAAGGCGTCGCCGCGCCACCGCGGGAACAGCTTGCCCGAATAGATCATCAGCCCGCCGGGCGAGATCACCGGGTTCCACCAGACCTTGGGCGGCTCATAGCCGTCGCCCGGCTTGTGATCGGGGATGTCGCGGCCGTCATAATGGCTGCCGTTCGAAACGCGCGGCCAACCATAATTGCGCCCGGGCAGGATGAGGTTTACTTCATCGCCGCCCATCGGCCCCATTTCCTGCTCCCACAAATTGCCTTTCGCGTCGAAGGCGATGCCAAGCAGGTTGCGATGGCCATAGGACCAGATGGCCGGATCGAAGCCCTTGGCCGCGAGGGGGTTGCCGGGGGCGGGCTTGCCGTCCAGCGTCAGCCGCAGGACCTTGCCGAGCGAGGCCTTCGGGTCTTGCGCGGGTTCGAACTTCTGCCGCTCGCCATTGGTGTAGAACAGATATTGGCCGTCCGGCGAAAAGGCGATGCGGCCCGAATAATGGCCGTTGCCGGGCACGAAGGGGTGGGCGCGGTGGAGCGTCTCCACTCCCTCCAGCCGAGGCGCGGCGCCGTCGATCAGCTTGCCGCGCGCCAGGATTACGCCCTTGCCGCCCTCGCCGGCGGCCGAATAGCTGAAATAGACGAGGCCATCGCGCGCGAAGCCGGGCGCGAGCACCACGTCCATCAGGCCGCCCTGACCAGCGCTATCGACCTGTGGCATCCCGCTCACCACCCGCCGGCTTTTGCCGTCCGCCGAGACGAGCAGCAGCTGGCCGGCCTTCTCGGTCACCAGCATCCGCCCATCGGGCAGGAAAGTCATCGCCCAGGGCGCGTCGAAATCGGCGACGATCTCGGTCTTGAACGGCGGTTCTTGCGCGGCCGCCGAGCAACCCGCGATCAGGACGATTCCGAACGCGATCGAAAGTTTGCGCAACATGACCCCTGCCTCTCCGACTTTACCAGCCTTTGCCATGCGCTAGACAATGCATGGGGAAAAGAGGGAGTTGCCCGATGCGGGGAGTTTGCGCGGCGTTGCTGCTCGTTGTCGCGGGTGGCGCCGCGGCGCAGGACAAGCCGGCGGCGGACACCGCGCCGCCGACCGCGGCGGAGTTCGCGACCAAGGCCTTTCTGGAAAGTCCCAAGCTTGCCCCCGATGGCCATGCTTATGTCGCCCGTGCCTATGCGCGCGGCAAGGTGGTGCTGACGGTGGTTACGCCCGTGCTTGGCGCCAAGGCGTCGCTGCGCGTTTTCTCGCTGCCGCCCAAGGAAGAGCTGCTGTGGTATCGCTGGGCGGGCCGCGACCGGCTGCTTGTCGGTCTCGCCTCGACCGTCACGTGGAACGAGGAGGATCGGCGCGTCACCCGCGTGATGGCGATCGATCTCGCGACCGGCAAGCAATTCCCGCTGGTTTCCTTCGGCATGGGTTTCGATGGCGATAATGTGATCTATGTCGATCCGCAGGGCGAGTTCGCGCTGCTCAGCTATCAGCCCTCGCTCAGCGATTATCCGGCGGTCTATCGCTTCAATCTCGCCACCGGGCAGTACAAGCTGATCGTCGATCCCGAGGACCGGGTTTGGGATTGGTACGCTGATTCCAGTGGCGTCGTCCGCGCCGGCGTCGCGGTGGACGAGACCAAATGGTGGGTCGTCTATCGCGAAAGTGATCGCGGCAGCTTCCAACGCACGAGCAAGCGCAGCCGCGACGCGTTCAGCGAGAACATCGCTTGGTTCAGCGCCCTTCCCGGCAAATCCTTGGGCTATGCCCTCGCCCTGAGCGACGAGGGACGCTTCGCGCTGCGCCGCTATGATTTCCTCAAGGACGAACTGGGCGAGGTCGTTTGGCAGCACCCCAAGGTGGATGTCGACGATGTCGATTTCGGCCCCGATGGCGAGCCGATCGCGATCCATTACACGGATGATCGCGCGCGCACGGTGTGGCTCGATCCCGAACTCAAGCGCTGGCAGGCGGCGTTCGACAAGACGGTGCCGGGCATGTCGAACGAAATCGTGTCCTACGCGCGGGATCGCTCGCGCGCCCTGATCCGATCGGGATCGGGGCACGAGGCGCCGGTCTATCTGCTCTACGACAAGGCGAGCAAGAAGCTGGAGATGACCGCCGCGCCTTATGGCGAGATGATCGACAAGCAGCTCTCGCCGGTCGATCACATCACGTACAAGGCGCGCGACGGGCTGGAAATTCCCGGCTATCTCACGCTGCCGCGCGGGCGCGGCACGACGGCGCTGCCGCTGATCGTGATGCCGCATGGCGGCCCCTTCGCGCGCGACAGTTGGGACTATGATTATTGGGTCCAGTTCCTCGCCTCGCGCGGCTATGCCGTGCTCCAGCCCAATTATCGCGGCTCCACCGGCTATGGGCGCCAATATGTCGAGGCGGGCACCGGCGCCTGGGGGCGCGGGATGCAGGACGATATCGACGACGGCGTGAAATGGCTGGTCGAAAAGGGCACGGTCGATCCCAAGCGCGTCTGCATCATGGGCGGATCGTTCGGCGGCTATGCGGCGATGTGGGCGGCGGCGCGCAACCCGGATATTTATCGCTGCGCGATCAGCTTCGCCGGGGTGTCCGACGTGCGCGCGCTGATGAACTTCCAATCGAGCCTGTTCAGCGCGCCGCGCTATTTCCGCAATTGGCGCCAGAAGGTGGCGGGCGAGGCGAAGTTCAATTTCGACACGATCTCGCCGCTCAAGAACGCGGACAAGATCGCGATCCCGCTGCTGATCGTCCACGGCACCGCCGACAAGCGCGTGCCGTTCAGCCAATCGCGCAAGCTGCACGAGGCGCTGGCCAAGCTGGGCAAGCCGCACGAATGGGTGGTGTACAAGGACGAGACCCATTTCCTCGAAGAGCCGGCCAACGCGACCGATTTCCTTCAGCGGGTCGGTGCTTTTCTGAATAAGCATAATCCCGCCTGATCGTGCCGGGTTGCGTCATGCTGGGCGCGGGGCTATAGAGGTGATGCCTTCTCGACATTGTTAAATATGCCGAGGTCGGTCCCCCACGGGGCCGGCGCTGAGGCGCTGTAGCTTTGTCGAAAGAAACGATGGTCGATCTCGCCCGCCTGCATCAGTTGATCGAACCCGAGGCCCGCGCGCTCGGCTTTGCGCTGGTGCGCGTGAAATTCTTCGGCGGCGAGAGCGACCCGACGTTGCAGGTGATGGCCGAACGCCCCGACACCCGCCAGCTGACGATCGACGATTGCACCGCGCTCTCGCACCGCCTGTCCGATCTGCTCGACCGCGAAGACCCGATCGAGGACGCTTATCGGCTGGAAGTCAGTTCGCCCGGCATCGATCGGCCGCTGACGCGTCCGGGCGATTATGCCGATTGGGCGGGGCACGAAGCGCGCATCTCGCTCGCCGAGAAGCGCGACGGGCGCAAGCAGTTCAAGGGCACGCTCATGGGCCTCGACGGCGAGGCGGTGCTGCTCGATGACGCGCAGGGCGCGCGCCACGCCATCCCGCTCGCGGCGATCGAGGACGCCAAGCTGCTGCTCACCGATAAGCTGATCGCCGCCACCCAACCCCTGTCGGCCGCCGGCGCCGACGAACAAGAAATCGAAACAGAGGATCAAGACTGATGGCCACCGCCATTTCCGCCAACAAGGCCGAGCTGATCGCGATCGCCGATTCGGTCGCCAAGGAAAAGCTGATCGATCGGATGATCGTGATCGAGGCGATGGAAGACGCGATCCAGCGCGCCGCCCGCGCGCGTTATGGCGCGGAGAATGATATTCGCGCGAAGCTCGATCCGAACAGCGGCGATCTGCGGCTGTGGCGCGTGGTCGAAGTGGTCGAGGCGGTCGACGATTATTTCAAGCAGGTCTCGGTGGCCGACGCGCAGAAGCTGCAAAAGGGCGCGAGCGTGGGCGACTTCATCGTCGATCCGCTGCCGCCGATCGAATTCGGCCGCATCGCGGCGCAGGCGGCGAAGCAGGTGATCTTCCAGAAGGTCCGCGACGCCGAGCGCGAGCGCCAGTTCGAGGAATTCAAGGACCGCGTGGGCGAGATCATCACCGGCGTGGTGAAGCGCGTCGAGTTCGGGCATGTCGTCGTCGATCTGGGCCGCGCCGAAGGCGTGATCCGGCGCGATCAGCAGATCCCGCGCGAAGTGGTGCGCGTGAATGACCGCGTCCGCTCGCTGATCCTCTCGGTCCGCCGCGAGAATCGGGGGCCGCAGATTTTCCTGTCGCGCGCGCATCCCGATTTCATGAAGAAGCTGTTCGCCCAGGAAGTGCCCGAGATTTACGATGGCATCATCGAGATCAAGGCGGCCGCGCGCGATCCGGGCAGCCGCGCCAAGATCGGCGTGATCAGCCATGACAGCTCGATCGATCCGGTCGGCGCGTGCGTCGGCATGAAGGGCAGCCGCGTCCAGGCGGTGGTCCAGGAACTGCAGGGCGAGAAGATCGACATCATCCCCTGGTCGCCCGATACCGCGACCTTCGTGGTGAACGCGCTGCAGCCGGCCAATGTCAGCCGCGTCGTGCTCGACGAGGAAGAGGACCGGATCGAGGTGGTGGTGCCCGACGATCAGCTGTCGCTCGCGATCGGCCGGCGCGGGCAGAATGTGCGGCTGGCGAGCCAGCTCACCGCCAAGGCGATCGACATCCTGACCGAGGCGGACGCGAGCGAGAAGCGTCAGCGCGAGTTCATCGAACGCTCCGAGATGTTCCAGAACGAGCTCGATGTGGACGAGACGCTGGCGCAGCTGCTGGTGGCGGAAGGCTTCGGGAACCTCGAAGAAGTCGCTTATGTCGAGGTCGATGAGATCGCCTCGATCGAGGGGCTGGACGAGGAGATCGCCGCCGAGCTGCAGAGCCGCGCGCAGGAAGCGCTCGATCGCCGCGAGGAAGCCGCGCGCGAGGAGCGCCGGAGCCTGGGCGTCGAGGACGCGCTGGCCGAGATTCCGCATCTGACCGAGGCGATGCTCGTCACGCTCGGCAAGGCGGGGATCAAGACGCTCGACGATCTCGCCGATCTCGCGACCGACGAACTGGTCCAGCGCAAGCGCGCCGAGCCCCGCCGCCGCGGCGAGGACGCCCCTCGCCGCGACGCGCGGAGCGAGGATAAGGGCGGCATCCTGGCCGAATATGGTCTGAGCGACGAGCAGGGCAACGAGATCATCATGGCCGCCCGCGCCCATTGGTTCGCCGACGAAGACGAAGCCGGGGAGGACGCGCATGCGGACTCCGAACAATGAGACGGCTAGCTTAAACTTAAGCGCCGATCTTGCCCGTCATGCCGGACTTGTTCCGGCATCCACGGTTGGGCCGGGTTTTGCGCGCGCAAGACAAGCGCCACGGTGGACCCCGCAACAAGTGCGGGGTGACGGTTTTATTGATTGGCGAGGTGTTTCCCAAAGCCCCAACCGTCATGCCGGACTTGTTCCGGCATCCACGGTCGTGCCGGGCCCTGTGCGTGCAGGACAAGCACGACGGTGGACCCCGGAACAAGTCCGGGGTGACGCGGCTCGCTTAAGGCAAAGGCGGGAAACCCAGGCCGATTGCCAAATCCTCCCAATGCGGGTTGGCGCGCTCGATCAAATTCTTCTTCCAATCGCGTCGCCATCGCTTCAGGCGCTTCTCGTGCGCGATCGCCGCGTCCATCGTCTCGGTCAGCTCAAACCAAACCAAGTGTTTCACGCCGTGGCGCAGCGTGAAGCCGTCGACCAATCCCTCGCGGTGTTGCATCACGCGCGCCATCAAATTCGACGTCACGCCGACATAAAGCGTGCCGTTGAACCCACTCGCCATGATGTAGACGCAGGGTTGCTTCACGCCCGCCAGCCTCGACAAGCGGCGGGGCTAAGGCAAGGGGGGCGCGATGACTGACCCCATCCGCCGCTGCATCCTGACGGGCGAACGCGCGCCGCGTGGCGGGTTGCTGCGCCTGGCGCTCGCGCCCGATGGGCAGATCCTGCCCGATCCGCGCGCCAAGGCGCCAGGGCGCGGCGCGTGGATCGGCGTGGCGCGCGCCGAGCTGGAAACCGCGCTCGCCAAGGGCAAGCTGAAGGGCGCGCTCGCCCGCGCCTTCAAGACCGGCGACTTCGCCATTCCCGACGATCTGCCCGAACGCATCGCGCAAGGGCTGGAACAGGCGTTTCGCGATCGCCTCGGCCTGGAAGCCCGCGCCGGCGCGCTGGTGATCGGCGGCGAGCGGATCGAGCGCGCCGCGCGCGAGGGCAAGCTCAACCTGCTGCTCCATGCGAGCGACGCGGGCGCCGATGGCCGGCGCCGGCTCGATCAGGCGTGGCGCGTGGGGAGTGATCGCGAAGGCAGCGATCTCAAGGGGCTAGTGCTGCCGTTCGCACGCCCTATATTGTCGATGGCGCTGGGGCGCGAAAATGTGGTATCCCTTGGGATCACAGACCCCGGCGCGGCCCGGCGGTTGCGCGATGCGCTCGACCGCTGGTTGCACTTTATCGGATCACCGCCCGTGAGCCCGGCTTGCGAAACCCCCTCGCAAGGCGCATCGGCTGTGGCCCAAGCGGCGCAGGATTAAAGGACTTTAGAGCGACTCGATGAGCGATACCGATAACGACAAGCCGAAACTGGGTATGCGCCAGCCGCTGGGCCTGAAGCGCACGGTGGAGACGGGCAAGGTGAAGCAGAGCTTCAGCCATGGCCGCTCCAACACCGTGGTGGTGGAGGTGAAGCGCCGCCGCGTGCTGGGTCGCCCGGGTGAGGCCGAGGCGCCGATCGAGGAAGCGCGCGCCGCGCCCGCGCCGGCCGCCCCCGCGCGTCCCGCCGCGCCGAGCCGCCCCGCGCCGGCCCCCGCCGGTCGCCCGCTGAACGACGCCGCCGCGCGCCGCGAGCTGCAGGAAAAGCTGCTGCGCGAGGCCGAGGAATCGCGCCTCGCCGCGCTCGAGGAAGCGCGCCGCCGCGAGGAGCGCGAACGCGCCGAGGAAGAAGCGCGCCGGGCCGAGGAAGCGCGCCGTCGCTCCGAGGAAGAAGCCGCGCCCGCCGCCGAGCCGGTGGAGCCGGTCGCCGCCGCGCCGCAGCCGGTCGTGGCCGAAACCGCCACGACCGAACCGGCGGCGCCGGCCGAGCCGATCATGCTCCAGCCCGATGCGTCGCTCCCCGCGCCGCGCCGCTTCACTCCGGTCCAGCGCCCGCAGCCGGTGCGCAAACCCGAGCCGGAGCCGGCGGCCGCTGCGCCCGCCGCCGCGCCTGCCGCTACGCCGACCGCGAGCGCCGCGCGCCCCGCCGGCGCCCCCGCGCGTCCGGCCGGCGCCGGCCTGCCGCCGCGCCGCGCGCCCGAACCGGCGCGCCCGCAGCGTGACCGCAAGGGGCAGGACGATCGCCGCCAATCGGGCAAGCTCACCGTCAACCGCGCGCTCGATGATGATGGCGGCGCGCGCGCCCGCAGCCTCGCCGCGCTGAAGCGCGCGCGCGAGAAGGAAAAGCGCCACATGGGCCCGCGCGAGGCGCAGCCCAAGCAAGTGCGCGACGTGGTGGTGCCCGAGGCGATCACCGTGCAGGAACTCGCCAACCGCATGGCCGAGAAGGGCGCCGATCTGGTGAAGGCGCTGTTCAAGATGGGCATGATGGTGACGGTCAATCAAACGATCGACCAGGACACCGCCGAGCTGCTCGTCACCGATTTCGGTCATAATGTGAAGCGCGTCTCGGAATCGGACGTCGACATCCAGCTCGATACTTCGGGCGAAGCCGACGAGCTGCTCCAGCCGCGTCCGCCGGTGGTCACGATCATGGGCCATGTCGATCACGGCAAGACCAGCCTGCTCGACGCGCTGCGTGGCACCGATGTGGTGAAGGGCGAGGCCGGCGGCATCACCCAGCATATCGGCGCCTATCAGGTGACGCTGAAGGACAAGTCGCGGATCACGTTCCTCGACACCCCCGGTCACGAAGCGTTCAGCGAGATGCGCGCGCGCGGCGCCAACGTCACCGATATTGTGGTGATCGTGGTCGCCGCGAATGACGGGCTGATGCCGCAGACGATCGAGGCGATCAATCACACCAAGGCGGCGGGCGTGCCGATGATCGTGGCGATCAACAAGATCGACCTCGACAGCGCCAACCCGCAGCGCGTGCGCGAGCGCTTGCTCGAGCATGAAGTGGTCGTCGAGGAAATGGGCGGCGAGGTGCAGGACGTCGAGGTTTCGGCGCTGAAGAAGATCGGGCTCGACGATCTGGTCGAGAAGATCCAGCTCCAGGCCGAACTGCTCGAACTGCGCGCCAACCCCGATCGCCCGGCCGAGGGCACGGTGATCGAGGCCAAGCTCGATAAGGGGCGCGGCCCGGTCGCGACGATCCTGGTCAATCGCGGCACGCTGAAGGTGGGCGATACCTTCGTCGTCGGCGCGGAAAGCGGCAAGGTCCGCGCGCTGGTCGATGACAAGGGCCGCCAGGTGAAGGAAGCGGGGCCGGCGGTGCCGGTCGAGGTGCTCGGCTTGTCCGGCGTGCCGATGGCGGGCGATCCGCTACAGGTGGTCGAGAACGAGGCGCGCGCGCGCGAAGTGGCGGAATATCGCAAGGGCGTGATCAACGCCAAGCGCACCGCCCAGGCGCCCGCCAGCCTGGAATCGATGTTCTCGGCGCTCAAGGAAAAGCAGGCCAAGGAATATCCCGTCGTCGTCAAGGCCGATACCCAAGGCTCGGTCGAGGCGATCGTCGGCTCGATCAACAAGATCGGCAGCGAGGATATCCGCGCCCGCGTGCTCCATTCGGGCGTCGGCGGCATCACCGAAAGCGATGTGACGCTCGCGGCCGCCTCGGGCGCGCCGATCATCGGCTTCAACGTCCGCCCCAATGCCAAGGCGCGCGAGATCGCCGAGCGGCAGAAGGTCGCGTTCAAATATTATGACGTGATCTATGATCTGATCGACGAACTGCGCGCCGGCATGGCGGGCGAGCTGGGGCCGGAAGCCTTCGAAACCGTGGTCGGCCGCGCCGAGATCCGCCAGGTCTTCCCGGCGGGCAAGCATGGCAAGGCGGCGGGTCTGCTGGTGGTGGAAGGCGTCATCCGCAAGGCGCTGAAGGCGCGCATCACGCGCGAAGACGTGATCATCTACCAGGGCGAGATCGCCTCGCTGCGCCGTTTCAAGGACGATGTCGCCGAAGTGCGCGCGGGCCTGGAATGCGGCGTGACGTTCAGCCAGAATTTCACCGACATCAAGGCCGGCGATTATCTGGAGACGTTCGAGGTCGAACTGCGCGCTCGGACGCTGTGACGATGGGGTTTGGTGCGCCGATCCCCATCCTGCGCAGCTTCGATGAGCGGCGGACCAGGGCCTTCTACCTCGATTTCCTGGGGTTCGAGATAGGCTTCGAGCACCGCTTCGCCGCCGATATGCCGCTCTACATGGAAGTGCGCCGGGGGGACTGCGCGCTGCATCTGTCCGAACATTATGGCGATGGTGCGCCGGGGATGGCGGTGCGCATCGCGGTGGACGATGTGGTCGCTTATGCGGCTGAACTGCAATCGCGCGCGTTCGAAAATGCCCGGCCCGGCGCGCCGGTGACGCAGGATTGGGGCATGATCGAGCTTGGCGTGCATGATCCGTCGCACAATCGGCTAGTATTCTACACGCCCGTGCCGCCGCAGGGGGCGGGCTGAGCATGGCGACGGAAGCGCGCTCGGTCCGCACGCTGCGCGTCGGCGAACAGGTGCGCCATGCGCTGTCCGACATCCTGATGCGCGGCGAGGTGCATGATCCGCTGCTTTCGGCGGTGACCGTCACCGTCACCGAGGTCCGCATGGCGCCCGATCTGCGCACCGCGACCGCGTTCGTGAAGCCGCTGCTCGGGCGCGACGAGGAAGCGGTGCTGAAGGCTTTACGCACCAACACCGCTTATCTGCAAAGCGAGGTCGCGCGGCGGGTGCAGCTGAAATATGCCGCGCGGCTGAAATTCCTGCTCGATGAAAGCTTCGACGAAGGCGGCAAGATCGATGCGCTGCTCCGCGATCCGCAAGTGGCGCGCGATCTGGGCGAGGACTGAGCGGCGCGTTGGCAAAGCTCTATTTCTATTATGCGAGCATGAACGCGGGCAAATCGACCGCATTGCTCCAGGCCAATTTCAACTATCGCGAACGCGGCATGGCGACGCTGTTGTTTACCGCCGCGATCGACACCCGCGCCGGCGGCGGCGTGATCGGCTCGCGGATCGGGCTAAGCGCCCCGGCGATCATGTTCGGTCCCGCGACCGACCTGTTCGCCTGCGCGACGGCCAACCCCGGACCGCTCGCCTGCGTGCTGGTGGACGAGGCGCAGTTCCTGACCGAGGCACAGGTCGATCAGCTCGCGCGGCTGGTCGATGAGCGGCGCGTGCCGGTGCTTTGCTATGGCCTGCGCACCGATTTCCTCGGCGCGCTCTTCCCCGGCTCGGCGCGGCTGCTGGCGATCGCCGACACGCTGATCGAGCTCAAATCGGTCTGCCACTGCGGCGCCAAGGCGACGATGAATTTGCGGGTGGATGAAGCGGGCCACCCGATCACCGATGGCGCGCAGACCGAGATCGGCGGCAATGAGCGCTACGTGCCGCTCTGCCGTCGGCACTTCAACGCGGCGTTGGCGCCGGCGCGTTGACTTGAGACGGGGTAAGACGCATCTTACCATGATGAACGCCCGAACCACCGTGTCGGCCAAGGGCCAGGTCGTGATCCCGAAGGATGTACGCGACCGCCTGAATCTGATGGCGGGCGATCGGCTGGAGGTGGTCGAGCGTGCCGATGGGGTATTGCTGCGGCGATTGGCGGCCAAGTCGGGCGAGAGCTTCGATGCCATCACCCAAAGACTGCGCGCCCGGATTAACTATACCGGGCCGGTGGTCTCGATCGACGAGATGAACGCGGCGATCGACGCGATGTGGGCGAGCGGCGGGCCGCGCTGGGACACGTGAAAGCGGTCGATACCAATATCGTCGCCCGCTTCGTGCTCGGCGACGATCCCGCGCAGACCATGCTCGCGACGCAGTTGTTGCGGACGCCCTGCTACATCTCGGACAGCGTGCTGCTGGAGACGGCATGGCTTTTGTCGTCGCGGTTCGGCCTCGATCGGCCGGCCCTGGCGGCGACATTGCGCGATCTGATCGAGTTGCCCACGGTCAGCGTGGGAGATCTCGAGGGGTTGCGCTGGGCGATCGATCGCTTCGCGGCGGGCGCGGACCTGGCCGACATGATCCATATCCATATGGCGCGCGGCGCCGATGCCTTCGTGTCGTTCGAGAAGCAGTTGGCGCAACGCGCGGGGCCGAACAGCCCGGTGCCGGTCGAGACTTTGGGCTAGGGCTTGGCGATGCACGGCTGGCTGATCCTCGATAAGCCCTTGGGGCTGGGCTCGACCCAGGCCGTGTCGGCGGTGAAGCGGGCGTTGCGCGCGGGGGGCTATCCGAAGCTCAAGGTCGGGCATGGCGGCACGCTCGATCCGCTTGCCTCGGGCGTGCTGCCGGTCGCGCTGGGGGAGGCGACCAAGCTCGCCGGGCGGCTGCTCGATAGCGACAAGGCGTATGATTTCACCATCGCCTTCGGGGTGGAGACCGACACGCTCGACGCCGAGGGGCGGGCGGTCGCGACCAGCGATCACCGCCCGACCCGCGCCGAGATCGAGGCGGTGCTGCCGCGCTTCACCGGCGCGATCGAGCAGGTGCCGCCGGCCTATTCCGCGCTGAAGGTGGATGGCGAGCGGGCCTATGATCGCGCCCGGGCGGGGGAGGCGGTGGAGCTGGCGAAGCGTGCGGTGGTGGTGCACAGCCTCCAAATCCTCCCCGGGACGGGGAGGTGGCAGCCCGCAGGGCTGACGGAGGGGGCGGGCATCCCGGCGGACGGCCCGATCGTGGCGCCCCCCCTCCACCATTCGCTCCCGCGAATGGTCCCCCTCCCCGTGAACGGGGAGGATTTGGCAGAAATCACCCTCACCGCTCATGTCTCCAAGGGCACGTACATCCGCAGCCTCGCGCGCGACATCGCCCGTGCGCTCGGCACGGTGGGCCATGTCAGCTATCTGCGCCGAACCCGCGCCGGGCCGTTCGACCTCTCCCACGCGATTTCGCTGGACAAGCTCGCCGAATTCGGGCAGGCGGCGCGCCTTCAAGAACTTCTCCTGCCATTGGGGGCGGGGCTGGACGGCATCCCGGCTCTTTCCCTCACGCCCGATCAGGCAGGGGCGCTCCGCCAGGGGCGGGAAGCGATCGGGCTCGCCGCCGCCGATGGCCAGTATCTCGCGCTGCTGGGCGAAACGCCCGTCGCGCTGATCGCGGTCACCGCTCGCATCGGGCGCGTGCTGCGCGGTTTCAACATCTGATGCCGAAGGAAGCAGAATGTCGATTACCGCCGAGCGCAAGGAAGCGCTGATCAAGGAACACGCCCGGATCGAGGGCGACACCGGCAGCCCCGAAGTGCAGATCGCGATCCTGACCGAGCGCATCCAGAACCTGACCCAGCATTTCAAGACGCACGCCAAGGACAATCACTCGCGCCGCGGCCTGCTGATGCTGGTGAACAAGCGCCGCGCGCTGCTCGATTACCTCCGCAAGAAGGACGGGCCGCGTTATACCGACATCATCGCGAAGCTCGGGCTTCGCAAGTGACCCCAGGGGCGGCTCCGGCCGCCCCTTTTGCATTGGCCGGGCTTCAAGCCGGACCATTCCTGTTTTAAGCAATTGCCGCCCGCGCGACGAAGCTGTCGGCGGGCAGGCGTGAGGCGGCGCAATCCGGCACCGCCCAACGGGGACTCTACCCCGCAACCGCGACGGGCCGGCTAGCCCGTCACTTGAGAGGCCCCGGCCGGCATAGGGCCGCCGGGTGGAAGGAAATCAGATGTTTGATGCAAAGAAGGTATCCATCGAGTGGGGCGGCAAGACGCTGACGCTCGAAACGGGGAAGGTTGCCCGTCAGGCGGACGGCGCGGTGATCGCGACGCTCGGCGAAACGGTGGTGCTCTGCGCCGTCACCGCCGCCAAGAGCGTGAAGGAAGGCCAGGACTTCTTCCCGCTCACCGTCCACTATCAGGAAAAATTCTCGGCCGCCGGGCGCATTCCGGGCGGCTTCTTCAAGCGCGAGCGCGGCGCCACCGAGCGCGAGACGCTGATCAGCCGCTTGATCGATCGCCCCGTGCGGCCGCTGTTCCCCGAAGGTTTCTACAACGAGATCAACGTCATCGCCCAGGTGCTGAGCTATGATGGCGAGAATGAGCCCGATATCCTGGCGATGATCGCGGCGTCGGCCGCGCTCACGCTCTCGGGCGTGCCCTTCATGGGTCCGATCGGCGCGGCGCGCGTCGGCTATGACGGCAGCGACTATCAGCTCAACCCCACCGACGCGCAGATCGCCGCCGGCCAGCTCGATCTGGTCGTCGCCGCGACGCAGGACGCGGTGATGATGGTCGAATCCGAAGCCAAGGAGCTTTCGGAAGAGGTGATGCTCGGCGCCGTCATGTTCGCGCACAAGGCGAGCCAGCAGGTGATCGACGCGATCATCCAGCTCGCCGAGCAAGCCGCCAAGGAGCCGTGGGAGCTGAAGCTCGCCGACGACACCGCCGCGGTGAAGGCCGAGCTGAAGGCGCTGATCGGCGACGATATCGCCGCCGCCTATAAGACCACGCTCAAGTCAGACCGCGCCGAAATGCTCAACGCGGCGCGCGCGAAGGCCAAGGCGGCGATGGCGGACAAGACCCCGCAGGAGCAGATGGCGGCGATCAAGCTCGTCAAGAAGCTGGAAGCCGAAATCGTCCGCGGCGCGATCCTGAAGGACGGCCGCCGGATCGACGGGCGCGCCACCACCCAGGTCCGCCCGATCGAGTGCGAGGTGCATTTCCTGCCCCGCGCGCACGGCTCGGCGCTGTTCACCCGCGGCGAGACACAGACCATCGCCACCACCACGCTCGGTACCAAGGACGCCGAGCAGATGATCGATGGGCTGAACGGCATCAGCTACGAACATTTCATGCTGCACTATAACTTCCCGCCCTATTCGGTCGGCGAAGTGGGCCGCTTCGGCGCGCCTTCGCGGCGCGACATCGGCCATGGCAAGCTCGCCTGGCGCGCGTTGCACGCGGTGCTGCCGTCGAAGGAAGAGTTCCCCTACACGATCCGCGTCACCAGCGACATCACCGAGTCCAACGGCTCGTCCTCGATGGCGACGGTGTGCGGCGGCAGCCTCGCGCTGATGGACGCGGGCGTGCCGATCAAGCGCCCGGTCTCCGGCATCGCGATGGGCCTGATCCTGGAAGGCAAGGACTTCGCCGTCCTGTCCGACATCCTCGGCGACGAGGATCATCTGGGCGACATGGACTTCAAGGTCGCCGGCACCAGCGAGGGCATCACCTCGCTCCAGATGGACATCAAGATCGCCGGCATCACCGAGGAGATCATGAAGGTGGCGCTGGCCCAGGCCAAGGACGGCCGCGCGCATATCCTGGGCGAAATGGCCAAGGCGCTGGGCGAGGTCCGCACCGAGCTGAGCGCGCACGCGCCGCGCATCGAGACGATCACCATCGACAAGTCGAAGATCCGCGACGTGATCGGCACCGGCGGCAAGGTGATCCGCGAGATCGTCGCGACCACCGGCGCCAAGGTGGACATCGATGACGAGGGCGTGATCAAGGTCTCCTCGTCCGACGCCGCGCAGATCGAGGCGGCGATCGCCTGGATCAAGGGCATCGTCGAGGAGCCCGAGATCGGCAAGATCTACAACGGCAAGGTGGTGAACCTGGTCGATTTCGGCGCCTTCGTGAACTTCATGGGCGGCCGGGACGGTCTCGTCCATGTGAGCGAGATCAAGAACGAGCGCGTCGAGAAGGTGAGCGACGTGCTGAGCGAAGGCCAGCAGGTGAAGGTTAAGGTGCTGGAGATCGACCAGCGCGGCAAGGTGCGCCTGTCGATGCGGGTCGTCGACCAGGAAACCGGCGCCGAGCTGGAAGACTCCCGCCCCGCGCGCGCGCCGCGTGAAGGTGGCGAGCGTGGGGATCGCGGCGACCGGGGCCCGCGCGGCGACCGTGGCGGCCGTGACCGGGGCGAGCGCGGCGAAGGCGGCGGCCGCCGCCGCGAAGGCCGTGGCCCGCGCCGCGAGCGCGAGAGCGAGGACGGCCCCGCGCCCGAGTTCGCGCCCGCGTTCCTGACGGGGGATCGGGACTGAGGGCTTTTCGGCCTTTGGTTTCGTGGAAGAGGGGCTCGGGTGACCGGGCCCCTTTTTTCTTATTTCTGACGATGGCGGAACTGTTCGCGTCGCGATTTAACTTTTATCCAATCTTGTTGTCGTAACGCCTTGCAAGTCAGGGAGGCGTCGCGCGTGAAATATCCCAACCAGCTCCAAGTAGCTCTTTTGTTCGACCGCCGCGTGAGTTCGCTCGAAAAGGCGGTACGCTTCTTTCTTCATCTGGAGGAAGCGCGCGACGGCCATCGTTACAATGTGCCCGAGGCCAAGCCGGGTGTGTTTTACCGCCTTTTCGGCGCTGATGAGCTGATGATCACCTTCGAATATGTCGATCGGCCGATCGCCGCTGAAGCCTTCGCGAAGACCTTGGCATCGCCCATCACGCGACAAATGTCGCCGGATGTCGATCAGTTGCTCAAGAAACACCGCACGCATGTGTTGATCAACATTTCCCATGGGGTGCTGGGCGGCGTCGAGGAAAATCCCGGGATCGCGGCAATGCTGGCACAGTTGGGGATGCGGCCCGGCGCATCGCTGCCGCAGTTCAAGCGGCGGCTGGAAAAGCTGGCGCTGCTGACGCGGATCATGAACGACACCGAAGCGGCGGAGCTCATTCATTGGGTTCAGAGCAATCAACTCTATACCGCAAAAACGTTCGAAGCGCTCGCAAGCGTTGAGGCGCCAGGCCCGTTACATGTTCATCCTTACATCTTCGGGGGCACGGCCGCCCAGGGGCAGGCCCATATGGGGTTCATGACCTTCGGCGCGCGGCACTTCATCGGTCACGAGCTTATCGTCGAACCGAATGCGTTGCCCTGGCACGCCAATTATGAAACGGCGCTGACGCTGCTCCGGATCGCCACGGTGGAGAACGGCTACATCATTCCACATGGCGAGACGTTCGGACCCGAAGGTCGCGAATGGAGCTATCGCGCGGATCATCGGCCGGCCGAACAGGGCGGGGTGCCCGTCATCGAGTTGGTGCCGCTGACCTATCCCGAACACGGCTTTCACGCCGAAGGCTATGTGCGGTTCAACCGCGTGATCGACCCGCGACGACCGCCGATGGACGTGATGCCGCCAGAACAGGACGAAAAGCAGGACTTGGTCAGCGATTGGCAGGAGAAGCGCCAAAAAGCCGCACGCGCTGGCATTCGCTACGAGGTAAGGGCCCCCGGGGCCGAGCAGCCCGCCGCGCCGCCCACGCCGCCGAGGCCGGTTTTCCGCCGCCTGTTCGGGCGACGCGGCCTGGGAGGTTGATGGCGCGGGTGCCGGCGACATGACGGGGGCACCGCCGTTCGCGGCACCCTACCCCAAAAACCCCAAATCCCAGCTCGACGGATTATAATTCCCGATATTCGGCAGCACCGTGCTCATCGACCCCGGGCTCACGCCGAACCAGGTCGCCAGCGTCGCCGCATATTGATCGACCGAGATGCCCGGCAGCAGGCGGCCCTGGCCGACGTCGTCGGGCGTGTTGCTGCCGATTGCGGGCGGGGTGCCGTAGAAGCGGCGGCCCTGCACCGCGCCGCCCAGCACGAAATGCATCGATCCCCAGCCATGGTCCGAACCGTCATCGTTCGAAGTGAGCGTGCGGCCGAAATCGGACGCGGTGAAGGTCGTCACCCGGTCGCCGACGCCGAGCCCGGCGAGCGTGTCGTAAAAGGCGCGCAAGGCGTTCGCCACATTGCCCAGCAGCCCGGAATGCTGCGCGACGAGATTGTCGTGCAGGTCCCACCCGCCCAAGGACACGAAGAACACCTGGCGCTTGGCGCCCAGCTCCTGGCTCACCGAGATCAGCCGCGCGACGATGCGCAGCTGATCGGCAAGGCTGTTGCCGCTGGGGAAAAGCGGGAAATTGGCGGCGGGCGCCCCGGCGAGCGCGGCGTTCACTTGCGCATAGCTGTCCAGCGCGCGGCGGCTGACGGTCGCGTGTTCGCTGACAAAGGGGTTGCTCCCCCCGGTCGTCATCAGCTGGCGCAGCGTGCTCGCCGCGGTCGAGGAGCCGAACAGGCTCGTCGCGTTGTTGATCAGCGGCACCGGGCCGGTGGTGCCGACCGAATATTGCACCGCCGTCCGCCCGGTCATGAACACCGCGTTGCCGCTCGCGTTGATGCAGGTGAGCGTGGCGTTGCCATTGCCCGATTGGAACAGATCGCCCAGCCGCCCGCCCCAGCCCGAGGCGGCGCCTTCGGGGTTGCTCGCCTGCCAGAAGCTCTGCTGGTCGTTATGGCTGAACAATTTGGGCGGCAGGCGCACCGAATTGGCGGTATATTGCGCCTTGGTCGTCGGCTGGATCAGCGTGCCGACGTTCAGCACCACCGCCATCCGCCCCGCGCTCCAGATCGGCAGCAGCGGGCTTAGCGTGGGGGCGAGGGCATATTGCCGCCCGCCCGCCAGCGCGACGGCCGGATCGAGCAAGGTCGGGGTCAGCGCGTCGCGGGCATGCGCCAGGTTCGATCGCGCCGCCTGATAGAGGTTGTAGCTCGCCTGATCATAAGGCGGCAGCGTGTTGGCGTAATCATTGCCGCCATAGAGGAACACGCAGACCAGCGCCTTGTAATCGGCCGCGGTCGCCGCCGCCGCCTCGCCGATCGCGGCGAGATTGGTGACGAAGGGCGCGGCGCTCCCCGCCATGCCCAGCACGGCGCCGCGCTTCAGGAAGGCGCGGCGGGATTGGTTGGTATCGATCGCCATCGCAAAGCCCCTCAGCGCTGAGTCAGATAATCGGGCGCGGCCATGGTGAGCAGGATCGCGGTATAGACGCGGTTGCTCGGCCCGTTGGTGGCGGTGAGCGAGATGCTTTCCACCGCCGCGCGGATCGCGCCCGCCGTCGCCGCGCTTAGCTGGCCGGCGGCGAGCAGCAGATTGGCGCGATCGACCAGCGCGTTGCTGTCCGCCGCCAGCCCCAGCATCTCGGTATAATCGGCGCGGACGTCACCCCCGATGCCGTTCTGGATCGCGCCCTGCAGGTAATTGACATAAGCGACCACCGACAGCTCGTTGGTGATCTGGAACTCGGGCGCGACCAGCCCGCCGGCCGAAAAGGCCGTGTTGGGCGGGGCGTAGCCGGGGCGGAAGAAGTTGAACACCGAGCCGGAGCGCCCCATCGATTGGGCGAGGCGGGTCGAGCTGCTGGTCGTGTCGCCGATCGGCCACAGCCCGCCCGCGGAGGTCGCGCCGAACGCGCGCGCCCAGTTGGTCAGCCGGATCACCGGCTCGCGCAGCTTGCCGAAATTGGCCTGGGTAAGCGTGGTGTCGCTGCGCGCCTCGCTATCGAGCAGGATCGCGCGCACCACCGCGCGCAGATCGCCACGCGTGCCCTGGCCGTTATCCGCGAACACCTGCGCGACGCGCTGGATATAGGCCGGCGAGGGGTTGGAGGTGACCAGCCGCTGGATCAGCTGGCGCGAAATGAACGGCGCGACATTCGGATGGTTGAAGATCGCATCGAGCGCGGTGCGGATCGCGGTCGGCCCGTCGACGCCCGAGGGCACGCTGGCGCCGAGGAACGTAGAGGCGCCCGTCTCGCGGATGCCGTTGTTGAAGGTGAGCGGGCGGCGATAGCGATCGGGGGTGGTGTTGTCGGTCGAATCGAGCGTCAACCCGGTGAAGACGCGGGCGAGCTGCGAGACGTCGCTCTGGCCATAGGTCTCGACCGGGGCGCCGCCGGTGCCGGTCACGGTCGATCCGTCCATGTTCAGCCGGTAGAGCCCCAGGGTGAACAGCTGCATCAGCTCGCGGGCGTAATTCTCGTCGGGCACCGAGCCGGTGGTCGCGTTGGCCCGGCGGTTGTTGAGGTAAGTGAGGTAGCTCGCCATCGCCGGCAGGAAAGTGATGCGCTCCATCAGCGTGCGGAAATTGCCGAACGCATTGTCCAGCAGCACGTCGAGCCAGGCGGCGCCGTTGAACTGGCGCCAGCTGAGGTTCACGCCCTCCACCCCGATCACGAAGATCTCGGACAGCGCCATGCCGACGCGCTGGCGCAGCTGGCCGGGCTCGGCGATCATCTGCCGCCAGACGCTGTTGTCGAAGCCGCTCGAATTGTTCTGGAATGTCGTCGCGTTATAGCCATTGGCGACCAGCCAGTCCCAATGGCTGGTGCGCGGGCGGGCGATCTGGTCGTCGATCCAGGCGCTGAAGCCCATCGATTGGACCGAGGCGATATCCGCGCCGGTCGCGCCGAACGTCGCCTGCTGCAGGAAGCGGCTCGCCTGTTGCGCGGTGATCGCCGGGGCGCTCGGCGCGGGTGTCACTGCGACGGGCGGGGCGGGCGCGGTCGCAGAGCCGCCGCCTCCGCTCGCGCTGCACCCGGCGAGCGCGATGGCCGCGCCCAGGGTGAGGAAGCTTGCCGGCGTCGCCACGCCCGTGGGCGCCGCCTCTTGCGGTTCGATTTGGCTGAGCTCTTCGTCCATCGCGCCCCCCGGTGCGTGGTTTTGGCCGAATTCTATGGCGGAGTGGTTACGGGAATTCGTGAAGAATGACGATACGCTATTTTGCGGCGCCGTTGGCGAGGATGCGTGGCGACCGCGCCCCTTACCGGGGAGGAGCAGGGTCGGCCGAGGCGGTTCAGCCCCCCACCCGCAGCCCCAGCCAGAGCGTGCGGGGGGTGCCGAGATCGATCGAGCCGCCCGAATTGCGCGTCACCACCCGCGCATCGGCCAGGTTCTCCCCGCGCAGCACCAGGCTCGCATCGCGCCACAGGGGAAGGCGGGCGACGGTATCGAGCGTCGTCGCGGGGGGCAGACGGTCGGTCTCCAGATCGTCCTCGAACTGCGCCCCGATATGGCGCAGCGTCGCGCTCAATGCCCAGCCGCGTGCCGCCCAGCCGAACGTCGCGCTCGCGCTGTGCGCCGGGCTCTGCGCCGGGCGGCGACCGTCGAGCGGGGTGCCGGGGGCTTCGACGCGGGCGTCGCTATAGGCGTAGCTGGCGCTGACCGACCAGGGACCGTGGCGCGCGGCGAGCGTCGCCTCGATCCCGCGCGCGGCGATCGCGGGCAGGTTGCGCCGCTCGCGCAGGATGGTGGAGAGGGTGACGTTGCCGATCGCTCCTTCCAGCCGGTTGTAGAAGCCGGTGACGCTCGCGTGTAGGTCGCCCCGGCCGATTTCCAATCCCAGTTCGCCGCCACGGAGCCGCTCGGGGGCGAGCGCCGGATTGGCGCGGGTAGTGATGGGGAAGACGACGAAGGGGCGGTAAAGCTCGTTCAAGGTCGGCAGGCGGAAGCCGGTATAGCCCGCCGCGCGCACCGCGAGCGCCGGCGTGACGCGCCAGAGCAGCCCGGCGCGTCCGGTGAGTTCGGTGCCGGCGCGGTCCGGGTAGCGCGTGTCGGTGAGCGTGGCGCCCAGCTCGCGGAAGAAGCCGCCGCTGATCGTCCAGCGATCGAGCCGCACCCCGCCGGTCAGCACCAGCGGCCCGAGCGTCCAATCATCCTCCAGATAGCCGCCGACGGTGAAACTCCGCCCGCCGGCGGTGCGCCGCGCGGTGACCGCGCCGCTCGCCGCATAGGCATCCTCGTAGAGCGTCCCGTCCGCGCCGCGCCAATCGAGCCCGAAGCGCAGCAGATGCGCCGCGCCCACCGGCGGGCGCAGTTCGAGCTTGCCGCCATAGCCCGTCGCCGGTGTGTGGCGCTGATCGAGCGTCAGGCGGAAACTCGTCGCCGAGATCACCCGATTGCCGAAATCGCGCGCTTGCAGATAGGCGATCGCATCGACTTGCCAGCGCCCGCGGTGGAGCAGGCGGACGCTCGCGTCCTGGCCTTCGGCGAAGCTGGTCGCGCCCTGGAAGCGCAAGGTGCGATCGTCGCGGAACAGGGTGAGGCGGCCTTGCAGCTCGGTAGCGCGGCCGATGGGGGCGACGGCGCGGGCGCTCGCGCTCCAATCCTCATAAGCCGCGCGGGCGGTGGCGGGCACGCGCTGCTCGGGCGGGGTGGTGAAGAAGCCGGCCGACCGCTCCCAGCGGCCGCCGAGCACCGCATAACCGCGCCCCAGGCTCGGCGCGGCGGTGGCGGTGAGGCGCTGGCTGTCGAAACCGCCGCCCTCCGCCGCGCCGCCGAGCGCGGGCAAGTCGGCGCGCCCGGCGCTTTCCAGCTCGATCACCCCCGCGACCGCCCCGGCGCCGAACGGCCCGGTGCCGGCGCCGCGCGTCACCCGCACCCGGGCGAGCTGATCGGGCACCAGCGCATTGAACGGCACATAGCCGAAGAACGGATCGGCGATCGGCACGCCATCGAGCAGCACCAGCGCGCGGCTCGTCGCGTTGCCGCCCAGCGCGCGCAAAGTGACACCTTGCGCGCTGGGATTGGCCGAGCGGCTGTCGCTGCGGCGGAACTGCTGGAAGCCCGCCACGTCGCGCAAGGCATTCTCCACTCGGCCCGAGGCTTCGTTCAGCAGCCGCTGCCGCTCGATCTCGACCGCGCCATAGGCCGGCGTTCCCGGCGGCGCCTTGAGCGGGGTGCCGAGCACCACCACCTCCTCCTGGGCGAGCGCCGGCGCCGGCAGCAGCGCGAGGGGGAGGAGGCAACGCCTGATCATGCGCGCTCCCTAACGAACGCCGCGCGATAAAGTCGAGCGCGGCCGGCGCGAATGGCTTGACCTTCGCCAGCGACTAGGGTTCGAGCCGATCCCAGAAAGCGAGCAGCCATGAGCGATATCGACCAACTTCACCAAGAGCTCGCCGCGCGGATCGACGCGGCGGACAGCCCCGAGGCGATCGAGGCGGTGCGCGTCGCCGCGCTCGGCAAGAGCGGCAGCGTGACCGCGCTGCTCAAGACGCTCGGCAGCCTCGCGCCCGAGGAGCGGCAGGCGGTCGCCCCGCGCATCCATGCGCTGCGCGAGGGGGTAAGCGAGGCGCTCATCGCCAAGAAGGACGCGCTGGAGCGCGCCGCGCTCGACGCGCGGCTGGCGGCGGAGACGCTCGACATGACGCTGCCCGCGCAAGTCCAGCCGATGGGCAGCATCCACCCGGTAAGCCAGGTGATGGACGAGCTGGCGGAGATTTTCGCCGATATGGGCTTCGCCGTCGCGACCGGGCCCGAGATCGAGGACGACTGGCACAATTTCACCGCGCTCAACATTCCGGAGACGCATCCGGCGCGGGCGATGCACGATACTTTCTATTTCCCCGATCGCCCGGGCGACGATCGCCGCTGGCTGCTGCGCACGCATACCAGCCCGGTGCAGATCCGCACGATGCTGAACCAGCAGCCGCCGATCCGCATCATCGCGCCGGGGCGGACCTATCGTTCGGATTCGGACGCGACCCACACGCCGATGTTCCACCAGGTTGAAGGGCTGGTGATCGACAAGGGCATCACCCTCGGCCATCTGAAATGGACGCTGGAGACGTTCCTGCGCGCTTTCTTCGAGCGCGACGACGTGCAGCTGCGCCTGCGCCCCAGCTATTTCCCCTTCACCGAGCCCTCGGCCGAGGTGGACGTGAGCTACAGCCTGGTGAACGGCAAGCGCGTGATCGGCGGGGGCGGCAATGGCGGCGGCTTCATGGAAGTGCTGGGCAGCGGCATGGTCCACCCCAAGGTGATCGCCGCTTGCGGGCTCGATCCGGAAGAGTGGCAGGGCTTCGCCTTCGGCTGCGGGATCGATCGGCTGGCGATGCTGAAATATGGCATGGACGATCTGCGCGCCTTTTTCGACGGCGATCTGCGCTGGCTGCGGCATTACGGCTTCGGCGTGCTGGATGTGCCGACGCTGTCGGGCGGGGTGGGGGCGGCGGCCTAGCCTCTTTCGGCGTCGCCCCAGCGGAAGCTGGGGCCTCCCGGACCTTCGGGCGCGCCCGGGGGTCATCAAGACCCCAGCTTTTGCTGGGGTGACGGAAGACGGATAAAAGTTCGATGAAATTCACCCTCTCCTGGCTCAAGGACCATCTGGAAACCACGGCGCCGCTCGAGGCGATCGTCGAGGCGCTGACGCGCGTCGGGCTGGAGGTGGAGGGGGTGGAGAATCCCGCCGCCGCGCTCGCGGGTTTCCGGATCGCGCGCGTGCTCAGCGCCGATCGCCATCCTCAGGCGGACAAGCTGCAGCTGCTGATGGTCGAGACCGGCGCGGGCGATCCGCTGCAAGTGGTGTGCGGCGCCCCCAACGCCCGCGCCGGGCTGGTCGGCGTGCTGGGGACGCCGGGCGCGGTGGTGCCGGCGAACGGCATGGTGCTGAAGGTCGCCGCCGTGCGCGGGGTCGAGTCCAACGGGATGATGTGCAGCGCGCGCGAGTTGCAGCTGGGCGAGGATCATGACGGGATCATCGAGCTCCCCGCCGACGCGCCCGTGGGCATGGCCTTCGCCGATTATGCCGGGCTGAACGATCCGGTGATCGACGTGTCCGTCACGCCCAACAAGCAGGATTGCATGGGCGTGCGCGGCATCGCGCGCGATCTGGCGGCGGCGGGGCTGGGGACGCTCAAGCCGCTCGTCGTCAACCCCGTCGAGGGCGTGGGGCCGGGGCCCGACGTGCGCACCGATGATCCCGAAGGCTGCCCGGCGTTCTTCGCGCAAAGCGCGCGCGGCGTGCGCAACGGCGCCGCGCCCGAATGGATGGCGCGGCGGCTGAAGGCGGTGGGGATGAATCCCAAGTCCGCGCTGGTCGATATCACCAATTATGTGATGCTCGATCTCGGCCGCCCGCTGCACGTTTATGACATGGCGAAGCTCAGCGGGCCGCTCGTCGCCCGCAAGGCGCGCGCGGGCGAGAGTCTGGTCGCGCTGAACGGCAAGACCTACGCCCTCGACGCGAGCATGACGGTGATCGCCGATGACGCCGGCGTCCACGATATCGGCGGCATCATGGGCGGCGAACATTCGGGGGTGAGCGCGGCCACCACCGATGTGCTGATCGAGTGCGCCTATTTCGATCCGGAGACGATCGCCCGCACCGGGCAGAAGCTCGGCCTCACCAGCGACGCGCGCCAGCGCTTCGAGCGCGGGGTCGATCCGGCGTTCCTGGAGGATGGGCTGGCGATCGCGACGCGGCTAGTGCTCGATCTGTGCGGCGGCACGGCGAGCGGGGTGACTCATGCCGGTCAGCCGCCGGCATTGGCGCGGACCGTGGCCTATGATCCGGACCTGGCCGAGCGGCTCGGCGGACTCGCCATCGCCCCCGGGCGCCAGCGCGAGATCCTGGAGTCCCTCGGCTTCTCGGTCGCGCCCGATTGGACGGTGACGGTGCCGACCTGGCGCCGCGATGTCGATGGCTCGGCCGATCTGGTCGAGGAAGTGATCCGCATCCAGGGAATCGATCTGGTCCCCGCCACCCCGCTGCCGCGCGCCCCCGGCGTGGCTAAGCCGACCGCGACGCCCGAGCAGAAGCTCGAACGCCGCGTCCGCCGCGCCGCCGCCGCGCGCGGGCTGAACGAAGCGGTGACGTGGAGCTTCCTGCCCGAACGCGAGGCGGCGGTGTTCGGCGGCAGCACCTGGGTGCTCGCCAATCCGATCAGCGAGGATCTGAAAGCCATGCGCCCCTCGCTGCTCCCCGGGCTGCTGAGCGCCGCCGCGCGCAATCTGAAGCGCGGGGCGAGTTCGGCGCGGCTGTTCGAGCTTGGCCGGCGCTACCTCGCCGATGCCGAACGGCCGACGCTCGGCCTGGTGTTGGCGGGCGAGCGGACCGCGCGCGGCTGGCGTAAGGGCAAGGCGCGGGGCTTCGACGCGTTCGACGCCAAGGCCGAGGCGCTGGCGCTGCTCGCCGAAGCCGGCGCACCGGTCGATAATCTGCAGGTGTTCAGCGAAGCGGGGGAAGCGTGGCATCCCGGCCAGTCCGGCACGCTGCGGCTGGGCCCGAAGACGGTGCTCGCGAGCTTCGGGCGGCTCCATCCGCTGACGCTGAAGGCGTTCGATCTCGACGGGGTGGTGGTGGCCGCCGAGATTTATCTTGATACGATCCCGGCGAAGCGCGGGAGCGGCTTCATGCGCGCGCCCTATGCGCCGCCCGCGCTGCAGGCGGTGACGCGCGACTTCGCCTTCCTCGTGCCGCGCGACCTCGCCGCCGAGGCATTGGTCCGCGCGGTGAAGGGGGCGGACAAGGCAACCATCACCGCCGCCCGGCTGTTCGACCTGTTCGAGGGCGCCGGCGTGCCCGAGGGTCAGAAGAGCCTCGCCATCGAGGTGACGCTGCAACCGGGCGAGAAAAGCTTCACCGAGGCCGAACTGAAAGTGATCGCCGACAAGGTGGTAGCGGCGGCGGTGAAGCTGGGCGCGACGCTGCGGGGGTAGGGGGTTTCGGATTTCAGCCGTCGCCCCAGCGAAAGCTGGGGCCTCAAGCAACCGGAGCCCCCCCACCTGCCAAAGGCCCCAGCTTCCGCTGGGGCGACGCCAGGGTCGCAGGGATAGAGAGGCGGATATGACCGATTGGATCACGATCACTTCCGGTGCGCTCACCGCCGCGATCAACCCGCTTGGCGCCGAACTCTCATCGCTCCGCGACGCGGACGGCCGCGAATTGATGACCGACGCCGATCCCGCTTTCTGGACCGGCCGAGCGCCTTTGCTCTTCCCGGTGATCGGCCGCTGCCGCGACGATCGCATCCTGATCGACGGCCAGGCTTATCCGATGCCCAAGCACGGCTTCGCCCGGCACAGCACCTTCGCGCTGATCGACCGGGGCGAGGCACACGCCGCCTTCCGCCTGGATGATAGCGCCGAGACGCGCGCGGCCTATCCCTTCGCCTTCGCGCTGGAGGCCCGCTTCACGCTGGCCGGCGCGCGCCTTGAGACGGTGATCGCGCTTCACAATCCGGGCGCGGTGCCGCTGCCGGCGAGCTTCGGCTTCCACCCCGCCTTCGCCTGGCCGCTGCCTTATGGCGGCGCGCGGGAGGCGCACCGGATGGTGTTCGACGCCCCCGAGCCCGGCCTGCTCACCCGGATCACGCCCGAGGGCTATAGCACCGCGCCGACCAAACCGAGCCCGGTCGCGGGCGACACGCTGGCGCTCGCCGACGCGCTGTTCGAGGATGATGCATTGGTGTGGAACCCGGTCGCCTCGCGCGGCTTGCGTTATGGTCCGCCGGAGGGGCCGTGGCTCGACATCGCCTGGGACGCGCCCCGGCTGGGTGTGTGGACCAAGCCCGGCGCGCGCTTCGTCTGCGTCGAGCCGTGGCATGGCATCGCCGATCCGGAAGGGTTCGACGGCGCGTTTCGCGACAAGCCGGGGGTGTTCGAGGTGGCGCCGGGGGAGACTTGGCGGTGCGGGATGCGGGTGGGGTTGGTCGTCGCGGAGAAGTAGAAGAAGAATACCCTCACCCAACCCTCTCCCGCACGCGGGAGAGGGCTTTTGCTGTTGTTCTTCTTCTTAGCCCTCTCCCGCTGGCGGGAGAGGGTTGGGTGAGGGCCCTTCCTTCCCCCTAGCGCCGCCGCACAAATCCGCTATCGCCACCGCCCATGACTTCCCCCCGCCGCACTTTCGCGATCATCTCCCACCCCGACGCCGGCAAGACGACGCTCACCGAGAAGCTGCTCTATTTCGGCGGCGCAATCCGCTTGGCGGGCGAGGTGAAAGCGCGCGGCCAGAACCGCCGCGCCCGCAGCGACTGGATGAAGATCGAGCAGCAGCGCGGCATCTCGGTCACCAGCTCGGTGATGACCTTCGAGCGCGACGGCATCACTTTCAACCTGCTCGATACCCCCGGCCACGAAGACTTCTCCGAAGACACCTATCGCACGCTGACCGCGGTCGATTCCGCCGTGATGGTGATCGACGCGGCCAAGGGCATCGAGCCGCAGACGCGCAAGCTGTTCGAGGTGTGCCGGCTGCGCTCCGTCCCGATCATCACGTTCGTCAACAAGGTCGATCGCGAAGGGCGCGATCCCTTCGCGCTGCTCGACGAGATCGCCGACATGCTCGCGCTCGACGTCTGCCCGATGAGCTGGCCGGTGGGGATGGCGGGCACGTTCGAGGGCATCCTGAACCTCGCGACCGGCGCGGTCGCCCGGCCCGAGGGCGATAGCCGGACCTTCCAGGGCAAGACCGAGACGGGCGTGGCACTTCCCGAAGCGGTCGCCGAGGCGGTCGAGCTCGCGCAGGTCGGCTATCCCGAATTCGACGCCGCCGCTTATCGGCACGGCGATCTGACGCCCGTTTATTTCGGCTCGGCGCTCAAGGATTTCGGCGTCGCCGAGCTGATCGACGCGCTCGCGACTCATGCCCCGGGGCCGCGCGCGCAGCCCGCCGAGCCCGCGCCGATCGCCCCCGAATCGCCGCAAGTGACGGGCTTCGTCTTCAAGGTGCAGGCGAACATGGACCCGCAGCACCGCGACCGCATCGCTTTCATGCGGCTGTGCTCGGGCGTGTTCCGGCGCGGCATGAAGCTGACGCCGACCGGCCATGGCAAACCGATCGCGATCCACTCGCCGATCCTGTTCTTCGCCCAAAATCGCGAGCTGGCGGACGAGGCCTATCCGGGCGACATCATCGGCATCCCCAATCACGGCACGCTGCGGGTGGGCGATACCCTGTCCGAACGCGCCGATATCCGCTTCACCGGGCTCCCCAATTTCGCGCCTGAAATCCTGCGCCGCGTCGCGCTCAAAGACCCGACCAAGACCAAGCAGCTGCGCAAGGCGCTCGACGACATGGCCGAGGAAGGGGTGACGCAGGTCTTCTATCCCGAGATCGGCTCCAACTGGATCATCGGCGTGGTCGGGCAATTGCAATTGGACGTGCTGATCTCCCGGCTGGAGGCGGAGTATAAGGTGGCGGCCGGGTTGGAGCCCGCGCCCTATGATACCGCGCGCTGGATTTCCGCCGAGGACCCGGCGGACCTGAAGGCGTTCACCGATCTGAACCGGGGCGCGCTCGCCAAGGACCGCGACGGCAACCCCGTGTTTCTGGCGAAATCCGCCTGGGAAGTCGGCTATGTGCAGGATCGCTACCCGCGCGTGAAATTCGCCGCGACGCGCGAGCGATAGGGCCTGCGATCGACTTCATGCCCGTCACCCCGGACTTGTTCCGGGGTCCACCCGCGTACCGGGCCTGGCACCAGCGATCTTGAAACCACCGTGGATGCCGGAACAAGTCCGGCATGACGAGCATGGATCGGCTCCCCCGAAACCGTGCGCGCCCATGAAAAGAGGCGCCGATGGTCTCCCACCGGCGCCTCTTTTGCGTCGTTCGACTTGGGCTCAGGCCGCCTGCGGCAGCGCGGCCTTTGCTTGCGCCACGATCGCCGCGAAGGCTTCGCCCTCATGCATCGCGATGTCGGCGAGCACCTTCCGATCGAGTTCGATGCCCGCCAGCTTCAGCCCGTGCATGAACTGCGAATAGGTCAGGCCTTCGGCCCGCACGCCCGCGTTGATGCGCTGAATCCACAAAGCGCGGAACGAGCGCTTCTTAACCTTGCGGTCGCGATAGGCATATTGCCCGGCCTTCTCCACCGCCTGGCGGGCGATGCGAATCGTGTTCTTGCGGCGGCCATAATAGCCCTTGGCCTGATCCAGGATCCGCTTGTGCTTGGCGTGGGTGGTAACACCCCGTTTCACGCGTGCCATTTACTGCGTCTCCCTCAATTCAGGCCGTAAGGCGCCCAGGCCTTCACGGTCTTGGTGTCCGCGTCGGACAGCACGCTGGTGCCGCGATTCTGGCGGATATATTTGGCGTTGTGGCTGATCAGCCGGTGGCGCTTGCCGGCGACGCCGTGCTTGATCTTGCCGGTGGCGGTGATCTTGAAGCGCTTCTTCACACCGCTCTTGGTCTTGAGCTTGGGCATTTTCGTCTCCTGTACTGTCGCGACGATTACGAACGGCCACGGCAGCCCATTTGGCCGGCCCGTTCCTCGAATATCGCGGGAAGCGAGGGCCGTTAGTCGAAACGGGCGGGAAAGGCAAGGGTGGGGTGCCAAATCCTCCCCGTGAACGGGGAGGATTTAGTGCCCCCGGCAGGCGAGGCTTTCGACGATCTCCTCGATCCGCGCCGGATCGCCCGCCGCGATCACTTCGCCGCGGCTGTTCTCGGTCAGCGGATCGCCCGCCCAGTCGCACATCCGCCCGCCCGCGCCTTCCACCACCGGCACGAGCGCGGCGAAATCATGGAGTTTCAGCCCGGCTTCGACCACGATGTCGCACCAGCCGCTCGCGACGGTGCCATAATTATAGCAATCGCCGCCCAGGATCGTCGAATAGACCTTGGCGTCGAGATGCTCGAAGGCGTGGAGCTGCGCGTCGTCGAACAAGGCGGGCGAGGTGGTCGCCAGCAGCGCCTCGCCGAGCGCCGCGCAAGGGCGGGTCTCGGCGGGCTTGCCGTTGAACAGAGTCGGGCGGCCGGTCACGCCCAGCCACCGCTCGCCGAGGATCGGCTGGTCGATCACCCCGAGCAGCGGCCAGCCCTCCACCACCAAAGCGATGAGCGTGCCGAAGATCGGCCGGCCGGCGATGAAGGCGCGGGTGCCGTCGATCGGATCGAGTACCCAGGCGCGGCCCGATTTGCCGGGCTTGGTGCCATATTCCTCGCCGATGATCGCATCGTCGGGGAAACGCGCCTCGATCAGCCGGCGGATCGCGGCTTCGGCCTCGCGATCGGCGAGCGTGACGGGTGACTGATCGCCCTTGATCTCCAGCCCGTGAGCGGCGCGGAAATAGGGACGGATCACCGCGCGCGCGGCCTCGGCGCAGCGTTCGGCAAGCTCGATCTCGGCGTCGGTGATGCGCATGGCGGCGGGTGTAGGCGGTGGCCGTGGGGGTGGCAACGCTCTCCTGAAAACGCAAATCCTCCCCGTTTACGGGGAGGTGTCAGCCGCGACAGCGGCTGACGGAGGGGGCGACGAGTTGCGCGCGACGGCGCCCAGGCGAGCCCCCTCCACCATTTGCTGTCGCAAATGGTCCCCCTCCCCGTGAACGGGGAGGATTTCAGAATTCCCCTCATCAGCAGCTACTCGCTATCGTCATAAAGCGCTGTAACAAGGCGGCTATGAAATATTTAGTCGCTTGCCTGCTGCTCACCGTCACCGCCCCCGCCGCCGCGCAGCTGCGTCCGCTCGTCTCGCCGCCCGCCGACGCGGCCGAGGCCGCGCGCGACGGCGTCGATGTGTTCCTGGTGAATGAGGGGCGCGAGGCGGCACCGATCGCCGCGCCGGAGGAGATCGAAGCGCTCGCCAAGGACGGCACGACGCTGAAGCTCGGCCTGATCCGCTCGACCGCCGAGGGGCCGCCGGTCGCGCCGGGCGGCTTCGCCAAGCTACGCTACCGCCTCGCCCCGCTCGCCGAGGCGCCGGTGCTCGCCGCGCGCACCCCGCCCCCGGGCGACGCCGTGGAGGGCAGCGTTACCAGCTCTCGCGGGGCTTCGAACGGGGTGTTCGATCGCTTCCGCGCCTATGAGCCGATCTATTTCGCGGTCGGCGCCAAATCCTCGCAGGGCAAATTGCAGGCGAGCCTGTCCTATCAGCCCTTCGATCGCGGCGTGCTCGCGCCGCTGCGCGTGGCGTATACGCAGACGATCTTCTGGGCGGTGACGGCCGATTCGGGCCCGATCACCGCGACGATCTACCGCCCCGAAGTGTTCTATGAGCGCGACTTCGGCGATTCGATGAAGATCGCGATCGGCTTCCGCCACGATTCGAACGGCGGCGGGGTGACCGATTCGGTCGATCTCAACCGGATCTATATCCGCGCCAATCAGCGCTTCGATCTGGGCGGGCGCTGGCGGCTGGACGTGGCGCCGGAGGCCTATGGCCATTTCGGCTCGCATGGCGTGGCGCGCAATGTCGAGCGCTATTGGGGCTATGGCGGCCTCACCGCCTCGCTGCTGCAGGAGGATGGCGTGAAGCTTTCGGTCTATGCGCGCGGCAATCCTTATACCGGGAAAGGCGCGGCGGAATTCTTCGCCAGCTATCCGCTCCGCCGGCTGGGCGGTGGGCTTGGGCTCTACCTCTTCGGCGAGGCCTATACCGGCTATGGCGAGCAGCTGCTGCGCTACAACCAGATCGACAATCACGTCCGCTTCGGCTTGTCGCTGACGCGCTGATCGCGCTCGGCCGACCAAGGCTTGGCGGGAAACCGAGCGCCGCTTATGCTCCGTGCCAACCCGCGATCAACAAAAAGGAAGCCCGATGCGCCTGATCCTCGCCGCCGCCGCGCTGCTCGCCGCCGCCCCCGCCTTCGCCGCGCTCGCGCCCGGCGCTGTCGCGCCCGATTTCACCACGCGCGGCGCGACCGCCGGCAAGATCAGCGGCTTTCATCTGAAGGAAGCGCTGAAGAAGGGGCCGGTGGTGCTCTATTTCTTCCCCGCCGCCTTCACCCCCGGCTGTTCGGCCGAGGCGCGCGCCTTCGCCCAGGCGATCCCCGAGTTCAAAAAGGCGGGGGCAACGGTCGTCGGCATGTCGGCCGATCCGGTGGACGTGCTCGCCGACTTCTCGAACAAGGACTGCGCCGGCCAGTTCATGGTCGCGAGCGCGGGCCCGGCGGTGGTCTCCGGCTATGACGTATCGCTCGGCCGCCCCATAACGGGTAAGGACGGTGCGTCGCGCATTGTCACCAAGCGTACCAGCTATGTCATCGCGCCCGATGGGAAAGTCACCTTCGTGCATGACGATATGAACCCCGCCGAGCATGTGCGCCTCACCCTGGAGGCGGTGCGCAAGATCAAGAAGGGTGGGGTGTGAGGCGTATCGCAAACGCTCTTTTAGGATTATTTGATTAGCTATCGGTGCCGTCGGACGGTGCGCCTACGTATAATTACCGTAGGTCGCCTGGAGGGAACGGTGCTGAGGCAATGAGGCGGGCGAATCTTCGCGTGACGGATCGGGACGAGCTGGGGCAGTCGCTTTTCGCGTCAATCGGCGACTTTCTGGCGCGCAACCACCTGACGCCGGAGCCGATCAACTACGAATTCGCCTATCGTGTCTGCTCCAGCCCCGATGGCGCGTTGGCGAAGGCCGTCGCGGCGATCACGGATGGCGGCATCCGCCTGACCCGCAAGGACATCGTCTCGCTCGGCGGCGACGTGTCGAACGAGCCGGTGGCGGAAACCGCCAATGTGCTGGCGCAAGGGCTCGTCGCGCAGACCCAGATGCAGGTGGAGGGCTTCGCCGATTTGGTCGCCGCGATGCGCGCCGACACGCGCGATTTCGGGCGCGACCTGGCGGCGAGCGCGGATGCGATCAAATCCTCGGGCAATGCCGTGCCGGACGATGTGCTGCGGCTGACCCACGCGATGATCGATCGCGTGCAGACCGCCGAAAGCCAGCTGGAAGCCGCGACTCGCGAGGCGAGCGAGCTGCGCCAGAAGCTGGAGGAGGCGCGCGACAATGCCCGCCGCGATCCGCTGACCGGGCTGCCCAACCGCCGCGTGTTCGAGGAAGCCTTCGCCGAAAAAGCCGCCAAGGGCGTGCCGATATGCCTGGCGGTGTGCGATATCGACCATTTCAAGCGAGTGAACGATAGCTTCGGCCATGCGGTGGGGGATCGCGTGCTGAAAGCGATCGGCGCGGCGCTTGAGGAAGAGTGCAAGGGCCATGTCGTCGCGCGCTATGGCGGCGAGGAGTTCGTCGTGCTGTTCGCCGGCGTCGAGCTGGCCGAGGCGCGGCTGCTGCTCGACAGCGCGCGCACCCTGGTGGCGGGCAAGCGCTATCGCCTGCGCGAGACCGATGCGCCGTTGGGCGCGGTCACTTTCTCGTCGGGGCTCACCGCGGCGCTGCCGGGCGAGGCGGTGGGCGATGTGTTCGTCCGCGCCGATCGCCTGCTTTATTCGGCCAAGGGCGACGGACGAAACTGCATCAAGGTCGCCTGATCGGCGCCCGGCGCCAGCTTGCGGCGGATTTCACCAATGGAAATGGCGCGCTATCCCAACCGATGCGCGTGATGACCGTGAAACTGGCTGTTTCGCGAGCTTTTCCCGACTTGGCACGCTCCCTGCAAACCTCTCGGGCGTCGCCGCCGGATGGTCCGGCCGGCGCCAAGACTGGGAGGAAGATCATGTTTCGCACCGACAATCTCGTGAAGGCCGCCGCTTCGTTCGTCGCCGCCGTCGCGATGACCGCCATGTTCGTCAGCGCCGCCGTGCCGGTGATGCCGATCGCCTGACCTGGCGACGAAGGGAGAAGATGATGACGAAGACCCTGGCGATCGGCTTGATCGCCTTCATGGTGACGGGGCTGTTGCTCCTGGGGCAAGCCGCCCTGGTCAACGCCCTCACCGCGGTTTGAGCCCGCCCGCCGCCGGCTGATCGCTCCGCCGGCGGCAAGCGGCCGGCGTTCAGTCGATCGCGTCCTTCACCGCCCGACCCGCCAACAGGCCGAGGACGAGCAGGATCACGAACACCGCGATCGCGAGATAGAAGAGAATCTTGGCGATGCCGATAAAGGCGCCGCCCAGCCCGCCGAAGCCGAGCAGGGCGAGCACCAGCCCGATCACCAGAAAAATTACCGCCCAACGTAGCATGGTTCGCGCTCCTTTCGCGTGAGACAGCGAACCAACGAGAGGGCGCGGGATGCGTTCCTTGGGGGGTGCGCCCGGCTTCGACCCACCCCAACCCAGTTTCGGGTCGGTCATGCCCCCGGCATGACCTAAGCAGTCCGGGGGACTGCTTACCCGAAACTGGGTTGGGGTGGGTTGACGTTAAGCGCAACCCGCCGCTCAACTTCCCCGCGTCGCCTCGAAAAGAAACCAAGCCCGCTGTTCGGCCTGATCGGTCCATTCGTCCACGATGCCGCTGGTCGCATTGTCCTTCGCCGCGTCCGCCAGGTCCTTCACCTCGCGGAATTGCTGGACGAGCCGCAGATTGTCGTCGCGCAGCTCGAGCAGCATCTCGCGCGGGGGGACGAAATCGGCGTCGTTGTCCTTCACCTGCTGGCGCCGGGCGATATCGCCGATCGAGCGCAAAGTCGTCTCGCCCAGCTTGCGCACCCGCTCGGCGATTAGATCGGTGACCGCCAGGATCTCGGTCGCCTGATCGTCGAGCAGCAGGTGATAATCGCGGAAATGCGGGCCGGAGACGTGCCAGTGGAAGTTCTTGGTCTTCAGATACAGCGCATAGGCATCCGCCAGCGCCTGGTTGAGCGCCTGGGCGACGCTCTGCACCTGGTTCGATTGCAGATCGGTGGGGGTGTCGAGCGCGGGATTGGTCATCGGATCGGCCTCCTTTGGGTGTCGCGCGGGTTAGAGTCTGTTTGGAAATGCGCTCCCTCGCGCATTTCGCGGTGCCAGCCCGCTCCCCCACCCGGCCACCCAACGGCAGTATCATCTGGGTGGCCGGGTGGGGGAGCGGGCTGGCACCGCCTTGAACCCTTAACGGCTCGCGGGCTAATTTGGTCCCGGCGCGCTTCGCTGCAAGACCATCATAACAGCCGAAAAGCGCTGAGCGCGGCGGCGATGCCGGCGATCGCGAGCAGCAGCGCGATGGGCAGGCGAACGGCGGGCCCGCGCAGCGTCGCGGCGAGCTTCGGTCCGGCGGCGAGAAGCACCGCGATCGCCGCGCCGCCGCCCAAAGTCGCGCCGATCGCGGCGAAGATGGGGCTGCCGCGGACCCCCAGCGCGGCGGCGAGGAACTGGCTACGGTCGCCCAGCCCCAAGGCGAGCCCCGCGGCGAGGCTCGCGCCGAACGCGCCGAGCCGGCCGCCGTCGCGCGGCGGCTTGGGCGCGGCGAGCCCGCCCAGCGCCGCCGAGCCAAGCGCGAGCGCCAGGAACAGCGCTCGCGCGTTGGGCGTCATCAGCGGCGCGATCAGGTGCGCGCCGGCGGCGGCGATGCCATTCGCGGAGGCGAGCGCCACGATCATTCCCGCGAACACCGCCCCGGCGCGACCGCCAGCCTCGGCGCGCGCGCTCGCCGCCCAGCCGAGCCGATCGCTCAGCTGGCAGGCGAAGCAGGCGATCAGCGCCGCCATCAGCGCGTCCATCGCGCGCCCCGCTTGACTCCGCCGCCGCCTTGGTACATGTGCCGCCCCCTAGCCAAGCGGCGGGCCCATGCTCCGTCGCTTGTTGTTTTTTCCAGTCGCAGGATTTCCGGGTCATGGCAAAGCCGACCACCGTCAAGATTCGTCTCGTCAGCACGGCCGATACCGGCTTCTTCTACGTGACCAAGAAGAACCCGCGGACGAAGACCGAGAAGCTGAGCTTCCGCAAATATGATCCCGTCGTGCGCAAGCATGTCGAGTTCAAGGAAGCCAAGATCAAGTAACGCGCGTCGGCGCGACGGCGATGAGGGCTGCGGAGCTTAGGGCGCCGCGGCCTTTTTTGCGTTTCGGCGGCCCGCCGCCAATGATCCTCCCCGTTTACGGGGAGGGGGACCATTCGCGCTAGCGAATGGCGGAGGGGGTGGGCTTAAGAGTGCGCGCCCCTCCGTCAGCGCTGGCGCGCTGCCAGTTCCGGGTAAACCGTGCCCCGCACGGTTTAGGACCATCCGGGGACGGTCCGACCCGGAACTCCCCGTAAACGGGGAGGATTTTGGTTCATTCGGGTCCGGGCTCGGCATCTTCCGGCAGCAGCGCCTTCACCTGTGCCATGAACGGCGCGAGCGCGATCGGTTTGGAGACATAGGCGGCCGCCCCCGCCGCGCGGATGCGGTCTTCGTCGCTGCGGCTGGAATAGGCGGTCACCGCCAGGATCGGAATGTCGCGCAGCATCAGATCGCCCTTCAGCTGCGCGATCAGCTCATGCCCGCTCACATGCGGCAGCTGGATATCGGTGATCACCAGATCGGGCGCGAAATCGCGCGCCTGCGCCAGCGCCTCCCGCCCGTCGCGCACGCCCGTCACCACATAGCCGTGGGCGCGCAGCAGATCGGTGAAAAGCTTCAGGTTGAGTTCGTTGTCCTCGACAACCAGCACGCGTTTTGCCACGGGCGCCAGCATAAGGAGCGGAGCGCCCCAAGCAATGGCCGAGACTGATCCGATCGCGCTCGCGCTGCAGGCGTTGGCGTTCGTGCTGGCGGACCAGCCGCGTGCCGAGCGGCTGCTCGCGCTCACCGGCCTCACCGCCGGCGAACTGCGCGCGCGCGCCGGGGAGCCGGCGCTGCTCGCCGCCGTGCTCGGCTTCCTGGAAAGCCATGAGCCCGATCTGATCGCCGCCGCCGAAGCGCTCGGCGTGACTCCCCCGGCGCTGGTCGCCGCCCGCCAAACCCTGGAGCGTGCATGAAACCCCTGGTGATCTGCGATTGCGACGAAGTGCTGCTGCACATGGTCCGCCATTTCGGCGTGTGGCTGCGCGAGCGGCACGACATTGCTTTCGATATGTCCGGCGGCGATTTCTCCCGCGCGCTGAAGCGGGCCGATGGCAGCCTGGTCGAGCGCGACGCGATGTGGGCGCTGCTCGACGGCTTCTTCCCCGCCGAGATGGAGCGGCAGACGCTCGTGCCCGGCGCCGCCGAGGCGCTGAAGGCGCTGTCCGCCGAGGCGGAGATCGTGATCCTCACTAATTTGGGCGATCATTGCCGCGACGCGCGCATCGCCCAGCTCGCCCGTTTCGGGATCGAGCATCGAGTGGTGACCAACCAGGGCGGGAAGGGCGATCCGGTCGCGCGGCTGATCGACGAATTGCGGCCCAGCGCGGCGGTGTTCGTCGATGATCTGGCGGTGCATCACGAATCGGTCGCCCGCCACGCGCCGCAGGTCCACCGGCTGCATTTGGTGAGCGAGCCCGAACTCGCGCCGCATATTCCGCCGGCGCCCTTCGCCCATGCCCGGATCGACGATTGGGAAACCGCGCAAGGCTGGATCGCCGAGCGACTGCGCGCCGGCCCGGCCAAGGCTTGACCGGCGCGAGCGGCCCGGCCAAGCCGGCGCCCATGAGCAATCGAGTCGAAACCAAGCTGGCCGAACTCGGCCTCACCCTCCCCGAACCGGCGGCACCCGTAGCCACTTATGTGCCCGCGGTGGAGGCGGGCGGGTTGCTGCATATTTCGGGGCAGATTTGCTTTGCCGCCGATGGCAGCCTGATGACCGGGCGGCTCGGCGAGGATCGCGATCTCGATTATGGTGTCGAGGCGGCGCGGCGCTGCGCGGTGATGCTGGTGGCGCAGATGAAGCGCGCGCTGGGCGGGCTGGAGCGGGTCGAGCGGATCGTGAAGCTCGGCGTGTTCGTCAATTCGGCCCCGGGCTTCACCGATCAGCCCAAGGTGGCGAACGGCGCGTCGGACCTGATGGTCGCGCTGTTCGGCGATGCCGGGCGCCATGCGCGCAGCGCGGTGGGTGTCGCGAGCCTGCCGCTCGGCGTGGCGGTGGAGATCGACGCGATCGTGCAGGTGCAGAGCGCGCTTTAGGTTTTTGCGTTGGGTGCGCGCCCAGCGGCTCTACCCACCCCAACCCAGTTTCGGGTAAGCAGTCCCCCGGACTGCTTAGGTCATGCCGGGGGCATGACCGACCCGAAACTCTTTCAGGGAGGGGCTTGACCCTGGTGAGATCGTACTCCCCTCCCTGAAAGGGAGGGGGCTGGGGGTGGGTCGCTATGACGCACGCCATGCGCCGCTACGCCATGCCGCTGATGTCGCTTAAACACCTCCTCGCCCGGGCTCTTCCCCGTCGCCGCCGGCGCGCTTATGTGGGCGAGGTGACCGGATCGATCACCGCCCGCATCGCCGATGGCGTCCGCAGCATCGCGCCCGAGGCGTGGGACGCCTGCGCCGGCGCCGCCAACCCGTTCCTCAGCCACGCTTTCCTCTCCATCCTGGAGGAATCGGGCAGCGTCGATCCGCGCGCCGGCTGGCAGGCGCTGCCGATCATCGTCGATGGCGCGGACGGTGCCCCGGCCGCCATCGCCCCCGCTTATGCCAAAAGCCACAGCCAGGGCGAATATGTGTTCGATCACGCCTGGGCGGACGCCTGGGAGCGCGCCGGCGGGCGCTATTACCCCAAGCTGCAGATCGCGGTGCCCTTCACGCCCGTCCCCGGCCCGCGCCTGTTGCTGCGCGATCCCGCCCAGGCACCCGCGCTGATCGCGGCGATCGAGGCCGTGGTGCGCGAGCACGATCTCTCCAGCGCCCACGCCACTTTCGTCGCGCCCGAACAGGTGCCGCTGTTCGAGGCGGCGGGCTGGCTGGTGCGGCTCGGCACGCAATTCCACTGGCACAATCAGGGCTTCGCCAGCTTCGACGATTTCCTGGAGACGCTCGCCAGCCGCAAGCGCAAGGCGATCCGCAAGGAGCGCGCCGCCGCGATCGAGGGCCTCACCATCCGCCACCTGACCGGCGCCGAGCTCACCGAAGCCGCCTGGGACGCCTTCTGGGTCTTCTATCAGGATACCGGCAGCCGCAAATGGGGCCGGCCCTATCTCACCCGCCGCTTCTTCTCGCTGCTGGGCGAGCGGATGGCCGATCGCACGCTGCTGATCCTCGCCGAGCGCGACGGGCGGCCGATCGCCGGCGCGCTCAACCTGATCGGCGCCGACACGCTCTATGGCCGCTATTGGGGCTGCACCGAGGACGTGCCCTTCCTCCATTTCGAGCTCTGCTATTATCAGGCGATCGACGCCGCCATCGCCCGGGGCCTGAAAACCGTGGAGGCCGGTGCGCAGGGCGAGCATAAGCTCGCGCGCGGTTATGAGCCGACGCCCACCTGGTCGGCGCATTATCTGCCCGACGCCAATTTCCGCCGGGCGGTCGCCGATTATCTGGCGCGCGAGCGCGATGCCGTCGCCGCCGATGCCGCTTTCCTCGCGACTATGACGCCGTTCCGGAAGGCGGCGGCGGAATAAGCTCCTCGCGGCTCACCTTCGGGCCTTCCGAAGCGTGATCGACGGCGTAGAGCCCGCTGTTCGTCGCCGCGTCATACCAGAGCGGTTTCAGCCCCTTCAGCAGCGCGGGGTTGTAGGGCGGCGGGATCAGGATCCACACATAATCGAAATCGTCGCGCGGGAAGAGCACCAGCGAACGCTTGAGCGGGCGCCACCATTGGCGCGGGCATTGCTCATGCGTCACCAGCTGGGATGGATCATGCGCGAAGCCCTTCAGCCGATAGCGCACCGTCATCAGTTGGGCGCCGGCCATCGACCATTGATCGTTGGTATAGGCCAGCCGCCGTTCCAGCGCGAGCGCCGGGACATGCTGCAGCCGGCTCATGAACCACTGATTGTTGCACGTCTCTCCCACGAACGAGATCAGCCGCGCGCCGACCGGCAGCTTGTCGAGCGCGGCGAGCTGGCGCTGATAGCTTTTGGCGTAGAGGTAGAAGCTCGTCGTATTGGCCGCGATCCGCACCAGGAAGAAAGCGAGCCCGATCGCGGCGATCGTCGAGGCGCCGCGCAGCGAAACGCCCTTTTTCGGGCGCAGCGCGATCAGCCCGATCGCGACCATGAACGGCGCGAGCCGCATATCGGCATAGGCCGAGCCGAACACGATCCGCGGCAGCAGCAGATAGACCGCGAGCAGGAACAGCGCCGAAAGCAGCAGATTGCGCGAGAATTCGATCGTCGGATCGCGCGCGCCGCGGAACAGGATGAAATAGAGGATCGCGGTGGAGGCGATGTCGAAGCCCTGCCAGCGATCGCGCAGGATCATCGTTACCCAGCCGATCTTGGCGCGCCAGTTGAACCAGTCGCCGGTCTGCCCGGTCACATGCTCGCCCGATCGCCAGGCGACCATCAGCAGCATCGGCAGCGCCAGCGGCACGCAGCCGATCCCGGCGCGCAGCCAAGCCGACAGCCAATGCCAGGCGCGCGCGCGCATGCTGGTGTAATCCTGCGGCAGCCGATCATGCTGGCGGATCATCTCCGCCGAAAAGGCGAGCACCCCCAGCACGCCCCAGCCGAAAGTGTGGCACACCCAGAGCGCGCAGGAGAGCGGGACGAAGATCGCCGCGCGCAGGCGCAGCCTCCCCAGTCGCGCCAGCCGCAGCCACAGCGCGAACAGATTGAGCGCCAGCGCCATCGACAGCGCGAAGTTCACGAAGCCGAAATGGAGCGGGAAGCTGTAGGCGAGCGGCAGCGCGAACAACGCGGTGGGCGGGATGCGGCCATGCACCTCGCGCGCGATCCACAGCAGCCCGGCGACGGTGAGCACGGGGATGGTGAGCACGATCAGCTTCACCGCCAGCTCCAGATCGCCGCCGAGCAGCGGAGTGAGCGGCACGATCAGCAGATCGACCCCCAGATTGCCGATCAGCTGCCAGCGGAAATTATACCAGTCCGTCAGCCAGGCGACGCGATCGGCATCGAGTTGGACGCGGTAGCGCCCCATATGGCCCGGCAGATCGACCAGCGGCGGGATTTGCGGATAGAGCAGCGGGATCGCCGCGATCAGCGCGACCGCGATCACGAACCAGCGTTCTTCCCACCAATGCCGCGGACCATCCGCCCGAATTGCCATCGGGCGCCCTTACGTGCGCTATGGGGCGGCGGGCAAGGGGGCGTCGGCCAGAACGACACGCCAAGCGCGCAGCGGCGTACCGCGCAGCGCGACGGGCCGCAGCCAAGCGAAGCGCTCGCCCCGCTCCAGCCGCGCCCATAGCCCCTGGGGCGCGCCGGTGCGGTACAGCTCCAGCTCCTGTTGTCCCGGGCACGCGATCAGATAATCGGCGCGATAGCGGGTGACGATCGAGCGCGCCGTCGCCGGATCGCCGGTGAAGGCCAGGATCACGTCGCGCATCTCGCGGTGGTTGCGATGGTGCCCGCTCGCGATGGCGCGGTGCGGGGTGTTCGCGATCAGATCGGGCGCGATGTCGAGCGGACTGAACAGCCTTGCGGCCGGCAGCTGACGCACGCCGACGCGCGCATCGCGGATATCGCGGCAAAATGCCCGGCCGGTGTTCAGATAGCGCCGCGTGGCGGCGTCGGGTAGCGTCGTTTGCGGCAGGCCGAGCAGCGCGTTGGCAGCGAGCCCGGGCGACGCGATCAGAAACGCCCCCAGCGTGGCGGCGACGCGCGGGCCGATCCGCCGGATCGCGCGGGCGCGGCGCAGCATCAGCAGCAGCGCGAAGGCGGCGCCCGGCAGGGCGAAGGCGTTGGCGGTGGCGTCGGCGCGCATCACCGCGACCGCGATTAGCGTCGCGACGCTCTGCGCGGCCAGCAAAATACTCCATCCCGTGCGTTCGGTGCCCGCGCTCCGGCGCCAGGCGATGGCGCCGCCGATCAAGCCGACGATCGGCAGACCGATGCCGCCAAGGGCGATGTAAAGTTCCTGGCGCCAGATCGGCAGCCCCTCATCAACCTTCTGGAACCAATAAGCGCGGGTGAGCGGGTCGAGCTGCGCGAACGGGCCGCCGACACATTCTGGCGCGAGCGTGAGCAGGGTCGCCAGCGCGGCCGTGCCGGCGAGCGCGAGCAGCGCGACTCGCGCGAACAGGTTGTTCAGCGGCGACACGGCGACAAGAGTCGCCCCCAATGCGCCGACCGCGATCGCGGCGAGCCAGGCGGGGGTGATCGCGTCGCACATCGGCGCCTGGTAGCGCGCGCCGTGGGTCGCCAAGTGCAGCAGCCCGGCTGAGACCGCCATCGCCCAAACCAGCCCGAGCAGCGCCCCGCGTCGCCACGGCTCCAGCGCCCAGGCGGCCGCCGCGATGCCGGCGACGCCGATGGCTATCGGCAGGCCTTCCAGCGAAATGGTGACGAGCACCGCCAGGCACAGACCCATAAGAGCGCCGCCGCGCCAACTCGGCCGGGCCAGGAGCAGATGAAGCGCCGCGAGCGCGGCGACGACCTGCCAGCCGTGATGATCGATCCGCAGCGGCCGCAACTGGTGCATCAGCGGCACGGAGAGCGGGAACAGCAAGACCGCGAGGCCTGCCGCTTCATGACCGGCCACGCGGCGCGAGATCACCGCGACCAACGCGATCGCGGCGAACAATGTCAGCAGCGGGACGAGGATCAGCGCGGCGAGCTCGGCCCCGCTTGCGCCCAGCAGCGGGCGCGTCGCCAGGATGACGGCGGCGATCGGGAGATCGACCAGTCGCGACCAATGCATCGCGCCACCTGCGAGCCGATACTGCGTGACGTCCCACCAGCTTTGCCCGCCCAGCCAATCGCGCACCTGCAGCAGGCGCATGCTATCGTCGGGATCGGGCAGGATGCGCTCGGCGATATCGGGAATGCCTAGGATCAGCAGCAGGACGGCCGCCATCATCCAGGCGACGATGACGCCGCGCCAGAACGACGTCACGCTGCCCGCAGCCTTTCGGGCACCGCGCGGACGCTTGCCAGCGCCGCCTGCTCTCCCTCCCGTCCGCTTTCGTGATACTCGGCGTCTTCGTTCACCGCCCAGATATCATAGACGCGCCCGCCCGCCACGATGTTGCGGACGGTGAGCATCGCCGTCATCATCGCGTGATCCTGGTTGTTGTATCGGTGCATCCCATTGCGGCCGATCAAATGCAGGGTCGGATAGGCCGCCTCCAGATCCTGGCGCATCGCCTCGACATGGGCTTTGTATGCCTCGTCATAGACCGGATACGCCTTTTCCTGGCGCACCACAGCGCCGCCGACGACGCTCGCCGGGTCCGCCAGCCCCAATTGGGCCAGCTCCTCGGTCGCCAGCGCGATCAGCTCGGCGTCGCTCGACGACCAGAGGCCGTCGCCTTCGAAGCAGAAATATTCCAGGCCAACGCAGGCGCATGTCTCGTCCGGCACCATTTCGGGCGACCAGCTGCGGAAATTCTGTACCCGGCCCACCTTCACCCGCGGATCGTGGATGTAGATCCAGTTGTCGGGAAACAAATCGTCGCTGCGGATGATCAGCGCGACGGTGAGGAAATCGCGATAGTTCAGCTGCAAGGCGTCGCCGAGCGTCGCCGGCACCGGATGCAGTCGGCCAGCGAGTTCACGCATCGGCGCCGAGGAAATGACATGGCCCGCGTTGATCACCAGCTGCTCGTCACCCCGCCGTGCCGCGACCCGCCAGCGGTTCGAGACGCGGTCCAGGCTCAACTGATGCAGCGCCGTGCCCATCAACACCTGGTTGCCGCCGGCGAGGACTTTGTCCCGGGCCGCTTCCCACATCATTCCCGGCCCGAGCCGCGGATAGCGGAAGGTCTCGAGCAGCGTCTTCACCGCCATGCCGTCATTCTTGCGCTTGTTCAGGCCAAGCGAGCGTTTGAGTCCGTCGAGCACCGCCTTCCCCAGGCTGAGGCCCTTGATGCGCTGGGCGGCCCAGTCCGCCGACATCTCGTCGCACGGCATCCCCCATACTTTTTCCGTATAGGTCTTGAAGAAGATCGAATAGAGCTTGTGGCCGAACTGGTTGACAACCCATTGCTCGAAGCTTTTCGGTTCCTTGTGCGGGAACAGCTTCCAGCGCGCATAGCTCAACATGCACAGCGTCGAGCGCCAGATGCCCAGGTTCATCAGCGCCTCGAAGGCACGCAGTGGATAGCTGTAGAACTTTCCTTCGTAGTAGATGCGGCTCATTCGCGGACGTTCGATGAAATCATCAGGTAGAATTTCATTCCACAGATCGACGACTTCCTTCGATTTGGAAAAGAAGCGGTGCCCACCAATGTCGAAGCGATAGCCGTCACACTCGACGGTGCGGCTTATCCCGCCGACATAGACGGGATCCTTTTCGATCACGGTGACCGAATAGCCGAGCTTGGTGAGTTGGTAAGCCGCGGTAAGTCCAGCCGGACCAGCACCGATGATGGCCACGTCAACCGATCGATCTTCCCGCATGTCCCGCGCTACCCCCCTTATGGTCGCGCGGAGCTTTGCCGCCTAAGCCCTAAGCCATGGTTAACGGCGCGCTAAATATGATCGCGCCGCCCCAGCAGCCGCAAGCGCAGCGCGTTCAGCTTGATGAACCCGGCCGCGTCACGCTGATCGTAAGCGCCCTGATCGTCCTCGAAGGTCACCACCTTCTCGCTGTAGAGCGAATGCGGCGACTTGCGGCCGATCACATAGACGCCGCCCTTGTAGAGCTTCAGCCGGACGGTGCCGCTTACTTTCAGCTGGCTGTGATCGATCGCCGCCTGCAGCATCTCGCGTTCGGGCGCGAACCAGAAGCCGTTATAGATCAGCTCGGCATAGCGCGGCATCAGCTCGTCCTTCAGATGCGCGGCGCCGCGGTCGAGCGTCAGCTGCTCGATCCCGCGATGGGCGAGCGCGTAGATGGTCCCGCCCGGCGTCTCGTACATCCCGCGCGACTTCATCCCGACGAAGCGGTTCTCGACCAGATCGAGCCGGCCGATGCCGTGCTTGCGCCCCAGTTCGTTCAGCCGGGTGAGAAGCGTCGCGGGCGAGAGCGCCTCGCCGTTCAGCGCGACGCCGTCGCCGCGCTCGAAATCGATCGTGATGATCTCCGGCGCGTCGGGCGCGTCCTCGGGGTTCACCGTGCGCGAGAAGACATAATCGGGGACTTCCGCCCACGGGTCCTCGAGCACTTTGCCCTCGCTGCTGGTGTGGAGCAGGTTGGCGTCGGTGGAGAAGGGCGCTTCTCCGCGCTTGTCCTTGGCGACGGTGATCTGGTGCTTCTCGGCGAACTCGATCAGCTTGGTGCGGCTGGTCAAGTCCCATTCGCGCCAGGGGGCGATCACCTTGATGTCGGGCGCGAGCGCGTAATAGCTCAGCTCGAAGCGGACCTGATCATTGCCCTTGCCCGTCGCGCCATGCGCCACCGCGTCGGCGCCGACCGCCTTGGCGATCTCGATCTGGCGCTTGGCGATCAGCGGCCGCGCGATCGAGGTGCCGAGCAGGTACAGCCCCTCATAATGGGCATTGGCGCGCATCATCGGGAAGACGAAATCGCGCACGAATTCCTCGCGCAGATCGTCGATGAAGATATGCTCGGGTTTGACGCCCGCGCGCAGCGCCTTTTCCCGCGCCGGCTCCAGCTCCTCGCCCTGGCCGAGATCGGCGGTGAAGGTCACCACCTCGCAGCCATATTCCTGCTGCAGCCATTTGAGGATCACGCTGGTATCGAGCCCGCCCGAATAAGCGAGGACGACGCGGGCGACGGAATCGGACATCATAGGCTCCTTACGCGGCGCGAAAGCGGCGCGCTGTACGAGCCGCTCCGCCGCAACGCAACGGTCTTTACGGCGCCAGCGCGAAGTCCGCCGTGATCGTCGCCTCGAACCGGTCGGTCCCGCTGCGGATCGGCGGCGGCGCGGCCGCCATGGCGTCCGAGGCGACCATCATATCTCGCTCGATCGGCTGTTCCATCGCCCCTGTCACGTTGAGCGCGACGATGCGGATGACGCGCAAGCCCGCCGCCTTGGCGTACCGCGTGGCGCGCTGCCGCGCGATCCGCAGCGCCGCTTCGGTCGCGCGACTTTGCAGTTCGTTCGCGCCGGCGGTGAGGAAGTTCGGGCCGTCGATCCGATTGGCGCCGGCCGAATTGGCCGCGGCGATCAGCGTGCCCATGTCGTCGAGTTTGCGCACCGTTACCGTCAGCCGATTGGTCGCCGTAACCTGCCTGGAAGCGCGGAAATCGTCGCGGCCGAGCTCCACCGTTTCGGTCTTCAAATCGTCTCGAGCGACCCCGTGGCGCTCAAGGGTGGCGATGATTTTGGCGATGGCCTCGCTGTTCGCCGCAAGAGCTGCCTGTGCCGTGGCCGCGCGGGTCTCGACACCGGCGGAGAAGCTGCCTCGATCGGGCTTCGCTTCGACCACGCCCGTCGCCGCCAGCCGCAACAAGGTCTCCCCGTGTCCCACGCCGCGCGAATCGGTCGGCCCCGGACCGCAGCCAGCCAGCAGCGCAAGAGCCATGATGGACAGGCGCTGAATTTTCGGGCGCATCGATGAACTTCCCCCCGTGCCAAGCAAGATGCCTGGCGACCAATCAACTAACAAGCCGATCCGGGCTCATGCAAGTAGTGGTACTGAGAAAATGCTGTACGAGCTAACGCCGCAACACTTGCTCTCCCGCCGCGATATAATCCCGCGTCATCGGCAAACTATGCCGATCGCGCGCGAATTGCAGCTGATAGTTCACCAGCGCGCCATAGCGGAACGCCGCGAGCGCGCCCGCCAGGTAAAACTGCCACATGCGGAAGAAGCGCTCATCATAAAGCGCGATGATCGCCTCGCGGGCGGCTGTCGTGCGGTGGTACCATTGTTCCAGCGTATAGGCGTAATGCAGCCGCAGCACTTCGATATCGGTGCAGAACATCCGCAGGCCTTCATAGCCGCGCACGATTTCGGACAGCGCCGGGTTGTAGCCACCGGGGAAGATATATTTGAGCGTCCATTTGTCGGTGACGCCCGGCTGGCTCGCGCGGCCGATGGTGTGGAGCAGCATCACCCCCTGGGGGGTGAGCAGATCATAGGCCTTGCGGAAGAAGGTGCGGTAATTGGGCGGGCCGACATGCTCGAACATGCCGACCGAGACGATGCGATCGAATTGGCCGGTGACGTGGCGATAATCGATCAGCTCGAAACGCACCTTGTCGGCGACGCCCGCCTCGGCGGCGCGCGCGCGGGCGACTTTCAGCTGCTCCTCGGAAAGGGTGACGCCCGTCACCTCGGCGCCGAGCTTGCGGTTGAGGTAGAGCGCCATCCCGCCCCAGCCGCAGCCGATATCCAGCACGCGCATGCCGGGCTCGATCGCGAGCTTGGCGGCGATATGCGCCAGCTTGTCCTGCTGCGCCTGCTCCAGGCTGTTCGCGGGATCGGTGAAATAGGCGCAGCTATATTGGCGGTCGGCGTCGAGGAACAGGTCGTAGAGCCGGTCGGACAGGTCGTAATGATGCGCCACGTTGCGCTTCGCGGCACGCGCCATGTTGAGGCGGCCGAGCCGGTGCGTCACCGCTTCCACCGCGCGGGTCGCGAAATTGGGGCGCAGGCCGTTGCCGCCGGCTTCCCACCGATCGTTCGCCGTCATCAGCGTGACGAGATCGAGCACGTCGCCATCCTCGATCACCAGCCGGCCGTTCATATAGGCCTCGCCGGCGCCGAGCGCCGGATCGCGCACGATCGAGCCGGCGGCGCCCGCATCGGTGAAGGCGATCGTCACGTCCTTCACGCCCGGATCGGGCGCGCCGAAGACGCGCACCGGCCCGCCGAAATGCTTCACGGTCAACTGGCCGCGCTTTACCACCCGGGCGAGGAACAGATCGATCAGGGCCATGACGGTTCGGCTAGCCTGTTGATGTCCCGGTGGCGAGCAGTTCCTGCCCTGAAAGGGGAGGTGGCGCCCGCGCAGCGGGTGACGGAGGGGTGTGCCTGGCGGATAGAGGGTGTCACCCCTCCGTCAGTCGCTTGCGCGACTGCCACCTCCCCTTTCAGGGGAGGAGCTTGGTCCCGCTTGCCCAGCGCGCTTAAAGCCCGCCATACCAATCATAATCGACATTATCTTCCCAATAGCCGCCATGCCCGCCTTGGATGTGGGCGAAGGACTCCACCGCCTCCAGCCGCGTCACATATTTGGCCTGCTTATAGCCCAGATGCCGCTCGGCGCGCAGCCGCAAGGGGGCGCCGTGCGCCACCGTCACCGGCTGGCCGTTCATCGCCCAGGCGAGGATCGTCTGCGGGTGGAAGGCGTCGAACATGTCGAGCGATTCATAATAGGGGTTGGGCGCGCCGCGATAATGATCGGCGCAGTGGAAGACGATATATTTGGCGTTGGTCTTCACCCCCGCCAGCTTGAGCAGCGAGCCGACCGTGGGCCCGTGCCATTGGCCGATCGCGGTCCAGCCCTCGACGCAATCATGCTTGGTGATCTGGGTGCGCGCCGGCATCGACTTGATCTGCGCCATCGACAGCGAGAGCGGGCGGTTGACCAGCCCGTCGATCACCAAACGGTAGCTCTGGAAATTGTCCGCCACCCAGCCATTGTAGAGCTCACCGCCCGGGTTGAGCGAGCCGTTGGCGCGGAACACCGGCGACATCTGCTCGGGCCGATATTCGGGCGCGAGCGTGCTCGGATTGGTGAGCGCCTGCTGGAGCGAGCGATGCAGCCGGTCCTCGCTATGGATCAGGTCCGAGACGGTCGGGTTCTGGATCAGCCGGTCGCAGCCCGAAAGCAGCAGCCCGGCGCCGAGCGAGCCGCCGCCGACCAACGCGCGGCGGGTGATGATAGTGCTCATGATCTCAATGCTCCTCGGGCGCTTTCCAAAAGCCGGTGATCATCGAGCGGACCTCGCGGATCGGCCCCGCCAGGATCACCAGCGCGAGATGGACGATGACGAAGCCGAGCAGGCCGACCATCGCCAGGAAGTGGATCGACCGCGCCGAGGCGCGGCCGCCGAACAGCTCGAGCAGCCACGGCCAGCTGGCGTTGATCCCCGGCGACAGCGACAGGCCGGTGAAGATGATCAGCGGCAGCATCACGAAGATCACGCTGGCATAAGCGATCTTCTGCAGCACGTTGAACGCGGTGGGGTTGGCCGCGTCGTGGAAGCGCAGCGCGAGATGCTCCTTGATGTCGTACCACAAATGGCCGGGCGCGATCTCTCGCGGCTTGATCGCCAGATCACGCTGGAAATGCTTGTTGGCCAGGCTGACGATCATGAAGATCAGCAGATTGAATGCCAGGATCAGCGCGAAGAACAGATGCCAGCGGCGCGACAAGGCCAGATTGTAGCTGCCGGGGATCGTCGCCCAGCCGGGCCAGTGCGGCAGTTCCAGCCAGGGATGATCGGGCTGCGCGCCGTGATCGCCCCAATAGAGATGCGGGTGCGCGTTCAGGATGCCGAGCCCGCTGCCGACCATGATGAAGAAGACGAACACGTTGGTCCAATGCCATAGCCGTGTCCACAGCTTATGCTTGTAGAGATAGCGCGCGGGGGGCGCGGCGTCTTCGTGCTCGGCCGCCGGGGCACTATCGGCCAAACTCGCACTCATGTTCGCCTCCATGCTTTGTCGCTTTCACGGCGCCCGCCGCTAGGGCATGTCCGTCACGGCTTAGATTCGGTCAAGGCGGCCGATCGGTGACAGCGAGGCTGACACAATCGATGGGAAATTACCATTTCTACGAACCCGCCTTGGGACACGGCCTCGCGCATGATCCGCTGAACTCGATCATCGCTCCGCGCCCCATTGGCTGGGTTAGCAGCCTGGGCGCGAGCGGATTCCGGAATCTTGCGCCCTACAGTTTCTTCCAGCTGTTCAACTATGTGCCGCCGATCATCGGTTTCAGTTCGATCGGCTGGAAGGACAGCGTGGCCAACATCGCGGAAACGGGCGAGTTCGTGTGGAACCTCGCCAGCCGCCCGCTCGCCGAGGCGATGAACGCAACGTCCGCCAGCGTACCGCGCGGCGCGGACGAGTTCGCCCTTGCCGGGATCGAGGCGGCGCCCTCCCGGCTGGTCAAGCCGCCGCGCGTGGCGGCGGCGCCGGCGGCGTTCGAGTGCAAGCTGATCGAAATCCACCAGCTGAAGCGCGCCGATGGCCAGGCGGTGGAAAGCTGGCTGGTGCTGGGCGAAGTGGTGGGCATCCACCTCGCGCGCGAGACGATCGTCGACGGCGTGTATCAGACGGCTGCCGCCCAGCCGGTGCTGCGCGGCGGCGGCTGGGGCGATTATTTCGAGGTGACGGAGGGCGCGAAATTCCGGATGAAGCGCCCGGATTGATGCCCCGCTTCGCCACGCGCTGGGCGAGCCGCGCCGATCTGCCCGCGCTGAAGGCATTGATGGCGCGGGCGATCGACGCGCTCCAGGCCGATCTGCTCACGCCCGAGCAGGTGGCGGCGAGCCATGCGATCATGGGGCTCGACACTCAACTGATCGATGACGGCAGCTATCTGATCGCCGAGCGGGAGGGCGCGATCGCCGGCTGCGGCGGCTGGAGCGATCGGGCGACGCTTTATGGCGGCGATCACAGCACCGGCTTGCGTGATCCCGCGCGGCTCGATCCCGCGCGCGATCCCGCTCGGATCAGGGCGATGTACACCGATCCCGCTTTCGCCCGGCAAGGCGTGGGGCGGCTGATCCTGGCGCGCTGCGAAGCAGCGGCCGCCGCGCGCGGCTTCCGCACCGCTGAGTTGATGGCGACGCTGAGCGGCGCGCGGCTCTATGCGACGGCGGGCTATGAGGTGGTGGAGCCGGTGACGGCCGCGGCCGAGGGCGTGACGGTGCCGCTGCTGCGGATGCGCAAGGCGTTGGTCGCCGGCGGCGTTAGCGTCGATCCGAAAGCTGGCCGGTGAAGCACCCCATCACATAGGGGTAATCGGGCGTCAGCCGATAGGCGTAGCGATAGGGGCGCCCGGCCGCCGCCACCGTCTCGGCACGGCCGTGGCAGGCGTCCAGATCGCGGCTCCACAGCAGCTTGCCGGCCGCGTCGCGCATCCCCAGGATCGGATAGCCATCGAGCGCCCAGCCGACCAGCGCGTTGCTCTCCCGCCCCGCCAGGCAGGCCGAGCCGCTGTGATAATGATATTGCCCCCGCTGCTGCGGGTGGCCGTCGCACTTGTCCTGGATTTCATGCGCGGCGGCGTCGCGCCCGCCCTCGTCGAGCGCGTTGTAGAAGGGGACGCCGGTCAGGCTCACCCCGATCATCCCCATCGGCAGGCAGCCGGGCTGCGCGGCGGGTTGCGGCGCGAGCGGGATGGCGAGATCGATCAGCTGGGGGCGGATGGGGTTGGGGTTGGTGTCGTAGCTCCAGGCGGGGTCGTCGGGGGTGATCGGGAAGCGGCCGGTGGGCGTGCCGACGGGCAGGCCGTTGCCGCGCAGCCGCACCGCTTGTTGTTCGGTCGTCGCGGTGAAGCGCGCCTCGGGCCAGAGGACATGCCCTTGGACATGCGGCTTTTCGAGCGGGTTCCAGGTGGCGCCGTGGAACCAGGCCCCGGTCGCGCGCGCGCCGGGCGCGCCGAAGGGCGGCGCGAACCAGCCGCGCGGGCAGGCATAGACATAGCCCGCGCGCGGCCGATCGCTGATCTTGCCGTCGCCCACCGGCAGGCTGGCGGACGGGGCGGATTTGGGAGCCTCCGCCGCCGGAAACAGCGCGGCGAGGATCAGCGCGGCGAAGAACCAGGGCGCGGCCATGATCGGCTCCAGCTTGTTGCGCTGTCGGGCGTAAGCGGAGATTGTCGCGAAGCTATGTCAGCGGCCGCGCGGGCCGAAGATCCTCCCCGTAAACGGGGAGGTGGCGCGCGCCAGCGCGTCGGAGGGGGGCCTGCTCCTGGCTCACCCCCTCCACCATTCGCTTACGCGACCACCGGTGCGCTTCGCGCACCGGGCTCCGGCGGATCACCTGCCCCCGGCAGGTGATTTGCCCGCCTACACCCCCCTCCCCGTAAACGGGGAGGATTTTCGCCTAGATGTAAGCCCGCCAGAAGAAGATGAGCGTCGTCGCCGCCGTCACCGCCAGCGTCCAGCCGCGCACGGCGTTCGCGGGGAGGCGCTTGCCGATCACCGCGCCGAGCCACCCGCCCAGGATCGCGCCCGCCAGCATCGGCACGCCCGCTTGCCAGCGCACCCAGCCGAAACCGATGAACAGCAGCGCCGCCGCGAGATTGGCGACCGCCAGCATCAGCGTGCGCACCGCGAACAGCTCGCGCGGGGGGACGGCGGCGAGCAGGCCATAGGTCGCTGTCGTCATCAGCCCCACGCCGCCGCCGAAATAGCCGCCATAAAGGCCGAGCACGCCCTGCGCCGCCATCAGCGTGCGCCGCCCGATGGTCACGCGCCCGTGCAGCCAGGCGGCGGCGCGCTTGCCGAAGGCGATCACCAGGAAAGCGAGCAGCAACAGCCAGGGGATCAGCAGATCGAAGGTGCGCGTGGGGGTGAGGATCAGGAGCAGGCTCCCCGCCAGCCCACCGGCGAAGGTGATCGCGCCGAGCGTGCGCGGGGGCACGCCGCCGATCGGGGCGAGTTCATCGCGAAACGCCCAGGCGCTCGTCGCCGCCCCCGGCAGCAGCGCGACGTTGGAGGTGGCGTTGGCGAGGTTCGCCGGCAGTCCGAGCGCGATCAGCGCGGGCAGGGTGGCGAAGGTGCCGCCGCCCGCGAGCGCGTTCATCGCCCCGCCGACCAGTCCCGCGCCCGCCGCAAGCAGCGCGCCGGCGATCACGCCCGCGTCGGCGCCGAAAAGGCCCAGCGCAGCGTGCCCGCCACCCCGAGCGTCAGCGCGTCGACCGCCGGCCGCGCGAACCCCGAGCCGCTGAAGCCGTGCATCGTCCGCGCCCAGCCGGGCAGCAGATCGATCGCCGCGCGGCCGATCAGCCCCTGCACCGTCTGCGCGGGCAGATCGCGCAAGCTTTCGGCGCGCTGATCGAGCACGATCCGCGCGACTTCGCGCGCGCGGTGATCGGCCTGAAGCTCCGGGCGGAAGCTGGTGAGCAGCGCCTCGGCCTCGCGCCGGGTGCGCGGCACCGGATCGGCGCCCAGCGCCTTGGCGACCGGGGCGACATCGGCGAAATAGGCGTCCTGCTCGGCGATCGTCAGCGGCCCGCCGAAGCGGCGCCAGGCGTCGAGGAAGCACAGGCTCCCCGCCACATGCACCCAGGCGAGCAGGCGCGGATCGTCGGCACGGTAAGGCGTGCCATCGGGCTGCACCCCGCCGACCTTGGCGTGGATCGCCCGCACATGCGCGATGGCCGCCAGCGCCGCGGGCTTCGAGCCATAAGTGGTGATCGCGATGAAGCGCGCGGTGCGCCGCAGCCGGCCGCGCATGTCGCGCCGGAAATCGCTGTGATCCCACACCCCGCCCAGCGCGCCCGGGTGGAGCATCTGAAGCAGCAGCGCGGCGACCCCGCCGACCATCATCGTCGTCACGTCGCCATGCACCCGCCACGCGACCGAGCCCGCCGGGATGAACGGATCGGCGGCGCGCTGCACCGGCTTTTCGCCCTTCGCGGAATCGTTGAACAGCGCGCGCACTTCGCCCACCAGCGCGCGGCGGAGCGCATCGGCCACCATCAGCCGAGCGCCGCCTGCTTTTCCTCCGCCAATCGGTCGAGCTCGGCGCGGCTCTTGCGCTCGGCGGCGGTCTTCAACTGGCCGCAGGCGGCGTCGATGTCGCGCCCGCGCGGGGTGCGGACGGGGGCGGAGATGCCCGCTTCGAAGATCAAGTCGGAGAAGCGCTTGATCCTCTCCGGGCTGGAGCATTCATAAGGCGCGCCGGGCCAGGGGTTGAACGGGATCAGATTCACCTTGGCGGGCAGCTTATAATGGCGGATCAGCCGCACCAGCTCGCGCGCGTCGGCGTCGCTATCGTTCTTGTCCTTCAGCATCACATATTCGAAGGTGATGCGCCGGGCATTGTTCGCGCCCGGATAGGCCGCGCAGGCGCTCAGCAGTTCATCGATGCCATATTTGCGGTTGAGCGGCACGATCTCGTCGCGCACATCCTTGCGCACGGCGTGGAGCGACACCGCCAGATTGACCCCGATCTCCTCGCCCGCGCGCGCCATCATCGGCACAACGCCCGAGGTGGAAAGCGTGATCCGCCGCTTGGAGAGCGCCAGCCCGTCGCCGTCCATCACCAGCTTCAGCGCATCGCGCACCGCGTCGAAATTATAGAGCGGCTCGCCCATCCCCATCATCACGATGTTGGTGAGCAGCCGGCCTTCGGGCGAGGAAGGCCATTCGCCGAGCGCGTCACGCGCGAGCATCACCTGGCCGACGATCTCGCCCGGCGTCAGGTTGCGCACCAGCCGCATCGTGCCGGTGTGGCAGAAGCGGCAGTTGAGCGTGCAGCCGACCTGGCTGGAGACGCACAAGGTGCCCCGATCGGCATCGGGGATGAACACCATCTCGTAATCCTGTCCGTCGGGCGCGCGGAGCAGCCATTTGCGCGTGCCGTCGCTCGAGACCTGGGCGGTCACGATCTCGGGCCGGCCGATCACGAAACGCTCGGCGAGCCAGGGGTGCTGCGCCTTGGCGATATCGGTCATCGCGGCGAAATCGGTGACGCCGCGATTATAGATCCAGTGCCACAATTGCTTGGCGCGCAGCTTGGCCTGTTTGGGTTCGAGCCCCGCCGCTTCGAGTTCGGCCTGGATCGCCGCCTTGGGCAGGCCGATCAGATCGCGCTTGCCATCGGCGCGCGGCGGCACCGCGCGGGGCACGGGGACGGGATCGATATGGCCGGGGATCGGCATCACGGCGGTGTCGGGCATCGCGGGCATATAGCGACCCGCACCCTCAGGCGGAAGGGCCGAGCGCCGCCGCGCCTTGCCGGGCCAGGGCGCGCGCCGCGTCGAGCGGCAGCGCGCCGGCGATCAGCTCCGCCGCCAGCCCCTGCGCCAGCGCGTGGAGCAGCGGTCCGGCGCCGCCGTTCAACTGGGTGAAATGGCCGCGCACCCGCGCCCGCGCCGCGTCCAGCCCCTCATGCACCCCGTGGCGGGCGAGTTCGGCGGAGGCGATCAGGCGGAACAGCTCGGGATGCGCCGCCGCATAATCGAGCAGCGCCACCGCCGCCGCCGCCGCGCGATCGACGGGCGCGGCCCGGTTCGCGGCGATCATCTGCGCGGCGTAGAGCCGCTCCAGCCCGCGCGCGGCGACCGCGGCGAGCAACGCGGTGCGATCGGGGAAATAATGATAGGGCGCCATCGCCGAGACGCCCGCCGCCTTCGCCACCCCGCGCAGCGACAGTCTCCGCGCCCCGTCGCGCTCGAGCACGGCGAGCGCGGCGTAGATCAGCTTGTCCTCCAACGTGCCCGCCATGCGCCAGGCTTAGCGCAAGCGGCGGCGAGCGGAAGGGGGCCAGTACCTCGCGCAGAAATCTGAACCGTTCGCCCTGAGCTTGTCGAAGGGCGGTACTTTCTTGCGGCCGCTGAAAAGAAGAACAGTGCTTCGACAAGCTCAGCACGAACGGTTCTGGCGAGATGCTGATTTAGCGCACGATCCTTTAGGCCGGCTTCAGGCTCGCATAGGAGGCGAACGCGCCGAGTGCCGCCTGCGCCCGCGCGTAAAGCGGCGCCGGCCGCAGCCCGAGCCGGGCGCGCGCCGCCGCGATCGGCTCGTTCAGCAGCGCGTGATAATCCTCGCCCGCCAGCCACTGCGCCCGCCGCCCCCGCGCGTAACCTTCCCACACCGCCCGCGCGAACAGCGTGCTCTTCGTCACCACCAGCGATTTGAGCGCCGCGCCGCCGGCGATGAACGCCCAGCCGAGCCCGCCCACCTGCGCATAGCTGAACGCGACCAGGCACGCCTCGCCCAGTGTCTCGTCCGCCTTGTAGCCGGTCAGCACATGCCAGATGTCATGCGTGTCGCGGATGCGGCGGCCGAACCAGGCATAGGGGTGGCGCATCGGCACCTCGGCCTTGTCGAGGTTCGACACTTCGGCGAGCCCCATCGCGGTATAGCCCGTCTCGCGCAGGAACTCGCGATAGGCGGCGCCGACCGTGCCGGGCGCGAAGCCCGCGATATAAGCCGGATCGGACAGGCGATCGGCAAGCTCTTCCTGCCCGAAGGCCATCGCGCCGCCTTCCACCGTGCGCACCAGCCGCGCGAAATTGCGCTTGCCGTTGCCGGCGTTCAGCGCGCGCATGATGACGAACACCTGTTCGGTGTCATCGCCATCGCTCAGCAGCTTCCGGAGCGCGTTGAGCGCCGTCTTCCAGTCGCGGCGATCGGGCAGAGCGGTTTGCGGCATGGCGAGTCTCTTACTGACAGTGGTGTCAATATGCCTGACGATCGTGACCGTTTCAATAAGCGCGGCGATGTCGAGAACTCTTGACATCGCCGCGCGAATCAGTAAAGAGCTCTTGTCATAAGGCAAAGAGGTCTTGTCACGATCATGCGGAACCGGTTGCGCGTGCTCCGCGCCGAAGCGGGGCTGAGCCAGCAGGAGCTGGCGCAGCGGCTGGGCGTGTCGCGGCAGACGATCAATGCCGTCGAAACCGACAAATATGATCCGAGCCTGCCGCTCGCGCTCAGATTGTCGAAAGTCTTTGGAGTGCCTGTCGATGCCATCTTCCTCGATGATTGGAGCCCCGATGGAGTCTAGCCCTCGCCGCAACCCTCTGCGCCGCGCGCTGATCGGCGCGTTGCTGGGCGCGCCGCTCGGTCTGGCGGGCGGCTTCGTCGTCGCGCGCGCGGTGAAGCGGGGGATGATCGCGCCGCTGGAGGCGTGGACCGGGGCCGATCTGTTCAGCCTCGCCATCGCCCTGGGCCTGGTGGTGAGCGCGGGCTATGCGGGCTGGGCCGCGACCAGCGGCCGCCGCTGGAACCAGATGGTCGAGCGGCTGTCGCCGGACGAGCCGGTCGATCCGGCGGCGCTCGTCAGCGGGCGGCGCCAGGCGCTGGTCGCGGGATTGGCCGGCGCGATGATGATCCTGCCGCCGGTCGCCGCCCATGCCGGGCTGGGCGACGGCGCGCGGACGCTGGTCGCCGGCGTGGTCGCGCTGCTGCTGGCGGTGCAGACGCTCGCCAACTGGCGGCTGTGGCGCGATGGGGACGAACTGACCCGCGCGGTGATCGCGCAGAGCGGCGCGGCGTGCTTCTGGCTGCTCCAGCTCGCGCTGTTCGTCTGGGCGACGCTCACCCGCCTCGATCTCGCGCCCGAAGCCGATGCGTGGACGCTGATGACGGTGATGATGGGAGTCTATCTGCTGATCGGTACGATCATTTCCGCGCGGCGGGGACTGGTGGCGTAGAGCTTTTCAGCGAGGGGGCTCGGGCGACCAAACCGTCACCCCGGACTTGTTCCGGGGTCCACCGCCGCGCCACGCCTTACATAGGCCAGGCGCGAAGCACGGTGGATGCCGAACAGGTCCGGCATGACTTCAAACTGCGCGGCCGTAAGCCCTTAAGCCCAGGCGACCGAACCGTTACACCCGCATCGGCATGATCACGTACAGCGCCGGCGCCTTGTCATTCTCGCGGATCAGCGTGGGGGCGGCGGCGTCGGCGAGGTGGACTTCCACCTGATCGCCTTCCACCTGCGCCAGGATGTCGAGCAGATAGCGGCTGTTGAAGCCGATCTCGAACGGCTGCGCGACATAATCGCCGGGCACGTCTTCGGCCGCGGTGCCGTTCTCCGGGCTCGTCACCGACAAGGTCACCTTGTCGCGATCGAGCGCCATCTTCACCGCGCGCGTCTTTTCGGTGGCGATGGTCGAGACGCGGTCGACGCCTTCCTGCAACGCGCGCGGGTCGATCTTCAGCAGCCGGTCGTTCGCGGTTGGGATCACGCGGTTATAATCGGGGAAAGTGCCGTCGATCAGCTTCGAGGTGAGCAAGGCCGCGCCCAGATCGAAGCGGATCTTGCTGCCCGAGAGCGACACGCCGACCGAGCCATCCACCTCGTCGAGCAATTTGCGCAGCTCGGCGACGCACTTGCGCGGCACGATCACATCGGGCATCCCCTCGGCGCCATCGGGCCGCGCGACGGTGACGCGCGCCAGGCGGTGGCCGTCGGTGGCGGCCGCCTTCAGCACCGGCTGGCCCTCATCGCTCACATGCAGGAAAATGCCGTTGAGGTAATAGCGCGTTTCCTCGGTGGAGATGGCGAAGCGCGTCTTGTCGATGATCTGCTTGAGCGTCTCCGCGGGCAGCTCGAACTGGTGCGGCAGTTCGCCTTCGGCGATCACCGGGAAATCGTCACGCGGCAGCGTCGCCAGGCTGAACTTGGCGCGGCCGGCCATGATCGTCATCCGCCCCTCGGCGGCCGAGAGCGAGACCTGCGCGCCTTCGGGCAGCTTGCGCACGATATCGAACAAGGTGTGCGCCGAAACCGTCGTCGCGCCCGCGACATCGACCGCCGCGCTGACATGCTCGTTGATCTGGAGATCGAGATCGGTCGCCATCAATTTCAGCGTGCCGCTCGCCGCCGCTTCGATCAGCACGTTGGAGAGGATCGGGATGGTGTTGCGCCGCTCGACCACCGATTGGACGTGGCTGAGCCCCTTGAGCAAGGTCGCGCGTTCGATAGTCGCCTTCATCTCGTCACCCCGGACCGGGGCCCCCCTGATTCACCGTGCGGCATTTGTGGTGGGACGGTTGCTCACATTCCTTAAACATAAAAAGGGCCGGGGCAAGCGCCCCGACCCGAGGAGTGCCGGCGCTGCTTTTCCAGCAAGCGCCGAGGACTATGGCCGCGAGGGCAGTGGCTTGCCCGCAACCGTCATGCCGGACTTGTTCCGGCATCCACCGCGCTGCTTTCCAGGCATGGGCAAGGTCTGGCGCCACGGTGGCCCCCGGAACAAGTCCGGGGTGACGGGAGGGGCATCGCTCGTCGCTAGAAGCGGAAGCCGACGCCGACCGCGACTTGATGCCGATCGGTATCGATCGCGAAATTATTGGTGTTGCCGCCGGCGGGATATTCGAAGCGGGCGTCGCCGTAATTCGAATAGCGATATTCGATCTTGGCGTAAGTGCGCGGGGACAGCGCCTTCTCCGCGCCGATGCCGACGCGGTAGCCATCCAGATTGAAATGGCCGCCGGTCTCGGTGGTGCCGTCGCTCGCCGTCAGGTCGAGCCGGGCGTTGGTGTAGCCGGCCTTGGCATAGACGAGCGTGGTGGGCGACAGCGTGGTGCCGATGCGCACGCCGCCATAGATGTCGCGGCCCGCCTTCACCCGGCCGAAGCCGAGATTGGCGCGCGCCGGGTTGCCGACCTTGCTGGTCGATCCGGTCAGTTCGGCCTCGACGCCGAACACCAGCCGGCCGCGCTGCACGTCATAGCCGATCTCGCCGCCATAGAGCAGGCCATCGGCGCCGTCATTGTCGCCGGCGATGTCGGATCGTTCGCCGCTGCCGGGCTGGAGCCGGTCATAGCCGAGCACCGCGCCGATCCGGGGGCCGTCGAACACGCGATCGGGCGCGGCGGGGGCGGGGGGCGGCGCCTCCTGCGCGTAAGCGGGGGCGGCGAGCAGGGCGGCGCCGAGCGCGGCCAGGGAAACATAACGCATGAACAACTCCACTTCAGTCGATCCCCCAGGGACAGCGGGGATGGACCCGCTCAATGGTGCGGCGCCGCGCGGGGTTGCATGAACGCTGGATAAACGGCCTTAGCCGTTGCAAAGAAGCCATAGGAGGCGGCGATGCGGCAGGGGCGGGACTTTATCGCGCGGCACGGCGAGACGGTGTTCAACGCCGCCCGCCGCATCCAGGGCACCGCGCCGCACACCCCGCTCACCCGCGCCGGTTTCGCCCAGGCCGAGGAGATGGGGCGGGCTTTGCGCGCGCTGATGGGCGCGAAGCCGCCGCTGACGCTGTGGGCATCGAGCACCGGCCGCGCGCTGCAGACGCTGGCGGTGATCGCCGAGCATCTCGAGCTCGATTGGCACGGCGCGCACGCCGATCCGCGGCTGGTCGAGATCGGCATGGGCGGCTGGGGCGGGCGCTATTATGCCGATGTGATCGGCGAAGTGGGGCCGGTGTTCGATCCCGAAAGCGGCCTGCTCCGCCCCGCGCCCGATGGCGAGACCTACCCGCAGATCGAGGCGCGGGTGCGCGATTGGCTCGCCGAGACGGATGGGCATGACGGGGATCGGCTGGTGATCATGCACGGCGTCTCCAGCTGCGTGCTGCGCGGGGTGATGACCGGGCTGCCAGTCTGGCCGGAGTTCGGCGCGCCCGCCGCGCGCGCGCTGCCGCAGGGGAGCGTGGTGATGATCGAGCGCGGGGTGGAGCAGGTGGTGCATCTCGGCACCGGCCGCGCGCCGGCATGATCCTCGCGCTCGCGGCTGAATTGCTGGCGGTGCGCGGCGATTGGGGCGCGTTTCGCGGCGGGCCGCCGAAGAGCTGCTACGCGATCGCCGCGCCGGTGCGCGCGGGCGGCGCGGCACGGGCCTTCGTCGCGGTGGGGAATTGGCCGCGCCAGGGGTTGCGCGGGCAGCTGCATGTGCGGCTGTCGGCGCCGCGCGCGACTTCGGCGCGGGTGACGCTCAGCATCGGCGAGCGCCGCTTCGCGCTGATCGCCGGCGACCGCGACGCCTGGGCCCCCGACGCGCGGACCGACGCCGCGATCGTCGCGGCGATGCGCGCCGGCCGCAGCCTGAGCATCGAGACGGTGAGCGCGAGCGGCCGCCCCTTCGCCGATGTCTATGCGTTAGCTGGGGCGGCGACCGCGATCGACGCGGCGGCGGTGGGGTGTGCTGCGTCGTGATGGCTGGCGTCGGGGCTGGGTAACGGACTCATGAACAGCGGATATCGGTGAAGGGGAACAGCCGGGATGGGGTGGTTAGCTGCCGTTGGCTCGATGACCAAATTTGCTTACGATTAGGCATGACTATTGCTGAAAATTACCCACCGCATAGCCTCGGCCTTGGCGGCGACGGGGACGAGATAGCCGCGATCAAAGAAGTTGAGCTATGCTTCGGCGTCCAGCTCGACTACTCATCCTCGCAAAGCTGGACCACAGCTGGCGACGTGTTTGCTGCGCTTCAACGGGCGCTCCCTGCTGAGCGAGCAAAGGCGCATGACACGTGGACGCGCTTCGCCGAGGCTATCTCATCAGAGACAGGCGTAGAACCTTCGCGAGTCACGCACGAGACCTTGCTGCTCGGGCAGCACCGATTTGACCGCCGCGTTTTGCTGGTCGTTGCGATCGTGATTGGGGTGACGCTTGCCATCGTCCGGCACTGGTAAATGACCACGATTGAGGCGCTTGCCGCCACTCAGCTTTTGTGAGCCGACGATGGAACCCTCCACCGCCTCGCCTACTCCCGCTCGGGCACCGGCACGTTGAAGCCGTTGAGCGTCATCGACACCAGGCAATAGAGCCCGACCAGATAGATCAGCTCGTTCGCGCCGTGCTGGCCGAAGGTCTCGACCGCGAGCCGGTAGCAGGGCTCGGGCAGCACGCCGCCGTTCACCAGCGCGAAGGCGACGTCATAGGCGACCGCTTCCTCGGGCGAGAGATCGCGTGGCTTCACCCCGGCGCACAGCTCGGACAGGCGCTGCGCGCTCATCCCCTCGCGCTCGGCGACGGCGATGTGCGCGTAGAGCTCGTAAGCCGCGTCGAAATGCGCGCCCGTCACCAGGATCGCGACCTGCCGCGCCGGATCGGGCAAAGTCACGCCGATCGACATCGCCTTGGTCAGCTCCCACACCGCCTTGCCGTAGACCGGCTCGTGCAGCCACGGATTCCACGGGCCGAGCAGCGAGCCATTCTCGTCAATCGTCTTGAAATCGTTGAAGCTGCTGGCGATGCCGGCCTTCATATCCTCGTAGAGCGGCTGCTGTTCGGGGGTCAGGTCGGCGGGGAGGATCAGGGGCAGGCGCATCGGCTTTCTCCTTGGTCGCGAATGGATTGGCAGCGAAATGCGAAAGAAGCGAGACAGCGCGGCACAATGCGGTAGATCGAGCCGGTGCTGCGCCGCCTGATCCTGACCGATTTCCGCAATCATCCCGCGCTGACGCTCGATCCCGCGCCGGGCTTCGTCGTGCTGACGGGGGAGAATGGCGTCGGCAAGACCAATATCTTGGAGGCGGTGTCGCTGCTCGCGCCGGGGCGCGGCTTGCGCGGGGCGCGGCTGAGCGAGGTGGCGCGGCAGGGCGGCAGCGGCGGCTTCGGCGTCGCGGCCGTGGTGGCGGGCGATGTCGAGATCGGCACCGGCACTCAGCCCGCCGCGCCCGAGCGGCGGCTGGTGCGCATTCAGGGCGCGGCGGCGGCGGCGACCGCGCTCGCCGATTGGCTGACCGTGCTGTGGCTCACCCCGGCGATGGACCGGCTGTTCCAGGAAGCGGCGGGCGAGCGGCGCCGCTTCCTCGATCGGCTGACGCTCGCGCTGTTCCCGGCGCACGCGACGCACGCCACGCGCTATGAAGCCGCGATGCGCGCGCGCAACCGCCTGCTCGCCGAGCTTGCCGAGGGCGGGCGGACCGATCCAGCCTGGCTTTCGGCGCTCGAGGCGCAGATGGCCGAGCATGGCGCGGCGATCGACGAGGCGCGCCGCGCGCTCGTCACCGCGCTCGCCGAGCGGCTGGCGGCGGCGCCCGAAGGCCCGTTCGCGCGCGCGGGGCTCGTGCTACAGGGCGCGCCCGCCGAGGGGCTTGCGGCGCGGCTCGCCGCGGGGCGCCGGCGCGACGCGGCCGCCGGGCGCGCGCTGGAGGGGCCGCACCGCGCCGATCTCATCGTCACCCACCTCGCCAAGGCGCAGCCCGCCGCGCTCTGTTCCACGGGCGAGCAGAAGGCGCTGCTGCTCGGCATCGTGCTCGCCCATGCCGAGCTGGTCGCCGAGCGGCGCCAAGGACCGCCGGTGCTGCTGCTCGACGAGGTGGCCGCGCATCTCGATCCCCGCCGGCGCCTGGCGCTGTTCGAGCGGCTCGAAGGGCGCGGCCAGGTGTGGATGACCGGCACCGAGCCCGCGCTGTTCGCCGGCGTGACCGGAACCCTGCTCGCGCTGCCGCTTTAACGCGCGCGCTGGTCGCGCACGGTCGCGAAATAGGTCCATCCCAGCGCGACGAACATGATGCCGAAGTGAAACATCCAAAGCGGTAGCATCGCCCATACTCCCGAACTGCCCCACTCGTGACGGCAACCCGGTACAAGCACGGCTGTTGCCTGCCGAAGCGTCAGGCGGCAAGGATCGCGGGATGAAAGCCGAAAGCAAACGGCAGGCGTTGGTGGACCGGCTGGCCGATCATGTGCTGGCCGAGGGGCTGAGCGGGGCAAGCCTGCGGCCGCTCGCGCGGGCGGTCGGCACCAGCGACCGGATGCTGCTTTATTATTTCCCCGACAAGGCGGCGCTGATCGCGGCGGTGCTGGCGCGCCTGGCGGAGCGCTTCGCACCCGTGCTCGACAGCCTGGGTCCGGCCGAACCGCAGCCGCCGGAGGCGCTGGTCGCGAAGCTGCCCCAGATGTTCACCGCGCCCGAATTCGCGGCCTTCATGGGCGTTTGGCTGGAAATGGCCGCGCTCGCCGCGCGCGGCGACAGCGGCTGCCGCGCGGCAGCGGAGGCGATCGGGCGCGATTATCTTGCCTGGATCACCGCGCGACTCGATCTGCCCGAGCCCGAGCGCGGCGCGACCGCGGCGCGGCTGTTCCAGATGATCGAGGGCGCGGTGGTGCTGCGCGCGATCGGGCTGGAGGATGTCGTCGCCCAGGCGATCGCTTAGAGTCCGTTTGAAGAAGGCGCGATGCGCCTTTTTCACGGCGGCACCGGCCCGCTCCCCCACCCGGCCACCCATACAATACTGTCGTTGGGTGGCCGGGTGGGGGAGCAACGGGTCGGCCATGCCCCCGGCATGGCCTGAACAGCGCGGGGCGCTGTTCACCCGGTTCTGGCCGTTG